>Ga0209530_1000957_pt1 | contig 15284 bp, 17 predicted proteins | sample BlaSpr_A8_Ref_O1_FD_187987 | JGI IMG/M metagenome (GOLD analysis project Ga0209530, IMG submission 187987) | Forest soil microbial communities from Thunder Bay, Ontario, Canada - Black Spruce, Ontario site 2_A8_Ref_O1 (SPAdes) (version 2) | ecosystem: Environmental > Terrestrial > Soil > Boreal...
GCTCGCCGGCGGAAGAGCATGGCGTAACTGGAAGAACATAATTCCGGAACCCTCCGTAATTTAAACGGAGAGTACGGAACTGCTTACGCAACACTCTCTGAGGCGTCGCTGCCGCGTTCGGGGTTGGTGGTGCCTAGAAAGAAGGTGTCCGCGGCCCGGATCAGGTCGATGGCCTCGGAAGTCAGGGTGCGCCCGTGCCGCACCTGATCCGCATCGGCCTGGCTGAGGGGTGCGGAGGCCAGGACTCGCTGCTGGATGTACTGGGGGCAGTTGCCGTAGGCCTGCTCGACCTCGATGATCAGCAGGTCGTCACTCGCCCGGGCCAGGGTGCCGTTGAGCCGGACGCGGCGGCGGGTCGCGAACTCGGCCACCACCACCGCGACCGGCTGGTCCGCGTCAAGCCCGTGCAGGGGGTCACCTGGCGGGATGCTGGTGCTGACTTCCAGGGCAGTCAGCGAGGCCACACGAAGGAACCCGGGAGGCCCGGTTAGCGGGCTGATCCACAGGCACCCTTCGCCGTCGCGTCCGGTCATCGCGGCGAAGGTGCGATCGGCCAGGAAGCCGACGATGCCGCCGTCCAGTTCGACCGGTTCCAGCATCCGGGATAGGCGGGCCGCCTGGGCCTGCACGCCCGCACGGCGCTGGACAGCCAGTTCTCCGGCATGAAAGCCCGCGTCGGCGGGCTGGTGCTCTCTCACAGCATCCATTCTGGGCCGACGCTGGTCTTGGGCAATGCGCACCTGGAACGGGCCGTCCAGCCGGGGACATCGCCCGTGACGGCAGGGCTGGCCGGCGTCGCCAGGAACTCCATCGACATTCTCGCGGGCGACGGCGCCGCGACGCTCCGGGCCTGCCACGCCCCCGGCTGCGTCCTCTACTTCATCAAGGCGCACCCTCGGCGCGAATGGTGTTCCATCGCCTGCGGCAACCGAGTCCGCGCCGCACGCCACTACCAGCGCACCCGCCGGCGGTAACGCGGTCGGGCGGTAAGGCAAGATGGGGGCATGACATCCGTGCCAGAGCCAGAGCACCTCGATAACCGCCACCGGGATACGCTGCACCAGATCCTCCAGCACCCAACGAGCCACAACATTGAGTGGCACGCGGTGATATCGCTGCTGGAAGCGGTCGGCACAGTCACGACGCACCACGACGGCAAGGTCGCCGTGAAGATCGGGGATGAGCAGGAGTTCCTCGACCCGCCCAAGGGCAAGGACATCGACGCGCAGCTCGTCGTCGACCTGCGCCGCATGCTCACCAACGCCGGTTACAAGGTGTCCTAGGCCTCCGCGTTCCGACGGAGCGCCTAAGACTCACCCCGCGCCGGACACACGGTAGAACGCGGTCGGCCACCAGTCACCTGGCCACCATCGGTTCCAGCTCGTACCGGTGGCGTTGTCCTCGGCGCCGAACGACTGGTCCCGAGCCGAGTACAGCTCGACATGACCGCTGCCGAAGAACACCAGGTCGCCTTGCTGCGGTGACGATACCGGATCGAGCCTCCGGTCCTGGAGCATCTCACCCGTGGTCCGCGGCAGCCAGATGCCGGCGTGCAGGTAAGCGGCGCGAACCAGGCCCGAGCAGTCATACCCGCCGTCGCCTTCAGCCCCGTAGCGGTACGGCGCACCGGCCTGGGTCTCCGCCCACTGGTAGGCAAGCTCGCGCGGTGGATTGGCGCCGGGCAGCGTCAGGTAGAACACGGCGAACGGGCTAGCGCCAGGCCGTTCCGGGTCGGACCATACTTCTGCGCGGTATCTCCAGCCTGGATGCAGGCCGCGGCAGATAACCGAGTGATCGGAGCCGGGTTCCCAGCCCGACCGGACCTCGACGCCGTTCATCTGGAAGAGCAGATACACGTAGGACGTCGCGTCTGGCGACGGCGACCAGTCGAGCCGCGCCGCGGTCCGGTCCGCCGCTAGCAGATGCAAGCCCGGCGGGTCCTGCGTAACGGTGGCCGCCTGCGCGGGCAGCGCCACCGCGGCCACGGCGAACGGCATCAAGCCGATGATTGCGAATTGCTGGATAAGGCGGCGCTTCGTGGCTACCTGTTTCCAGAGGGCGAGTCGTTGTGCCCTCGCCCTAACTGTCACCCCCATTGTCATGAGCGGCTATATGCCCCGCTTGAGTGAATCAAACACACAAACGTTTTTACGGCCCTATCACTGGAGCTGGCGTTCCCCGCTCCGGATCCCCTCGGGAGTCACCGTGATGAACGCGGTAAAGCCGGCGGCTTCGAGGCGCTTGAGCTGGGCGCCGAACTTGCCGCTGCGGGGCACCACCTCGACGGTGCGGCCCTGTGCGCGCAGGTCGCGGGCCGCGGCGAGCGCGTCAGGTACCGTGACCCCGGGTTCGGTCAGGACCGCGAGGGCGGCGCGGGTTCTGGGCGCGTCGAGCAGGTCAACGATGCGCTCGAAACCGATGGAGAAACCGCAGGCGGGAACGTCGCGGCCCAGGGACCGGCCGATGAGCTTGTCGTAGCGTCCGCCGCCTGCTACCGACCCGCCGGCCTGCGGGTGCGTGATCTCGAAGATCTGACCGGTGTAGTACCCCATGCCGCGGACCAGCGACGGGTCGAACTCCCAGGTCAGGGATCGGCCAGCGGCGAGCCGGTCCAGGCAGGCGGCGGTGGTGGCGAGGTCGTCGATGACCTCGTCCGCTAGCGCGGGCACCGCGTCGGCCAGCGTGTCGGCGAGCTTGGCCGGGGTCGTCTCCTGCAGGCCGCTGATCGTCTCGATGACCCGGTCATGCGGCAGCCCCATGCTGTCGAGCTCGGCCCGGACGCCGTCCCAGCCGATCTTGTCCAGCTTGTCCAGCGTGATGAAGAAGCCGGGCCAGGCTTCCTCTGGCAGCTGCGCGCTCGCGGCGACGGCTGCCAGGAACCGGCGGTCGGAAAGCCGTACCGTGGTGCCGTCGAGGCCGACGTCGGCCAGCGCCTGGGTCGTCGCCTCGATCAGCTCGGCCTCGGCCAGGACGCTCGGCTCGCCGATCATGTCGATGTCGCACTGCGAGAACTGGCGGTACCGTCCCCGCTGCGGGCGCTCGGCACGCCAGACCGGGCCGACCTGGAGCGAGCGGAACGGGGTGGGCAGGCTGGCTTGATTGCTGCCGTAGAACCTGGTGAGAGGCACGGTCAGGTCATAACGCAACCCCAGCTCGACCAGGTCATGTATCCGGGTACCGGGCTCGGCGTACTCAGGAAGACCACGCCGCAGGATCTCGAAAATGAGCTTCTCGTTCTCCCCGCCCTGACCGCCCTGCAGCCGGGCGATGTTTTCCACGGCCGGGGTCTCGATCCGCTGGTAACCGAACCTGCGGTACACCGTGACGATCGTGTCCAGCACATGATCGCGGACTGCGACGTCGGCGGGGAGCAGGTCCCGCATCCCGCGGGCCGGGCTGGCGTCGATCTTCACGTAACGGCTTCCCTCACTGTCGTGCACTGGGTAACTGACGGCGCACGCACAAGGGTACGAGGTCGTGCACGCGGGGGGCGATTTTATGCAGTGTCGACTTTACTGCGCGCCACAACGGTGTAACTACACATGGTTACTTTGCGTGTGCGCAGGGTAGCACACACTTCGTTCACGCATGGGGCGTGTACGGGGGAAAGGAAATCTTGATGGGTTCCATCCGTTCTGCCGGGGCAGTGCTCGCGCTCGCCGGTTTCACGACTCTCGCCGGCGTCGCGGCGCCCGCGTTCGCAGCCGGCCCGACGATCTACGTCAGCCCGTCCGTGGCGGCGCCTGGCTCGTCGGTGTTCATCTCGGCCGTGTGCGTGGCATCGGACGGGAAGAACCCGAGCACCTCGGCGACGCTGTTCGGCACCACGCTGGGGATCGCCGAGCACATCCCGATGAGCGCGTCCACCCACAAGGGCGTGTTCGGAACCATGATCAAGCTCCCGAGCTGGATCAAGGCCGGCTCATACTCACCGTCGGTCGACTGCTCCAACGGCTGGTCCGGCACCGCGATGCTGACGGTGGCCGCCGCCAAGCCGGCTGTCGTCGTCCCGTCCGGTGCACCGGTCACCGGCGATGGCATCACCTCCACCGCCGTGGGCGGCCCGATCACGGCCGTGGGCATCGGCATCCTCGGCCTCAGCGGCATCTTCGGCGCCCTGTTCGTTAACCGCCGCCGCAAGGCCAACGCGGCCAAGTAACAGCGAGCTGTATCCAGGCGGGCGGGTCGGAGACGATCCGCCCGCCTTCCCGAGGGGAGCACGATGCCAGGCAAACACCGCAAGCCGCGGCCTGTACGGCCAGGCAGGTGGCTATTCTGCGCAGTATTCCTGGCCTGCGCCGGGATCACGACCATCGTGGTCAGCCAGCACACGCACCGCTGGGCGGCGCCGCCAGTGCCGCCCGCCTCGATAGCGTTGCAGGCCCAGCAGCCGGTGCTGCCGGCTGAGCCCTCTATCGTGGCTCCATCTCTATCGGCCGCATCTCCATCGGCCGCATCTCCATCGGCTGCGGCGTCCGCCCAAGCACCGCGGCCGCGGCGCGAGCTGAACCCAGCGCCGCTGCGCCGGTCGCTGCCGCTGACGGTCCGCATCCCGGCGATCGGCGTGGACGCCCGCATCATCCCGCTCGGCCTCGGCCCCGACGACATCGTCAACGTGCCGCCGCTGACCACGCCGATGCTCACCAGCTGGTTCGACGGCGGCGTGACACCGGGCCAGGCCGGGCCAGCGGTACTGTTCGGCCACGTGGACTCCGCGGTCACCGGGCCCGCCGTCTTCTACCGGCTTGGTGACCTGCGTCCCGGCAACCTGGTCTACGTCACCCGCGCGGATCACCGCACCGCCGTGTTCCAGGTGGATGCGGTCGACCTCTACTCGGAGAACAGCTTCCCCGACACGGCCATCTACGCCTCCACCGCGGCGCCCGTACTGCGCCTGATCACCTGCGGCGGCCAGTTCGATACCAAGACCCACCTGTATCTTGACCGCACGGTCGCCTACGCGCGCTACCTAGGCCAGCTCCGCTGACGGCATGCGCAAGCCCAGACTCATCGTGTGCCGGGAAGGGGCGGTTTCCGCCCCTTCCCGGCACACAATAATCCTCTCGGACTGTGGAGCGGCTACCAGCCCATCGACGTCGGGGTGGGCGTCGGGCTCGGCGCCGGCGCCTTGGCGGACGAGGACGACTTCACCGTAACGACCTTGAACCCGCCGTCCGAGTGGTTTGCCAGTGACTTCGCACCGGTGAACAGGTACAGCGGCCAGCCGTTATACGTCACCTGGCCCTTGATCGTGCTGAACTTCCCTGACAGCTTGACACCGTGGGCCACGGCGGGAAGGCCGCGTACCGGGGGCCAGATCGCCGCGCACTCCCCGGTACAGGTGCCCGCCTTGCCCCGCTTGTCGCCAGCGAAGGTGTACACCACCTGATTCTTGCCCTCGACCAGGACCAGGCCCTTCACCCTGGCGACGCGCTCCGCGTTGAACACGACCGTCTTCTCCTTGACGGCGTGCTGCGCACTACCGGCCTGCTGCGTCGCGCCGAACGCCGAAGACGCGCCCCAGCCCGACCCCGCCAGCGCAGCGGCCGCCACTACCGTCAGCACAACCGGACGCACATGAATACTCATGTCCCATTCCCTTCCGCGATCCGTGTCTTCCTCCACTAAGGAACACGGACCCCGCGCCGCCACGGTTCACGCCATATGTCTGATATACGGTTTTGTTTCGACGGAAAATCCACGCTCCACGGAAGAAAACTGGTCGGAATTGACTCCTTTATTTCCGGCTAGCATCGAATTTCCGTTTAAATACGGGCGCGGGGCGGGACTGGAGATGTCGAGCGGGATTGGGGGTGCCGGCGGGATCGGCTCCGCGCGGGTCCTGCGTGCTGTTGCTGCGCTGCTACCGCCCGCTGCTGGCGTCCGGGGAATGGTTCGTTATGCTTTAGCCGATGGCTAAAAGCAATTTTGTGGTAGTCGCGAGCCGGCTGCCGGTGGATCGCGTTGAGGGTCCGGATGGCAGGCTGGAGTGGGGCCGGAGCCCGGGTGGCCTGGTCACCGCGCTCGAGCCGGTCATGCGGGAGGCCGGCGGCGTGTGGATCGGCTGGTCCGGCGACGCCGGCGCCGCACCGGGGCCGTTCGAGGTGGACGGCCTGCAGCTGGTCGGGATGGGCCTGTCAGAGACCGAGGTCAGGAGCTATTACGAGGGCTTCTGCAATGCGACGCTGTGGCCGCTCTATCACGACGTCATCTCGCCTCCCCAGTTCCACCGCAGCTGGTGGGACTCCTACGTCAGCGTCAACCGGCGGTTCGCGCAGGCGGCGGCGCAGCAGGCCGCGCCGGACGCCACCGTCTGGGTACACGACTACCAGCTCCAGCTGGTACCGCGGCTGCTGCGTGAGCTGCGGGACGACGTACGGATCGGCTTCTTCAACCACATCCCGTTTCCTGGCTACGAGATCTTCGCCCAGCTGCCGTGGCGCCGCCAGATTGTCGAGGGGCTGCTCGGTGCCGACCTGCTCGGGTTCCAGCGCCGGGCCGATGCTACCAACTTCCTGCGGGCCTGCCGCCGGTCCGTCGGCCTCACCACCAAGGGATCGTTCGTGCGGGTCAGCGAGGATCGTGAGGTGCAGGCGGCCGCGTTCCCGATCTCGATCGATGCCGCCGGCCTCACCGACCTCGCCCAGCGCGACGACGTCAGGAAACGCTCCATCGAGATCCGCGAGGCCCTCGGCAGCCCCGCACTGGTGCTGCTAGGGGTGGACCGGCTCGACTACACCAAGGGCATCAGGCACCGGCTGCGCGCCTACGGTGAGCTGGTCAGCGACGGCCGGCTCGGACCGGACACGGTGCTGGTGCAGGTCGCCAGCCCGAGCCGGGAGCGGGTCGAGGCCTACCGGACCCTGCGGGACGAGGTCGAGGTGACCGTCGGCCGGATCAACGGCCAGTACGGTGAGCTCGGCTACTCCCCCATCCAGTACCTGCACCAGTCCTTTCCGCGCGAGGAGATGGCGGCGCTCTACCTGGCCGCCGACGTGATGCTGGTGACCCCGCTGCGGGACGGGATGAACCTGGTGGCCAAGGAATACGTCGCCGCCAGGTTCGACGAGGGCGGCACGCTGGTGCTGAGCGAGTTCACCGGCGCGGCCGACGAGCTGGCCGGGGCGTTCCTGGTCAATCCGCACGACATCGCGGGCATGAAGGACACCATCGTGCAGGCGGCCACGGCACCCCCGCAGGAGGCGCGGCGCCGGATGCGCTCCATGCGGCGGCGGGTGCGTGAGTACGACGTGGCGCGCTGGGCAGCGACCTTCCTCGACACGCTGCATTCCAGGAACAGGCAACGCTGAACTCCAGGAATCAGGTAACCCGGCGCCGGCAAGGACCGCGGCCACCACGGCACGCACCTCGGCCGCCTCGGGACGGACGTCGTCGCGGCCGGCGAACAGCAGGTGGCCGGAGCCGATCAGCATCAGCGCGAGGGTAGGGACATCGGCATCGGCGACGACGCGACCCAGGTCCTGCTCGGCGGCCAGATAGGCCGCGATCATCGCGGTCGCCTCGCCCAGTAGCGGGACGCCGCGCCCTGCCCTGGGATCGCGCCCTGTCCTGGCATCCCGCCCTGCCCTGGCATCGCGCCCTGTCCTGGCATCCCGCAGCCGGACGCGCAGGTCATCCCGGAAGGTGATCAGCCCGACGATCGCGATCGCGACCGGTCCGAACAGCTCCGTGAGCGCGGCGGTCAGGTTACCGGTCACCGTGCCGGTCCCCGCTGACGCGCGCAGCGCGTCGGCCTGGGTGCCGAGCCGGGCGATGCGATCCAGCACCAGCTCGGCGAGGAAGGCATCGAAGTCCGCGAAGTGCCGGTGCAGCACGCCCTTGGCGACGCCAGCCTCCTGGGTGACCGCCCGGCTGGTCAGCATGGCAGGCCCGTCCCTGAGCAGGATTCGCTCGGCCGCGGCGAACAGCTGCTCACGCGGGTCACGGATGGCCACACCGGTCGGCACCGCACCTCCTTGTTGTCGAAATTGACGAGGTTGACGAGTGGGCGAGCGCCCACTTATAGTGGGCACACGCCCACTATAACGCTGGAGGGGTTGAGATGCCGGAAGCAGCCACGGGAGCGACGCCCGAGGAACTGGAGGCGGCTCGGTTCGCGGCCGGATCACATCGGGCACGTGCGATCGCGGAGTCCTTCGGCGCGGACGCGGAACGCTATGACCGGACCCGGCCGCACTATCCCGGCGAGCTTGTAGCGCGGATCGCCGCCGCCAGCCCCGGACGTTCCGTGCTCGACGTCGGCACCGGCACCGGCATCGCCGCACGGCAGTTCCAGGCGGCGGGATGCCGGGTTCTCGGCGTCGAGCCCGACCCGCGGATGGCCGCCTTCGCCCGTGGCACCGGAGTCGACGCCGAGGTGGCGACGTTCGAGAACTGGGACAGCGCCGGGCGCCGCTTTGACGCGGTCGTCGCCGGGCAGGCCTGGCACTGGGTGGATCCCGTGGCCGGCGCGGTGAAGGCGGCGCGGGTACTGCGGCCCGGCGGACGGCTCGCCCTGTTCTGGTATGTGTTCCAGCCGCCGGGTGACCTGACGGAAGCCTTCGGCGCGGTGTACCAGGCGGCGCTGCCCGGCACGCCGTTCGGCCGCGGCACGCTGCCCGGGCTTGACGCCTACTCGGCGTTCTTTACCAAGGCGGAGGCGGGGATACGGGCAGCCGACGCGTTCACCGAGCCGGAACGCTGGCGGTTCGACTGGGACCGCCGGTACACCAGGGCTGAATGGCTGGACGCTGTGCCATCCTTCGGCGGGCACAGCCAGTTCCCGCCGGCCGCGCTAGAGGCGATCCTCACCGGCCTGAGCACCGCCATCGAGGCCGCGGGCGGCGCCTTCGGAGTGCACTTCACCGCGGTAGCCGTTAGCGCTGCCCTGGGACGTAACACACAGGCCGTTCTGGATTTATTTGGCGAGCCAGTGGCAGGCGATCGCGGCGGCGGCCACCACGTTGAGGGAATCCACCCCAGCGGCCATCGGGATGCGGACGGACTGGTCCGCCTCGCGGAGCCAGCGGGCGGTGAGCCCGTCGCCCTCGGTGCCGAGCAGCAGGGCGGTGCGGCCGCCCGGCGTCGTGTCGCTGATCGGCACGGCGTCGGGGCCGGGGGTGAGCGCCAGCAGCCGGAAGCCGGCCGCGCGGAGCTCGGCAAGTCCGTCGTACCAGCCGGTCATCCGCGCGTAGGGGATGGCGAAGACGGCGCCCATCGAGACCTTGACGGCGCGGCGGTACAGCGGATCGGCGCAGCGCGGGGACAGGATAACCGCGTCCACGCCGAGGGCCGCGGCGCATCGGAAGATGGCACCGACGTTGGCGTGGTCCACCAGGTCCTCCAGCACCAGGATGCGGCTGGCCGCCGCGGCGACGTCGGCCACGGCGGGGAGCTTCTTGCGGGCCAGGGCGGCCAGGGCGCCGCGGTGCACCCGGTAACCGGTGAGCCGCTCGGCCACCTCGTCGGAGACCACGTAGACCGGGGCGTCACCCGAAGGCAGGGCGGGCAGATCCGCGCGCCGGGACTCGGCGACCAGGACCGAGCGGAGAAAGTAGCCGGCCGCGATGGCGCGGGTGATTACCTTGGTGCCTTCGGCGATGAACAGGCCATGCTCTGCTTCGAGGCTGGTACGCAAGCCCATGTCGGTCAGCCGGAAATAGTCGGCCAGCCTGGGATCGTCGGCATCCATGTTGCCTAGTTTGCCAGCGGGTTACCATCAGATAATGGCTGACTCGCTGCTTGCATCGTTCGCGAACACGCTGAACGCTGATGCCGACCTGCTGCGTACCCGTGAGGACGCGGCGGCATGGCTGCACACGGCGGGGCTGCTGCCCGCCGACGCCGGCCTCACTACCTCCGAGCACGCCGCGCTGCTGCGGCTGCGCGACTCCCTCAGGGACGTCCGGGCAGCTCACAGCCGCGGTCGCCCAGACGCGGAGGCGGCCGCCCGGCTGACCAAGGCACTCGCCGATGGCCGCCTGGTCCTCACCGTCGAGCCGACCGGCAAGGTGCGGCTGGCGACCGCGGCCCGGGCAAGCTATCCGAGCATCGTCGTCGGCATTGCCATCGCGATCTCCGATGCGGCCGCGGCAGGCACCTGGTAAGTGGACGAAGGCAGGCAGGACGAGCGGCAGCGCGATGACTGGCAGGCGCTGGGGATCCGCACGGATGTCCCGCATCCCGCCAGGATCTATGACTACCTGCTCGGTGGCACCGACAACTTCACTGTCGACCGCGAGCTGGCCGACCTGCAACTGCGGGTCCAGCCGCAGATCCTGGACAGCGCCCGCGGCAACCGCAAGTTCCTGGTGCGCGCGGTCAGGTTCCTGCGGGAGAGCGGGATCCGCCAGTTCCTCGATATCGGGACTGGCCTGCCGACCAGCCCCAACACCCACGAGATCGCGGCGCCGGACTCTCGCGTCGTCTATGTCGACAACGACCCCATGGTCGTGCTGCGCACCGAATCGCTGACGGCGGGCAGCACCACGACGACGGTGGTGCGGGCGGACATGCGGGATGCCGGCGAGGTTCTCGCCGCGGCCGGGAAATACCTGGACTTCGGCATGCCGGTGGCGCTGATGTTCCTCGCCTCCCTGCATAACCTCCCGGATTCCGACGATCCAGCCGGCCTCGTCGCCCGTTATCAGGCGGCGACAGCACCTGGGAGCTACCTGGCCATCTCGCATGTCACCGGAGACTTCTCCCCTGAGCAGATGAAGCGGACGACCGAGGAAAACGCCCGGCGTGGCGTCACCTTCGTCGGTCGCGCCAAGCACGAGGTGGAGAGCTTGTTCAACGAATGGGACCTGGTCGACCCGGGGGTAGTGCCCATCGCCTACTGGCGTCCTGACGACGGCCGGCCCGACGCCAACGCGGACCGGGTATGGGGCTACTGCGGCGTCGCGCGCGGCTGAGCGATGGACATCACGCCGTTTACGCCCGCACCGCTCGACGCGGTGGCGCTCGAGCGGGCACTGCTGCCGTTCGGCCAGAGCACGATGCTGCCGCGCGAGGCTTACACCGACGAGGCGGTATTCCGCTGGGAGAACCGCCACTTCCTGTCCGACCTGATGTGCGTCGGGCTCAGCGCCGAACTGCCTGACCCAGGCGACCAGCGGGCCGAGGCGGCCGGCGAGGGCAGCGTCCTGCTGGTACGCGGCGAGGACGGAGCCGTGCGAGCGTTCGCGAACACGTGCCGCCACCGCGGGCACGAGCTGCTCCCCTGCGGCGGGCAGGCCCGGCAAGGTGCCATAATCTGCCCGTACCACGCCTGGACATACGGACTGGATGGCCGTCTGCGGCACGCTCCCAGCTATCGCGACCTGGACGGCGACGAGTGGGGGCTCGTGGAACTGCCGGTCGCCGAATGGCACGGCCTCATCTTCACGGGGACCGGAGCGGCCGGGGTAACGGACAGGCTCGCCGGGCTGGAGGAGATGGTCGCGCCTTACGAGCCGGAGCGCCTGAGGATCGCCGGCCAGCACGCCTACGACATCACGGCGAACTGGAAAGTCCTCACCGAGAATTACCACGAGTGCTATCACTGCCCGTCCATCCATCCCGAGCTGTGCCGGGTCAGCCCGCCGCAGAGCGGGCAGAACTACGAGAAGGCCGGTGTCTATAACGGCGGCTGGATGGACCTGCGGGACGGCATGGCCACCATGTCCCTGGACGGGACCAGCGGCGGCATCCCGCTCCGCGGGCTGTCCGGAGCAACGCTGCGCACCGTGAACTACCTCTACATCTTCCCGAACGTCCTGGTGAGCCTCCATCCGGACTACGTGATGACGCACCGGCTGGTGCCGATCGCTGCCGACCGGACCAGGATCGAGTGCTGCTGGGCGTTCGCACCGGAGGCGGTGGCAATGCCCGGATTCGATCCGTCGTACGGGGTGGAGTTCTGGGACCTGACGAACCGGCAGGACTGGGCGGCCTGCGAGTCGGTGCAGCGCGGGCTGTCCTCACCGCACGCGCTGCCCGGGCCGCTGTCACCGCGGGAAAGCGGCGTTTACTCGTTCGTCGCCACGGTGGCGCGAGGATACCTCGGATATTTGACTGAACATTCAGTCTAGGGCGATGCTACGATGCCACCATGAGGGACCAGGCGGGGGACGCGGAGCAACGTCGCGAGCAGATGCTCCGTGCGGCGGTCGACGTGATCGTCGAGCGGGGGTACGCGGACACCAGGATCGCAGACGTCGCCGAGCGGGGCGGCACCAGCCCTGCCCTGGTCATCTACTACTTCAAGACGAGGGATCAGCTGCTGACCGAGGCGATCAGGTACTCGGAGGACCAGTGGTACGCCGAGGGGCACCGGCGAAGGGCAGCCATCAGCACGGCATCGGGCCAGCTTGCCGACCTCATCGCGATAACCTGCCTGCCGCAGAGCGACCCGGTGGCGCGCAACTCCTGGCTGCTCTGGCTGGACCTGTGGGCACTGTCCGCGCACAACCCGGGCGTTGCCTCGGTCCGGCGCAAGTCCGACGAACGCTGGCGGGAGAGCATCCGGGCGATCGTGCTATCCGGCCAGGAGACCGGTGAGTTCTCCGCGATCGACGCAGATGCCTTCACGGTCACCCTGTGCGCGCTGCTGGACGGCCTGGCCGTGCAGATCGTCCTGGAGGACGCGGACGTGTCACCCCAGCGCGCCTACGACCTGGCCATGGACTTCGCGTCCGCGACGCTCGGCTTCGAGCGGAAGCCACATCGCTAAGCGCTGGTGCCGCCGGTGGCCAGGCGCATGAGGTCGGTGTCGAGGTTGATGCCGGTCTCGGTGCCGCCGGCGCTGCCGTACTCGTGCTGGTAGCTATGCCAGGACTCGTCGCGGATCTGGCGGGCGAAGCCGCTTTCCATCAGCAGCACCAGCTCGCGCGCGGCGCGGTCGATCCTGGGGCTCAGGGCCGGGTCGCTCCAGTCCTCGGGGGCAGCGAACAGAGAGGTCGGCGCGGTGAGCGTGCGCAGGTAGGCGAACATGGGACGCATCTGGTCATCGGCGACCAGTGCGTGCCTGGCCGTGCCGGCCGTGGCGGCGAGCACGACCGGCTTGCCGATGAGCAGGTCGTTGTCCAGCACGTGGAAGAACGAGGTGAACAGGCCGCTCGGGCCCGCCTTGTAGACCGGTGTGCTTGCAATGACGCCGTCCGCCTGCGCCAGGGCGTCGACGGCCTTCTGGAGCTTGGGCGAGATCAGCTGGGTGACCAGCGCGGATGAGATGTCGGCGGCGATCTCGCGCAGCTCGATGCCGGCGACAGCCACCGTGCTGCCACGCTGTTCCGCTATTGCCGCGGCACCGGCGGCGGTCCGGTCGGCCAGCATCCTGGTCGATGACGGGTCGCTGGTCCCGGCGCTGACCACGGCAACGTTGTAGGTGCTCACTGAGACGTCTCCTGATGGACTAGTTTCCTGCAGAGTGTCTCCAGCTGCCGCTGATCAGCCGGGGACAGAGCGTTGAGGGCGCGGGCGACGCCGCGGGCGTGCCGCCATCCGATCTGGCGCTGCACGCCGCGGCCGGCGTCGGTGAGCGACAGCCGCCGTCCGCGGCCGTCCGCGGGATCGGGGTGACGCTCGATGAGGCCGCGGGCGGCCAGCCGGTCCACCATCCGGGACAGAGCCGGCTGGCTGAGCAGAACGTGCCGGTTCAGCTCGGTGACGCCGATGGGCTCCTGGCACTTGGACAGCGTGTAGAGCACGTCGTACTCGCGCATGGAGGCTTCCGCCCAGATGTCTTCCGCAGCGAACTGCTTCATCAGGGTCGCGTGCGCGGCGAGCAGCGATTCCCACGCCTGGTTAGCTGTCACTCTTCGCTGTCCTGGTAAGGCTCGCTGTCCTGGTAGGGCGATCCGCCGGTGACGTTGTCGCCGCGGTTCGCGTTCGGGCGGGGCTGGCGGGGCGGGAGGTCACCGTACTTCGCGGTCACCAGGCTCGCGTGCGTGGGCGCATCCGGGGTCTGCGGGTCCTGGCGGGCGGCGATTTCCTTGCGGAGGACGGGAACGACTTCCTCACCTAGCAGGTCGATCTGGTCCAGGACCGTCTTCAGCGGCAGGCCGGAGTGGTCCATCAGGAACAGCTGACGCTGGTAGTCGCCGAAGTGCTCACGGAAGGTCAGGGTCTTGTCGATGACCTCCTGCGGGCTGCCGACCGACAGCGGGGTCGACGCCATGAACTCCTCCATCGACGGGCCGTGGCCGTAGACGGGTGCCTCGTTGAAGTACGGGCGGAAGTCCTTGATGGCGTCCTGGGACCTACGCGCGATGTACGCCTGGCCGCCCAGGCCGATGATGGCCTGCTGCTGGGTGCCGTGGCCGTAGTGCTCGTAGCGCTCACGGTAGAACTGGATGAGGCGCATGTAGTGCTCCTTCGGCCAGAAGATGTTGTTGGCGAAGTAGCCATCCCCGTAGAAAGCGGCCTGCTCGGCGATCTCGGGTGTGCGGATCGAGCCGTGCCACACGAACGGCGGCACGTCGTCCAGCGGGCGCGGGATGCTGGTGAAGCCCTGCAGCGGAGTGCGGAACTTGCCCTTCCAGTCGACCACGTCCTCTCGCCACAGCCGGTGCAGCAGGTTGTAGCTCTCCAGCGCCAGCGGCAGTCCCTGCCGGATGTCCTGGCCGAACCACGGATAGACGGGCGCCGTGTTGCCGCGCCCCAGCATCAGGTCCATCCGGCCCTTCGACAGGTGCTGCAGCATCGCGTACTCCTCGGCGATCCGCACCGGGTCGTTCGTCGTGATCAGCGTCGTCGACGTAGTAACGATCAGCTTCTGGGTGGTCGCGGCGATGTAGGCGAGCAGCGTGGTGGGTGAGGACGAGAAGAACGGCGGGTTGTGATGCTCACCGATGGCGAACACGTCGAGGCCGACTTCTTCGGTCTTCTGCGCGATCTGCACGACGGCGTCGATGCGCTCCGCCTCCGACGGCGTCTGTCCGGTTACCGGGTCCCGGGTGATGTCGCTGACCGAGAAGATCCCGAACTGCATTGTGGCCCCCTTCGGGTCAGGTATATGCGTTTGCATGTACCTGAGCGTCCGGGACGGGCGGGATATTCCCGGGCTTGCGGCTTGCGGCTTGCCGGGCGCGAGGCGGCGGGTCATAGTGACCTCATGGCTGCCACGGCAGGCGCAGTGGGGGCCGAACTACGGCTCGCGGCAGCCCACCTCGGTGGAAAGAGGCACAGGTGAAGGAAATTCGCCGAACTCTTTTTCATGATCATGCTCGTAAACTAATTCGAGCAATGGTAGAATCGGGGGCAGAGTCTCATCCAGCAGGACGGGGGCGGTTCATGGACAG
>Ga0209530_1000958_pt1 | contig 15276 bp, 14 predicted proteins | sample BlaSpr_A8_Ref_O1_FD_187987 | JGI IMG/M metagenome (GOLD analysis project Ga0209530, IMG submission 187987) | Forest soil microbial communities from Thunder Bay, Ontario, Canada - Black Spruce, Ontario site 2_A8_Ref_O1 (SPAdes) (version 2) | ecosystem: Environmental > Terrestrial > Soil > Boreal...
TTTCGACGAACCTGTGATACACACAAATCGCGGCCACTTGAATACCGAGATCTTCAATCCCCAGGCGGTCGACCAGTTCGTGCTGAATCGGTTGCCGGCCTTTTGCGCACAACCGGCGGACACGCTCGTCTGTGTCGTCCCCCGAAAGAGTCGTGAGATCCATGCAGGTAATTGCGCGCAATAGCCAAGCGGCCTGCCATTCTTTTTTCACCGTGCGCCGCGCGACGTGAGTTTGCGCCCGGCGTTCCACCGCGCTGGTGTTTACTCGGGCCTGCTTTACCCAATCCAGATTGAGCGGAATGCCCCGATTGGATAAGAGGGGATGTCCATTCAGTGATGCCAAGGGAACATGGGAATCTCGCAGGGCGCTACCGCCCATGTTGTCGGCGATCGCGGAAGGTTTATTGTTCTCCACCGACATTTAGATGTGTTCCGCCAAAACCACGATTCTTAGCTTCCCCGACTGAAAACTATAGGCCCAGACTGCCACCGATAGTGCGAGGCAATTGTACGGCAGAATGTAGAAAAACGGAGCGCGGGTAATTTGCGCTGGTCTCACGAATCCGAGGCTCTCCCACACTCACTTTGGCCTTGACACTCAGAAATCCCGAAGCTAGGCTTCGCTGATCTTCCAACAAATAAATGTTCACACCGCATAACCTGGGCATCGCACTCATCATGATGATCGCCAGCGCCATCTGCTGGGGATCGTGGGCCAATACTTACAAGGGCGTCAAGAATTACCGCTTCGAGCTTTTCTATTGGGATTATGCTATCGGCATTTTCCTGATCTCGCTGATTCTCGCTTTCACAATGGGAAGTACGTCAAATGACGCCAACAGTTTCCTCAACAATGTTCACTCCGCCGACGTTGCAAATATCGTTTCCGTGATGATCGGCGGAGCGATTTTCAATCTCGCCAATCTCCTGCTGGTTGCCGCGATTGACATGGCTGGCCTGGCCATCGCGTTTCCGGTGGCTATTGGAATCGCTCTCGTAGTCGGCGTTGTTTTGAGCTATCTCCTGCAACCAATAGGGAACGGCGCGTTGCTCGCCGCAGGAGTCGCCTGTGCAGTGATTGCCGTGATCATGGATGGTAAAGCCTACGGGAGTCTGGCCAGCGCGGGCCGCTCCACGTCGCAGAAAAGCATCCTCGTGTGCATCGTCTCCGGAGTGTTGATGGGGCTCTGGGCGCCGTTCGTAGCTCATGCGATGACGCATGGCAACACCCTCGGGCCGTATAGCGTGGCCGTGTTTTTGACTCTCGGCGCGCTGCTCTCCTGTTGCGTTTGGAATGTTTATTTCATGCGCAAGCCGCTGGTCGGAGAGCCGGTGAGTTTCAGTGGATTCTTTCGCGGCCCCGCTTCCGGGCACCTGCTAGGATTGCTCGGCGGTGTGATCTGGGGCACAGGGATGGTTTTCAATCTTGTGGCCGCGAACTTTACCGGGGTAGCGATTTCCTACGCTATTGGCCAGTCCGCGCCGATGGTGGCGGCATTGTGGGGAGTGCTGGCGTGGAAGGAATTCGCGGGCGCCGGCAGTCGCGCCAAGCTTTACCTGGGCCTTATGTTCGTCTTCTATTGCTTAGCGATTTTGCTGGTGGCGAAAGCGAACGGATAAAACTCACCCCGCTCTTAACTCGCGACACTCTTGATCTTGAGAATAGGACTGACATCCCTGTGAGTGCGCGACGACTGTAGTTCTCCGCATCGACGGCAAGAACATTTGAAAGTCGCACTGTCCGCGACGGACGCGTGGCCGCACATTTCGCACACAAACCGTCCGTCCACATGGGGAACCATGGGCCTGAACTGCACGCCGAGAACGCAGTAGGGACAGCGAACCACCGTTTGGGTCATGGTAATTCTTGGGTCAGACGGCGAGAGCAAAGACCAGCGTTCCGTGAAGAACCTTATCACCGCTGCCCCCACCGTCTGTTAGCAATGAAGTTATCTCTGAATGGGGTCCGTTCGTAATAGCACTCCCGTGCGTCGCCCTGGCACGAGAGTGCCAGATGATGTTGTTCTGTTATGTGCGGTTCGTGGTGCGGTCTGCGAAGGACTACTTCTTTTCCGCCACTTCCAACCTGGTCTCGGCGCGCTTCAGGTCGCCACCGGTCCGCTTGAAATCCTCTTCAGTGTTGCAGGTGGCGAGGTGGGATTCCGCACGTTGTCTCGCTTCTTGCGCTCGTCTTGCATCAATTTCTTCCGCACGCTCGGCGGTCTCGGCCAGAATGGTCACTTTATCAGGCAGCACTTCTGCGAATCCCCAGGCTACCGAAAGATGGTGCGTGTAGTTTTCTTTGCGGTAAGTGATCTCTCCGACCGCAAGCTCGGTGATCAGCGGAGCGTGTCCCGGAAGGATGCCAAGATACCCGTCCTTGCCGGGAATCTGCATTTCCTCCGCCACATCCCGGATAACCATCTTCTCCGGAGTGACAATCTCGAGTTGGAAAGTGTCAGCCATACTGTCGTTGGTCATTCGTCGTCGGTCGTTGGCAACACTTCGCAGCGCCGGCTTTGGCCGACGACCGACGACTAACGACTGCTCCTACGCTACTGCCTTCAACTTTTCTGCCGCTTCCAGCACTTCGTCGATCTGGCCTTTCATGTAGAAAGCTTGCTCCGGAATGTCGTCGTACTTGCCTTCGTTGATTTCTTTGAAACCTTTCACCGTATCGGCGACTTTCACGTAGCGGCCAGGCGCTCCGGTAAACTGTTCGGCCACATGGAACGGCTGCGAAAGAAATCTTTGAATCTTACGTGCCCGCGCCACGGTTACTTTCTGATCTTCGCTCAACTCGTCGATGCCCAGAATTGCAATGATGTCCTGCAGATCTTTGTAGCTCTGCAGAGTCTTCTTCACCGCCTGCGCCACATCGTAATGTTCTTGGCCGACGATGCGAGGATCGAGAATGCGCGAAGTGGAAGCCAGCGGATCGACCGCGGGATAAATTCCAATTTCCGTCAAGGCGCGTGAAAGCACGGTGGTCGCGTCCAGGTGGGCAAAGGTCGTTGCGGGCGCTGGATCGGTCAAGTCATCAGCAGGAACGTAAATCGCCTGGACGGATGTAACTGATCCCTTTTTCGTGGAAGTAATCCGCTCCTGCAGTTCGCCCATCTCGGTCGCGAGATTAGGTTGGTAGCCCACTGCGCTAGGCATGCGGCCCAGGAGCGCTGATACTTCGGAGCCGGCCTGAGTGAAGCGGAATATATTGTCGATGAAGAGTAGCGTGTCTGCGCCTTCCACGTCGCGGAAATATTCAGCGACCGTCAGCCCGGTGAGAGCCACGCGCAAACGGGCTCCGGGCGGCTCGGTCATCTGGCCATAGATCAGCGCAGCTTTGGAGTGCTCCGGATCTCCCGGCTTAATGACGCCGGATTCGGTCATTTCCAGCCACAGATCGTTGCCCTCACGCGTACGCTCGCCGACGCCAGCAAACACCGAGAATCCACCATGCTGCTTGGCGACGTTGTTGATGAGCTCCATGATGACGACCGTCTTGCCCACGCCTGCGCCGCCGAACAACCCGATCTTGCCGCCTTTCAAAAATGGCTGAATGAGATCGATGACTTTCACGCCGGTCTCGAACATCTCAGCCGTTGTAGCTTGTTCGTCGAACAACGGCGCAGGGCGATGAATCGGCATAGTCTGCGTGTGCGCGATGGGACCGAGTTGGTCGACTGGCTCGCCGATCACATTCATCACGCGGCCGAGCGTACCGCGGCCCACGGGCACGGAAATCGGTCCGCCCTGATCGATGGCTTTCATCCCGCGCACCATCCCCTCGGTAGCTTCCATGGCAACGCAACGAACGCGGCCTTCGCCGAGATGCTGCTGCACTTCCACGATCACATTGATCGGGAAGGGAACAGTGAAGCCATCGCTCACAATCCGAAGCGCTTCATAAATCGGAGGCATGTTAGCTTCGCTAAACTGCACGTCCACGGCCGGGCCGGCGACTTGAATCACGTGTCCAACATTTTCTGGCATAGTTTAGTTTTTCCTCTGTAGAAACGTAGCTCGCTACGTTTCGGCGGCGCCAGCGAGACATAGCAAGCTACGTCTCTACAATTAGCCTGCTGCTGCCGCTCCGCTTACAATCTCAATAATTTCTTTCGTAATCTTCGCCTGACGGGCGCGGTTCATTGCCAGTGTCAACGAATCGATCATATCGGTTGCGTTGCTCGTAGCCGCATCCATCGCAGTCATACGAGCCGCGTGCTCCGCCGCCACCGATTCCAGCAGTGCGCGAAACACTTGGATGACCACATACTTCGGCAAAAGCGACCGAAACAATTCCTCCGGAGGCTGTTCGTAAATATAGTCGACCGGAGCTGTAGCAAACTTTGCTGCAGCCGCGTCCGCTTCCCTGGTATCCGCAGGACGAAGGCTAACGCCCGTGCCTTTGGCCGCTTCAAAAGCTTGCTCTTTTTCTTTCTGAGTCATTTCTTCGGTCTGGGCAATGCCGACTTCTCCGATTTGCTCAATGGGCAACACTCGCTCAACAATGAGCCGCTGCGAAATGACTGATTTGAATTCATTGAAAAGCACATAGATCGAATCAACTTCGCCTTTGGAATACCGGTCCACTGCGCGTCCTGCCATCTCCGAGACCATCGCATATTCCACTTTGCCAAGGACTCCCACATACTCACCCACGAGAGTGATTCGCGGCGGTTCCTGCGAGTCGACTGTTCTGGGCTTCGCGACCGCATATCGCCTTCGCAAGAAGTCGCGGCCTTTTCGCCCGATGGCTTCGATTTCGATGTTCTTGCCAGCCTTCGATTCCAGGAAACGTGCCGCCGCCTTCAGGATGTTCGTATTGAAAGCGCCAGCCAGACCTTTGTCTCCCGTGACCACCATCAGCAGCACATTTTTTTCCGGACGCTGCGCCAGCAGGGGATGCTTCGGCTCGCCCGTCTCTGGATCATAGATTTCGGCTCGCGATACCAGCGACTTCAATACATTGGTCAACATTTGCGCATACGGACGCGCGGCCAGGGCGCGCTCCTGCGCACGACGCAGCTTCGCCGCCGAGACCATCTTCATAGCCTTGGTGATCTGCCGCGTGTTCGTCACGCTGCGGATACGGCGCCGGATATCGAGAATGTTGGCCATTTGTTCGGTCGTTGGTCGTTCTGGCTGCTAGCTCTTAGCTAGAAGCCAGAAGGGAGCTTATTTTGAAACTGCCTGTCTCTCTGCCACGAACGTTTCTTTGCACTCTTTAATTGTTTTGGTCATATCAGCCTTCAAATTGTCGTCGAGAACTTTCTTCTCCATGATTGCGCGCAGAACGCCGGGATTGGTCGCGTCGACATACTTATACAGTTCGGCTTCAAAGTCGCGCACCTGGTCTACCGGGAGGTCGTCGAGAAATCCGTTCGTGCCGGCGTAGATGATCAGAATCTGTTTGGAGAATGGCAACGGCGAGAATTGCTTTTGCTTAAGCACTTCCACCAAACGCTGCCCGCGATTAAGTTGATTCTGCGTCGCTTTATCAAGATCGCTGCCAAACTGGGCAAAGGCCGCGAGCTCGCGATATTGCGCGAGGTCAAGCTTCATGCTTCCCGCGACTTGCCGCATGGCCTTGATCTGAGCGCTGCCTCCCACGCGGCTCACCGAGATGCCCACGTTCACCGCCGGCCGCACGCCGCTGTTGAACAGGTCGGTTTCCAGAAAGATCTGGCCATCGGTAATCGAAATGACGTTGGTCGGGATGTATGCAGATACGTCCCCCGCCTGGGTTTCGATGATCGGCAGAGCAGTGAGCGAGCCTCCACCTTTTTTGTCACTCACTTTGGCTGCGCGCTCGAGCAACCGCGAGTGAAGATAGAAAACGTCTCCGGGATAAGCCTCACGGCCTGGCGGACGGCGCAGCAGCAGTGAGATTTCACGATACGATGCGGCGTGCTTCGAGAGGTCGTCATAAATAACCAACGCATGTTTTCCGTTGTCGCGGAAATATTCGCCCATCGCGCAAGCCGCATAAGGCGAGATGTATTGCATAGGTGCGGGCTCAGAAGCTGACGCCGCAACAACGATGGTGTAATCCATCGCGCCGTAATCGGTCAGGATCTTCACCACCTGAGCAATTGAAGATCGCTTCTGCCCGATAGCGTTGTAAATACAAATAAGATTGTTGCCTTTATTGTTAATGATGGTGTCGAGGGCTACGGCAGTCTTGCCGGTTTGGCGGTCGCCGATGATCAACTCGCGCTGCCCGCGGCCAATCGGAATCATGCTGTCGATTGCCTTTAATCCAGTGGCCATGGGCTCGCGCACCGGCTGCCGGTCAATAACTCCCGGCGCCAGCCGTTCCAACGGAATGAACTGGTTGGTGGAAATGGGTCCCTTGTCGTCGATTGGCTGCCCCAGCGAATTCACCACGCGTCCGATCAAGGCTTCGCCGACTGGCACGCTCATGATTTTGCCGGTACGCTTGACCTCGTCGCCTTCCTTAAGTTCGGTGTATTCGCCAAGAATAACGACGCCGACCTGGTCCTCTTCCAGGTTCATGGCGATGCCGGCGATGTTGTGCGGGAAGGAAAGCAATTCTCCCGCCATGACCTTGTCGAGGCCGTAGACGCGGGCAATGCCGTCGCCCAGGGTGATGATGGTCCCAATTTCGTCGACCGCAATCTTAGATTCGTAATTCTCGATTTGTTGCCGGATCAACTCTGTGATCTCGTTTGCTTTGATTTGTGCCATAAGTCAGCTTCTAGCTCCTAGCTTTTCTCTGTGTCCTCTGCGGCTCTTCTCAGCGGTCTCCGCGATCAAAGCTTCTAGCGGTCATTGGTCGAATTTCCCGAGGGCTCCAAGCTAAGGCTAGGAGCTAATGGCTTCTTTGATTCTCTCTAATTGTCCCGCCACAGAGCCGTCATAGATCGTGCTGCCAATCTTTACCACGGCGCCTCCGAGGATGGAAGCATCGCGCGAATAGCGTGCCCGAACTTTCTTCCCGGTCAACTTTTCCATTTGGGCTTCCAGCGTTCGCCGGTCGGTTTGGTCAAGGTCATGGGCGCTCGTGATTTCCGCTTCGGTGAATCCCAAGCGCTGATTCAGCTCTCGCTCAAATTGTTTCACGATCGGTCCCAGGAAGTTTATGCGGCCATGATCGATCAGTACAGCCACAAAATTTCGCACCGTTTGCGATATTCCATCGCGCGCGACAATCGAATCCAGCACCGCGCGCTTCTGCTCCGCCGTAATCGATGGCGCTTCCCAAACTGCCCGCAGGTCCTTGCTCTCAGCCACCAATTCCGCGATGGCTTGCGCTTCGCCCAAAGTCTTTTCAGGATCAACCTTGACTTCAAAAACCGCGTCGGCCAAGGCGCGCGCGTAGGTGCTGGTCACGGAAGCCATGGGTTATTGTGCATCCTTCCGCTCGTCGCCACCGTAGGCCGAGAGTTGTTGAGCAAAGGTACGCAACAGCACATGATCGATAGCGGGGTCTACACGGATCTGCTTTCTTGCCAGTGATACCGCAAGGTCAGCTGCGAACGCTTTGAGTTCTCGACGCGCCGACTTGGCCGCTGCCGTAATTTCCTGCTCTGCCGACTCCACGATCTTGCGCGCATCTTCGGCTGCGGCAGTCTTAATCCTCTGTTCCTCGGCTGCAGCTTCTTGCGCCGCCGCGGCACGCATTCCACCAATCTCGACATCGAGTTTGGAAAGCCGTGCCTCAATTTCAGCCAGGCGCCGATTTGCATCTTCGCTAGCTTTACGCGCCTCCTCCATCGCCTTCTGGATCGAGGCCGTCCGAGTGCGGAAAAGTGCCGGCAAGTTCTTTTTCGAAAGCCAGAAAATGGCGGCAGCAATGACCACAAAATTTAGCGCCACACAGATCCGGTATGCGTCCTCCAGATCGAGCCCCGTCAGCTCGGCGATAAGTCGAACCGCTGACGAGTGCTTAAACTGCGCTGAGTCGTCCTCGCCTGCGGCCTCACGCGTTTCTTTCACCAGTTGCTGGCTCAGCGGCTCTTCACCCGGGGATGCGCTCGACTGCTGATAGGACACGGCGGGCGAAGCCACGCTGCGAGCCACGGCCCGTCCCGGCAAGGCAAGAAAACTCAGCAGCAGAAGCGCGACACCAGCAAAAACTAATGACAGCTTCGGCCTACGCCCGGTGGCTCGCAGATTTCTCAGCGCGCTTCTCACCGTCCGCCTCCCGCAGCAGTAGGCGCTACTCCCGGCCGCAAAACGATCCGGATGATTTCGGCTGCCAACTTCCCGCTCTCCGCCTGCAGACTGGTTTGCGCCTCTGCTTTATCTCGCTCGATGGCAGCGCGCGCCTCCTCAACTTGAGCGTGTGCTTTCTTACGCGCCTCTGCCAACGCCGCTTCTCTTGCCTGCAACGCCTGCTGGCGAAGTGCTTCCTGATTTTTGAAAACCGCAACGCGAGCTTCGCGAAGGCATTTCTCGTATTCCGCCGTTCGCGCCTCGGCGGCGGCGATATCGGCACGTGCCTTTTCCACCGCGCCTTCCGTCTTGCTGCGCCGTTCGGCCAGGACTTTCACCAGCGGCTTGTGAACCAGCGCGGTGTAGATCCCATACAGCAGCACCATGAACACAATGGTCGGTATGGATCCGAGCAGTAATTCCCCTACTTGCCTGAGCGTTTCATCCATGTCTTGAGTTTGATAAAAACTTTGTGCTTGATAAGAATCCCAAGCGAAAGAGGGCTTAAGAAACCATCAAACCTAACATCCTGCATAGCTTAGTGTCAACGCGCGGGCTGTCCCAGAACGAGACAAGTGCGGCGCTGCGGAGCGTATTTTTGGACGATTGTCAAGGCTTTTCTCGAAATCCAGCAAAGAATGCTTGACTTCTGGGACAGCGAGTCTAGCATGGAAGTATCACCTCCGATCCAATTCAGGATCGAGTGGGCCGATAGCCAAGGACTGTCACCGCTTCTTGGTTGCCGGCCCATTTAATTTTCGTTCGCTGGCCGCTTTTGGCTGGAAAAGATCGCGCGGCGAGGGCGAATACCGAACAGTTACCGCCTCCGCATGGGCTCGAATTCAGGCACAATGAATTCCCGCACCCTTCTCATCACCGACTCAGGCGCCTCTACTTCCAACTCCACCAACCCATCTTTGTACTTCCGCGAATAAATCCGGGCCCGCCCCTCAAGCATGGCTAGCGTCTTTCCTTCTTTCTGCGGCACTCGCAGATGAACCCGGCTCAACGCGTCCGCTTGCAGCAACTGGTCAACCCGGTCCAGCAGCGTGCTCATACCGATGTTCTTCGCGGCCGAAACATGAACGGTATTGGCGGCGTCGCGTAAGCTATCGCGCTGCCGGGGAGGAAGCAGGTCGATCTTGTTCATCACGCGCAGGCGCGGTTTCGTATCTGCTTCCAGTTCCTTCAGCACCTTTTCCACCTGCGCGTCTTGCTCGGCGGACAGCGGGCTGCTGGCGTCAGAAACATGCAAAATGAGTTCTGCTCGCTGTACTTCTTCCAAGGTTGCTCGGAAGGCAGAAACCAGAGTGTGCGGCAGGTTACGAATAAAACCTACAGTGTCAGACAGCAAAACCTGACGCCGAGAAGGCAGCGTTACTCCTCGAATCGTCGGATCCAAAGTCGCGAACATTCTGGGCGATTCAAGCACGGCCGCCTGGGTCAGCGCATTGAACAACGTGGACTTTCCCGCGTTGGTGTAGCCCACCAAAGCTATCAACGCGACCGGAACCGATTCGCGACGCTGGCGCTGTTGCGCGCGAATGCGCCGCACACTTTCTATCTGTTCTTTAACATGCCGAACACGTCGGTAGATTTTCCTTCGGTCGGTTTCCAGTTGGGTTTCACCCGGACCGCGGGTGCCAATGCCGCCGCCGAGTTGCGACATTTCGATTCCGCGGCCTCCCAGCCGAGGCAACATGTATTCAAGCTGTGCCAATTCCACTTGCAATTGACCCTCACGGGTACGCGCGTGCTTGGCGAAAATATCGAGGATGAGTTGGGTGCGATCGATCACCCGGGTGTGGACGACCTTCTCGATGTTGCGTTGTTGGGATGCCGTGAGGTCATGATCGAACAAAATCAGATCTGCTGAAACCGAGGCTGCGGCATTAGCGATCTCTTCGAGTTTGCCTTTCCCAATCAGCGTAGCCGGATCGGGCCTGTCGCGATGCTGCAGGAACTCGCCGGCGATTTGCGCACCCGCGCTGGTTGCCAGAGAGCGCAACTCGTCCAAAGATTCCTCCGCACTGAACTCAGGCACCGCAGGAGCCTTCGAGGGTCCAGGCACACTGCTGGCGCTGTCGCGCGCGGCCTGCGCAGCACTGGTCAGCGAATTCTTCGCGTTTTTAGCGGCTGTCCCGGCGCGCGAGCGCACGTGGTAGTCGATCCCTACCAAAAAAGCGCGCTCGGTCGGACCACGACTCACCGTCGTCGAAACCGAAGCGCGGCGTGCGCTCCCCTTTTTGCCTGACCCGCTGGACTCTGAACTGCGCAATGATTTGCTGCCTTATCCGTCCGTTCCGGACGCGCTGGGTGCCGGACCAGCTTCGGTCGCTGGACTTGGCGGCGCCGGAACCATGGCAGGCTTGTCGCCATGACCGTGGACCACCCTTCCCATTGCTACCGTCGAAATAGCGTGCTTGAAGATCAACTGTTCCTGATTGTTGGTTTCGAGCACGACCGAATATTTGTCAAACGAGCGGATGCGTCCCGTGAGCTTGACGCCGCTCAAGAGGTAGATGGTGATGTTCAATCTTTCTTTGCGGGCGGTGTTGAGGAAGGTGTCCTGAATGTTTTGTGCCGGCTTGTTTTCCATGCCGATCTCCTTAGCTTTCTCGACTGCGAAAGCTTTCTGCACTGCACACGTTCGGTTCCTCAGGCCGCAGACAGTCGGCCTAGGGAACAGGGGAGGGAAAGCTCGAGATGCGAAAGCGCCCATCCGCTCCGCCCGCGCACCCAAAGCGACTCTCGGTACAATACGGCCTCGCCCGCTACTTTTCAAGCCAGCGGTTTTAATCCACTTTGCGGGTAGGGGCTCAGCTTGATTCTCATCCCGAGCCACTACTGGTCCGCCGCCGGTTGACATCGACATGACAAAGTGAAACTATTCGTGCGCCGAAACTAAGCCTGGAAATGAGCAGCGGAACCTTTAACGGCTGACGATTGCTGTGTGGTTTCAGACTCGAAGATTTTGCCTCGCACCGAGGGCTAGCGCCGGCAGCGGTGCACCTCACCGATTGTGGAGGAACATTGATGCAACCGATGACTACTCTGGCGGCCTCCTTGGTCATGCCAACGCACACTGGAAAAGAAGCCCTGGGGCTAATTCTGCGCTGGTTTCACTTCATTGCCGGCATTATCTGGGTCGGATTGCTTTATTTTTTTAATCTGGTCAACGTTCCTTTCATGAAGCAGGTAGACGCATCCATGAAGCCGAAGATCTTGCAGTACATGGCCCTCCCCGCTTTGAACTGGTTTCGCTGGAGCTCGCTGGTAACGGTTTTCGTCGGCTTCTGGTACTGGGGCGAAATCTTCGTTGGCGCAGACGCCAAGCTCATGGGAGTCAGCCCGCTGAGCACCATTGGCCTGTTCCTGCTCATTTGGATTGCCGGTTGGGCAATCCTTTTTGCGGTTATCAAGCAAGCCCCTACGGGATACGTTCTCGGCGTCATCGTGGCTTTGGTTGCCATCGCTGGGGCGTGGCTGTTTGTGAATTACACGCCCGTGGGTCAGGACGATAACCACGTACTCTCGATTGGCGTGGGCGGCGGCTTTGGCATCATTATGTTGTTCAACGTGTGGGGTATTATCTGGCCGAACCAAAAGAAAATTATCCGCGGAACCCTGGCGGGAACACCTCCGGCCAACGCTGCAGTCCTAGCCCGTCAGTCGTTTTTGGCCTCGCGAACCAACTTCTTTCTATCGGTGCCCTTGCTGTTTTTCATGGCCACCAGTTCGCATTATGGAATTTTCGGACGGTAGAGACATAGCTTGCTATGTCTCCTTTCGCGCTGTGCCAGAATGAATTGTGCATTCCGAAAAATATCAGCAGGGAATTGCCGCGTTTAATCAAGCCGAATTCTTTGACGCCCACGAACTGCTGGAAGACGTCTGGCGCGCGGCCCCTCCGGAAAACAAAAAGTTTCTGCAAGGCTTGATCCAGGTCGCCGTTGCCTTCCATCACTACTCCACGGGAAACCGCGTGGGTATGCGGTCGGTGCTGGAGCGTGCCATAAACAATCTCTCTCAGCCAGCGGGAAGCTTTGCCGAAATTCAATTACCGCCGTTGCTTAGCTCGCTCTGCCAATGGCGCGAAGCCCTGGATAATAAAACGCCGTTTCCGGAACTGCCGCGCATCGGTTTGCTGAGAGCTGAAAGCTGAAAGCTGAAAGCTGTGCCCTGAGTGTTAGAATCACTTTTTCCCGTGACCCAGTCTTCCACAGCACGGCCGCGCGCGGCTCAATCTTCGCCCACAAAGTTTGATCCCATACCGTTACTGGATCTGCATCGGCAATACCTGCAGATTCGTGAAGAAGTGCTGGCCGCGATTGAGCGGGTCTGCGCCTCGCAACAATTCGTTTTGGGCGTAGAGGTCGAAGCGTTCGAACGCGAAATTGCTGCCTTCAACGGCGCCGGCGCAGCTGTGGGTTGCGCCTCAGGTACGGACGCGCTGTGGCTCGCCTTGGTGGCAGCGGGAGTCCGCCCCGGCGACGCCGTCATCACAACCGCTTTCAGTTTCTTCGCTTCGGCAAGTGCAATTGTACGCGCGGGGGCGAGGCCGGTGTTCGTCGATGTCGATTCGGACACCCTGAATCTGAATCCGCAACTGGTTAAGGCTCGTCTCCGCGCTGGAGGCTCGTACAAAGTTCGAGCTTTGCTGCCCGTGCATCTTTACGGCCAGTGCGCTGACATGGATGCACTGCAACAAATCGCTGACGAGTTTCATCTGCCCATCATCGAAGACGCGGCGCAGGCCATCGGAGCAAAATGGCGAGACCGGAGCGCCGGATCGTTGGGCGCAGCTGCGGCTTTCAGTTTTTATCCCACTAAGAACCTGAGTGCGTATGGCGATGCGGGCCTCGTGACTACGAGCGACTCGAATCTGGCTGAGCACATGCGGAACCTGCGTAATCACGGCAGTTCGCGACGATACCATCACGAAGAAATCGGCTGGAACTGCCGCATGGACGCAATTCAGGGTGCCATCCTGCGCGTAAAGTTGGCGCATGTCGAAGCTTGGAACCAGCAGCGGCGGCAACATGCGGCAAACTACGATCATTTGTTAGCCGATGCGGGGCTGATATCAAAGAAGAGTAATTCGCGGGTCCGGCCATTGCGGACTTCGCCGCATGCATTCCACGTCTTCCATCAGTATGTAATCCGCGCCGCTCGCCGCGATGAGCTGCGCAAGTTTCTTAGCGATCGGAAAATCGGCACCGAAGTTTACTATCCCGTCCCCCTGCATCTGCAACCGTGTTTCGCTTACTTGGGCTACAGCGCGGGAGATTTTCCGGAGTCGGAGCGGGCCGCGTCCGAAGTGCTGGCCCTCCCCATGTTTCCCGAACTGGCGCGAGCCGAGCAAGAACGCGTCGTAGAGAATATCGCGGAGTTCTACTCAAGGCTTCGGCGCTTCTGAGATGCGACCGACTAACGATGCCGCTTTTTTCTTGGCGTGGAAACTTCCTTAACTTCTCCCGGTGCCAGCACACGACGCACAATAGGCGTATTCATCTTGTACTTTCGGTCGATCGCGTTGCCGGCGTCGTCTTTCACTCGCAGCACAAAGACGGGCAGAGTTCCTTCTTTGTCGAAATTTTCCTGCGAAACTGTGACCGGCAAAAACCCATTCAGATTGTGCTCGCGATAGGCGGTTTCGTAGCGATGCTTCCTGACATTCCAGGTGAAGACGCGGACCTGGTTGTAGTCGAAGGGTAGGCCATCCTTGGGTTCGGTGAGCACGACCAGGTATTGCGGAACTTTCTTGTCGCCGTCAGCGACTTGATTCAGCACAAAGAAAGCCACAGTCCGCTGGCCTTCGGCGTATTCCGCAATTTCCAGAGGAACATCCAGGTCGACGAATCGCGACAGCACCCAACCTACGCGCCCATCGGAGTCGCGGATGAGCCACCAGTCTTCCATCGCCGGCGTTGCTGGCTTGGATGACTCGCTCTTTGGATTCGCAGGCTTCGGCATCGCACTGGGCACACTCTTTTCGGCGGTGGCGCGCTGCAGGATGGAGACTTTTGATGCCTGGTTCAGCAGGTAAAGATGTTCGGTTTCGCGGCCGGGCTCAAGGTGAAGGTTAGTGTCGTTGCGCGTCGTACCTGTGGCTTGCACCGGATCGCTTTGTGCCTGTTGCGTCAGCTTCTGAAAGCCGTCGTAAACCGACTCGGGAACCAGCGAGCGCTGCTCGATCCAGCCTTCCACCCCGCTTGCCGTGCGCACGCGGACAAATCGTCGTTCGCGCTCGAGTATCTGGACGCGGTCGCCGTTTTTTACCGTGCCCGTTTTGCTGAAGACCGCAGACACGCGATCGCGAAGAATAGCTTGCGGGGAAGAGACGTAAGCGATCTCTAGTACTTTGTTTCGTCCGCGACAACCAACGAGCAGGAATGTCAACATCAGCAAGCCAAGAGGCCAAATGGATCGCCGATGAGTTTTCACAAAGACCACAAATCAATATTAGCGCAGGCATCGCGCAAAATCTTAAATGCCCCACTAAGACCGCGGAGTTATACTCGACGCCGAACCGAACACGACGTCGGCGCCGTGCAGCCAGTTTTGATCATCTTGCACCGCGCCCGCTGATCCGGCTCCTTAGCGGTTTTTGGTCTGTATGACACGAGGCCAGCTGTTGGAGGCAGTCACTCTCAGGATAGGGTGCGAACGGGATGAAGGCAATTAAATATCGTTCACCAGGAGGACTCTCGAACCTCGACATCGTCGAAATAAATGCCCCAGGGTCCCATGCCGCCAGCGAGGTCCGCGTCAGAATGCATGCCTCTTCTTTGAACCGTCACGATTACAACGTCGCGCTCGGCATTCTGCCGGTGGAAGACGGAAGGATCTTAATGTCGGACGGCACTGGCATCGTCGCAAGACGAAGGCAAGACTTGGCAGCCGCTGACCATGCCGCAGAAGCTGACCTGGGTGCAGGCGGTAGCGATCGCCGGCAACGGCAGCGTGTGGCTGGGTGGACGTGAAGGTGTCTTCTACAGTGAGGACCATGGTCAGAACTGGACCGAAATGACGACGCTCCCCATCTCTGATATCAGCGGACTGGCGTACGATCCGGAGCTCAAACGGGTCGTC
>Ga0209530_1000959_pt1 | contig 15261 bp, 7 predicted proteins | sample BlaSpr_A8_Ref_O1_FD_187987 | JGI IMG/M metagenome (GOLD analysis project Ga0209530, IMG submission 187987) | Forest soil microbial communities from Thunder Bay, Ontario, Canada - Black Spruce, Ontario site 2_A8_Ref_O1 (SPAdes) (version 2) | ecosystem: Environmental > Terrestrial > Soil > Boreal...
AAGGTCGAGCAATTTTTTCGCGAGCACTTAACGTCGCCTCGAGCATGATTCGGTTGCAGCCCGTCGCAGCGCGTTACTCCTTCGTGGCTTTTATGAGCAGGTGGTCCGAAAAGCTTGCGTTCAGTTTTGCGTCTGGCGCGGTCACTTCGCCCAAATCCTTGCCGTTGACGTAATCCAACACGCGGTACTTTCCCGCAGCAAGCCCGCGCAGTTCGATTTCTCCGGACCACGCTGACTGCGCGCCCTTAGCAGCTCCTGCAGCCGGCGCCAGCGCGAAAAACGCGTAGTACATCGCGCCGTCTTTTTCGATCGCGTAACCCTCCGGAAAATCGTAGCCATAAACGTAAAGATTGCGGAACGTGCCGCGCGAGAGCATATTTTCGTTGTACAGACCGATCCACTTTTTCCAGTACTCTTCTTTTTGCGGCGTCAGATATACGTCCGCCAGTTTCGGTCCGTAGTTCGGCCACGCGAATTTCGTGCCCACCACGCCGCCCGTGCCGACCGTGGAAGCAAAATCAGATCCCAGATCCTTTTCATTTCCGTTGGGATTCGCGATGCGCGTGAGCTCCACATGATCGCCGTATATCGCGGAGTTCGGACCCAGCAGCGCTTTATACATTTTCACGCGCTGCCGCACCTGCACGGAGCCTACGGGATCAGCCGTCACCGCCTGATCAATGTAGCGCAGCCACGCAATGCTCGGCGGCGTGCCGCAGGGGCAGCTCTGCGTCACGCTATCGGGCTTCAGCGCGCGCGTGGTTTCGAAAATTGTCTTGTAAATGTCGCCCATCGCGTAAACCGAATCGTACGGCGATTTGTGATGGTGTGCGGGGTTGTAGCAGGCTGGCACGCTATAGATGTTGTCGAGCTTGTGCCCGTCGAAATCCCAGTCCTTGATGAATTTTTCGGTCAGCTGCTTGTAGTAGGCGCGAACTTCCGGCACGGCCGGACACAGCGTCGCCAAATTCCGCGTCATGCGCGCTGGCTTGCCGTTCTTGTCCAGCACCAGCCAGTCGGAATGCTCTTTCACAACGTCCGAGACGCCGTAAGCATGTGATTCGTATCCCGGGCCGCCATCTTCTACGGCCAGCGGCAGCCACCACAGTTGCACTTTCACGCCCTGCTGGTGAAATTGTTGAACCATCTTCTGAATTTCGCCGTCCGGAAACGTGTCTTTGCGCGGCTGCCAGTCGCCGTAGTTGTTGAACCAGCGGTCGTCCAGAGTGGCCCAGTGAATTCCAAATTCCTTGAGCTTGGGAATTGTTCCTAGCATTTGCGCGGGAGTGACATCGGCCAGATAGCCCCAGCCGCACCAGGCCACGGCGTAGTCTTCGCTGTTGTTCGTGGGTTTCTTCAGGCCTTCGCCGTCAATCACGTCGGAATAAATTCGCAGCGGCTCGTAATAGTCGCCTGCGTACACTGCGATGAACGTCTCGGGGGTGGAATAAACTTCGCCAGGTTGCAGCGCGTTTTCCGGCGTGAGCTGAACGCTGGCATCCACGTGGCCGTCGGATTCAGTTTTCACTGGAATCGCGAGCACCAGCGGCAGGGTTTCGACGTGGCCAATCGCTTCGCCCACTGTTTTCGTCCAGAACGCGACGACCGGTATTCCTCCGCCCACGCGGCCCAGGTCACCTTTCACTTCCACCATGGAGCCCATCTGATTTTGTTGCGAAAAGTTCCGAGGGACTTCGAATATGTTGTCTTTCCCCCACTGGATGCTCGCGCCGTGGAAGGACCACATATCGTTAGGCGCGGCCGCGGGATCAGCGACAGAAGCGTTGAAGCGGTGGCGATCCACGTCAAGCGCGTCCAGTTTCATTGCATTCTTGCCGGAATTGCGGACCGAAACGGACACCAGCGCGACGCTCGGATATTCATCGTACACTTCCACCACCAGCGTCTGTTCCAGATCAGCCGCAGTATTTTTGCCGGTCAACTCGATGCGTTTTCCTTTTGTTCCGAGCCGTCCATGAGGCGCTGAAATCTGGGGATGCGCAACGTCAAAGATCGCGGGCGGCAAATCCTTGCCAGCGGTCGTCACCTGGATGCCGGAATCGCTTGCGGCGTCATCGAGTGAAAGTTTTCGGCCGCCGCTTAGCAGGCTCGCGGCGACGTACCCGTTCGGGGCGATGGCGAATTCCGCAGCGGGAGTGTCCACCAGCACCGCGTTCGCGGTCGCGCTCACCTGCACCTGCGATTCCCTCGCTTTGGCGGGCGGAGCGTTTACCGTCGCTTCTTTTCCGCAACCGATCGCGCAGAGCAGGACTGCAGCAGCGAGCAACACACTCGTGGAGCGCAGGATAGACCGCAACCGGTCTCGCTTGGCGAAGGGCGCTGGCACCATGGTTCCCCCGGATTACAAAAAGAAGTAAAAAGCTATATTTCGTAACATAACGATATCCGCGCAATATCTCACATCACGGACGCACAAGCCACTGAAAATCCCGCGGCGCCATGGAATGCGCGCGCGAGCCAGCAAATTTCGCGGAAACGGATATCGCGGCAACAAATCATAAGCATCCTGGTGACGGCAGATGCACCATGCCTGCTGTTCATCTAAACATTTAGGCCTGCCTTTCATCCGGGCCGTTTTGTATTATCTAGGCTGCGTGCATCCATCGCATCGAGGATATAAATCTTTGACAAATCACCTCCGCGCCGACAGCTCCCGCAATCTTGTTCTGGGTGTTGATATCGGCGGCACGAAAGTCGCCGTGGGCCTGGTGAGCTCACGAGGCCAGATTCGCCATGCCGGGCGCGCTCCGATGGCTGCGCGCGACACCGCCGAAGAGGGATTTCGCGCCGTGCTGCACGCGATCGATGGTGTGATGCCTGAAGCGCGCGCAGCGGATGTGCGAGCAATTGGTGTGTGCGCTCCAGGGTGGGTGGAAAGCGAAAAAGGAATTCTTCTCAGCGCTACGAATTTGCCTTGCTGGCGCAATTATCCCTTGGCGCGAAAGATCGAAAAACATTACGGCTTGCCCACGCGGCTCACCAATGACGCGAGCGCTGCGGCGTTGGCCGAAGCGAAATGGGGTGCAGGCGCCGGCCACGAAAGCATCTTTTACGTGAGCTTGGGAACCGGCATTGGCACGGCGATCGTACGCGACGGAGGGATTTACCACGGACGAGCCGGCGGCGGGTGCGAAGGCGGCCACATGACCGTTAATTTCAGCGGCCCGCTGTGCGGCTGCGGCAAGCGCGGATGCATAGAGATGTACGCCTCGGGCACCGCAATTTCCCGGAGGGCCCGCAGCCTGCTCGGCAGCAGCCGGAACAAACAATCGCGAATGCTAAAAATGGCCGGCGGAAAAGTTTCCGATGTGACCGCAGAAACCGTAAACAAAGCCGCACGCAGCGGCGATAAACTTGCCAGACAAGTTCTGGAAGAAGCCTCCGATCACCTGACGATCTGGCTGGGCAATATCATTGACCTGCTGGAGCCGGAGGTGATTATCGTGGGAGGGGGAATCGGGCGCGTGATGATTTCTTCCCGCGCGCGGATGCGGCGAACCCTAGAAACCTGGGCCATCAATCCGGGGGCGCGCCGGATTCCGATTCTGAATGCGCGCTACGGCGCCCAGTCAGCCCTAGCGGGGGCTGCGGCACTGTGGCTCGCACCGCCGCTCGCACCGAACCCTGTACTGGGGCAACGCTGAGCCTGGCGCGTTCCAACCCAGCACATCGCTAGAAAAGCCCTAAATCCCTTGTACGCAATAAGTTTCGTGGGCTCAAACAATCGTCCGGAATAACACCTGCGACGCATCGGCGAAACAGTTTGAAACCAAAGTCGCCGTTGATTCGTCGGAACATAATGCGTGTTAAATTTACGTTAGGTGGGTCCGCTTCTGGAAGCTGTCCACGCGAGTCTGAATTAACCGCTGGTTAAGTGCAGGCTTCCTTTTAGCCGATATCGTAAACGTAAGAAGGCAAGTCGCGCGCAAGGTGGAATTATCGAAATGAGGGAACAAAGTGCCGGATAATATCTCGAAGATCGGAAGCTCCGACAAAGAGTCAACGACCAATACCGCCGCACCCTCGACCGGGTCCGCCGCGAAACCGCATCCGCCTGCGCCTGAATACATCGCCCAAAGCCGCAGTCATGTATGGATCTGGATTGTGGTTATCCTGGTTCTGGGAATCGGCGGGCTGGTTTACTACCGCAAGCAGCAAGCAGCGGAAGCCGCCGCAAAAACCAAGGCAGCGATGGCAAATCGCAGCGTTCCGATAACCACCGCGCCGGTGACTACCGGTCCCATCGGCATTTACATCAACGCGCTGGGCACCGTCACTTCTGTTTACACCGCCACCATGACCACGCGCGTCGATGGGCTGATCGTCAGTGTCAATTACGTCGAAGGTCAAATGGTTCACAAGGGCGACGTGCTGGTGCAGATCGATCCGCGCCCCTATCAAGCGGCGCAGACCCAGGCCGAAGGCACGCTGGCGCACGACGAAGCCCTGCTCGCCGAAGCGCGCATTGACCTGGACCGTTACCAGCTGGCCTTCAATCGCAATGCCATTCCCAAGCAGCAGCTCGACGATCAGATCCAGACCGTGAAGCAAGACGAAGGCACGGTCAAGAATGACCAGGGCACGCTTGCCGCCGCCACCACCAATGTTGACTACGCCACGATTAAAGCGCCGATTGATGGCCGCGTCGGGCTGCGCCTGGTGGATCCCGGAAATATCGTCACCGCCGCCAGCAGCACACCTCTGGTAGTGATCACGCAGCTGCAGCCGATCACTGTGATTTTCAGCGTGGCCGAAGATTATCTGCCGCAAATTCAAAAACAGATGCACCAGGGCCACAAGATGACGGTGGATGCGTTCGATCGTAACCAGCAAACCAAGCTGGCTGCCGGCGCGCTGCTCACCCTGGATAATCAGATTGATACCACCACGGGCACCGTCAAGCTCAAGGCCATCTTCCCGAACACCGATGTTTCTCTGTTCCCCAACCAGTTTGTGAACGCGCGGCTGCTGGTGGATACGCAGCAGAACGCCACGCTGGTTCCCACGGCCGCCATTCAACGCAATCCCCAGGGGGCGTTCGTTTATGTGGTGAAGTCCAACCAGGCCGCGATGCAGTCCGTCACGATCGGCACCACCGACGGAGGCGTAGCTGCCGTGCAGGGCGTGAATCCCGGCGATGCGGTTGCTATCACCGGATTCGACAAACTTCAGGATGGCGCCAAAGTATCCATCCAAAAATCGCCAGCCGACAACAGCAGTCCCGCGAACGCCACTTCCGGCAGCGGAAATGGCAAGAGCGCAGGAAGCAATAGTTCAACCGCCCAAGCGACGAGCGACGGGGGAAATCGTCCGTGAATCCGTCTCGCCCATTTATTATCCGGCCGGTCGCCACTTCGCTGCTGATGGCCGCGATTCTTCTCGCCGGATTCGTGGGTTTCACGCAATTGCCCGTCTCGGCGTTGCCCGAGGTGGATTACCCTACCATCCAGGTGGTTACGTTCTATCCCGGCGCCAATCCTGACGTAGTGGCGTCCGCGGTCACGGCGCCACTCGAGCGGCAATTCGGTCAGGTTCCCGGCCTCAGCCAGATGACCTCCACCAGCTCCGACGGAAGCTCGGTGATCGTTCTGCAGTTCTCGTTGGAGCTGAATATTGACGTCGCCGAGCAGGAAGTCCAGGCGGCCATCAATGCCGCGCAGACGTTCCTGCCAGCGGATTTACCTACGCCGCCGATTTATAGCAAGACCAACCCCGCGGACACGCCGATCATAACGCTGGCTCTTACCTCCACGACGATTCCGCTCTCACAAGTGGAAGACCTGGCGGACACGCGCCTGGCGCAAAAAATAGCGCAGCTGCCCGGTGTGGGCCTGGTGAGCATCAGCGGCGGCCAGAAGCCCGCAGTGCGCGTGCAAGTGAATCCCACCGCGCTATCTTCCTACGGGATCAACCTGGAGGACGTCCGCACTGCGCTGCAATCCACCAGCTTGAACTCCGCGCTGGGAAATTTCGACGGCCCGCATCAGGATTATCAAATCAACGCCAACGATCAGTTGTTGACGAGCAAGGAATTCGCCAACGTCGTCGTTGCTTACCATAACGGCTCGCCCGTGCGCCTCTCGGACGTCGCGCGCGTGGTGGACGACGTGGAAAACGTCAGGCAAGCCGCCTGGATGAATGAAACTCCGGCGGTGATCGTCAACATCCAGCGGCAACCAGGCGCGAACATTATTCAAGTAGTGGATCGCGTCAAGGCTCTGCTGCCGCTGCTGCAAAGCAATTTGCCCGCCGCCGTGCACGTCACCGTGCTGACGGACCGCACCATCACCATTCGCGCATCGGTGAAGGACGTCGAGTTTGAATTGCTGCTCACCGTGGCGCTGGTGGTCATGGTCATCTTCCTGTTTCTGCGCAACGTGCGCGCCACCATCATTCCCAGCGTCGCCGTTCCGCTTTCGTTGGTGGGCACCTTCGGCGTGATGTATCTGGCGGGCTACAGCCTGAATAACCTCACGCTCATGGCCCTGACGATTTCCACCGGTTTCGTCGTGGACGACGCCATCGTGATGATCGAGAACATCGTCCGTTACATTGAAGAGGGCGATGATCCGCTGCGCGCCTCGCTGCTAGGCTCTGAGCAAATCGGATTCACCATCGTTTCTCTAACCATTTCCTTGATTGCCGTATTGATTCCGCTGCTTTTCATGGGCGACATCGTCGGCCGCCTGTTCCGCGAATTTGCCATCACCCTCAGCGTGACGATACTCGTCTCCGCCGTCGTTTCGCTCACACTGACTCCGATGATGTGCTCGCGCCTGCTGAAGCACGACCCAGAAGCGCAGAACAAGCCTTTCTACAAAATGTCCGAGCGCGCCTTTCAGAGCGTGATTGATTTTTACGGGCGCACGCTGAAGTGGGTTTTGAAGCACCAGGTGGCCACGCTGATCGTTGCGGTGGCCACGCTCGTTCTTACCATCGTCCTCTATATCTACGTCCCCAAGGGTTTCTTCCCCGTGCAGGATACGGGCATCATCCAGGGCATTTCAGAGGCCACCGAGTCCATTTCGTTCCCCCTGATGGCCCAGAGGCAGCAGCAGCTCAGCGCCATCATCCTGAAAGATCCCGCCGTGGACAGCCTTTCATCGTTCATAGGAATTGACGGCACCAATACGACGCTCAACAGCGGACGCATTCTGATCAACCTGAAGCCGCTCGAAGATCGCGGCATCAACGCCTCCGAAGTGATCCGCCGCCTGCAGCCGGAACTGGAAAAAGTGGATGGCATCACTCTGTACATGCAGCCAGTGCAGGATTTGACGGTAGAAGACCGCGTGAGCCGCACGCAATATCAATACACGCTGGAAGATCCGGATTTGAACGAGCTGAACCTTTGGACCGCGAAGCTGATCGACAAACTGAAACAGATTCCCGAACTGCGCGACGTGGCGACCGACCAGCAGAACGGCGGATTGGCCGCAGCACTCGTGATCGATCGCGTGACAGCTTCGCGCATGGGCATCACGCCCTCGGCAATCGATCAGACTCTCTACGACGGATTCGGGCAGCGCCAGGTAACCACTCTTTACACGCAGCTGAATCAGTATCACGTGATTCTGGAAACCATGCCGGACTTCCAGAAAAATCCCACGAAGCTGCAGGACATCTACGTGCGTTCGGCGCTCGCTTCTAACTCATTGACCACCGGTCCGGCCACTTCCAGCACGGTGATCACTTCCAGCACCGCGAGCGGCAACTCCAACTCATCTCCGAGCCCAGCATCTACCAAGTCGGGACCAAGTTCCGGCTCGGCAAATCCCTCGGCGGTGTCCAACGTGAACGGCGCAGCCGTGCCACTCAGCGCGTTTACTCATTTCGAAAATCGAACCGCGCCGCTATCCGTAAATCACCAGGGACAGTTCCCGGTGGTCACGATTTCGTTCAATCTAGCCCCTGGCGCCTCGCTCGGCGAAGCCACGAAAGCGATTGATAAAGCGCAGCAGGAGATCGGAATGCCGCTCAGCGTTCAGGCGGCCTTTCAGGGCACGGCCGCGTCGTTCCAGCTTTCGCTGGCCAACGAGCCGATCTTGATTCTGGCCGCGCTGGTCACCGTTTACATCGTGCTGGGCGTTCTATACGAAAGTTACATCCATCCCATCACGATTCTTTCCACGCTGCCTTCCGCCGGTGTAGGAGCGATCCTGGCGTTGCTGCTCTGCGGCCAGGAACTCAGCGTCGTCGCGCTGATAGGCATCATCTTGCTTATCGGCATCGTGAAGAAGAACGGGATCATGATGATTGACTTCGCGCTGGAAGCCGAACGAAAGCATGGCATGAGCTCCGAGGACGCGATCTACGAAGCCTGCCTGCTCCGTTTTCGTCCCATCATGATGACCACTATGGCCGCGCTCCTCGGCGGTCTGCCGCTCGCACTCGGCAGCGGCATTGGCTCGGAACTGCGCAAGCCCTTGGGCATTGCCATGGTGGGCGGCCTGCTGCTCAGCCAAGTGCTTACCCTCTACACCACGCCGGTGATTTACATCTTCTTTGACGACCTGGCCAAGAAATTTGCGGCGTCTCGTTCTGGCCATGGCAGCACGGAGTCGGTCCCAGCGGATTAGCCCATGAGTATCTCCTCGCCATTCATTCATCGGCCTGTCGCTACCACGCTTTTGACGATTGCCATTGCATTGGCCGGCGCCGTCGCTTTCCAGGTGCTGCCGGTGTCTGCGCTTCCGCAAATCGATTTTCCCACCATCTCTATCGCGGCCAGCTTGCCGGGAGCCAGCCCCGAAATCATGGCTTCTTCGGTGGCCACGCCGTTGGAGCGCCAGTTCGGCCGCATCGCCGGCGTCACCGAAATGACGTCTTCCAGTTTCCTGGGCACCACCAGCATCACCCTGCAATTCGATCTGAACCGGAATATTGATGGGGCAGCGCGCGACGTGGAAGCTTCGATCAACGCCGCGCGAAGTTATTTGCCTGTGAACTTGCCCGCCAATCCCACCTATCGCAAGGTAAACCCAGCCGACGCGCCCATCATGATCCTGGGCCTGACGTCCAAAGTTTACGATCGCGGGCCGATGTACGACGCGGCGTCCACCATCGTGCAGCAGAGGCTTTCGCAGATTCAGGGCGTAGGACAGGTCAGCGTGGGCGGAAGCTCGCTGCCCGCTGTGCGCGTGGAGCTGAACCCGATGCAACTCAACAGCTATGGGTTGGGCTTGCAGGACATCAACTCCATGCTCAGCACCCAGAACGCCAACGTCGCGAAGGGGCAAATCACCGACGGTCAAACCACCTCCGATATCGTCGCGAACGATCAGCTGCTAAAGGCCAATTACTACAAGGATCTGGTGGTTGGCTATCACAACGGCGCGGCCGTAAAACTCTCCGATGTCGCGGACGTTCAAGACTCTGTTGAAAACATACGGGCGACAGGATTCTTGAATGGCAAGCCTTGCATACTGCTTATCGTCTTTCGCCAGCCCGGCGCCAATATTATTGACACGGTTGACCGCATCCGCGACGCCATCCCTTCGTTGAAGGCCTCGGTGCCCTCGGCCATTGACTTCACCATCGTGCTGGATCGCACCACCACGATCCGCGCTTCGGTGGCCGATGTCGAACGGACTCTGGCCATCTCCATCGCGCTGGTGATCCTGGTCGTCTTCCTCTTCCTCCGGAATGTGCGCGCCACCCTGATTCCCAGCGTCGCCGTTCCCGTCTCACTGATCGGCACGTTCGGCGTCATGTACCTGTGCCACTACAGCATAGACAACCTGTCCTTGATGGCGCTGACCATCGCTACAGGCTTCGTGGTGGACGACGCCATCGTGGTGATCGAAAACATTTCGCGCTATCTCGAGCAGGGCATGAGCCCCATGGAATCCGCGCTGAAGGGAGCGCAGGAGATCGGTTTCACGGTTCTTTCCATCAGCATCTCCCTGGTTGCGGTTTTCATTCCCATACTGTTGATGGGCGGAATCATCGGGCGCTTGTTCCGCGAATTCGCGGTCACGCTGTCCGTGGCGATTCTCGTTTCGCTCGCCATTTCTTTGACCACCACTCCCATGATGTGCTCCCGGCTGCTCAAGAACCCCCACGAAGAGAAGCACGGGAGAATATTCCAAGCCAGTGAAAACGTTTTTACCGCCGTGCTGGGCTTTTACGAACGCACCCTGAAGTGGGTTCTGCAGCACTCGGCGATCACCCTTTTTGTTTTGTTCGTCACCATCGGGCTGAATGTTTTCCTATTCTGGATCGTGCCGAAGGGCTTCTTCCCGCAGCAGGACAACGGCACCGTTTTCGGCGGCATCCAGGGCGCTCAGGATATTTCCTTCCAGGCGATGCAAAATCTCACGCTGCGCTTCGTAGACATTATTAAGACCGACCCAGCGGTGGAAAACGTCGGTGCATTCACGGGCGGCACTGGCGCCGTTAACACCGGATTTGTGTATCTTGCGCTAAAGCCCCTCGACCAACGCAAGATTAGTTCCAGCCAGGTGATTGATCGCCTGCGCCCCAAGCTGATTTCCTTGCCGGGCGCGACCGTCTTCCTGCAAGCGGGGCAGGACGTGCGCATCGGCGGTCGGCAGAGCAACGCGCAATATCAATACACAATTCAGAGCGACAACATTGATGACCTGGTGACCTGGGGCCCGCGCCTTCTCGTAGAAATGCGCAAACTGCACAACCTCACCGACGTCAATACCGATCAGCAGAATAGCGGCTTGCAGGCCTCGCTAGTTTACGATCGCGACACCGCTTCGCGCATGGGCATTACCCCGCAAATGATTGACAACACTTTGTACGAGGCCTTCGGGCAGGCGCAGGTCTCCACCATGTACACTCCTTTAAATCAATATCACGTGGTGATGGAGGTCGCTCCGCAATTCTGGCAGGACCCCACGTCATTGAACGACATTTACATCCGCCCGTCCGTGGGCAACGAAGTTCCGCTGGCTGCCGTCACCCATTTCGCACCGACGGTAGCTCCGCTCGCAGTCAATCACCAGGGCCAGTTTCCCTCCGTCACCGTATCCTTTAATCTCGCGCCGGGTGTGGCACTCAGCGACGCGGCCGCCGCCATCACCCAAATGCAGCAGACCATGGGCGTGCCCACCACCATCCATGGAATGTTTTCCGGAACGTTGCTGGCATTTCAATCGTCGCTTTCCACGCAGCCGTTTCTGGTCATCACTGCACTGCTGGCGGTGTACATCGTGCTCGGCATTCTTTATGAGAGCTATATTCATCCCATCACCATCTTGTCCACGCTGCCTTCCGCGGGCGTGGGCGCGTTCCTGGCGCTTTTACTTTTCCACATGGATCTCAACGTTATCGCGCTCATCGGCGTGATCCTGCTGATCGGCATCGTCAAGAAAAACGCCATCATGATGATTGACTTTGCCCTGGCTGCCGAACGCCAGGAAAACAAAACGTCCGAAGAAGCTATCTATCAGGCTTGCCTGTTGCGCTTCCGCCCCATCTTGATGACTACTATGGCGGCATTATTCGGCGCTTTGCCTCTGGCTCTGGGAACAGGAACCGGCTCGGAATTGCGCAGGCCGCTGGGCATCACCATAATCGGCGGCTTGATCGTCAGCCAGATGCTTACTCTGTACACCACGCCCGTCGTCTATCTTTACTTGGATCGCCTGCGAGTTCGCTGGGCTCGCACACACCATCACACCCTGGGTGCTACGGCAGAGGAGCCAGCCGACTGATGAAACGCTTTTCTCATTTACTAGGAAATGCCTGCAAATCGGCGGGACAATGCAATAATGAGATTTCGACGATGCCCAGAACTCGCTCCCGATCGCAAATTCTAATTGCCTGCGTCGTGCTCGCTGCGTTCGCGTTTGAAGGCTGCACCGTCGGCCCCAAGTATCAGCGGCCGACCGCGCCAGCTCCCGCGGCTTACAAGGAATTGACTCCTGCGGATTACAGCAAGACTGACGGCTGGAAGGTGGCTCAGCCGCAAGATAACGTCCTCCACGGCAAATGGTGGACGATGTTCAACGACCCGCAACTGAATGCTCTGGAAGAGCAGGTGGATATTTCCAACCAGAACATTCAATCCGCCATGGCCAGCTATATGGCCGCGCGTGCCATAGTCAAGGAAGCGCGATCGCAGTATTACCCTACGGTCACCGTGGGCCCCTCAATCACAGGGTCTCGTGAAGGCGCCGCAGCTTCGCTCGCGACAACGCCCGGAACCTCGCTGTTTTACAGTTTGCCCTTTGATGCCACGTGGGTTCCCGACCTTTGGGGCCGGGTTCGCAATCAGGTCCGCGCAAACACAGCTTCTGCGCAAGCCAGCGCGGCGGATCTCGAAAATGCGCGCTTGACGGCCCAGGCCGAAGTCGCCGTGGATTATTATTCGCTTCGCGGGCAGGATGACCTGAAACAATTGCTCGATTCCACCGTGATCGCTTTCCAGGAATCACTCGATCTCACCAAGGCTCTCTACGAGACGGGAATCGATTCCGACGAAGCTGTTGCCCAAGCCGAGACTCAGCTCGAAACCACGCAAGCTCAGGACACCAATCTCGGCATCCTGCGTTCGCAATTCGAACATGCCATCGCCATGCTGGTTGGCCAGCCCGCGTCTTCATTTTCGATTCCCGCGGAGCCTCTGAAGTCCAAGCCGCCCGCGATTCCCTTCGGCGTCCCGTCGCAATTACTGGAGCGCCGCCCCGATATCGCTGCGAACGAACGCCTGATGGAGCAAGCCAATGCCCTGATTGGCGTGCAATACGCCGCCTACTATCCCACGCTCACTCTCAGCGCAGACATCGGCCTTGAGTCAAAGTCATTCACTTCATGGTTTACTTGGCCGAGCCGTTTTTTTTCCGCCGGGCCCAGCTTGTCTGAGACCATTTACGACGGCGGTTTGCGCCACGCCACCGTCCTGCAATTCCGCGCGCAATACGACGAAACCGTCGCCAACTACCGGCAGACGGTCTTGACCGCCTTTCAACAGGTGGAAGATAATCTCGCCTCGCTGCGAATTCTTTCCATCGAAATTCAGCAGCAGGACACCGCCGTCACTTCCGCGGAACGCAATTTGAAGATCGCCACGGACCGCTACAAATTGGGCATCGATCCGTACCTCAACGTGATCACCGCCCAGACCACGCTGCTGAGCAATCAACAGACGGCCGTGAATCTGCGGATTCAGCAAATGACCTCCAGCGTGCAACTCATCGAGGCGTTGGGCGGCGGCTGGGATTCGTCGCTGGTTCCCACGCCCAATCAGGTGCTGCATCAGGATTCACCGCCCCCGCAGGCGCCGCCACAAGGCAGCAAGTAAAGACTCGGGCAGCCTGCGGAAGTATCTCTCTTGCGCGCTGCGTGCGCGTTTTCCGCGTTCCAAGTCCTCATGATTTTGGTATCGTGCTAATAGCTCCTCAGTTGCGTGATACGTCGCTGCTGAAGCGCTCAGAACTGCAGATGGCTCCGTGAAACTCCTGCAAAACTACATCAACGGCCGTTTTGTGCGTGGCGCGCGCGAGTTCGCTGACCTAAACCCCGCCGATGGCTCCGTAATCGCCCAGGTTTCCGAAGCTGGTCGCGGCCAGGTAGATGAAGCTGTCGCCGCTGCACGCGAAGCTTTGCGTGGAGATTGGGGCCGCTTGCCAGTTCCCGCGCGCGTCGCGCTGCTGCACAAAATCGCCGACGGCATCGAAGCCCGCTTCCAGGATTTTCTGCTCGCCGAAGTCGCGGATACCGGAAAACCTATCGCGCTCGCGGCGCGAATTGATGTTCCGCGCGGCGCTGCGAATTTCCGCGCGTTTGCCGATGTGATCAAGGCCACTGGCCTGGAATCATTTCGCACCGAAACTCCCGACGGCGTCATCGCCCTCAATTACGCGGTCCGCAAGCCGCTCGGCGTCGTCGGAATTATCACACCTTGGAATCTGCCGCTCCTGCTGCTCACCTGGAAAGTCGCTCCGGCGCTGGCCTGCGGTAATTGCGTGGTCGTCAAGCCTTCCGAAGAAACTCCGGCCACCGCGACGTTACTTGCCGAGGTCATGCAAACTGCCGGAGTGCCCGTGGGCGTCTTCAACGTCGTCCACGGTTTCGGCCCCGATTCTGCGGGCGAATTCCTCACCGTGCATTCCGGGGTGGACGCGATCACCTTCACCGGAGAATCGCGCACCGGCTCGGCCATCATGCGCGCCGTCGCTTCCACCGTGAAGCCGGTTTCCTTCGAACTGGGCGGCAAGAACGCCGCCATCGTTTTTGCCGACTGTGATTTCGATGAAACCGTCAATGGTTTGACGGACGCCGTGTTTATGAACACCGGCCAAGTCTGTCTCTGCGCCGAACGCGTGTACGTCGAGCGCAAGCTCATGGATCGCTTCGTTGCGGCGCTGAAACAAAAAGCTGAGGCTCTGCAGTTGGGCTGGCCGATGGATCAGTCCACCACCACAGGCCCGCTGATTTCCAAAGACCATCGCGAAAAGGTTCTCGCTTACTATCAACTGGCGCACGAAGAGGGCGCCACGGTCGTCAGCGGCGGCGGCATTCCCAAATTCAACGACGCTCGCGACAACGGCTTTTACGTCGAGCCCACTATTTTCACCGGCCTGCCCGAATCCGCTCGCTGCGTGAAAGAAGAAATCTTCGGACCCGTTTGCCACATCGCGCCGTTCGATACGGAAGAAGAGGCCATCGCCAAAGCCAACGACACGCAATACGGGCTGGCAGCGTCGGTCTGGACTTCCAATCTCAAACGCGGCCACCGCGTCGCCGAAAAATTGCGCGCCGGAATCACCTGGGTCAACTGTTGGTTTCTGCGCGATCTGCGCACTCCGTTTGGCGGCATGGGCCTTTCCGGCATCGGCCGCGAAGGCGGAGTACATTCCCTGAACTTTTATTCCGAACTGAACAATATCTGCGTTAAGTTGAGTGATTGATGGTTATGGAAAGCAAAGTCGTGCTGGGCAAAGCGCAGCCGCGCGGCAATTTTCCGCATGTCAAACGCGCCGGCGATTATCTGTTCATCTCCGGCACCAGTTCTCGCCGCGCGGACAATACCATCGCTGGCGCTGAGGCCGACGCTCTGGGCGCGACGCAACTCGACATTCGCACGCAGACCCGCGCCGTCATCCACAATATCAGTGACATTCTCTCCAGCGTCGGCGCGAATTTGAGCGACCTTGTCGAGATTTCCACTTACCTCGTGAACATGAACGACTTTGCCGGTTACAACGAAGTTTACAACGAGCACTTCAACGAAAATGGTCCAGCGCGCACCACCGTCGCCGTCCA
>Ga0209530_1000960_pt1 | contig 15238 bp, 9 predicted proteins | sample BlaSpr_A8_Ref_O1_FD_187987 | JGI IMG/M metagenome (GOLD analysis project Ga0209530, IMG submission 187987) | Forest soil microbial communities from Thunder Bay, Ontario, Canada - Black Spruce, Ontario site 2_A8_Ref_O1 (SPAdes) (version 2) | ecosystem: Environmental > Terrestrial > Soil > Boreal...
CTGGCCTTGTCCGGCGGCGTGCCGCTGGGTGTGCTGGCCGGCCACCTCGGTGCCGGGTTGAATGCCGGGCTGGCGGGTCTGGTGCAGACCGGGGAGGCCCTGACCGGGTCGCTGGGCGCAGGGTTGTCGACGCTGGTGCAGACCGGTGGAAGCCTTGGGGTCGCACTGTCGAGCTTGTTGAATGGCAGCCTGATGCTGGATATCAGCACCGCGCTGTCGGCCAACCTGGGCGGGGCCTTGCAGTCTCTGACCGGCGGCCTTGCTGGTGGCCTGTCGGGTCTTGTCCAGACCGGTGAATTTCTGACCGGCAGCTTGGCTGGGGGACTGTTTGGGCTGACGCAGACCGGGCAGAGCTTGGCGACGATCTGGTTGAACGCCGCGGGTGCGGTGGTTAACGACATTGGCGGTGCCCTGGGCGCGAGCCTCGGTGTCGGGCTGCCCGGCCTGCTGGGGACCACCGGAGACGTAGTGCAGGGTCTCGAAGGCGGCCTCTTGGGGCTCACCGGGACTGGTGGTGGCGTCGTGACGTCTGTGGAGGTCGCATTGAGGGACCTTCAGCTCGCGCTCGAGGCAGGGGTCGACGTGCGAGTGGCTGCCTAGATCGGCGGTGCTGCGGCTACCCCGCCGACTGTAGAATGGATTTGCAAACAGCTGCATAACCATGCAGAATCGTCGGAATGGCAGACGTTATACGAGTGGCGGTTGCCGGCGCCAGCGGCTACGCAGGCGGCGAGATCCTGCGCCTGCTGTTCGGGCATCCCGCCCACACCGACGGCCGCCTCACGATCGGTTCTGTGACCGCCGCCGCCAGTGCTGGCAGCATGCTCGGTGAGCACCATCCGCACCTAATTCCATTGGCTCAGCGAGTGGTTGAGCCCACCGAGCTTTCCGTCCTGAATGGCCATGATGTGGTTTTCCTTGCGTTGCCGCACGGGCATTCCGCCGCACTGGCCGAACAGCTCAGCCCGGAGACGCTGATCATTGACTGCGGTGCGGACTTTCGGCTGACCGACGCCGCTGCGTGGGAGCGGTTCTACGGATCCCCGCACGCCGGTAGTTGGCCATACGGGTTGCCCGAGCTACCTGGTGGGCGCGAACGGCTGCGCGGTGCACGCCGCATCGCGGTGCCGGGGTGCTATCCGACCGCGGCATTGCTGGCATTGCTGCCCGCGGTGGCCGAGGACCTCGTCGAACCCGCCGTCACGGTGGTCGCCGTCAGCGGCGCCTCCGGCGCCGGTCGCGCGGCCAAGACCGATTTGCTCGGTTCGGAGGTAATCGGATCGGCGCGGGCCTACAACATCGCCGGTGCCCACCGACATACCCCCGAGATCGCCCAGGGGTTGCGGGCCGTCACCGACCGCGATGTCACCGTGTCGTTCACCCCGGTGCTCATCCCGACCTCCCGCGGCATCCTGGCCACCTGCACCGCGCGCACCCGGGCGCCGCTGTCGCAGCTGCGGGCGGCATATGAAAAGACTTACGATGCCGAGCCGTTCATCTACCTGATGCCCGAAGGACAGCTGCCCCGTACCGGCTCGGTCATCGGCAGCAACGCGGCGCAGGTCGCCGTCGCGGTAGACGAGGCCGCCGAGACGTTCGTCGCGATCGCGGCGATCGACAACCTGGTCAAGGGCACGGGCGGCGCCGCTGTGCAGTCTATGAACCTGGCGCTGGGTTGGCCTGAGACAGAAGGTCTTTCAGTGGTCGGCGTGGCGCCGTGACCCGCGCCGACGATGATGATGCCGGCACAGCCCGGGATGGTGGGGGTACCTCCCGCTTGCGGGGGAGAGTGGCGCAAATGACCGATGTGGCCGAGCCGGCGCGGCTGGTGCGCGCGCAGGGCGTCACCGCGCCCGCCGGCTTTCGGGCCGCCGGGATCGCAGCCGGAATCAAGAAATCGGGGGCCCGCGACCTCGCGCTGGTCTTCAACGAAGGCCCCGACTACGCGGCCGCAGGTGTCCTGACCCGCAACCAGGTCAAGGCAGCGCCGGTGCTGTGGACGCAGCAGGTGCTGGCCACCGGTCAGCTGCGCGCGGTGATCCTCAACTCCGGCGGGGCCAACGCCTGCACCGGACCCCCCGGCTTCCAGGACACCCACGCCACCGCGGAGGCGGTCGCCGCCGCGTTGTCGGACTGGGGAACCGAGACCGGGGCCATCGAGGTCGCCGTCTGCTCCACCGGGCTGATCGGCGACCGGTTGCCGATGGACAAGGTGCTGGCCGGTGTACGTGAAATCGTCCAAGAGATGGCCGGCGGGCTGACCGGCGGCGAAGACGCCGCCCACGCGATCATGACCACCGACACGGTGCCTAAACAGGTTGCGCTGCACCATCAGAACCACTGGACGGTCGGCGGCATGGCCAAAGGCGCGGGCATGCTGGCGCCGTCGCTGGCCACCATGCTGTGTGTGCTCACCACCGACGCGGTCGCCGACCCGACAGCACTCGACCAGGCGTTGCGCCGCGCCTCCGCCCGCACGTTCGACCGACTCGACATCGACGGCTGCTGTTCCACCAACGACACCGTGCTGCTGCTGGCATCGGGTGCCAGCGGGATCGCGCCGCCGCAGGGCGATCTCGACGACGCCGTGCTGCGGGTCTGCGACGACCTGTGCGCACAGCTACAGGCTGACGCCGAGGGCGTTACCAAGCGCGTCACCGTGACAGTGAGCGGGGCCTGCTCCGAGGACGAAGCGCTGGCAGCCGCCCGGGCGATCGCCCGCGACAGCCTGGTCAAGACCGCGGTGTTCGGGTCGGACCCCAACTGGGGCCGGGTTCTCGCGGCCGTCGGCTTGGCGCCGGCAACTGTCGATCCTGATCGAATCGCCGTGTGGTTCAACGGGTCTGCCGTGTGCATCGGCGGATTCGGGGCTCCGGGCGCGCGCGACGTGGATCTCTCGGCGACCGACATCGACATCACCGTCGACCTCGGCCTCGGCGACGGTCGGGCCGCCATCCGGACCACCGATTTGTCGCACGCCTACGTCGAAGAGAATTCGGCCTACAGCTCATGACCATGAACGTTGAAACGTTACCCACCCAGGTCAAGGCGCAAGTGCTGGCCGAGGCCCTACCCTGGCTCAAGCAGCTGCACAGCAAGGTGGTCGTCATCAAATACGGTGGCAATGCCATGACCGACGACACGCTACGGCGAGCGTTCGCCGCCGACATGGCGTTTCTGCGCAACTGCGGGATCCATCCCGTCGTAGTGCACGGTGGCGGACCGCAGATCACCGCCATGCTGCGCCGCCTCGGCATCGACAAAGGTGACTTCAAGGGCGGATTCCGGGTCACCACACCGGAAGTGCTCGACGTAGCGCGGATGGTGCTATTCGGGCAGGTGGGCCGCGAACTGGTCAATCTGATCAACGCGCACGGACCCTATGCCGTCGGCATCACCGGCGAGGATGCGCAACTGTTCACCGCCGTACGGCGCAGCGTCACCGTCGACGGCGTAGCCACCGACATCGGCCTGGTTGGAGACGTCGACCAGGTCAACACGGCGGCGGTGCTGGATCTAATTGCGGCGCACCGTATTCCGGTGGTGTCGACGCTCGCGCCGGATGCCGACGGTGTGGTGCACAACATCAACGCCGACACCGCCGCGGCGGCGTTGGCCGAAGCCCTGGGAGCCGAAAAGCTGTTAATGCTCACCGATGTAGAAGGCCTGTACACCAGCTGGCCAGACCGGGATTCGTTGGTCAGCGAAATCGACACCGCCACACTGGCGCAACTGCTACCCACGCTGGAAGCGGGGATGATCCCCAAAATTGAGGCCTGTCTCAGAGCAGTCGCGGGGGGTGTGCCCAGCGCACACGTCATCGACGGCAGGGTCAAGCACTGCGTGCTGGTGGAGCTGTTCACCGACGAAGGCACCGGCACCAAGGTGGTATCCGCGTGACCTATACGGAGATGATGCGGCAGCGGTGGGAAGCCGTGATGATGAACAACTACGCCACCCCGCCGGTGGCTCTGGCCAGCGGTGACGGTGCCATGGTCACCGACGTGGACGGCAAGAGCTACCTGGACTTGCTCGGCGGCATCGCGGTCAACGTACTTGGCCATCGCCACCCGGCCGTCATCGAGGCCGTCACGCGCCAGATGGCGACGCTGGGCCACACGTCCAATCTGTATGCCACCGAACCCGGGATCGCGCTGGCCGAAGAGCTGGTCGCGCTGCTGGGTGCCGACACCCAAACCCGAGTGTTTTTCTGCAACTCCGGCACCGAGGCCAACGAGCTGGCGTTCAAGCTGTCCCGGCTCACCGGCCGCACGAAACTTGTCGCCGCACAGGAAGGTTTCCACGGCCGGACGATGGGCTCGCTGGCGTTGACCGGTCAGCCGACCAAGCAGGCGCCATTTCAGCCGCTGCCGGGCCACGTCACGCACGTGCCCTACGGCGACGTCGACGCGCTGGCTGCCGCGGTCGGCGACGACACCGCCGCGGTATTCCTGGAACCGATCATGGGGGAGAGCGGTGTCGTCGTCCCACCCGAGGGCTACCTTGCCGCCGCCCGCGATATCACGGCGCGGCACGGCGCCTTGCTGGTGCTGGACGAAGTGCAGACGGCAATGGGCCGCACCGGCGCCTTTTTCGCGCACCAGCACGACGGCATCACCCCCGACGTGGTGACACTGGCCAAGGGTCTGGGCGGCGGACTGCCGATCGGGGCGTGCCTGGCCGTCGGACCTGCCGCCGAACTGTTGACACCCGGTCTGCACGGCAGCACCTTCGGCGGCAACCCGGTCTGCACCGCGGCGGCACTGGCCGTGCTGCGGGTGCTGGCGGCCGAAAACCTGGTCCGGCGTGCCGAATTGTTGGGCAAGTCGTTGCGCCACGGCATCGAATCGCTCGGCCACCCGCTGATCGACCACATGCGCGGCCGCGGATTGCTCTGCGGCATAGTGCTGGCCGCGCCGCGAGCCAAGGACACGGAAGCGGCCGCGCGCGGCGCCGGATTCCTGGTCAACGCCGCGGCGCCCGACGTCATCCGGTTGGCGCCGCCGCTGGTGATCACCGAAACCCAGATCGACAGCTTCATCGCCGCCCTGCCGGGGATCCTCGACGCAGCCGGGAGCCCGGCATGACGCGCCTGCGACGATGCAAGCGAGCGATGTGGGGGCACGCCCCCACAAGTGGGAGGTACCCCCACCCGCTTGCGGGGGAGAGGATTGGCGCAGATGCCTAGACACTTCCTGCGCGACGACGATCTGTCACCACAGGAACAGACCGAGGTCCTCGAACTGGCAGCCGAACTGAAGAAGGATCCGTTCAGCCGCCGTCCCCTCGAAGGGCCACGCGGAGTCGCCGTCATCTTCGACAAGAACTCCACCCGCACCCGGTTCTCGTTCGAAGTAGGCATCGCCCAGCTCGGCGGGCACCCGGTGGTCGTCGATGCCCATGGCACCCAGATGGGCCGAGACGAGACGCTGCAGGACACCGCGAAAGTGTTATCCCGCTACGTCGATGCCATCGTCTGGCGGACCTTCGGCCAAGATCGGCTGACCGCCATGGCCTCCACCGCGAGCGTACCGGTGGTCAACGGGCTGTCCGACGAGTTCCATCCCTGCCAAGTGCTGGCCGACCTGCAGACCATTGTCGAACGCAAGGGATCGTTAAAAGGCCTGAGGCTGTCCTACTTCGGTGACGGCGCCAACAACATGGCCCACTCGCTGATGCTCGGCGGTGTCACCGCGGGCGCCCACGTCACCATCGCCGCCCCCGACGGCTTCGCGCCCCACCCCGCACTGGTGGCTGCGGCCCAGCAGCGCGCGGAAGCCACCGGCGGCTCGGTGACCGTGACCGCAGATGCCGACGCGGCCGCCGCGGGCGCAGACGTCTTGGCGACCGACACCTGGACGTCGATGGGGCAGGAGAATGACGGCCTCGACCGCGTCAAGCCGTTCCGGCCGTTCCAGGTCAACACGCGGCTGGCGGGGCTGGCCGACTCGGAAGCCCTCGTTCTGCACTGCCTTCCGGCCCACCGCGGGGACGAGATCACCGACGACGTGATGGACGGACCGGCCAGCGTCGTCTGGGACGAGGCCGAAAACCGGCTGCATGCCCAGAAGGCGCTGCTGGTGTGGCTGCTGGAGCGGTCACGATGACCAGCGGGAATGCCAAAGCAATACCCGAAGTCAGCAACACCCGTGCCGGCCGCCAAGCCCGCATCGTGTCGCTCTTGTCGTCGGCATCGGTGCGCAGCCAAAGCGAGCTGGCGGTGCTGCTGGCCGACGAGGGCATCGAAGTCACCCAGGCCACGCTGTCGCGCGATCTCGAAGAGCTCGGGGCGGTCAAGCTGCGTGGCGCCGACGGCGGGGTCGGGGTCTACATCGTCCCCGAGGACGGCAGCCCGGTGCGCGGCGTATCCGGTGGCACCGCACGGTTGTCCCGGCTGCTGAGCGAGCTGCTGGTATCCACGGACTCCAGCGCAAACCTCGCGGTGCTGCGAACTCCGCCCGGCGGGGCTGACTATTTGGCCAGTGCGATCGATCGCGCGGCGCTACCGTACGTGGTCGGCACCATCGCCGGCGATGACACCGTCTTCGTCGTCGCCCGCGAGCCGATGACCGGGACCGAGTTGGCGACCACGCTGGAAAACCTCAAATAAGGAGATTGGTTCATGTCAGAACGCGTCATCCTGGCGTATTCCGGCGGTCTGGACACCTCGGTGGCCATCAGCTGGATAGGCAAGGAGACCGGCCGTGAGGTCGTTGCGGTGGCCATTGACCTCGGCCAGGGCGGCGAGGACATGGAAGTCGTACGCCAGCGGGCCTTGGACTGCGGCGCTGTGGAGGCAGTCGTCGTCGACGCCCGCGACGAGTTCGCCGAAGGCTACTGCCTGCCTACCGTGTTGAACAACGCGCTCTACATGGACCGCTATCCGCTGGTGTCGGCGATCAGCCGGCCGCTGATCGTCAAGCATCTGGTCGCGGCCGCCCGCGAGCACGGCGGCGGCATTGTCGCGCACGGGTGCACCGGAAAAGGCAACGACCAGGTCCGGTTTGAGGTCGGATTCGCCTCGCTGGCACCGGATCTCGAGGTGCTGGCCCCGGTGCGCGACTACGCATGGACACGAGAAAAGGCGATCGCGTTCGCCGAAGAAAACGCCATCCCGATCAACGTCACCAAACGTTCGCCGTTCTCGATCGACCAAAACGTGTGGGGCCGCGCAGTGGAGACCGGCTTCTTGGAACACCTGTGGAATGCGCCCACCAAAGACATCTACGACTACACCGAAGATCCCACCGTCAACTGGAATACACCCGATGAGGTGATCGTCGGGTTCGACCAAGGCGTGCCGGTATCAATCGATGGGAGCTCGACGTCCGTTTTGCAGGCCATCGAAGAACTCAACCGCCGCGCCGGCGCGCAGGGCGTAGGGCGCCTCGACGTCGTCGAGGACCGGCTGGTGGGTATCAAGAGCCGCGAGATCTACGAGGCGCCAGGGGCGATGGTGCTCATCACCGCGCACACCGAGCTCGAGCACGTCACGCTGGAGCGCGACCTGGGCCGGTTCAAACGCCAGACCGACCAGCGCTGGGCCGAGCTGGTTTATGACGGGCTGTGGTACTCGCCGTTGAAGGCCGCCCTGGAAGCCTTCGTCGCCAAGACTCAAGAGCACGTTTCCGGTGAAGTCCGAATGGTGTTGCACGGCGGCCACATTGCGGTGAACGGCCGGCGCAGTGCGGAGTCGCTCTACGACTTCAACCTGGCCACCTACGACGAGGGCGACAGCTTCGACCAGTCCGCCGCTAAGGGCTTCGTCTACGTGCACGGGTTGTCGTCGAAGCTCGCCGCCCGCCGGGACCTACGGTGACGGTTTCCCGCCGAGCAGACACAGAATCGCACTCTTACAGGCGTGTCGGTGCGATTCTGTGTCTGCTCGCGGAGAAAACATGAGCACCAACCAGGGTTCGCTGTGGGGCGGGCGGTTCGCCGACGGCCCATCGGATGCGCTGGCCGCGCTGAGCAAGTCCACCCATTTCGACTGGGCGCTGGCTCCCTACGACATCACGGCGTCGCGGGCTCACACCATAGTTCTCTTCCGGGCCGGGCTGCTCACCGAACAGCAGCGCGACGGGCTGTTAGCCGGCCTGGACAGCCTGGCCGAGGACGTCGCCGACGGCAGCTTCGGCCCGCTGGTCAGCGACGAGGATGTGCACGCCGCGCTGGAACGCGGACTGATCGACCGGGTCGGCCCCGACCTAGGTGGCCGCTTAAGAGCCGGACGGTCCCGCAATGACCAGGTGGCCACGCTGTTCCGGATGTGGCTGCGCGACGCGGTGCGACGGGTCGCCAACGGTGTGATCGAGCTCGTGGGTGCGCTAGCTGCCCAGGCCGGCGCGCACCCGACGGCCATCATGCCTGGTAAGACCCATCTGCAATCCGCCCAGCCGATCCTGCTGGCACACCACCTGCTGGCGCACGCCCATCCGTTGCTGCGCGATGTAGACCGGATCGTCGACTTCGACAAGCGCACCGCGGTGTCCCCGTACGGCTCCGGAGCGCTGGCCGGCTCGTCGCTAGGCCTGGATCCGGACGCAATCGCCGCGGATCTGGGTTTCGCGACCGCCGCCGAAAATTCCATCGACGCGACCGCCGCCCGGGACTTTGCTGCCGAGGCCGCGTTCGTCTTCGCCATGATCGCCGTCGACCTGTCCCGGCTCGCCGAAGACATCATCATCTGGAGCTCGACGGAATTCGGCTACGTCACTTTGCACGATTCGTGGTCCACCGGCAGCTCGATCATGCCGCAAAAGAAGAACCCAGACATTGCTGAGCTGGCCCGCGGCAAATCCGGCCGGTTGATCGGAAACCTGGCCGGACTACTGGCGACGCTGAAGGCCCAACCGCTGGCCTACAACCGCGACCTGCAGGAAGACAAGGAGCCGGTCTTCGACTCGGCGGCCCAGCTGGAGCTGCTGCTGCCGGCGATGGCAGGGCTGGTAGCCAGCCTGACGTTCAACGTCGAGCGGATGGCAGCCCTGGCCCCGGCCGGCTACACGCTGGCCACCGATATCGCAGAATGGCTTGTGCGCCAGGGTGTTCCGTTTCGGTCCGCGCACGAGGCCGCTGGTGCCGCGGTGCGCGTCGCCGAGCAACGCGGAATCGGACTGGAGGAGCTGACCGACGACGAGCTTGCTGCTATCAGCCCCGAGCTGTCGCCGCAGGTTCGCGAGGTGCTGACGATCGAGGGGTCGGTGTCGTCGCGTGATGCCCGGGGTGGCACAGCGCCGGCCCGGGTCGCTGACCAGCTGAATGTCGTCCTGGCTAGCTGTGACGCGCTGCGGGGACGGCTGCGCTGGCAGATCGGGTGAGGCCGCTGTTCTTTGCCGGGCAGTTCAGAGCCGACTAAACTTTTGCTCTAAGCGATCCGGGTGAACCTTTCGCCCCGGATCCTCGTCACCAAAGGGTGGGACCGATGAGCGTCATCGCAGGTGTATTCGGCGCGTTGCCGCCATATCGCTATTCCCAGCGCGAGCTCACCGATTTTTTCGTCGGCATTCCGGATTTCGAGGGTTACGAAGACATCGTTCGGCAGCTGCATGCCAGCGCCAAAGTCAACAGCCGTCACCTGGTCCTGCCGCTGGAAACGTATCCGACGCTGACCGATTTCGGCGCGGCAAACAGAATTTTCATCGAAAACGCCGTGGACCTTGGCTGTGAGGCGCTGATGGGCGCCCTTGACGAGGCGGGACTGCGACCGCAAGACGTCGATGCGCTCTTCACCACGACGGTCACTGGTCTTGCGGTCCCGTCGCTGGATGCTCGGATCGCGGGGCGAGTAGGGCTGCGCGACGATGTGCGGCGGGTGCCGCTGTTCGGCCTGGGCTGCGTGGCCGGGGCGGCGGGGGTGGCTCGGGTGCACGACTACCTACGCGGCGCGCCGGACGGTGTGGCGGCCCTGATCTCCGTCGAACTGTGCTCACTGACCTACCCGGGATACAAGCCGTCGCTGGCAGGTCTGGTCGGCAGCGCCCTGTTTGCTGACGGAGCAGCTGCGGTGGTCGCGGTCGGCGAGCGTCGCGCCGAACAGGTCGATGCCGGCGGCCCGGACATCCTGGATTCCCGCAGTCACCTCTATCCCGACTCGCTGCGCACCATGGGCTATGACGTCGGCACCGAGGGGTTCGAGCTCGTGCTGTCGAAGGACCTGGCGACTGTCGTCGAGCAATACATCGGCGACGACGTCACCACGTTTCTGGCTGCGCACGGCCTGACCACTACCGACATCGGCGCCTGGGTCAGCCATCCCGGCGGTCCCAAGATCATCGACGCGATCACTGACAGCCTCCAACTGCCACCGGAGGCCCTGGAGCTGACCTGGCGCTCGCTTGGCGAGATCGGCAACCTCTCGTCGGCTTCGGTGCTGCATGTGCTCCGTGACACCATCGCCAAACCGCCACCCGCGGGAAGCCCGGGGCTGATGATCGCGATGGGCCCCGGATTCTGTTCCGAACTCGTGTTGCTGCGCTGGCACTGATGCGCGCCTGTGGACTCTCCCTCGCCCCTTAGAACATCACCCCGATGGAAGTGATGGCGATGGGACGACGACAGTTTGGTCGGCAGCTCGTGAAACATTCGAGCTGTCCGGCCGTCGGTATCCTTCATCTTCATGCGCCATGAACGGCCTTTGCGTCAAAGTCGCCGCGACTATCGCGCAACTTTTCACGCGTTCGTTTGAGTAGCACGGAAGGCCGGGTTGTATGAACAACACTCACGAAGAGCTCGTCGAGGCCCTCCGCAAATCTCTGAAGGAAAACGAGCGGCTGAAGCGGGAGAACCGCGAGCACCTGGCCTTGCTAACCAAGGGGCCCACCGAGCCGGTGGCGGTTGTGGGGATGGGTTGCCGGTATCCGGGTGGGATCGATTCCCCGGAGGGCTTGTGGGAGATGGTGGTTGATGGCCGCGACGTGGTGTCGGATATGCCGGCGGATAGGGGCTGGGATTTAGCTGCGTTATTCGACCCGGATCCCGACGCGGTCGGGAAGTCCTATACCCGTAGCGGCGGGTTTCTGGCGGACGTGGCCGATTTCGACGCCGCGTTCTTCGGGATTGCGCCCAGCGAGGCGCTGGCGATGGATCCGCAGCAACGTTTGTTGTTGGAGGTGTCGTGGGAGGCGTTGGAGCGGGCGGGGATCGACCCGTCGGGGTTGCGGGGTTCGGCGACCGGTGTGTTCGCCGGGGTGTTCCACGGTTCCTACGGGGGCCAGGGCCGGGTGCCCGGAGATCTGGAGAGGTATGGCCTGCGCGGTTCGACGCTGAGTGTGGCGTCCGGTCGGGTGGCGTACGTGCTGGGTTTGGAGGGCCCGGCGGTGTCGGTGGATACGGCCTGTTCGTCGTCATTGGTAGCGATGCATTTGGCGGCGCAGTCGCTGCGGTCGGGGGAGTGTGATTTGGCGCTGGCCGGTGGGGTGACGGTGATGGCCACACCGGCGATGTTCATCGAGTTCAGTCGGCAGCGGGCGTTAGCCGCCGACGGCCGGTGCAAGTCGTACGCAGGCGCCGCTGACGGAACCGGATTCTCCGAGGGCGTCGGGGTGCTGGTGCTGGAGCGCTTGGCTGATGCGCGGCGGCAGGGACATCCGGTATTGGCGATACTGCGGGGATCTGCGGTGAATCAGGATGGGGCCTCCAATGGACTGGCAACGCCTAACGGACCGTCGCAGCAGCGGGTGATTCGGGCGGCATTGGCCAGTGCGCGATTGGCTGCGGCTGATGTCGATCTGGTCGAGGGGCATGGGACGGGCACCATGCTGGGAGATCCGATCGAGGCGCAGGCGGTTTTGGCGACCTACGGTCAGGACCGGCCGGTGGATCGCCCGTTGTGGTTGGGATCGATCAAATCAAACATGGGCCACACGTCGGCTGCGGCGGGGGTGGCCGGGGTGATCAAGGTGGTGCAGGCGATGCGCCATGGGGTGATGCCGAAGACATTGCATCTGGACATGCCTACGCCGCATGTGGATTGGTCGGCGGGAGCAGTGTCGCTTTTGACCCAGTCGCGGCCATGGCCGGCGCAGAACCGGCCGCGGCGGGCGGGAGTTTCGTCGTTCGGCATCAGCGGAACGAATGCACATGTGATTGTCGAAGAGCCTCCGGTCGATCTGGAAACTGTTGCGGCAGAACGTGACGACAGTGAGGTGGCAGCCGCATGGGTGTTGTCTACTCGTTCGGCCGAAGCGCTGGCGGCGCAAGCGCGACGGTTGTTGGCGTGGGTCGGAGCTGACGACGCTTTGAGCGCGGTCGACGTGGGGTGGTCGTTGGTTTCGACGCGGTCGACGTTGGACCATCGAGCGGTCGTCGTGGGCGCAGATCGCGAGCACTTGATGGCAGGTCTGGCGGGATTAGCTGCCGGCGAGCCGGGCGCGAACGTAGTGGTGGGGCGTGCCCAGTCGGTGGGCAAAACGGTGTTCGTATTCCCCGGCCAGGGCTCGCAGTGGGCCGGTATGGGTGCCCAGTTGCTTGATACCTCAACCGTATTCGCCGAACACATGCACCGATGCGACAAGGCACTCGCCGAGCACATGGAGTGGTCGTTGATCGATGTCATCCGCGGAGCGCCGGGTGCCCCGGGGCTGGATCGGGTGGATGTGGTGCAGCCGGCGCTGTGGGCGATCATGGTGTCGCTGGCCCAGCTGTGGCGCTCTGTTGGCGTGGTGCCCGACGCGGTGATCGGGCATTCGCAAGGTGAGATCGCAGCCGCATACGTGGCGGGCGCGCTGTCGCTGGAGGATGCTGCCCGGGTAGTGGCACTGCGCAGCCGGCTGTTGGTGCAGTTGTCGGGCGCGGGCGGCATGGTGTCGGTGGCGTGCGGGCTGGCGCAAGCTCAAGAGCTGGTGGCCACCTGGGCAGATCGACTGAATATCGCTGCAGTCAACGGTGTTTCAGCGGTTGCGATCTCCGGTGACGTGGACGCTCTAGAGGGACTGATGCGACGTTGTGCGGCCGTCGACGTGCGTGCCCGCAGGATCGACGTCGACTATGCCTCCCACTCTGCACAGGTCGACGCAATCCGTGAGCCCCTTACCGATGCACTGACCGCCATCGAGCCCCAATCTTCTTCGCTGACCTTCTTCTCAACGGTCACGGGTGAGGCCCTGGACACCGCCGGATTGAACGCCGAGTACTGGTTTCAGAGCATCCGGCAGACCGTGCAGTTCGAGCGGGCGGTACGCAGCGCGTGCGATGCCGGCTATCAGGTGTTCATCGAATCCAGTCCGCATCCGGTCTTAACCACTGGGATCGAAGAAACCTGGGCAACCTGGGCAACCTTGGCCGATCGGAATGCCCTTGACGCGATCGCTATCCCGTCGCTGGGTCGCGATGACGGTGGACTGGAAAGATTTTGGCTGTCGGTGGGTCAGGCGCATGTAGCGGGCGTGCGGGTCGATTGGCGGGCGGCGTTTGCGGGTGGGTCTCGGGTCGAGTTGCCGACGTATGCCTTTCAGCGGCGGCGATTTTGGCTGGCGGCCGAATCGGCCGCACGGGACGTGACCGGCTTGGGACTGGTGGGGGCTGAGCATGGCCTGCTGGGTGCGGTGGTGGAGCGGCCTGATTCGGGCGGGGTGGTGTTGACAGGCCGGTTATCGATAGCCGCCCAGCCGTGGTTGGCCGATCACGCGGTGGCGGGGATGGTGTTGTTTCCCGGGGCCGGGTTTGTGGAATTTGCTCTCCGCGCAGGTGATGAGGTCGGTTGCGGGGTGGTGGAGGAGCTGACGCTGTCGGCGCCGTTGCTGTTGCCGGCTGCCGGTGAGGTTCAGATTCAGGTGGTGGTGGGTGCGGCCGGCGAGTCAGGTCGCCGTGCGCTTTCGGTGTATTCGTCTGGGGTTCGGTCGGGTTCGGGATGGGCGTTGCACGCCGAGGGCTTGCTGGACGTGGGGTCGGTGAAGCCGACCGCGGATTTAACGGTATGGCCACCGGCGGGGGCGGTGGCGATGGATGTGGTCGGTGCATATGAGCAGTTGGCCGGGCGGGGATACGAGTACGGTCCGGCATTTCAGGGTCTGCACGCGATGTGGCGGCTGGGAAATGAAATCTTCGCCGAAGTTGCTGTCCCCGGCGACGCTGGTGTGACATTGGGCGCCTTTGGGATTCATCCGGTGCTGTTGGACGCGGCCTTGCATGCCATGGGAGTGGCCGTCGACCAGGCCCAGACGATGCTGCCGTTTTCCTGGCAGGGCGTGTGCTTGCATGCGGCGGGGGCGTCGCGAGCGCGGGTCCGGATAGCGCCAGTGGGCGTGGCGGCGGTGTCGATCGAATTGGCCGATGCGGTGGGGTTGCCGGTGTTGTCGGTGCGGGAGTTGGTGGTTCGTCCGGTATCCGCAGGGCAGTTGTCCAGGGCCGCGTCAGCTCCTCGTGCCGGTGGTGGGTTGTTGGAGGTGGTGTGGTCGCCGGTCACGGTGGAGCCCGAAGCTGCTGCCGGTGATGGTGTGGTGGTGTGGGAGTTGGGTCCCGGCGGTGGGGATGTGGGATCGGTGTATGCCGCCACTCATGAGGCGTTGGGGATGCTGCAGTCGTGGTTGGCGGGTGAGGCGGCGGCTGGGGTGCTGGTGGTGCTGACCTGTGGGGCGCTCGGGTTGGCTGGTGAGGCCGTTTCTGATCTGGCGGGTGCGGCGGTCTGGGGGCTGGTGCGCTCGGCGCAGGCCGAGCATCCGGGTCGGGTGGTGTTGGTGGATTCGGACGGGTCGGTCGAAGTTGGGGCGGTAATTGGCTCCGAAATCGGCTCGAGTGAGCCGCAATTAGTGGTTCGTGCGGGCGTGGTGTATGGCGCTCGGTTGGCGTCTGTGGGTGCGGAGTCGGCGCTTGAACTGCCGGCCGGGATTTGGCGGTTGTCTGCTGGTGGTAGCGGCACGTTGGAGGATCTGGTGCTGCAGTCGTGCCCTCGGGTGGAACTGGATGCCGGCCAGGTTCGGGTGGCGGTGGCCGCGGTAGGGGTGAACTTCCGGGATGTATTGGTGGCGTTGGGCATGTATCCGGGTGGCGGGGATTTGGGGGTCGAGGGTGCTGGGGTGGTTGTCGAGGTCGGTCCGGGTGTCACCGGGTTGGCCGTCGGCGATCCGGTGATGGGATTGCTCGGAGTAGTGGGGCCCGAGGCGGTGGTGGATGCGCGGTTGGTGACCGTGGCGCCGGCTGGATGGTCGTTGGTGCAGGCCGCGGGCGCCTCGGCGGTGTATTTGACGGCCCTGTATGGGTTGTCGGTACTGGCGGGCGTCAAGGCCGGCCAGAAGGTGCT
>Ga0209530_1000964_pt1 | contig 15218 bp, 11 predicted proteins | sample BlaSpr_A8_Ref_O1_FD_187987 | JGI IMG/M metagenome (GOLD analysis project Ga0209530, IMG submission 187987) | Forest soil microbial communities from Thunder Bay, Ontario, Canada - Black Spruce, Ontario site 2_A8_Ref_O1 (SPAdes) (version 2) | ecosystem: Environmental > Terrestrial > Soil > Boreal...
CAAACGGGATGACCTCGTCCTCGGCGAACACACCCAGCTCAGCGAACCTGCCGCCGTCATCGCCTGCCAGCAGGCTGGTACTGGCCCCGATCGTCGCCCGGACCGCCTGCGCCCGCTGCCTAGGCTGGTCCACGTCCAGCCCGCGCCCGCCATCAGCAAGGAACTCATCAACCGCAGCCGGGCCGGCCCTGCGCAGCCGCTCCTGCAGCACCACAGCCTGCGCCGGCACCTGCCCGGACACCTCGGCGCAGTCAGCCAGGATCCTGCTTACCAGGCGCAGCAGCAGCGGCCACCGGCCCGTCACCGCCAGCAACCCTTCCACCACTGAAGAATCCAGCGGCGGGAGCCCGGACATCAGCACGGCCCGAGCCTGCCCGGACGTCATCTGGTCCACTCGCACAGCAGCAGCCCGCCCGGTCAGCAGCCCCGGCACCCGCGTGGTCACCAGCCGGGCACACTTCCTGCCGCCCTCGGTAAACGGGGCCAGCTGCTCAGGCTCCCACACATCATCGAGCACCAGGAGCCGGCCCGGCCCGGCGTCCAGGGCCCCGCCCAGCCACTGCCCGGCCAGCTCCGGGTCCGTGAACACGGCATCGGTCCCCGTCACGAGCTTGATGACCTCATTGACCTTCGCCGCCACCGCCACCGGGCCCCGCACATCCCGGCCCACCGTGACCAGGTGCACCCGCCCCCCGAACCGCCGCCGCACCCGCCGGTCGGCGCAGGCCATCAGGGCTAGGGTCGTCTTCCCGAACCCGCCCGCGCCATACAGCCCCGTGGTGATCGCCACCGTCCCGGCCCCGCCCGCCGTCAGCGCATCCACCACCGCCGTCAGCTCCGCAGGCCGGCCGACCCACCAGTCCGGGATGTCCGGCGCCGACGGCAGCGGCGCCAGGGCCGGACGGGGCAGCAGCGCCCACACCGCCGCGGCAGCGGCCACGATGCCCGTCACCGCGCTCAGCGGCGCCGTCAACAAACCCGCCTCGTCCAGGCCGTCCCGGACCAGGACCACGAGCAGGAACGCGCAGGCCGACGCAGACACCACGGCCACCACGCCCAGCGCGATCTTCCGACCCACACCACACAGCTAACACCCAGCGAAAGCAGTATGCGACAAGACGTGATAGATGCCTTCTTCCCGGACGCACATAACAGGCTGATCCGCACTCGCCACGAGTCGGTATTCGCGCTCGGTACCTATCGCAAATAATCGGCGATCTGCGCAGTTCTCACGGAGCAACGACCAACTAACCTGATCTCTCTCTGTGATGGCATGGACTCGACTTCGTGACCGCCACTGGGCAGATCCTGATGGCCGTCCACACACGGAGGAGACGGCTAGCTGCCGGGTTGCGGGAAGAGCGGCTGGATGCCCTGTACTTCACGCCGGGCACGTTGAGCACAGCCAGGACGGGCAGCATCTACCCGTCCCTGCGAGCTGGTACGGGGGCTAACCTGCTGACACGACGTTCGCAGCCAGTCGCTGTAACGCAGCGACTGGCCGGGATGCCTTGTCGGCGATCTCCTTGAGCTGTTCATTAGAAAAGGCATAACCCCGGCTGCGGAGTTCAGCGGCCAGCATGCGCCTGCTGACTGTCGTACCGCTTGCGTGAGCAGCGCGGAGGATCTCAGCCGCTTCGGCCAGCAGTGACGATGGCTCTTCCGGCAGCTCGCGTCCGCGCGACGCCGCTATCTCTGGCGGATCGGCCTGCTGCCTGCTCATCTTGAGCACGAGCAGCCCGATCATGAGCCCGGCAAACGCCGCGATCGGGCTGGTGGCCGCGGTGACCCTGTCCGCGATCGTCACCGGCTCGCCCGGCAGCGCCTGGACGTGCCCGACATTCCCCGCCACGCTGAGCACCAGCCCGGCCGCCGCCGTCACCCACGGCCATACGCGCTGCCGCGCGGGCCACGCGTCCAGGTACGCCACGTACAAGGCGAGCTCTCCCACCACTAGGAACACGTCGATCTCGGCCGGCCAAGACAGCGCCTGCCAGCCGTCGAGCCGATGATGGACTGCCCACCCGTACAGGCCTGCGTAGCTGTGCGCCAGCGCGTCCGCGCTGGCGAGCACGGCTAGTATCGCGATGGCATAAAGCGCGATCCGCCGGGTGGGCGGGTTCACGCGCACCGTCCCTTCTTCGACTGCCCGTCCGGCTTACTACGGTTCCGGATTTTCGCGAAGGCATCCAGCGCGACGTCGTTTTCCAGGTCCGGGAGGGTGTGCAGGTACTTCTGCGTGGTCAAGATCGAGGCATGCCCGAGTCGTTCCTTTACGCGCGCTATGTCCGCCCCGCCGGCGAGCAGCCATGATGCGTGAGCGTGGCGGAGGCTGTGCGGCTTGACGCCTTCCCCGAGCTTCGCGGCGGCCCGGGCAGGCAGCCACACGTTGTTCCGGAACCAGTTCCTTGGGATGTGCCCGTCGGTGTTGACCGTCCGCTGCCGCCGGGGCTGGTCCTTGCCGTCGGCCCGCCGGTCACGCCGGTAGACGGCGAATTTCGCGCGGCAGTCGTCGCACTTGCATTTCCCGGCCACGTAGCCGGTCAGCGTGCCGTGCGTGTACTGGTCGCCGTTCTCACCGCCGAACTTCTCCATCTTCTCCAGCTCCGGTTCCTGGGCCAGGGGCCGCTGCCAGCGGGAGACATCCTGCGGCAGCTGGAAGATAAGGTCGTCCGGGCCGATCCCCCGCTCGGCGATGAGGTCGCGGAGCTTGGTGTCCAGTTCCTTGCTGATGGAGACCTGCCGGTGCTCCTTGTCTTTCGGGTAGTTCTTGACCAGGAAGTGCCCGCCCTCTGGATGGAACTTCGCGGTCAGCTCGATCACGACGCGCGAGATGGTGAGGACCGCGGCGTCGAGATCCTTGGGGCGAAGCTCCGTCAGCTCACCCCAGCGAAGCCCGGTCTCGATGTCGGTCTCCACCAGGAGCTGCCATGTCTTCTCTCCCAGTGCCCGGCGCAGCGTGTCGAATTGCTCGGGGGTGATGATCGCCCGGATCTTCTTCGCGACCACCGGACCGGACACTCCCCGGCAGGGATGCAGGAACACCACCTGGTCGTTGAGCGCGGTCGTGAAGATCGCGCTCAGGATCGTCAGGCAGTACTGCACCGAGGACGCCGGGACCTTATCGTTGCCCAGCTTCGTGACGAACTCTCGGACATCAGGGCTGCCGATCTCTATCATCCGCATCGGTCCGAACCACGGGATGATGTGCTTCTCCAGGTAGCAGCTGTAGTTCTCCCGCGACCGCAGCTCCAGCGGGTGGTTCGGGAACCACGTGTCGCGGACATACGGCTCGAACCGGATTGCTCCGCGCCGGACCGGTGTGGCGCGGCCTTCGGTCGCCTTTACTTCGGCCTTCTGCCAGGCCTTATCCGCCTCCTTCCTGGAGGCGAACGTGCCAGCCGACCGCTTCACTCCGCGGATATCACGATACTCGGCTGAATAGCGGATCTTCCCGTCCGCGCCCTTCCGTTTCCTCGACCACCCCATGGCTGCCTCCGGCTACAGAAAACGTGTCGGCAGCTTGTCGGCAGACCACGCGCCAGGAGATGACACCCAGCGGGATGCAGCGGCACCGCCATCAAGCCTCTGACCTGCACCATATTAACAGTTCGAAGTAGGATCAAATTCCTGTTTGATCTAAGAATTCTAGTTCGCATCGAGGGGGTCAGAGGTTCAAATCCCCTTAGCTCCACCCAAAACTTCCCTTATTTTACTGGGGTTCTCGCTCCCCCGCCCGGGCCCTCCATGATCATCCGTTGCAGATTCGTTGCAGGATCTGGCGGCAGCTGGTGGCTTTCGGCGGGATGAAAATCTCCGATTCGGCACCCAGAAGCTTCTGCGTGACGCATTCACGCCGTCGGACCCTTGCGGCGGGGCAGGCGCCTGATTCGTGTGCTGGAACGATCCGTGCTGCGTCCGCCGGGGTCCGGCTCTGTCGCTTGCGAGCTGTGTGGCGTGTCCTTGGCGGCCAGTCGCGCGGGACCGGTCTTCTCTGCTGCAGTCTCGGTAGCGGCCTGGGCGAGGAGCTCGCGGCCGGCACGGTCGAGAGCGGCGGCGCGGACCAGGAGGCTGGGGTCTGTGATGCCGAGTGCCTGCAGGCGTCCCTCCACAGATCCGGCCCGGCGACGCGCAGGTGCCGGGTTGGCAGGTGCTGCCGGACCGTGAGCCTGGCTCTCGGCCGCGGCGGGTGGTGGCGGTGTCTTGGGCGCGGGGCGGAGCGGGATGTCGTTGTTCTTGAGGACGACGGTGATGAGGTGCTCGGAGGTGGCGAACCGGAAGGCGCACTGCGGCAGGGTGAGGTGCTGGCCCTGGTAGGCGTCGACGACGGCCTGGGCGTCGAGGTCGTCGACACGGGTGACCTGCCAGTCGCGGCGGCGGCCGAAGGAACGCAGCCGCGGCCCGAGAGTGTCCAGGTCAAGGCCGGGATCGATGGAGGGGCCGCTGGCAGCGGGCACGGCGATCCGGGCGAGCGCGACGGCGCGGCTGGGTGCCGCGGTGTCGATGACCAGGGCGCCGAGAGTCTGGGCGGCATGGCGGCTGGCGCTGGTGATGACCTGGTAGACGTCGTCCATGAGCTGAACCCGGTCACGGGGCGCGGGCAGGTAGGAGCGGGACAGTACCTGGCGTCCCCACAGGACAGCCTGCGGCATGTAGAGCCGGAGGACGCGCCCGGCCGCCCGGATGGCCTGCAGGTCAGCCTGGGCCATGGGGCCAGGGCGTCTGCTGCCTGATGCACCGTGTCGAGGACCGCGACGAGATCGCCGATGGCGGGTGCCAGCGCCTCCGGGGACCGCAGCGGAGCCTGATTCTTTTTCGCCAGTGTCCATGCCGGATTGGCGAAAGCGACCCGGCCTATCCGCACCAGCAGGTCACTGACCTCGCCGGTCATCGCGTCCGCCTGGGACTGGGTATCGGTGGTCATGATCCGCCACATGTCCGCGGCCTGCTCCCAGGCGTTGCGGGCGTCGGCTAGTCCGATGGCTGCGGCAGCGAGACGGTCCGCGGCTACGGGGCAGCCATCGAGGCTGGTGGCTCGCGTGGCAAGAATGTGCAGGGCCACGCCGGCGATGTCGCACACGATCGCGGCGGCGGTAGCGTTCCGGCGCCACGCGGGTCCTGATGTGCCTTCCGGCGCCGGGACGGCGAACGCTGCGGACCGGAGCCGCTCGGCGCTCACCGCGATCCCGGCGTGAAGCTTGGCAGGCAGTTCTGCCTCCTGCGGGATGCGTCGTCCCGGCGGGGACACGAGCGGGATCCCGGCGAGCAGGTCCTCATCCGCACCGTCACCGGGCAGGCCGCCGCAGCGGGCCCGATGACGTCGCGAGCCATCCACAGCCACTCCCCTGCCTGGGCGACCGCGGTACCGGCGGGGTCCTGGGCCAGGCCGCTGACCGATGACAGCCACTGGGCAACAGCCCCAGCCCTGGTCATCCACCGGGCTGTCTCCTTGATCATCGCTCCGGCTACCGGCTGGCTGATCACCACGAGCGCCCACTCTGAGCGCTCCGCCAGAGTGCCGTCCTGATCTGCCGTGGTGTGGCTGCGGAGCAGGTCGTGCGCCGCTATCAGGGCGTCGGTGGCCTGGGCCAGACGCGAGGCCGTACGGTCATGTTCTTCCTCGTGCTCATCGACGTAGCCGCAGGCGGCACCGAGCTGGTCAGTGGCTTGCCTCGGCGCTTCTCGCAGGTCCGCAGCTGCGCGCTGCCATGGGCCGGGTGCGGCTCCGGCGGCAGTCTCGATCGCGTCCGGAGCCAGGCCGTCGAGGGCCCCGTCCGAGTGTTCTGGTCATCCGCCGCAACTCGTGCAGGGTCGGGGCGGCGCGGGTGATCTGGCCGCGGTCGACGGCTGCGGCCTCGAAGTGCCGTTCGGCTGCCTGGATGAGCTGGCCGAACGTGACCTGGCTCATCAGTCCTCGTCGGCGAGCAGCCCCAGGATCTCGGCGGCTGCGAGAGCAGCGCGCTCCATCGCCTGCTGGTCAGCCGCGTCGTGGGCGATATCGCCCGCTTGCAGGCGGTGCGTTAGGACCTTGGCCAGAGCCGCCACATCGTGAGCGGCCTGGCCGTCGGTGGCGTAAGCCTCGGGCGCGGCTTCCTGGTCCTGATCGGGTGGCAGTGACGGCGCACGTCCCAGCGCTTCCTTCCCTTCGCAAGCTGGCGGAATGACCGACATCCAGGTCGCGTAGCTGCCGTGGGTTCCGTGGGCGCGGTCGGTCGCGATCTGCCGGATCAGGTCGAATGCCTCCCACCCGGCGGCTAGTACGCCCTGGAGGCTGTGCGCTTCATCGAGGTGCTTGCGGATGGTCTCGGGGGGCTTCATGCGGATCCTCGCTCTCGGGAACGGCCGGAGTTCTCCACCATGCGTGGCGTCGTGAGCCTGCGCGAGCACGGCTCGATTTCTGTGGAAAACCCCGCAAGATCCCCGCCGCTGCGCCTGTGGATAAGACGGGACGACTGCCGCCCTATCCACAGGCAGCGCTGGCAGCGGCGCAACTGACTAGTCCTCGATCCAGACCTGGCCGCTCGCGCCCGGCGGGATCACGTGAGGGTGCGTAGCAGTGGCGGTGGCGAGCGTGACCACTAGCACGGCGAACGCGATGAGGATTGCGAGAACGGCAAGAGCAACCCGCAAGCGGGTGTTATCCAGACTCGATATGGCTGCTTGACCCCTGCTGGTCATTGTGGCGTATATACCAGACATTTTCGGTTACCTCCTCCTGAGCTGTTCGGCTCTCCTGGAGCGGAGATACCGCAACTTCGCTGCCGGGTGACCGCGCTGGCGCGACGGATACCCACCATGACCTGCAGCCGTCATCAGATGCCTGCCGTGCTGTGCCTGCTCGTGCTGCTCGTGCCCGGTTCGTCCGATCCGCTGGGCGAGGGGGCGGATCCACGGACCTTGCTGAAAGTTATACTATGATGACGTTTCGTAGTCGCATGAACGGGGCGGTAACGGAATGCCGGAGGAGAAGCGCAGCAGCATTGAGCGGATAATCACCGGCTTTGTCCCAGATGAGCTCGTGGGGCCATACGTGAAGCTGCACGCCACTGGCATGGTCCCGAAGGAAGATGCTGAGGAATTCCTCGGCGGCCCGGAGATAGTCAAGGGACTAACCGACCGGGGCCTGGCGCATCAGGCACCGCACACCCCGGACGCTCCGGCATCGTTCCGAGCCGCGCCGATCGACCTTGCGATGATGGCTATTCTCGCCGACCTGAAGGAACAGGCGGCCCTCGACCACCAGCGCCTGCTGGAGGGGTACGACAAGCTGAGCGAGATCAAGTCATGGCCACGGGCCACCGACGGCAGTAGCCGAGAGCACCTCGTGCGGATCATCACCGATATCGAAGAGATCATGCACCTGTCGCTGACCATGATCAACAGCGTGGAGCAGGACTGGATGAGTCTGGAGACGCTGGACAGCGGCATGCCGCTGACGGAGGACTTCGTGGTCTCGGCTCCCCCAGCGCTCAGGGAAGGGCTGAGAGCCAGATCAATCTACGAACAGGCATCTCTGGACGACCCGGTGGCCGCCGCGAACCTCAAGCGCTCGATGGCGGCCGGTGAGCAGGCCCGGGTCCTGCCCGTGGTGCCGATGAAGATGCAAGTGTTCGACTGGTCGGCGGTCCTGCTCGCGCTCACCCCGACCGCCTCAGGCGCGGCAATGCTGATCTACGCCGAGCCGGTCGTCTCCGGGCTGCGGGAGTACTTCGAGATGCTGTGGCAGCGCGCAGTCCAGTCGGACATACGGAGCCGCCACGCGGGTGCCCGCTCACCCAGGGCGAGCACGATGTGCTGCGCCTGCTCGTGCAAGGGCTTACAGACGACGCCATCGAGCGTCCGCCGAAAATCGGCGACAGCACGAGGTACCGGCGCGTGCACTCAATCATGGAGCATTTGCAGACCACCAGCCGGTTCGCGGCGGGTGCCGCCGCGCAGCGCCGTGGCTGGCTCGACAGTAGCGGGGAAAGGTAATGGCTGAATACCAGGAGTTCGTTCCGCGGCTGCGGCTGTGGAAGTCAGTGTCGGTATCGGCGGACGGGTCGATGGTCGCCTACGTGAGCGACGCCTCGGGCCAGTTCAGCCTATGGGTTCAGGCAGCCGACGGCCTGACCCCGGCTCGGCAGGTGACGTTCCTGGACGGGCAGGCGGTCCGGGAAGTGGCGTGGGCACCGGACGGGTCGATGCTGGCGTTTACCGCTGACTCGGGCGGGGACGAGCAGCACCAGGTCTACCTAGTCGGCTCGGACGGCGGCTCGCCCCGGCTGATAACGGCTGGCTCTGGGCAGCATTACCTGGCGGAGAAGTCACCGTTCAACTCATCAGGCCGGTACCTGGTGTACAGCGGGAACGACCGCGACACCGGAGTCCCCGACGTGATTGTCCATGACCTTACGGCAGGCTCTTACAGCCGGTTCCCCGGGGCGGCAGGCGGGCCGTGCTTCGCGATCGCGATGTCACCTGATCAGCGGTACGTACTGGCTGGGGCGCTGAGCTCCAATACCCGGTGCCAGTGCTACCTCGCCGACATGAACCAGCCAGGGAAACCGCTGTCAGCAGTGACGGTGGACCTGCCCGGCGAGTACTACTACCCCGGGCCGTGGGACGGGGACGGGTTCTATGTCCTGACCACTGACGGCGACGGGGATCACGTCAGCCTGGGACGGTTCTCGCTGGCGGACCGGACGCTCACTGTCGTCGACAGCCCCGCCTGGGATGTGGAAGACGTCGCAGGTGCAGCCGACGGGCAGACAGTCGTGTGGTCAGTAAACGAGGACGGATGCTCGATCGTCCACGCGCGTGCCTCGAGCGGCCCGGTGACGACACCACCCGTTCCGGACGGCCGGATCAAGGCGATGAGCATCTCTGCCGACGGCAGCGTGCTCGCACTGCTTATGACCACGCCGACCCGCGCCGCCGAGGTCGTCATCGTCTCGCCAGATACCAGCAAGCCGGTCCGCTACCTGACCGACACACGGCCGCACGCGCTGCGGACAGCGGACGGCGTGCTGCCGGACCTCATCCGCTACCCGGGAGCTGACGGGGCGCAGATCCCGGCGTTCTTGTACCGGCCAGCTGGGCCTGGCCCGCACCCGGTCCTGCTGTCGATTCACGGCGGGCCAGAAGGCCAGGCGCGGCCGGAGTACTCGGCGCTGCATCAGTGCCTGCTGGCGGGCGGGATCGCAATCCTGGCGCCGAACATCCACGGGTCTACGGGATACGGGCACGCGTGGCAGACCCGGATTTACCGGGACTGGGGCGGGGTCGACCTGTCGGACCTGGCAGCCGCGCATGCGTGGCTGAGCGCGCAGCCGTGGGCGGACCAGTCCAGGATCGCGGTGTACGGGATGAGCTACGGCGGGTTCGCGTCACTGTCGTGCATGACACGGCTGCCTTCGCTGTGGGCGGCCGGCGTCGTGGTGTGCGGGATGTCGGACCTGGTAACGCTGGCCCGCTCGATGCCAGCGGACTGGGCGAACATCGTGGCGGCAATGTTCGGAGACCTGGACGATCCGGTGACCGTCGCGGAGTTGGAACGGCGGTCGCCTTTGACGTATGCGGGGCAGATTTCTGCGCCGCTGCTGGTGGTGCAGGGGGCCAACGATCCGCGGGTGCCTCGGGCTGAGGCGGACCAGATCGTGAAGGCGGCACGGGAGAACGGGGCGGACGTGCGGTACGAGGTGTTCGACGGCGAGGGTCACGGGTTCACCACCCGCGAGAACGACATCAAGGCGCACAGCATCATTACCGAGTTCCTTACCAAGTACCTGCACGCATAGGCAGGCCGGCATGCGGGCTGCGCTAACCGCCTGGCACGTTCCTCCGCAGCGCATGCGCATCGTGCATTTGACGTTCCGCGCCTTGGACAACAGGACCTGGCAAGATTGAGAATGACCTAGACCACGCGCTGTCGCCAGCCACATCCCCACAATCGTCTCAGCCCGGTCGGGACCGATGCGCTTAGGACTACCGCAGTGCTTCTCACGGCCATAGAGCAACGTCACGTCGAAGGTTGCCACTGGACCTACTGGGACATTACGGAGCGCGCCCGGGGAGACCGCCGCATTGACGAGCCCACCGTGCCGGAGATCAGCTAGTTCGCCGAGCGCCCAGCGGGAACCGAGGCGCGCATGGGGCGGCGGCGTTGCCGACTCTGGGCCTTGCGTCCGGGTCAGTGCAAGCGGGCAGTGACCAGTCTCGCGACGACGAACGCTGGGAGGGCCGCTCTTCAGATCCGGCGTCCGAAGTCCGGTGGCCGCGCCCCGCTCCGGCCATGCCTGCTGAGTTGCCGACACAGTGCAGGCCTCACATAGCGGTGCTGGTCCCTTTCTCAGGCCCCGGCGTGCAGGTAGGCGGCCCATAGCGACGGGTGGGCGGGGTAGTTGTCGCGGGCGGCGCGGACGGCGTGGTGGAGGGCGTGGGCAGCGCGGCTGGTGTCCAGGGTGCCCTGGCTAGCGCCAAGGTGGGTGTAGAAGGTGCTGGCGATGGCGACGGCGAGCTGGTCGTTGATGGCCCATTGGGTGCCTATGACGTGGGGAAATCCGGCGAGCTGGAACGCGCTGGTGAGGTGGATGGCCTCGTCGTGCAACTCGGAGGCCCGGTTCAGGGTGGTGTTGCAAGCGGACAGGTACGCCAGCTGGGCGTGATCGAGGCTGACGGACGCCAGGGCGGCGACGGTGAAGGGGGCGGTGTCGTGGTCGTGGAGCAGGAGCTGGCTCTGGGACGGGTCGGTGGGGTGGCTGACGCCGTGACAGGAGAAGTGGACGATCGCGGCTGCGGGCAGCCGCGCGAGCACGTTGGCCCTGGTCGGAATGTGTCCGTCGGGGTCGCCGGGCGGGGACGGCCAGGGTGTGCCGGGGGGCGGGCTGGGCTCGGTGAGCACGACCGGCTGGTTCAGGCGGGCGCAGAGCAGGGCGACCTCGGCTGCGACACCGGGCAGGCGGCCCTGGCCGGGCAGGCCGGGGGTGACGGGCATCGCGACGATGAGCGCCTGGCCTGCGGTATCGGGGATGCCGGCCGTGGCGGCGCGCTGGCGAGCGTAGCGCAGTGCGCGGATGGTGGGGGTGTACGAGGAGATGACCCGGTCCATCACGGTACGCTGCCGGAGGTCGGGAACGCGGGCGTGGTGGCCAGCAGCGTGCAGGGGCAGCAGGCCGAGCAGGCCTCCGGTGGCCCACCATACCCGTGGCCAGGGCGTGCCGGCCGGAGGGCCGGCGGTGCAGCCGAGGGCGGCCAGGACGGGCTCGGCGGCAGTATCCCACAGCCAGGCCAGGATCTCCCGGATAGTATCCTGCGCGGCGGTCCGCCCGGAACCGGGAGCGGAGAGGGCAGCGGTGCCCAAGGCGCGGTGGAAGGCGTTGACCTGGCTGGCCAGGGTGCCGGGGGTCAAGCCCGGCAGCTGGACTGCGGTGACATCGCCGGCGGTCAGCAGCAGGGCATCGCTGCGGTAGCGGCTGATGTTGAACGTCACCACCGGGCCATCAGCGGCCTGGGCGAGGAGCTCGTCTATAGCGGGAGGAAGCGCGAAGGAGGCGAAACCGTCCTCCGCACGGATCTGCGCCAGGGTCGCGCTCATCTGGCTGGCGAGGCTCTGCCTTTTATCGGCCAGGCGGTCCTGCCGGGCCGTCATGCCGCCGCTGCCGCCGCAGGGGTCCAGGACCAGGGTTACGGTCGCGTGGGCCTGGTCGATGCGATCGCGGAGGTCGGCGAACCGGGCGGCCAGGTCCGGGTGGCGCTCGCGCAGGTCGGTGAGGTCGCTGCGGGTGTCCAGGGCCTGGCTGAGCAGCACCGCCCGGCCTGCTTCCAGCAGCCGGAGCGCCCGCTTGGCCCGCTGCTGGCTAGTCCCGGCGGGGTCGGCGAGGGCGGCCGCGGCCGCGTCTCCCGCCAGCCCAGCCAGGCGTCCGATCGCATACTGCTGATCACTGCGCTCTAGCTGGCGGGGGGCCACCTGGGGCAGTAGCAGCACCCCAGTCTCCAGCAGCGCTGCCGCCCGGCCCGGATCCGCTGACGCTGTCAGCTGCGCCGCGGCATAAGCCGCCACGATACGTACCGGCACTGCCGTCGGCCCAGCCTCTGCTGCCTCCGCGAAAGCCGAGAGCGCTGCATCCAGATCAGCCCGCGCCCCTGTGCGCCCGGACCGCTCTCTTAGCGTGTCCCCCAGGTTGGACAGGTAGCGGGCCCGGCTGGGGTGGTCGGCGGGGGTAGCGTCCACCGCGGCACGATGAACCCGGATCGCCTCGTCCAGGTCGCCTTGGGACCCGGTCCGCTCGAACCGGGCCTTCAGCACGTTCCCCAGGTTGTTCTGCCGGACGGCCCGGTCGGGATGGTCGGCGGGGGTAGCGTCCACCGCGGCACGAAGAACCTGAAACGCGGCGTCCAGGTCACCCTGCGACCCGGCCCACCCGAACCGGTTCAGCAGCACGTTCCCCAGGTTGTTCTGCCGGACGGCCCGGTCGGGGTGGTCGGCGGGGGTAGCGTCCACTGCGGCACGATGAACCCGGATCGCCTGGTCCAGGTCATCCAGCGACCCGGCCCGCCGGAACCGGGCCCCCAGCGCGTTCCCCAGGTTAGACAGGTAGGGGGCCCGGATGGGGTGGTCGGCGGGGGTGGCGTCCACCGCAGCACGATGAACCCGGATCGCCTGGTCCAGGTCACCCTGCGACCCGGCCCACTCGAACCGGGCCTCCAGCACGACCCCCAGGCTGGACAGCCGACCCGCCTGGCCGGGGTGGTCGGCCGGGGTAGCATCCACCGCAGCACGAAGAAGCCGGATCGCCTCGTCCAGGTCACCCTGCGACCCGGTCCGCCCGAACCGGGCCCACAGCACGCCTCCCAGGTTGGACAGCCAGCCCGCCCGGTCAGGGTGGTCGGCAGGAGTCGCGTCCACCGCAGCACGAAGAACCTGGACCGCCTCGTCCAGGTCACCCTGGGACCCGGTCCGCCCGAACCGGCCCTTCAGCGCACTCCCCAGGTTGTTCAGCCTCCCGGCCCGGTCAGGGTGATCAGCCGGGGTGGCGTCCACCGCCGCACGATGAACCCGGATCGCCTCGTCCAGGTCACCCTGGGACCCGGTCCGCCCGAACCGGTCCAGCAGCGCGCTCCCCAGGTTGTTCAGGCAGAGGACCCGGCCGGGGTGATCAGCCGGGGTGGCTTCCACCGCCGCACGATGGACGCGGATCGCCTCGTCTAGGTCACCCTGGGACCCGGTCCGCCCGAACCGGGCCTTCAGCGCACTCCCCAGGTTGCTCAGCCGGCCGACCCGGTCAGGATGGTCGACGGGGGATGCGTCCACCGCAGCACCAAGAGCCTCAACCGCCGCGCCCAGGTCACCCTGCGATCCGGTCCGCCCGAACCGGGTCAGCAGCGCGATCCCCAGGTTGTTCAGGCAGCTGGCCCGGTCGGGGTGACCGGCGGGAATGGTGTCCGCCGCCGCACGATGGACCCGGATCGCCTCGTCCAGATCACCCTGGGACCCGGTCCGGGCGAACCGCTCCCCCAGGGCAGCCCCTAGATTGGACAGCCAGGCTGCCCGGTCGGGGTGGCCGGCGGGAATCGCGTCCACCGCAGCACGGGTGGCGTGGATCGCGGCGTCCAGGTCACCCTGGGACCCGGTCCGCCCGAACCGGGTCAGCAGCGCGCCTCCCAGGTTGTTCAGGCAGCTGGCCCGGTGGGGGTGGCCGGCGGGGATGGTGTCCGCCGCAGCACGGGTGGCGTGGATCGCGGCGTCCAGGTCACCCCGGGTCCCGGTCCGCCCGAACCGGGTCAGCAGCGCGATCCCCAGGTTGTTCAGGCAGCGGCCCCGGTCGGGACGGCCGGCGGGGGTGGCATTCACCGCTGCGCGGCCAGCCTCAACCGCTGCGTCCAGGTCAGCCACCGTCCCGGCGCATCCGAACCGGGCGTGCAGTGCAGCACCCAGGTCGCTCAGGCGGCCGCCCCAGCTGGGATGACCAGCCGGAGTAGCGTCCGCCGCTGTGCGGAGAGCGTGGATCGCCGCGTCCAGGTCGCCTCGCGTCCCGGTCCGCCTGAATCGGACATGCAGCGTGTTCCCCAGGTTGTTCAGGCAGCGGGCCCCGTCAGGGTGGCCGGCCGGAATGGCATCCGCGGCGGCGCGACTGACATCGATCGCAGAGTCCAGGTCGGCCTGCTGCCCGGCCCGCTCGAAGCGGGTTTTCAGCATGAACCCCAGGCTGGACAAGTACGCCGGCCGGCCGGAGTGGCCAGCTGGCACGGCATCTGCCGCAGCACGAAAAGCCTCGATCGCGGCGTCCAGGTCACCCGGCAGCCCGGTCCTCATGGACCGGCCCCCCAACGCGGCCCCCAGGTTGCCGAGGCGGGCCGCCCGGTCTGAGTGGCTGTCCGGGGTGGCGTCGATGATGCACTGGCACAAGCTGACCACTGCGGACAGCAGGGCCGGATCCATCGAGCCGATCACCGGCAAGAGCAGCACCCCGGCGACAGAGGATGCCTGCTCAACCGCGTCCTGCAGATCATCGCCGTCACCAGTGAGGGCCGCAGCGAGCCGCTGGACCTCCGTGACCGCCTCCGGTTCCGCTAACGGGGACAGATCCTGTCTGTCACCGATCCGCTCAAGCCGGGCCCCTACCGCAGCGAGCAGCTCCTCCCGTTCCATCACAACTCCTCCCGCCGCCCGACTCCGGCCAAGGCAATACTGCTGACGGCACGCCAACAGCGCAAGGTCTCGCGCCCCGCCCCAGTCACATCCGCCAGTGCGCTTCATGACCGTTCTTCCCTCAAAGAACCGGGCATACCCGCCGCAAAACATGATTACTCTAAGTAACCGCCCTGCGTGCCCGAGGAAAGAGCCCAAGGCGTCCACATACTCCCTGCCGATTACGCGCTCCCTGCCGATTACGCGCTGCCGAGAGCGGTCTTGGCCATCAGCGCGACGACTCGCAGATCAGCCTGTTCTGGACACTCCTCCCAGCCTGGCGATGTTGCAGCGTGACGCGGGCGGAACCGAACCGCAAAGCCTCGCAAGACCGACAGCATCAGGAACTGCATCGAGCAGGGCATCATCCCGCCCGCGCCGGTTCGGCTGGCCCGCAACGTGCGCGCCTGGCCCGTCGCGGAGGCCAACGCGATCATCGTCGCCGCCCGCAGCGAGCGCATCCTGTCGAAACCGCGTCGGCCCATATCGGAAACCAGCTTCTCCCTGCTCGCCTGGGAAGGCCGCACCGCCCAGCAGATGTGGGGCGATG
>Ga0209530_1000965_pt1 | contig 15192 bp, 18 predicted proteins | sample BlaSpr_A8_Ref_O1_FD_187987 | JGI IMG/M metagenome (GOLD analysis project Ga0209530, IMG submission 187987) | Forest soil microbial communities from Thunder Bay, Ontario, Canada - Black Spruce, Ontario site 2_A8_Ref_O1 (SPAdes) (version 2) | ecosystem: Environmental > Terrestrial > Soil > Boreal...
TCCACCACCAAGACGCACATCGGGCGGCTGCTGATGAAGCTTGGCGCGCGGGACCGCGCGCACCTCGTCATCGCGGCTTATGAAGCAGGCCTGGTCAGTTCCACCACGCGGGCGCACATGCGAGGGCAGCCTCCAGCAGGTCCGCTTTGGTCACCTCGTCATCGCCGAGCCAGCCCTTGATGGCTCCGGCGAATCCGTGCGCGAAGAACATGGCCATGACCTGATGGCTAGCCTCGGGGAGGTCCGGGGGAGCGGACCTGGTAATGACCGCCATGCTGCGGTCGGTGAAGCAGCGCACCAGCGCCTCGTAGACTCCTCCGTCGGCCGGATCGTTCAGGGCGTGCTCGTAAATGGCCGAGAACCGCTCGACGTGATCGGTGACATCGCCGATGGTGTGGCGCAGTACCTGCTCGGCCGTGTGCCGGCCGTCGGCCCGGCGTGCTTCCTTCAGCCGCAGGCCGCGCTCCAGGTCGGCGCCGAGCACGCGCAGGAGCAGGTCCAGTGGGCTGGTTCTTCGCGGAGCGCCGGCTCATGGTCAACTGGATCGATACCCGGACGTCCTCGGCCTGATCGCAGTCCGTACGTTCTGCCGATGAGGCTGACCTGCCCTCGTCTCGGCTGCAACCGTTCCCGGCTGATTCGGGCAGCATAGTGCCGAAGACGAGCGGTATGGCGGGTCAGCGGTTGCGCAGGGAGATCTCGTCGGATTCGGCGATCTGGTCGGCCTTCACGGCCCGCAGTCCTTCACCGAGTCGCTCGCGAGCCTGCCGCAGCAGCTTGAGTGAGTTAGTGGAAGAACTCTGCGGGGCGGCACGCTCCGCGTCAGCACCGTGTTCCTCGATGAGATGGGTCTGCAAGGCAGCCGCCACTTCATCGGCCGCCTTCAGCGCTTGATAGATGGCCCGGTCTCGCGCAGTGTCGTCAACCATACGGCCAGTATCCCGCATCGCCGGGACCGACTTTTCACTGGACTCTAGATCGAGCATACTATGTTTAGACCGATCGTTCTAAACTACTGGACTGTAATGAAAACCAAGGCGTCTGACGGCCGGCGCACCTTCGCCGACCTGGCCCGCCGGGCCCAGATCGCGCAGTGCGCGGCGGAAGCCATTGCCGAGCTGGGCTACGCCGACGCGTCGATGGCCGAGATCGCCAGACGGGCCGGGATCGCGAAGAGCGTTGTCTCTTATCACTTCTCGGACAAAGAGGAGCTGATGGGTGAGGTGCTCCGCACCGCTCTGGCTACCTACGCGAAGTTCATGGAGCCGCGCCTGGCCGCGGCGATGAGCGCTTCCGGCAAGCTCCGGGCCTACCTGACCGGAACGGGGGACTACGTCGCCGCGCATCGGAGCCTGCACGTGGCCGTCATCGAGATCGCCTTCAACGCAACCTCCGCTGACGGGCGGCCGCTGGTCGCGACGATGCCACTCCAGGCGCCCGAGCCCTCGGTTGAGGACATCTTGCGCCAGGGGCAGCGCGACGGGGAGCTCAGGGAGTTCGATGTGGAGGTTGTGGGCGGGGTGATGCGCTCCGCGATTTCCCACGCCATGGTGATGCGGCTGCGTGCCGACCCCGATGCTGACCCCAGGGCCTACGCCGAGGAACTGGTGCGCCTGCTCGACCTCGGAATCCGGCGATGACCGCCATGATGCACGCGAAGTAGGAGGTATCTCGTGGCTGATCAGCCGCCGCTGGTGCTGGCTCTGGATGACCCGGGCGCTGTGCCCGAGGTGGTCGGCGGCAAGGGCGCCTCGCTGGCCCGCCTCGCCCGTGCCGGGTTCCGTGTCCCGGCGGGGTTCCACGTGACGACCGGCGCGTACCTCGATTTCATCGGCCATGGCGACCTGCGCGAGCAACTGCTGGCGGCCGTGGCCGCCGTCGACTCATCCGACCCGGCCACAGTCGACACGGCCTCCGCGCGCATCGGTGAGCTGTTCGCCGTAGCGCCGATGCCGGGGCCAGTCACGGATGCTATCTCCGGTGCCTACGCCAGCCTCGGCGAGGACGCGCCGGTCGCGGTACGGTCCTCGGCGACGGTGGAGGACCTTCCCGGCATGTCCGCCGCCGGACAGCACGACACCTACCTCAATATCCATGGCGAGGCGGCGGTCCTCGACGCGGTCAAACGGTGCTGGGCGTCGCTGTGGTCGGCACGGGCCATCGGTTACCGCGCTCGCTATGGCATCCAGCCCGGCGACGTGAGCATCGCCGTCGTCGTGCAGCGGCTAGTGCCCGCGGAGGCGGCCGGCGTGATGTTCACCGTCGACCCGGTCGGCGGTGCTCACGACCGGATCGCCATCAGCGCGAACTGGGGTCTGGGCGAGTCCGTCGTCGCGGGTGACGTCACCCCCGACATGGCGATCGTGGACCGCGCATCCGGAACGCTCGTCAGCTACCAGACGGGCAGCAAGGAGACGATGACGGTAGCCGACGGCGCGACCACCCAGACGACAGGCACGCCGTCCGCCCTGCGTTCAGCGGCGGTGCTCTCGCCGAGCCAGGCGGGCGAGCTGGCCAGGGTCGGCCTGGCCATAGAAAAGCTGTATGACCAGCCGATGGACATCGAGTGGGCGCTCGCCGCTGGCGAGCTGTCAGTGGTCCAGGCCAGGCCGATCACGACAGAACCCGGTTCTGCCGAGCAGTGGAACGACAGCCTGGACGGGGACTACTTGTGGAGCAACGGCAACCTGGGCGAGGCGCTCCCCGACGTCATGACGCCCGCCACCTGGTCGTTCATACAACTTCTCATGACACGGATGGCGTTTCCGCCGAGCCTGCCCGGCTATCGCGGTTACGGGCGGATCGGCGGACGCTTCTACGCGAACGTGAGCATAGCGATCGCCCTCGAGGCCCTGATCGGCATCTCGCCGCGCCGGTTCGGCACGCTCTTCGGGCCCGTCCTCGGCAAGCTGCCCCCGGTCGGGGACATCCCCCGTCCGCGGCTTCCGCGCTGGAAAGCCACCTGGCCGATGCTGCGCGTCGTGGTGCCGCTGGGATTGAGGATCAAAGCCAGCCAGAAGCGGCTGCCAGGGTTTATTGCCGCCGCGCCTAGCCGCTGCGACCAGCTCCGCGACGATATCGGCCAGGTCACCGACGTCGGGATACTGGCGGGGCTGTGGCAAGCGAGGGTGCGGCCGCTGATCGTGGAGGCCTGCGACACGCTCACCGCCGCGGGTTCCCACGACGGCACCACGCTGCTGACCGCTCCGCGCAAGCTGGCGAAGCTGATTGGCGAGGCCGACGCGGCCCTGCTGCTTTCCGGCCAGCAGGCCGAAGGTGCCCCCCTGGCCAGCCTCGGTCCGGTTATCGGCCTCGCCCAGCTCGCCAGGGGCGAAATCGACCGGGACCAATTCGCCCGCCAGTACGGGCACCGCGGCCCGCACGAGGTGGAGCTGTCATTCCCGCGGCCCGCCGAGAACCCCGCCTGGGTCGACGCTCAGCTCGCCGCCTTCCGCGACACCGACACTGATGCGATGCTGGCAAAACAGGAAGCGGCACGTACCGCGGCATGGAACCGGCTGGCGCAGCATGACCCAGGGAAGGCGGCAGCGGCACGCAAGATTGTCGCGCGCTGGGCTCCGGTCGCCCGTGATCGCGAGGCGGCCAGGTCCGAGGTCGTCAGGTCGGTGTGGGTGGCGCGTACCTGGGTGCGGCGCGCGGGTGAGCTCACCGGTCACGGCGATGACCTGTTCTTCCTGGAGCTCCAGGAGATCCTCGACCTGCTCGGCGGTGCCCCCGCGCCGCTGGCGAAGGTGCCCGCCCGCCGGGCCAGCTACGAGAGCTACCGCGCGCTGCCGCGCTATCCTGCGCTGATCCGCGGCCGCTTCGACCCTGTCCGCTGGACGGCCGACCCGGACCGGCGCACCGACTACTACGACGAGCACGCCCGGGCGGCCAAGCCGGACGACACGATCAAGGGATTTCCCGGCGCTGCCGGCGCGGTGGAAGGGACCGCACGGGTACTCCGCACGCCGGAGGAAGCCGGTCAGCTCCGCGACGGGGAGATCCTCGTCACCACGGTCACCAACATCGGCTGGACTCCGGTCTTCACACGTGCCGCAGCGGTCGTAACTGACGTCGGCGCGCCGCTCTCCCACGCCGCGATCGTGGCCCGCGAACTCGGCATACCCGCCGTCGTCGGTTGCGGCAACGCCACCATGCGCCTGCACAGCGGTGACCGGATCAGGGTCGACGGCGGCGCGGGCACAGTCGAGGTACTCAGCCAGGCGAGCTAGCCGCGGAACTGCAGTGTCGGCTATTCTTTTGCCTGTCTTCGTTCTCTCCCGGTGATGGCCTTGGTGCGCCGCGAAGCACCGTGAAAATGAGCATCGCGAGATTTCTTCTTCCTGGCCTGGAGTGGCTCGCCGGCCGGTGAGCGGCCCGCGGATCCGGGTCCGGACTCGCACCGATGTAGCCCGGCAGCGGCGTTCCCGCACGCACCGGTGCTGGGATCACCTAGTGATCGCGCCGTTGTGGCCGATGCACGGCGCGAACCTCGGCACGCTGCTTCGCACCTGCGATGCGGTCGGTGCGTGCATGGCCGTGCCGCGGCTGCCATGGGTGCCGGAGGCGCTGGCCCGCGGCAACACCTTGCGGCGTCCTGCCTGTGTGCACTGGACCGGCCGGGATCCCTGCGAGTGGCTCAAGGACCGGCGGGAGGCCGGGTACCGCGTCATCGGCATCGAGCTGGCCGACGAAGCGATACGGCTGGCTGACCTGCCCGCCGCCCGGGAGCGCACGATCGCGGTTCTCGGGCATGAGCAGACCGGCATTCCCGCCGAGGCGCTGGACCTGCTCGATGCGGCTGTGGAGATTCCCATGATCGGCACCGGCGCCAGCTTGAATGTCGCGGTCGCGGGATCGCTCGTGCTCTACCGCCTGGCCGGGTTCTTGTGAGGGCACAATGACGGTGACAGCCAGGCCCCAGCCAAGGACATTGCCGTGGCGGATGACGAGCGGTATGTGGCCAAGCTCGTGGATCATCTCGACGCGCAGGGGCTGGACGCTGGCTTGCGGCTGGCCGAGTTCGCTGCCGCTCGCGGGCTGCCCTCCGGTGCGCCTGTGCCCACCTTCAGCGGCGCACTTACCATCGTCTTGCCCGAGGGCGTACTGGCGCTCCTGCGTCATGTGCCAGGGAATCCGCGCTGGCCGTGGGAATGGGTGACGGAGTGCCTGGGCACCGTCGCCATGCGAGGCCGTAGCGGCAGCAGGCGACAACCATCTGACGATCTCGCTCACCCACGGTGACCCTGGCCCGGATAGCTTCCTTCTCAGCAATACCGACGCCGGGCCGGACGCGCCGAACTCCAACCAAGAAGGCCTGGCCACCGCCTATGCGGGAATGACCGCCGGGAGCGGAGGGTGAAACGTGCGGCCTGAACTACAGGAACAGGCTGCCGCGCTGCGTGCCCGGTTCGGGCATGTGTACTGGATCGGCGGCGGAAGCGGTGCCGGCAAATCCACTATCGCGCGCAGCATAGCCGCTCAGCACGGCCTGCGCTTGTACGCGACCGACGCGGTGATGGCAGAGCACAACGGGCGCATCACCCCGCGCGATGCCCCGTTCCTGAGTGAGTTCAAGGCTATGAGCATGGACGAGCGCTGGGTGAACCGGTCGCCGGAGACGATGCTTGAAACCTTCCACTGGTTTCGGGGCGAGGGGTTCGGCCCGATCGCCGAGGACCTGCTGGCACTCCCGGCGGAACCCGGCGTGGTTGCCGAAGGTTTCCGGCTGTTGCCACACCTTGTAAAGCCGCTGCTCACCACGCCGGACCATTCCGTGTGGCTGCTGCCGACGCCTGAGTTCCGCCGGGCCGCGTTCGTCAGCCGGGGATCGCTGTGGGAGATCGCCCGCAGAACCAGTAATCCGGAAAAGGCCCTGCACAATCTGCTGGAACGTGACCGGATGTTCACCGACTGGCTCCGGCAGGAGGCCCACGGCCTGGGCCTTCCCGTCATCGAGATCAGTACCCCGATGACCGAGGATGACTTGGCTGGGCGGCTCACAGAGGCGTTCGGGCTGTGAGGGGCTGCGCTAGGGAGCGAGGACAGTAAGCGCGGCTTCTGCGCATTCGTCGTCTTGCCCGGGCATCATTCCGCCGCTTACCGCCAACGCACCGAGGACGGTGTCCCCCCGCAGGATGAGCGCCGCGCCGGCGCCCGCCAGGATGGGTACCCGCACGGCCCGGGCCAGCTGGGCGAAGAAGCCAGGGTTGGCCTCCTGCAGCTGGCGCAGTGCGGCGCCGTCGCGGCGGAAGAGGGCGACGCTGGCCGCTTTGGTCTCGGCGATCTGGGCTGAGAGCGGCGCTGCGCCGTTCATGCGGCCGAGGGCCTGCAGGTGTCCGCCTTCGTCGACGACCGCGACCGTGACCAGTGCACCTATCTTGGCGGCGCGCTCGTGTGCGCCGGTGATGACTGTCTGAGTCTCTTGGAGCGTTAGCGGCATTGTGATCCCTTAAGTTATATGGACAGTTGTCCTTGCATGAACAAGCGTATCGCCAGAGGCGGCGACGGCGCAAGTACGCGAAGCTAGAATGATCGGGCGATGGACGACACCACCTCGGCAGGTCTCTCTGCTGGCCCTCGCCGCCCCAACGCGCGCGGGCAGGGGGAGAAACTGCGGGAGGAGATCATCTCCGCCGCCGTGCAGATGCTCGGCGACCTAGCCGACGATGAGGCCTTGTCGCTGCGCGCGGTCGCACGTGCGGTGTCGATATCCCCTACCTCTGTTTACCTGTACTTTCCAGATCGTGACGCGCTCGTCGCGGCGACCATGCAACGCTGCCATGCGGAGATGGTCCAGGCTGCGGATGAGGCCGAGGCCGCACATCAGGACCCCGCTCTCGGCTTGCGCGCACGCATCCTGGCGCAGGCGGCCTGGGTGCAGGAGCATCCCGGCATCTACAAGGTGATGCATGAGAGCAAGGTCGGCATGCCTTTCAAGGAGGTCCTGTTCACGCGCACTACGGCTGCGGTGCAGCGCTGCATGGACGCTGGGGTTGCCTCGCCAGGGGACGCCGCCACCGTCGCACTCGATCTCCGGACGGCCGTCATCGGCATGCTGTCCCTGCGGATCAATGAGCCTGACCTGCCCTGGCCGCCCTTCCCCGAGCAAGCCGATCGATTCCTCTCCAAGCTCGTCGGACTCGCGCCGCTGGCAGGGGAGACGACAGTCTCGCAAGCAAAGTAGCCCCGCGCCGCCTGCGCCGCGGCGACTTCGCCTCCCGTGAGGACCCGGCCCGAACCACAGCCGGTATCCGGAGACAGTCAGCTCCAGCCCCTATGACCCCCCAGAATCCGCCCAGAGCCCGGTACAACACGGATGCACCTGGCGTGTCAGAGGTACATCACTACCCGGCAGTCGCGATCTGGTAACAGTTAGTGCACGATCGGCTACTGGGTCTGCCCAGCGTAGCCGCGACCGGCGTAACGTCCCCCCTGTCAATGGATGAAAGGGACAGCGAGGGGGATGCAATGACAGATACACCAGGTCAGGAGCGGGAGGCTGTGCAACCGCCGCCTGGGCAGGCCGCGCCCGAATGGGGTGCAGGCATGCCCCCGGGCGCCGGATCACCAGCCGCGGGGTACGGGATGCCCCAACCCGGCTACGGAATGCCGCAACCCGGCTACGGTATAGGGGTTCCGCCGCCTGGCATGTATTTCGACGCCACCTCCGGCCTGATGCTGCCGAACGGCACGCAGCTAGCCAGCGTCGGCCGTCGCATTGGGGCATACTTCCTCGCCATACCGCTCGGTATCGTCACGCTCGGGATCGGCTACCTCATCTGGGGCCTGGTCGTCTGGGGGCGGGGCACAAGTCCGGCATTGCAGGTGCTCGGCATGCGCTGCTGGCGCCCGCAGACCGGCCAAGTGGCCACCTTCGGGACGATGGCGCTGCGTGAGATCATCGGCCGGATTGTCGATAACATCCTGGGGATCACCGCATTGGTGTCATTTATCCTTTTCCTCACCGGCAAGGAGCGGAAGGCCCTGCACGACTATGTCGCGGGGACGATCGTCCTGCATGATCCGAACAAGGTCCTGCCGCAGTAGCCCTCCGGGTCGGAGGTAGCAACTCGCCTGCCAGCCTTATCAGCTCCGAGCCAGTTAACGCGGAAGATCGTAACTAGGTGGTTATCTGCCCTATGGATCCGCAGGGTGAATTACCGCCTAGCTACGATCTTCCGCGTTGTTCCGCCCTGCCCTCACCCCAGGACGGGGCACAGCCACACGTGCAGCAGATGTAGCCACAACCCGGGTCTCTACTTTGCCGTCCAGCTAGGCGTCGCGAGATGCCACACCCAGCCGCCTGCGCAGTCCCGAATATTGACCTGCACAAGATCGTGGCAGCATGCCGGGGTGGCGCACATGAAAGCCACCGAGGACCTCATACGGGACGAGCTGGCTCAACCGCAACGAAGCCGACTGGGATACCCTGTCCGCGACTATGGCAGGCGTTCGCTGAGCGGGGCGGTGAGGCCGAGTTCGGTGCGCAGCCATTCGGTGTCGATCGGTCGCCTCTGCCAGCGCCTCGGCGTAGATTCCGGCAGCCAGCTCGTCGTCTGGGCGCTCGCGCAGGTATGGCTCAATCAGTTCGCACGCCTCACCAGGATGCCACCTGACCGACACCGCGCGGATCACCTCAAGTCGCAGTTCCAGGTCGTCGACGGCATCCGCCCGGGAGAGCAACTCGCTGTCATACCCGCGCTCGGCGTCCTCGTCTCCGGTGATATGCGCCGCCCACGCGGCCACCGCGAGCGTGCCGATCTGGGGTGTCCCCGTCGCGGACGCCAGCATCAGCCGCGCCGTCTGGGCTATCTCCTCGCCCGGAACTCCGGAGCTCAGCCGGATCTGCATCATCGCGCCAGCGGCAAGCGAGTCCGGCAGCTCCGCTGCAAGGATTCCAGCCACATCAGCAGGACTGGTCCGCGGATCGAGCAGGCGCCGGTAGCGTTCGGCTGTCTGCTGCTCGCGCTCGGCCTTCGCGTGGCGCCGCGCCTGTTCGGCGCGCCTGGCATCTGCCTTGACGCGGTCCTGCCTCTTGCGGCGGTTGCTCTTGGCCACGATCATCCTTCCGTTCCGGCTGGGAGACAGGCTAACCGCTTGTGTCCCGTCAGGGCCGGCGATCGCTAAGGCCCGAGAATGCCGATGAGTGCGGTGCTGGCGCAGCCTGGTCGAACGGCTCCGGCACCTTCGGCCCGCAGGGAGGGAACACCTCACGCGGCCGGGCATCCTTCTCGTTCTCGCTCGTTGAGCTTGAAGCACAGGCCGCTGTAGTGGACGCCGCCGCCGTCGGAGACGTGCATGTGATAGAAGCCTCGCCGTCAAGGACGGCTCTGGCTCATATCTCTGGACGGCAACCCAGGTTGGTCGTGATTGTGCGACGAAACAGGGCGGTTTCCGCCCCATTCTGTCGCACAATCATCCTCTCGGCTGCCCTCGTGCGCACATGACCCTAGCCCCGCGCACGGCCGTGACCAACCAGAAATATGCGCCAGAGCCCAAGGACCGTGAATCTCTTTTGCCATGATGGGAACCGGACTGGCGAGTTGCTGCGACATAGAGAGCATGGGAGCGAGCGAACGGCTCCGGGCATGAGCCCGGAGACCGAGGAGCGCGATGACGTGGTGTTGCTGCGTGCTGTGGCGCGTGGTGACGAGGAGTCGCTCGCCGTTCTGTATGACCGGCACGCCGGCTGGCTGACCATCCGGATGACGCGTCGGTGCGCGCTGCCGGATGTGGTCGATCACGCCGTCCAGGACACGTTCCTCGCCCTGTGGCGCGAGGCGGGTGCCTACCGCGGGACCGGCGATGTGGCCGCGTTCATCTGGGGTATCGGCATCCGCCGGCTGATCGACGCGATCCGCCGGGAGAGTGGCCCCCGGCGGCGGCTGCTGTGGCGCCCGGCGGAGCCGGAGACGGTCATCTCGGCCGAGGATGAGGTACTGGCTGGCATTGAGCACGGCCGTCTGGGGCAGGCTCTGGCCGGACTTTCGCCGGAGCTGCGCGGCGCGCTCGAGGCGACCGTGCTGGACGGCTTGACCTGCGCGGAGGCAGCGGTCCTGCTGGGCGTGGCGGAAGGGACTGTCAAGTCCCGCTGCCACCGCGCCCGGGTGGCGCTGCGCGCCGCACTCGCCGGGGAGCAGGCCGGATCCGGCACGACGGCGTACCGCCGAGAAGTCTGGGGGGCATCATGACGAACTCATCTCCCGGCCCGGCCGAGCCGGTAGCCGGAGCGGACGGTCACCCGGGCGAAGACCTCCTGGCCAGCTATGCCGCTGGTAGGGCCGGGACCGTCGACGCCTGGTCAGTCGAGGCCCACCTGCCCGGATGCGCGCGCTGCCGCGCCGCCCTATCGGCGTATGCAGACGCGGAGCGGCTAGCGCGCAACCGTTCCGTGCTGCTGACGCGCGCGGCTATCGGCGACGGAGGCCGGGCGCGGCGCGTGCTGCGGCGGTGCGGGATCCCCGACTATGTGCTTGGCCTGCTCGCGGCGGCCCCGTCGTTGCGCCGGTCCTGGCTGCTCTCGGTCGTCGGAGTGCTGGCCGTGGTGGCCGCCGAGGCAGTGGCGGTCAGGTACGGCTGGATCGAGGCGGGCAGGCCCAGCCACCTGGGGGGATATCCAGGCCCGGGGACCCTGGCGCCGTTCGTGATGGTCGCCCCCTTGCTCGTGCTGGCAGGGGTGGCGGTGGCGTTCCTGCCGATGTTTGATCCTGCCTGCCGGCTGGCGGTCGCCGCTCCCTTTTCCGGCTTCACCTTGCTGCTAGTCCGTTCGGTATCCGCGCTGGCCGCCGCGCTGATACCGGTGGTCGCGGCCGCGTTCTTCCTGCCCGGGCCGGGATGGCTGCCCGTCGCGCTGCTGCTGCCTTCCCTGGCGCTGTCCGCGTTCGCGCTCGCGGTCGCGACAGTCCTGGACCCGCGCACCGCTGCCGTCGCCGCGGCGATCTTGTGGCTGGTGCCTGTGCTGCTGCTGACCACGTCGACGGCTCGCGGTCCGCTGCTGATCGTGCAGCCGGATGCCCAGTTCGTGTGCGCCGCAGTGCTCTGCGCCTGTGCCGTGGTGCTGTACCTGCGTCATGACCGTTTCGAGTGGGGATGGATGAGATGACATGGATGAGATGGCATGGATGAGACGACATGGATGAGACGACACTGAGCGTGCGCACCGCGGCTGTCCGCGTCCATGGCCTGTCCCGGCGGTACGGGTCTACCCGTGCCCTGGACGGGGTCGACCTGACGCTGGAGCGGGGGATCACCGGCCTGCTCGGCCCGAACGGCGCGGGGAAGACCACGTTGCTCTCGGTCCTGGCCACGGTCAGTGAACCGGACGGGGGACAGGTGTCGGCGTTCGGCCTGGACCCAGCGGACGGCGCGGAGCGGGTGGAGATCCGGCGGCGGCTCGGCTACCTCCCGCAGGAGCTTGGGTATCACCGGCACTTCACGGTGGCCGCCTTCCTGGACTATGTGGCGATCTTGAAGGAGATCACTGACCGGCGCCGCCGTGCCGAGGAGGTGGCCAGGGTGCTGGCCGTCACCGGGCTTGAAGACCGTGCTCGTGCGCGGATCCGGACCCTATCCGGCGGGATGCGGCAGCGGCTGGGCATCGCTCAGGCGCTGCTAGGCGGCCCCGAGCTGCTGATCCTGGATGAGCCGACGGCCGGGCTGGACCCTGAGCAGCGGCTGCGGTTCCGTGAGCTGCTGTCCGGCCTGGCCGGTGACCCGGTGATCGTGCTGTCCACTCATCAGGCCGACGACATCGCCGCGATCTGCCCTAAGGTCGTCGTGCTGCTCCGGGGGCAGGTCCACTTCGCTGGTACCCCGGCCGAGCTGGCCGTCACCGCAGCCGGGCGGGTGTGGGGGGCGGACGAGCGCGACCCGCATGCCCATCTGTCCTGGCGCGGCGGTGACAGCCGATGGCGGCACATCGGCGACGAGGTGCCAGACGGCGCCGAGCTTGTCACGCCGACAGTTGAGGATGGCTACCTGCTGCTCTCCCATGCGGCAGGTGCGCGATGACCTCTGCCGGCGGCGCGCGGACGGTGCTTGACCTGGCCAGAGCAGAGGCGTCCCTGCTGGTCCGCAGCCTCCTGGTGCTGGCTGGGCTGCTGGCCAGCGGAGCCGTGGTATGGGTGCTCTTCGGGTCGGTGCAGCCGTTGTGGTGGAACGCCGCCTGGCAGATCGGGTTCGGCCAGCTGATCCTCGGCCTCGTCGTCCTGGCCGCGGCGCAGCTGGCCGCCGGGCGGGCACGCCGCGAGGGCATGGCGGACCTGTACACCAGCTTCCCGGTCACGGCCGGCACCCGTACCGTTGCCCACCTGGCCAGCTTGGCGGGCGCGGCACCCGCCAGCCTGCTGCTGACTGGCGCCGCTGCAGCCGTCGTCCAGGCCCGCGGCGCTATCGGCACTCCGGCCATCACGGTGCTGGCAAGCGGGCTGGTGCTGGTGATCGCATCGGGCGCGGCCGGGATCGCGATCGGCACGCGATTCTCCCATCCGCTGGCAGGAGTCCTCGGCGCCCTGGCGTTGTTCATCACCGCCACGACGTCTCACCTGGTGTCGGGTGCGGCCATCTGGCTGGTCCCATGGGAGTGGAACCAGGATCAGCTCAGCGGGCTGCCCGGCCCGCTGGCCGGGTATCCGCCCGCCGGCGCGCACCTGCTGGAACTGGCCGGCCTCGCGGTCCTGGCCGGGACGGTGGCACTGGCGGTGACTGCCGGCCACGTCCGCGCAAGGGGCGCGCTGGCCACGGCCGGCATCGTGGCACTGGCGGTGACCTGCCTCGCCGGGGCACTGCAACTGCGACCCATCCCCACCGCGGGGCTGGACCACCTGGTGACCGAGACCGCCAGCCTGGCCTCGGTGCAGCACTGCACCACCGCCAATGACATCCGCTACTGCCTCTACCCTGAGTTCGGCCGTGACCTGCCCTCACTGGAAGAGCCGGTCAACGGGGTGCTCGCCCGTCTGCCTGCCCGGCCCAGCCATCCGCTCAGGGTTCAGCAGGTCCTTACGCTGGACCTCACCGACCTCACGTATGGCCATTCGAAGGATCAGATCTCTCAGTGGCGCGCGCAGTTGCGGAACGCGCGGGCCAGCGCCCTCACGGACACGGCGATCTACCTGCCTGTCGGCTCATGGCCTGCCGGCGGTAGCCAGCTGACCGACGCCAACTTCGCTGTGGCCCTGACCACCGCCGAATGGGGGGTCCGCATTCCGGCCCAAGCCACTGGCAACCCCGCCAGCGAGCAGTTCCTGCCCTGCGTACCGCTGAACCAAGCGCGCGAGGCGATCGCGATCTGGCTGGCCATCCTCGCCACCCGCCCTTCCGCCGGCGAGCTCCAGGCAGGCCTGTCTAGCGGTGGCCACTACCTAGGCGATGAGGTCAGCAACACCTTCGTCCCCACCTGGACCTATCCCGGCATGACCGCCGGCTACCTCGCGTCGTCCGGCTTCGCGCCGCAGCCCACCGCGGCTGGCTACCTTCTAGCCGCGGCCATGGTCAGCCTGCCCCAGCAGAAGGTCAGCCACGTCCTGGCGAGCGCGTGGGGCAGATGGCTGAACTGGCACACCACCGACGCGCAGCTCGCCGCCGCCCTCGGGATACCGATGCCGAGCATTTCCACCCTGGTGCCACCCCCTCCGCCCGGGCAGACGACCGGGCACGGACCCGGCACCGGCCCACAGAGCCCGCAGAGCCCGCTGTGCACCAGCTGACAGCGGCCTCCCAGCGGCGGTCCCGCCTGTCCTGGCTCCGTGCGCTGCCTCAGCTTGGCTGGCCCATCAGCCGGACGATGCCCTGGGGCACGCTGCTCGCCGGGTGCCTGGCAGGCACCGTCTATCTCGCTATCTTCGCCCATGTCGCCAAGAACTCCGGCTGGCTGGTCGGCCAGGGCAATGTCCGCCTTGCCTTCCTCCCCGCCGCCGCGGCGATGTCCTTCGTCGTGCGCGTGCCGTTCCGTCCGCTGACCCAGGCTGTCCCCGTCCCGTCCTGGGTGACCCCGGCTGGTCACCTCCTGCTCGCCGCCCCCATCCTGGCCGCGACATGCTGGGCGCAGCTGTGCATCATGACCCAGACCATCCCGGCGCAGACCCTCGGCCACCCACCCGCCGTCTACCCGCTGCTGGCCCAGCTGACCGGGTGGTGCGCGGTCGCCATCGCAGCCGCCGCGTGCGTCGCCAGGTCCCGCTACGCGGACCTCGGCGGAGCTATCGGCGCACCGGTCAGCTTCGCAGTCATTACCCTCGCTTCGTTTGCGCCGATCACCAGCAGAATCCTGGTCGAACCGGCCGCCACCGCGCACACCGTGACCATTGCCTGGTACGCCATCGCTGCGGCCGCAACGGCCCTGACCTGTGCGGCGATGCGGGATCAGTGGCAGCGTTACTCAAGCGATGTCAGGAGTCTTCTGCCGCGAGACCGGGCTTGACGAGGCCGGTCTCGTAGGCGAGGACGACTGCCTGGTCCCGGTCCCGCAGCCTCAGCTTGGTCAGGATCCTGGCCAAGTGGGTCTTGGCGGTGGCTTCGCTGAGCGTCAGTGCGGACGCCAGTTCGGCGTTGCTCAGGCCACGCGCGGCCAGGTCGGCATGATCTTCCAGTTCTTCAACCTGCTGGACGACATGACGGCCATCGAAAACGTACTGCTCCCGGCCCAGCTGGCTGGTCGTGGTACACCGGCCCCGGTTCGGTCGACGTCAACGCGACCTTCCTCACCGATACCGGCACTACGGTGGGCTCGATCATCACCCTGGCCTCCGGCGCCCGCTCGGAGACGGTGCGGATCGCCGGGGAGGCGTTCGGGAACGGCACCAGCGACCCGGGCGTGTTCATGAGCGGGTCCGACCTGGCGCGCATCGACCCGGGACAGGCGCCGACGCGGTACTACGCCGGGTTACGTGGCCGGTATCCAGGTGACGCCGAACGACAACGGCGAGCTGATCGCAGTGGTTACGCTGATCACGCTGCTCACCCTCCTGCTGACCGCCGTGGCCGGGCTCGGGGTGCTGAACACGCTGATGCCCGGCCAGCTGGGCCGCGCGGACCCGGACCGCCTTCGCGCTGCGGGCAGAGTGACACCTGGTCCCCGTTGCTTGCGCACTAGTACTACAGGGCTAGATCTGCATGACCTGGAGGCGGAGACGCCGCCTGAAGTGACACCGGCGTGCCTCGCCCTGGTGGGCGCGGCGCCAGGCTGAC
>Ga0209530_1000967_pt1 | contig 15153 bp, 13 predicted proteins | sample BlaSpr_A8_Ref_O1_FD_187987 | JGI IMG/M metagenome (GOLD analysis project Ga0209530, IMG submission 187987) | Forest soil microbial communities from Thunder Bay, Ontario, Canada - Black Spruce, Ontario site 2_A8_Ref_O1 (SPAdes) (version 2) | ecosystem: Environmental > Terrestrial > Soil > Boreal...
ATCTTGAGTCCTCACAAACCATGAAGATCAACCGGTGGCCGTCCTGTATTCCCCCGCCTCCCACGCCCCAAGATCACGATCTACGGCTGGAGTACTAGTAGACATTACTTACGGGCCTGGTTGGCCTTCCCCGGGCGTCCTCGCCCGGGGGACTTCCCCCTTTGCCCTGGCCGGGGCTGATGACGACATATCGCGCGTGCTGGCGAGGGTGCCGACTGGGCGGCTGATCGTGCTGGGGCAACCGGGTTCGGGCAAGACGACGCTCATGGTCAGGCTGGTGTTGGATCTGCTCGCTGCACGCGGTTCAGCCAGTCCTGTCCCGGTCCTGGTTTCGCTGTCGTCCTGGCATCCGCTCAGCCAGGATTTCCGGGAGTGGCTGGCTGCCACGCTCATTATCGACTACCCAGGTCTGGCCGGCGTACCGCCAGAAGGCATGGTTGCGCCGACATCGGCTGCGGCGCTGCTTGTCTCGGGTCTGATCCTGCCGGTGCTCGATGGTCTCGATGAGATCCCGGGAATCGCCCGGACCGCGGCCATCAAGAGGATCAGCGAAGAGTTGCGACCAGGCGAGAGCGTGGTGCTGACCTCCCGAAGCCGGGAGTATCGGGAAGCCGTCGAACCGCAGTCCGGCATTCCGGTGTTGCTGTACGGGGCGACGGCCATTGAGCTGCGTCCACTGGACGCTGATGAAGTCCGTAACTACCTGCTCGCTAGTCGCGGTGGCGAGCGTTGGCTGCCGGTCATCGATGTGGTGGGCAACTGGAAGCCGGTCAGGGACGCTCTGTCCACACCGCTGATGGTTAGCCTTGCGAACGCCATCTACAACCCGCAGCCCGGCGAGCCGTCAGCTGCAGCCCGCGATCCCGCCGAGCTGTTCGATGGTACGCGCTTTCCAGATCAGACGGCGGTGGAAGCGCATCTGCTGGCTGGCTACGTCGATGCCGTCTACGGCCGCTACGCTACGGACGCCTCTAGATGGCTAGGTTTCCTAGCTCACCACCTCCGGGCAAGTGATTCAGATCCGGACCTTGTCTGGCGGCAGCTACCACGCGCCGCACCACGCTTCTTGATACCGCTCGTCATCGCCGCAGTCGTGTCCGCAGGCTTGGCGGTAGTCGGCACGGTGGTGTTGGAGACGGTCGGCTTCAGGATCTGGGTCACGGCAGGGATCGTAGCCGCGGGTGGCATCTTGACCGGCTCGGCAGCCGCAGCAGGCCTGGCAGGAAGCGGGAATTACGCAGTACGGCTACCTGGGCTGCAAAGGCTGGCATGGAGCAGAACCAGCGGGCATATCCTGCCAAGAACCCCCCGGACCACGCTTGCAAGGGATCGCGGAGCCGCGATTGCGGCAGGGATGGGCGCTGCGGCCCTAGCCGCAGCCGTGGCCGGGATCGTGTGCGCGGTCATCGCCGGGAGCGGAGCCGGGATCCTGGCGGCGGCGGCAACCGGGGTCTTTGCCGGGGTAGCGGCCAGCTTCGCGGAAGCAGTATGGCCGTCTTACGCAATAGCCCATGCCTGGCTGGCGGTACGAGGCCTGGTGCCATGGCGGCTCATGCGCTTCCTCGACGACGCCTGCCAGCGCGGCGTTCTAAGACGGGCAGGCTCTGCGTACCAGCTCCGGTATGCCGGGCTAGAGCGGTTCCTGGTAACAGCGCAACAGCCGGGAGTCCGCCAGGAGGCAACTGCAGCTAGTCACGTGCACGCCTCCAGCGAGGACAGCCACATTGTGCACACCTGGGCAGAGTCCGGAGGCGCAGCTGCTGGCGTTGTCTACGGCGACGTGACCCGGCGGGAAAGCCGGCCGGGTGAAGGCAGCGGACCGCCGAGTACAAACCAGAGCGGCCTGCCCGGCGGTGGTGACGGCGGACGACGCGGCACTGACAGTAGCTCAGCGGAACCGGCGCCGCCTCAGCGTTACCTGCGTGCCCGCCTCCCGGATACGGTCCGTCCCGGGCAGGTCTTCAGTGTGCTCGTGTCCGTGACGCGCTCCGGCGAGGTGGTGCTGAAGCCGTTCGGGGTGCCAGTCGGCGGGCGGTGGCTGCTTTTCATCATCGATTCCCCTCGGCTGCGTGTTGTCAGCGAACGTCGTCAGCACGTGCTGGTTCCGGCAGACGGGGACTCCGAGCCGGTCAAGTTTGACCTGATCGCCGATGCCCCCGGTCCGCAGCGTCTCTCCGTGACGGCGTGGGATGGTGGCAGTTATCTAGGTGAGCTGGTCGCCGAAGTCGCGATTGAGCGGGATGCCCGAGGATCGGCTGATCACGCCGTGACCGCAGAAGCCCGCGGGGAATGGACCGATGGTGAGGTGAGCCTGCTGGTGCGTTACGACCCACGGCAGTCCGCCTACCGTTTCGAGTTCATTGATGTCGATTTCCCCGGCGAAGTGACGAGCCAGCTGCTCTACGACCCCGCGCCGGCAGTCGAGCGGCTTGTCCGCGGTCTGAACGCTCTCGCGGAGGACGCGGCCGGCTATTCAGCCGGCGAGACACGCGACTATCTCGTCAACGCCGGCCTGCAGCTATGGGAGGAACTCATCCCGGAAAAGCTAAGATCCCAGTTCTGGGAACGCCAGCATAGAATTACTCAGCTCACGATCCTGACTGACCACGACGTGGTCCCATGGGAGTTGCTCTACCCCAAGGACCCAGGATACGACGGCGGGTTCCTCGTAAATCAATTCCCGGTCACCCGTGCCATCTTCGGTCGCAAGCGGGAACGCCGACTTCAGCTGCACCCGGCTCGCTTCGTGGTACCGCCCGACTCGCCCCCAGAAGCCACGACCGAGGCAAAGACGCTTGCTGCTCTCCTCGGCACCGAATTCAGCGCCATATCCGACCTGACACCCCTGCTCCGGCTCATCCGCACAGAGCCTTTCGGCCTCCTGCACTTCGCCTGCCATAACCGCTTTGACCCAGCCGACGGGACGCTTATCAAGCTAGACCGACCTTTCGACCCAACCTTCATGAGGACCGCGGTCAGCGACCAGACTCTCGCGGCATGCGCACCCATGGTCTTCATCAATGCCTGCCGTAGTGCAGGCCAGGTGCCCTCCTACAACAAGCTTAATGGCTGGGCTGAAAGCTTCATGCGCGCCGGAGCAGCAGCATTCATCGGAACGCTCTGGGAAGTATCCGATGGCGCAGCCCGAGAATTTGCTCAAGAGCTATACCGCCATCTAGCGAGCGGAGACCCGCTGGGAAGGGCCGTCATGGCTGCGCGCCAGGCTATAGCTGCCGCGCCCGGAGACCCAACCTGGCTGGCGTACGCGGTATACGGTGATCCAAAGGCAAAGACTATTCACTAGAGGTACTAGTCGTATCCGACGTGCACAGTCAGCTGCTCGTCGGCCTCCAGGCGGCACCAGGCCCCGGCCGAGCGCAGCATCGCCCGAACCAGTTCCAGCGCAGCCTCGACCGGTACCAGTGCCCCGTCGTGCTAGCCGTCCAGGCCGCGCTACCCGGGCGGACGCCGGGCGTTGGTCCTCCGGTGGAGCGGACCCTGCCCGGCCGGGCGCCTGCCGGAAGCTCGCTGACTGGTTCTCTGGCCCGGCCGAGCTGAACGGCCCGGCATGAGTGACCGCCGTCGGCTCTCAGCAGCTGCCTGAACTCGAGGCGGGGGCGAATCGGCACCAGAAGCCATCACGGTGGCAAGCGATACAGGATGTCCGGTGACTACAAGTACCGAGCACTCCGGAAGGAGGAGAGGGTGATTTGATTATCGTACTGGTGCTGCACCACTAGGGGAGAAACATTGAACCGTCCGGCGATAGCTTCCAGGGCAGCGTCGTCGTCCTTGCCGAGGGCCTCGAGTTGGACCCGGATCCCTGCGGCTGGTGCCAGCAGCTCTGCCGCGAAGGCGCCCGCGATCTGCTCGTCCTGAGCGCGAGCGGCAGATAGGACGAACTGCTGCTGGAAAGGATGGGCCAGGGCGCGGCCCAGTGCTCTGGCTTGTCTGAAGCGTCGGGCCGTCGCGCCAATCCGCTGGTTGTCCAGCACCACTCCGCAACGATCATTAGTGATAGTCACCACCCCGTCCAGCCCATGTGACGGGGCGCTTATGTCGCCCAGCTGCACCCACGGCGAAGCGTCGAATCGATCTGTACTAGCGATTCTGAGCTCTTGCCTGACCTGACGGGCCATGGCGTAGCCAGCAGACCAAGGCTTTGCGGTATCCACATCCACCGATCCAACGAGACTCAGATCTCGATCCGAAACTGCCTCGTAGAGGGGCCGAAGTGTCTGCGGTGCCTTAGCAGCCGCGCGGCCTGCGACTAGCAATGCTCTGCGCATCCAATCGGCTGCACTCGCAAGGGCGGTAGCGTCGGCGCTATCAAAGAAGTCACCGGCGACTTCAGCTGACAGGCCGTGCGCAATGCGTACTACATCATCCGCCACTTGATCGCTGACGGAATAGGGATCCAAGCCCAGGCGGGCTACCGTTTGGCAGAAGGCTTTTTCCTCGCTGTCGGCCCTCGCGACTGCTTCCCACTCCTCGGCTAGCTGTGTCTTTGGAAGCCCGGATTCGACCAGGCGCTCAAGGACATGGTCTACGAGCTTGGCGAGCCCGATGAGAACTTCCTCGGTACGGGCGATCGCGTCACCCTCGGATGCGAAGCGAACTGGAGCGAAACCGTGGTGGCGATCCTGCGTCCAGACCAGGCGGGCAATAGCACCCTCCACCACGACCGTGAGATCGGGCCAGGCCATCCCATCACCCGCGCCGCGAAGGTTGTGCTGGGTGAGCCAAGGATGTGTGCGCGCGTTCTGCCACGTCCAATACTTTTTCTCGACAGCCGACGGGCGCACATGGGACTGAAGCAGCCACCAGTTCGAAGCCACCCAGTAGGCGAGCGGATAGAGCGAGCCATAAACCGATCGGCGGAATGTCCCATCAGAGGTCTCGACCTGAGTGATGCACCTAGCCCCCACCCAGACCTCATATCTGGACCATGTTGCAGCCAGTTCGGGCGTGGTAACACCAGGAGCATCCAGCCACTCAATGCGGAAATCAAGTGCAGCGTTCATGCCAGCCAGCCTGGAGCCTCGTGGTCCTCGATCGGGTAACCCTTGTATTGGCCCAGTCCAGAGTTACACAGCCGGGCCTCGTACACCCGGCTATCAACTCTTTTCCAAACGTATCGAGGGAAGTCCCCGTCAAGGGCTGCGCTCACACTTCCATCGAGGATCGCGTCCCGGAGCCACCCCGCAACCTTGTCGAAGTCCAACCCTCTCGGGCAAGCCGAAGCGTCACTTCTGAGGTTGCCAGGCCCCGCGCTTGTCAGATAGTCCTTGTGTTCGGAACTTATAACGTATTCCACTTTTCCGGCCATCACTTCAAGATCTGTCCCGGGTCCAGGCTGGAGGCGCTCGTCCTTGCGTGGCCGACGGCGGCGCGGCGCTCGCATCAAACCGCCGCGCTCTGTTGAAGATTGCGGTACCGGATATCCATGCCCCTAGGGTAACGGCGAATCCACAGTACGGGACCCTGAGGGACACGAGAGTCGTCCGCTAGCTGGGCCAACAGCTGCGAGCCGACCTCGGCACGCTCCAGGACTGGCGGCCGTGTCGGTGGCCTTCTGCCGGACCTGGCAGCGGCGTCCAGGCCTACTGGTCATCGCGGTGAGGCTGCCGATGTCGACGGATGTAAGACCGGAGTCCGTGGTCTGGGTCACGGAATCGGTGACGATCTGGCCTCGCCGCAAAGTCTCCAGGAAAGCCCAGTCCGGCCACCCCGGGTGGGTTGGTGTGTCAGCATGCCCGCGGCGCTCCGTCAACATGGGCAGGACCGAGGTGAGCAGCAGGTGGCGGTCCGGCAGGGTCAGGTCGGTTCCGGGAACAGGGTCCGCCAGCCCATGGTACTCGGCGGGCGGTTCGAGCCCGAAATGCACGAACCCCGACACGACCTTTGGCTCGCGGGTCGCCAGCCGTTGCATACCGCCCTTCTCCGCGAAGGCGGCCACCGCCTCCAGGTACGCCGCCTCGACCGGGCTGTGGTCGCTGACCTGACTGTGGCTGCCGGTATAGCGGCCGAGCTCAGCACGGCCAGCGGGATCGCACCTGGTGATCTGGTAGGTGTACAGCAGCACCAAGCCAACATGGAGCGGCGTGCAGCCGCCGCACCAGCCCCGGTGTAGGCGGTGAATCTGAGGGACACTCTGAGGGACAGATCCGCGCTTGCGGCCGCCAACCCCAGCTCGTGGGTGTGAGTGCCTGCCAGCGTTTTTCCTGCTCAATCGCCCTGTGGAGCTCACAAAAACCGCAAGGTTTTCACTCGTAATGAATAGGTCAACGGTTCGATTCCGTTAGGCGGCTCTCGCAGCTCACAGGCCCTTTTTCCGGTTCCGGGAGAAGGGCCTTTCGGCGTCTCGGGGGGCAATTTGGGGGGCAATCCGGCCGGTCAGCCTCGGCTTCGGCCTGCCTGGCGCGCCTGCTGCTGCCGTGCCCTGGTGAGAACCTCGGGAGTCCGGGTCGCGTCGGCTTGCTCGCGCTCTGGCTTGAGCGCCTTCTCATGGGCGACCAGTATCGCGTCGAGGAGCGGCACGGCTGACCTCGGAGCCAGCGTGTATCTCTCGGCGATGCCTTGTTCCCAGAGTTGCTGGAGGTGGTCGCACAGTTGCTGGCGCATCTCGGGTGTGGGGTGGACGTAGACGGCGTCCATGCCCGGTACGGCGTGGCCGCGGCGTTCCATCTGGAGGACCTTGGATACGTTCGAGTCGTCTAGCCAGGTGGAGTGGGAGTGCCGGTCGTCGTGGGGCTTGAACTTGCCGAGCAGGTTCGGCCAGGTTCCTTCGGCTAGGTCGGCGGCCTTGTTCTTGCGGTTGCCCTTGCGGATGGGGATGCCGGGCCACGGTTGGTTGGCGATGTAGACGGGCCTGCGGAGGCCCTGGCGCTTGGGGTGGAGGCCTTCCGCGGCGGGGGTGATGATCCGGTCGGCGTAGTTAGACCGGCGCGGGTGCCCGCCTCTGGGGCCCAGGAACAGGTAGTGGGCTGGGGTCTCGTCGTCGCCCTTGCAGACGGGCCGGCCTTCGTCCTGGGGGCAGGCGCAGGCCGGGCGCTGGTGCTTCACCGCCCAGCGGAGCAGATCGGCGAGGAACGGCGGGATGTCGAGAGTCCGGAACGAGCCGTCCTTCGGGGGTGATTTCCCGACCTTGCCGCCTATCTCGCGGAGCTGCCAGTCCAGTGTGTAGGTGGCGATGCCTTTGGCCGGGAGCTGGAGTGGTGACTCCTTGCCGTTCCATCCCTCGACGGCCATGAGCTCGCCCCAGCGGACTCCGGTCCAGGGGGCGAAGATGTTCATCACGAAGTCGATGTCGTCTCCGGTGAGCAGGGCGCATCGTTCAGCGAAGCAGATGGCCTGGACCGGGGTAATCACGTTGGCCTTCTTGGCCGTGGCGTGCGCCGGGCCGCGGCGCCCTTTGGCCTGGATCCTCTTGCCGCGGCGGCCCTTGCGGCGTTCGGCGGGGTTCCAGTTGATCTTGTGGGCGTGGACGGCGTCGGCGAGGATCGTGCTGAGCAGATTGCGGGCGCCTTTTGCGGTGGTTTCGGCGAACGGCGTGCCCCGGACGCTGGTGCGGGCCTGGATGCTTTTCTCCCACGCCTCGATCTCCTCGAAGGTGAGCGAGCCGAGTTCGCGCCCCTGGAACTGCGGCAGGATGTGGTGCTCGGCAAAGTACTTATCCCTGTTCATCGAGGTGGGCTCGACATCGCGCAGCCCGGTCCAGATGTCCATCCACTCCTCAAGGAGCATTTTCGGGCCTGACCGGTCCTGCCAGGTGCCCTTCATCTGCTCGGTGATCTGCTCGGCGGCGTCGGCGAAGGCGTCGTCGGGGTTGGCGTAATAAGGGGTGCGGTACCTCTCGGCGGCGAAGCGCCAGCAATACCGGGTGAGATCTCCCTTAGCTTCAACCCATGGCTTGGGCCTGCGCTTCTGGCTAGGCATTGGGAGGCCTTCGAGCGCGCCACACGTGAGTTCGTGCTGGGGCGCGACGCTGAGGCGGCACCGCCTTTAGCGGCGCCGGCGCAATATCATCGGCCTCTTTAACAGGCTTGGGATGGAAGGCACGGCCCTCTGCGATCTCGCGCAGGTCAGCCAGCGTGAAAGTGATCCGGTTGCCGTTGAGGTGGTAAGGGACCTGCTTCCGGTATGCGCGTGTCTTCAGCGCGCATTCGGTCATGTCGCCGAGCCCGAGGCTCCGGAGAATCTCGGCTGCTCGCGCTGGCGTGAAAATGGGTGCGAGACCATGATTCTGGTCCGCTTCAATCGGCTCGTCTGCCCCCGTCATAGCTCCCCCAGTCGGTCGGGCTGCTCCCCGGGCAGCCGGTTATGTGCTGTTACGGTCAGCCACCGGAGCCGGTCGTTGCCGATCGAGTGGCCGTCGGCGCGGAGTTTCCGGGCGAGTGCGGCCTGGCTGATGGCCCTGCCCTGGCCGCTGGCCTCGCGCAGGATCACGGTGGCGGCGTGGATCAGCCGCTCGTCGCTGTCGCCGAGGGGGGTTGCTGTGGGCTTGGGTAGTTCGACCAGGCAGCGCCGGGGGAGCTGCGCGAGCAGGTCGTCCGGGCGATCCGGAATGTCAGCGAGTTGTTCCGGAGTAGCGGCGGAGCTTCCGGAGAGGCTGAGGACGGCCTCGGCGGGGGTGAGCCGGAGCGCTAGGCGGTCCTGCAGCGGTGCGCGCCACCGCCAGAGCCACCGCCCGTAGCGCTCCTGCAGCTGGGCGACCTGGACGGAGCGCTGGTATTCGAGCTGGAGGCCGTCGCGGTAGCTGGTGACGTGCCACAGCACCATGCGGCGGACGAGGAGGAAGCTAGTCCGGGGTGCGAGGAGCCAGCGGGACACAGGAATCCGCTCGATCCGGGTGCCGGTAACCATGCCGGTGCACTGCCGGATCAGGTGGCGGATGCCTTCGACGACGGTGACGAAGAGGACCGGCATCGCGGCGTGCATGATGCTGGCGGTCACTCTGCCGTGGGCGGCGGCGATGTTGAGGTAGACGGTGGCGGCGATGAACGCCCAGGCGGCCCACCGCAGCAGTGGCCAGGACAGGCCGAGGTACTCGGCTAGCAGGTCCCAGGCGAGCAGGGCGAGGATGCCGACGTCGACACCGACCGGGACGATCCACGCCTGGCCGCCGAACCATGGCGTTGCGAGGTGGCGGACGGTGGTGAACGAGCCGATGCCGCCGAGGATGCCCAGGGCACAGACAAGCGGGCCCACAATGGCGACTGCGATCTTCACGGCGCTGGCGGCGCTGATCTGCCCGAAGTCGCGTCGGGTGTCTCTGCGCCTCGCCGAGAATGTGCCCTGGCAGAAGAGCCGGTGTTGTGCCCAGTCCCGTTCGGTGCGCTGGCGGCAGGGTGAGCGGTGATGCTCATAGCTGCCTCCTGCACTCGCTGCCAGGCTCGCGGGCCTGTCGTGGTCGTTCGTTCACAACTCCCCCAGGGCTGCCATTGATTGCTGTAGGTCACCTCGTGTGATGTCAACTATGGTTTGTCATCAGAGTTTAGATATCAGACGCGAATCTGTCAATTACAGTTGCTGAGCTGCCGATTGCTCGTCTGTACTTGCCGATGGGTGGTCTGCGTGTTGACCAGCCGTGGTCCGGGGAACTGGGTGCCAGCAGGCGTAGCCATGCCGCCCGGCGGTGGCATGGCTACGCGGGCGGTTATGCCGCTGAAAGCTTGCCGAGGAGTCTGGCTGAGGCTGCAGCGGAGAATGCGAAGCCCTTCAGCTGCTCGAACATCCGGGCATACGCGGCGAGGTTCCGGCTGTCCTCCAGGCAGATCCCGTCGCCGGCTCCGTCGAGGTACACGATGCCCAGGGCCGGCATGTCCGGGAACCGCAAGATGGCCAGGGAGCCGGCGGTGACGGCTGGGTGCGCCCCGGACTTGAACGGCAGGACCCGGACGGTGATCCGGGGATTGCCGCTGTTGGCCTCGGCGAGCGAGGCGATCTGCGCTCGCATCACCGCGGCCCCGCCGATTGACTGCCGGAGCGCTGCCTCGCCGATGACCACGCAGATCTCTGGCCCGGGTCCGTCCAGCACCGCGCGCTGCCGGGCCTGGACCGCCTCGGCCGCCTTGCCGGTGCCGTCGCCGGCCTGGAAGGGGCTGGCGGCGGCGAACGCTTCGGCATAGGCGGGGATCTGGAGGAGCTCGGGTACCCGCTGGGCCTCGTAGATGAGGACCTGGGAAGCGACTGTCTCCAGGGACAGGTAGTCCTGACACTCGCGGGACAGGATGGCGGTGTATTTCCGCCACCAGCCTCGTGCCATGCGAGGGTCAGCGATTGCGGCCAGTACGGACTGGGCCGGGTCCTCGACGCCGTAGTCCGTCAGCAGGACACGCAGGTCGCTGACGCTGATGCCGCGCTGCCCGGTCTCGATCCGGCTGATTCTCGACCGGTCGCAGCCCAGGCAGCGGGCCGAGTCCTCAAGCGTGTAGGCGATGCCCTCGCGGTAACGGCGCAGTGCCCCGCCGACGAGGCGGCGCCGTACGGAAAGTGCTGCTATTGCCATGACTTCCCCTTCTCCGATGTGGTCCTGGTGCTGCCGCGCGGATTGCCGTCCTTGCGACATACTTAAAATTACTAGTCATGGGATCGGGTGTCAACGCGTGGCCATCCGCAAGGCGGCTACGAGAAATCAGGAGGTCAGGCGAGCCCGGGCGGCACGGACGATGCGTTCGGCGGTGCGCTGGCTGGTGCCCCACAAGGTGGCCAGTTCCGCCGCCGCCGGCTGGCCGCCCGATCGGAGCAAGACCAGGACAGCATCGAGCCTTTCGTCTCCCGCGTACGGGTGCGGCTTGGCCGGCGCACCCGGGGTACCCGGCTTATGGCCGCCGCCCCGGCCCCGGCGGTCATCCGCGACCGCCCAGACCGTGGACCGCCTCCATCGCGGTGACCGGCGCCCGTTGCGCGCGACCTCGTAAGCATCAGGCTCAGGGAAGCGGCCCAGGCGCCGGTTGGCGTGGATCACGTCCCCGTTCGCGTAACCCAGAACCCGCGCGGCGCCGGCGGCGTCCACCAGGTCCTCCGGGTCACCGCCCCGGTCCGCCCGGGTGAGCGACTCGGCCTTGCCGCGCAGGTATGCCTCGTGCCAGGCCGTCCACTCATCCGCATACCAGTAGTCGGTACGGCCGATCCGGCCGGCTTTTTCCGGGTGTCCGGTCGCGGCCCGGTCCCGGTACCAGGCATCGATGGTGGAACGCGGGACGCCCATCTCGGCCCGGTTGATCACGGGACGCCCGCTGATGGCCGGAATGAGACCTACCTCCTCGACACCGCGCACCACGAGGGCGGCCAGGCGGCTGGGATCTGGACCCGGGTCCGCTACTGGGGATCATATTGCCGTACGGCACGACCCAGGCGCACGGGACTCGCAGCCGTAAACTCTCAGGCAAGTTCTGCAGCGCTTGATGCCAGCTCTGGTGGGCGTCCTGGGGCGCCGCGGAACCAGGCGGACGGGCGGGGCCTTTGCCGAGGCACTGCATGCGCGGTGCCGCCTTCCGGGGCGGATCCGCCCGCCGCCGCGCCACACTGTCCCAATGGTGTTCCGGATCGGCTCTAGCCGGGGCCGTTGCTCATCCTGGGTCGGCGTTGCTTTTGCCGCAAGTCCCACGGCGTGCCGTCGACTTACAAGTCTCGTCCCGGCCTGCTGTCAACTACGGTTGGTTGCTAGAGTGAAGGTATCCGGAGGACGACGTGCCAATTGCAGTTGCTGGATCGGCGTTTGCCCTCTGAATCATCTGCTGATGGTCCGGGAGGGTTCTGGTGAGCATGGAAGAGGGCGCGGCTGAGGTCCCTGGCCTGCGAGATGCGGCCGGGCGGTCACTGGCGGAGCGGATCGAGTGGCTGACCGAGCACATGTGGCCGAAGGACGCGCCTCCGCCCAAGACCAACCAGGACGCCGCGGACGCGATCGCTGCGGAGACAGGCGTGGACCTGTCCTCGACGGGCTTCTGGAAGCTGCGGACCGGGCGGGGCGGTAACCCGACGCTGAAGACGCTCGGTGCGCTGCAGCGGTTCTTCGGCGTGCCGTTCAACTTCTTCAGCGACGACCCGGAAGAAGCAGAGGCGGTCGGGGACGAGATCGCGGTCCTGGTCCTGCTGCGGCAGGCAGGCATCACCCGGACCTCGTTGCGGGCGCTGGTCGGGCTTTCCGCCGAGTCCCAGCAGATGATCAATGAGATCATCGAGAGCGCCGCACGGATGGAAGAGCGCAGGTCCCGTATCCAGGAGCAGGCCGAGTCCGCGGCTGGATCCTGAACGGCTACATCGGCCGGTCCTGACTGCTGTTACCGCTCTCGCTATTTGAACATCCGCGGCAGAATTGCCTGTGGACGATCCGCTCAGCTCGGCGAGGATCGCAGGTCCGATCACATAGCGTGACTGCCGACTGGGCTTGGGGCGCGCAAGTAACCGCCGTTATCTCAAGCCCGGATTCTGGTGTGTTTGCTGTAAGCGCCGCGGGTTCTGGGCTTCGGCGGGGACATGTTATCTGTAGCGGTGTCTTTGCTGTAGCCGCTGTGAGGGCCGCGGTTGTCTCATGCTGGTGTCCATCCTTCGGCTTGCTCGATGGCTTGGGCTGAGAGGGTCTGGAGTTCACTGATCAGCTCGCGCAGGCGCCTGGTGTTATCGAACAGGGGGCGGTACCGCTCGAGCTGGGCGGGGGTGAGCGTGCGGGTGACGGTCCTGGCGCCGACCTTGCGGATCCATGTCGGGTAGGGGCCGTGCAGGTGGCTGGGGTCGGTGCGGCACGGGCAGCGGGGGGAGCCGCAGCGAGTGGTTCGCTCGACCAGGCTGCCGGGCAGGCACAGGCCGAGCCCGGCGATCTCGTCGGCGATCTGGCGCTGGCGGAGTTCGGTGCTGACTGGCGTTGATGGCATGCCTTGTTGCTATCGCATCTTCGGGTGTGCGCCGGCGAGGCTCCGCTACCGGATGCCTTGAAAGATTTACATTCAAGGCATCCGGTTGCGGCCCGGGCGGGCTGCCCGGACAGGAGGTGGGCCATGCTTGTTCAGCGGGTGCTGATGCCGGTCAGCGGCAGGGAGTCGTGGACGCTGCTCTGGGATGACGGCGAGGTGGTCGGGGCGGCCGAGCGCTATCTGGCTTACCTGACGGCGATCGAGCGTTCGCCCAACACGGTGCGGGCCTACGCGGTCAGCTTGAAGCTGTGGTTCGAGTTCCTCCAGCTCGCCGCAGTCAGCTGGGACGAGGCGGGCGTGGAGGACGTGGCCCGGTTCGTGGGCTGGCTGCGCGCCCCGGCGGACAACGTGGTCGTGCTGGCGGGCGGGACCGGGATGCGAGGCCCCGCGACGGTCAACAGGTACCTGGCGGGCGTCTTCGGGTTCTATGACCATCATGCGCGGACCGGCCTGGGGACCGCTGCCGAGCTCGTCTCGTGGCGCCGGGTCAGCCGCGGTTCGTATAAGCCGTTCCTGCATCATGTGACTAAGGGGCGGCCTATCCCGGTGCGGCCGGTGAAGCTGCCCGTGCCGCGCCGGGCGCCGCGCACCCTGGAGCCTGGGCAGATCGTGGCGATCCTGGCGGCGTGCGATCACCTGCGGGACCGCTTCCTGCTGTCGCTGCTGGCCGAGACAGGCATGCGGGTGGGTCAGGCGCTCGGCCTGCGGCATTGCGACTTCGTCTCCCGCGCGCGGGAGGTGCACATCGTGCCCCGGGCAGACAACGCGAACGGCGCGCGGGCGAAGGCCCGCTCGGCCGCGGTGGTGCCGGTCTCCACGCCGCTGGTGCGCCTTTACTCGGAGTACATGCACGTCGAGTACGGCGGTATCGACTCTGACTACGTGTTCGTGAACCTGTTCGCGGGTCAGGTCGGCGCCGCGATGACCTACCCGGCGGTGCACCAGCTGGCCGGCCGCATCGCCGCCCGCACCGGGATCGGCTTCACCGCCCATATGCTGCGCCACAGCCACGCCACCGACATGGTCCGCCGGGGCGTGCCGATCGAGGTGGTCGCGCGGCTGCTCACCCACAGGTCCTCGGCGACGACGAGCTCGACCTACGTCCATCTGGACGCGGCCGATATCCGCGAGGCGCTGCGCAGGGCCGGGGTCTGGCAGGAGGAGACCCCGTGACCGCCGCCCCGCCTGCCGGGCACGGCAGGCCGCAGCTTCAGGTGGTCAGCGGTGAGGGCGCAGTCCTGGATGGCCAGTGGGCATCGGATCACTGGGATGCCGGGGGGCTGGGCATCCCCGCCAGGCGCGGACGCGGCACGGCGCGGTTCGGCGGGATCAGCCAGCCCTGGCTCCGCGGCCCGGTCAAGCGCTGGTCCCGGCTCCGCCTAGCGACTGGGTGCGCGTTCGCGACCATCGATGCCGGGGCACTGGCATTCACCCGGTTCTCCCGGTTCCTCGCCTCCCGTCTTCCCCAGGCTCCCGACGCGAGTGCGATCACCCGGCCGGTCCTGGAGGACTACATGTCCTGGCTGCTAGCCCAGGGATACGCGCCGTCCACCCGGGCGCTGTCGCTGTCGATGATCCGGGTGTTCTTCGACGCCTGCCACCGCCACGGCTGGCTCCCGGGGCTGGCCGCCAGCGCGACCATCTACGTCGAGGAACTCCCGTTCCACCACGACGAGATCGCCCGGTTCATCCCCGAGTTCGTGATGGCCCAGCTGGAATCCGGCCAGGCCCTGCCGAAGATCCCGCACACCACCACCCGCAACCTCGTCGTGGTCCTGATCGAGACCGGGCTGCGCGGCGGAGACGCGTGCAACCTCCCGTTCAGCCCGCTGCTGACTGACAGCGGCGGCTGGCCGTGCCTGCGCTTCGAGGCCGTCAAGGTCCGCTCCGAGCAGATGATCCCGCTCAGCGCCAAGGCCGCGGCGGCGATCCGCGCCCAGCAGGACTTCGTGCGCGAGCGCTGGCCGGCCGGCAGCCCATGGCTGTTCCCCGGCATCGCCGGCAACCAGGACGGCTCCAGGCCCTACTCGCACAGCGCCTTCAGCCGCCAGCTCGCGCGGTGGCAGCGCGTCATCGACCTGCGCGACGAAGCCGGCCAGCCGGTCACCGTGACCGCTCACCAGTTCCGTCACACACTCGTTATCTGTACTCCTCTCTCGGCGTGAGGGATGTGAGTTCTCTAGTGTGACTCGCCGGTGTCTTGTAAATATCCGGTACTCCGAGCGACGGCAGTTAC
>Ga0209530_1000971_pt1 | contig 15093 bp, 11 predicted proteins | sample BlaSpr_A8_Ref_O1_FD_187987 | JGI IMG/M metagenome (GOLD analysis project Ga0209530, IMG submission 187987) | Forest soil microbial communities from Thunder Bay, Ontario, Canada - Black Spruce, Ontario site 2_A8_Ref_O1 (SPAdes) (version 2) | ecosystem: Environmental > Terrestrial > Soil > Boreal...
TATAGCTGTAGCCACCTGCGGGAAAAATCAGGAGCACCACGCCCAGCAGCAACAACACGCGGCGAGCGGGCGTCAGCTTTTCGAGAATTGCCCAGACATACTCCTGCGCGGTATGCCAGAAGCCATGTTTGCGGGTCTCTTGGGGACGCGCCTGAAAGTCGCGGTGATAAAGCCGGTAGCTGGCGCGGGCATCGGCGCTGAATTGCTTCCACAGTTGGCTGAGTTCCAGTCCCTCCGTGACCCGATGCCAGAATCGATCGAGTTGCGCCAGAAATCCAGGTCTGCGCGCTGTGGTCGGCGGAGGCGGACTGGGCGCGGCTTGAAAGGTCGGGGGAGGCATCATGCTCTTAGCGAACAGACATTATAGAAGCTTGCCGGGGAAACCGCTTGAGCGAGAACAGCTTGGTGGTGTCGCAGTCGCTACGGTGGTTTTCTCCGGGCCACTCTGGGGCTGCTTCTCCGCGACCTCTGCGATTTAAAATTTTAGGTTTGCCGAAATCACATCAAATCTTAAAACGCAGAGGTCGCCGAGAAACATTCGCAGAGTGCGCGGAGGTTCTTGATGGCTCTGGAGAAGTCCTGCAGCTTGCTGGAATTGTGGCCTGCCGGAATCTGTGCAAATCTTGAAACCGAAAAAATTAGTGGCTGCGTTCCGATCCTGCACGTATTACGACGAGCGTCATATCGTCGTGTTGTTTCGCACCGGCAACGAAAGCATCGGCGGCTTGCATAATCCGCGCAATCATTTCGGATGGTTTTAAGCTGGCACAGCTTCGGATGGCTTCCATCATCTTTTCCTCACCCCATTCCTCGTCGGCGTTGTTCATGGCTTCGCTAATGCCGTCGGTGAACGCGATGAAGATATCGTCGGGCGCAATCACTACTACTCCCTGGTCATAGGGAAAACTTTCGAGCAAACCAACCACGGTCCCACCCGTCTCCAGCCGGGAGACTTGCCATTCGGCGTTCGAGCGATGGAAAAGCATGGGTGGATTGTGGCCAGCGTTCACATAAGTAAGCAGGCCCGTTGTGGGATTGTATTGTGCATAGAAAAAAGTCGCATAGCGGTTCGCCGATGATGCTTCGTAAACTAAATGGTTCACGTTACTCACCAGCGCCGCGAGGTCATCGGTCATGCGGGTTGCTTCGCCCCGCAAAGAGGCTTGCAAGCTGGCCATGGTCAGGGCCGCGGCGATGCCTTTACCGGAAACATCGCCAATGGCAATCCCCAACTGTCCGCCGGGCAACGCCAGAAAATCATAATAATCGCCGCCTACACCAAGCGCGGGACGGCAAGCGCCAGCGTAGTCGATGCCATCGATTGCAGGCAGCTTCTGTGGGAAGAGGCGCTCTTGTACCTCGCGGGCGATTTCGACTTCTCGGTTCAGGCGTTCGCGCTGAGCGACCTCGTCGGCAATGGCGGACATCAATCGCGCATTCTCGAGCGCCAGCCCAGTTTGCGCGGCCACAGACTTCAGTAGGCGCACATCGGCGCCAGAATAAGGTTCGTCGGATCGCTTCGGTCCGAGGCTGATGAAGCCGAGCAGCTTGTCATGCGCGCCCAAAGGGAGCAACAGCTCACTCCGCAGTTGAGCTAGTTTGGCACGATCCTCTTCACTCACTTCCGGTTCGCGATAAACCCAGGAATTAGGATCGTCGAAGTAAACCCGGGCCGGTTCCTTCTGCTTCTGCAGCACTTTCACCGTGCCGGCGCCCGGAGGAAATGCCACCTCGGGAACAGTGCCATACCCCAGAGCGTAAGCAGTGTTAAATGCGCCGCCGTTGCTCAACAACACGGCGACCTGCGGAATGTGCAAAGTATCGGCGAGCCGGGTTGCGACGGTTTCGATAAGTGGACGGGCTTCCACCATGCCGCGCACTTGATCGCTGAGTTCGCTGAGCACTTGTTCCGCGTCGTAAGCTTCGCGAAAGAAACGGCGGTCGGTCCAGGTGCGGAGCTGCTCACCTAATCGAGGGATGCCAAGTCCCACGGTGATGGCGACCGCAATCACAACCATTTTCCCCAGACGATTGGAGTTGCCCGCCAGCGCGAAAGCGGTACCAATCACGACCGCAATGGCGACGAACTGAAAAATCCGAATACCACTTCTCGCCAGGCCGTACTGCAGGCTCTGCCGGATGACGACCCGCACATCCATTGCCCGCTGGACCACAATCACGTAGGCCAGGGTGAGGGGGAAAACGAGCAGCATCAGAAGGGCGAAAGAATTCAGCCAACTGGGAATTGTCGCGGCAGCCGATCCTGCAAGAACTCTGTCGGCGATGGTGACGATCAATCCCGGCGTCATGGCGAATGTTGTGCCCCAATAGAGCAGGCGCAATCTGCGGCCGGCGTCCTGCGAGCTCGCTGTCGAGGATTTCGTGAAGATTGCTGCGAAAAATGAGCTCACGAGCACATAGCCCAGAATTTGATGCGTAGCTAACAGTGGGTGCAGAAGCCGATAGAGGCGCGCGGCTGCCGCATAGTTACCCACCGCCCGCCCGGCTGCCGCTCCGAGAGCTATGCCGAATACGGCGAATGGAAGGGCTAGAAACCACGCCATGAGTTTCCAGATGTGCCGGATCCTGCTCCCGTGTGGAAATGGTTCGGGAAAATACATGCCCAGGAAAAACATGGAGACCGGCCACAGGATCGCCAACAGCGGAGCAATTCCTAAAGTCTGAAACCTTCCTAGCACGCGCCATCCGGGGCCCCAGCTTTCAACATTGTGGGCCCCCAAAAGTTGCGAAAAGCCGACCAGCACGGCCAGCAATAACCAGGCCAACATGTCTCGTGGTCTCGCGAGGACGACCCAGCAACCCAGCAGGAGGCAAACCGTCGGCATGACGATTCCCACGAGGATATTCAGCACCATGTCCGAGATGCGGTCCTGGCCTGCGGTTGCGGGCAATGCGACAGTGTGCTCACCCGTTGCCGATCGAACGGTTACGTAAACGTTTTGCCCGGGCCGAGCCTGTGCAAGCGCCCCCGCGAGCACTGCGGTTCCGGTGTAGGGTTTTCCGTTGATTGCGAGCAACACGTCGCCGCGATGCAGGCCGGCTTTCTCGGCTTCAGGGGAAACTGTTTCGAGAGATGCGCTGGCCGTGGCCGGCTCAATCGAAGGCACATTTACTTTTTCGCCCGGTAAAATGTCGACCGCTACTCGAACCTGGTAAAGCAGGGCGGCTAGCAAGAGCGCCGCCAGGCAGATGTACCGGAGGATGGGCGGTTTTGCCGTGACTTTGGATGGCGGCCTTTGCATGGGGATCGCGAGACCGGATGATTCTACCTTTTGTAAGCTGAATCAGAAAAAGATCGTGAACTGGAATCCACGGATCAGAATAAGCTCATTTGCGTGGCTGCTTCGGGTTCCACCGCGGGATGCATCTTCTGGCTGTAACGGTCGTAATCGCCGCGGATGCCGTACTTCTGCCGTAGCCGTTTCATGAGCTGCGAAAGCGGCTTGCGATACGACTCCGGCAGGAATGCGCGGTCCTGGTAGCGCTTCCGGTAGGTTTCGACGAGTTGCGGAAACTCTTTTTCGAGAAACGGCAGAAAGACGGCCGCCGAGCAGGGCTTCAGGAACAGCGAATTGGCAAAGATGTGTTTTCCGCCTGCTTCGGCCGTGGCCCGGACCAGCGCCTCAAGATCGCGTGGCGAATCTGTGATGCCGGGAAGCACGGGCGCGCAGATCACACCCGCTGAAATCCCCGCCTGGTTCAGCTTTTGCATGGCCTCAAGCCGCAGATCGGGGCGCGGGGCGCGCGGTTCGAGAATGCGCGCCAAGTCAACTTTCAGCGTGGTGATCGTGAGGTTAACGAACAGACGATTGTTTTCTGCAATCAGTTGCAACACGTCGATGTCACGCAATACGAGATTGGATTTGGTGACGATGCCGATTTCAAGCCCGCGATGCCGCGCCAGTTCCTCGAGAATTGCGCGGGTCACTTCAAAGCGCCGTTCGGCTGGTTGATACGGGTCGGTCGCGGTGCCGATTGCGATTTCTTCTCCCGGCTTGACGTGGCGCAGTTCCTGCCGCAATAAATCCGCAGCGTGTTGCTTGACGAAAATCTTTTGCTCGAAGTCGACGCCATCGCGCATTTCCATGAACTCGTGAGTGTAACGGGCATAGCAGTATTTGCAGGCGAACTCGCATCCGCGGTACGGGTTGATTGTCCAGGTGAAGGGCATGCGAACCCCGGTGCAGCGATTGAGCAGCGACCGGACGGGCAGCGTGAAGTATTCGACCTCGTGGCCTTGCCGCAAAGATTCTCCCTCCGAAGCCAGCCGAGCGATGCCGACCAGTTTAGGCGTGGAATCGGGGAAAATGGGAAGTGATGAGGCCATAGGGATGTTCGCTTTTTATTCGCTACATGAGCTTATCGCGACAACGGTGGCTGGTCAAGTCGTTTTCCTTGGCATGCATAGGCGGACGTGTTACACGTCACAGAAGTAAATGATTATGGAGCGCACTAAAAAGACCTCGAGGCAGAGGGTCACCATGATCATCAGCCCCCGGACCTTGCAGAAAGCGAGAGAGTTGGCCGCGCGGCGCGCGATGTCTCTCAGCGAACTTCTCGCTCAACAGATTGAAGCGCTAGTCGGCCAGGACGAAGCTTACGAGCGGGCTGAGCGCCAGGTTATGGCGCTGCTTGACGCGGGATTTTCACTAGGCGGCATGATTCCTTGCACGAGAGACGAATGGCACGAGCGATAGTACGTTTGGGACGGGCGACGACGCCCCTCCCTTCACTCCGAATCTACTGCTTCGCTTTCTCGGCCGCCTGCGGCGGAGGAATCGCGATGTTGACGTTGGTTACCGGGCCGAGAGCTGTCAGGGGTTTGTCAAAATCCGGCGTGTTGCCCACGACGAGGACTGCGAGTTTGTCTTTGTGCAGGTACTTCGCAGCGACGCGTGCCACATCTTCCTTCCCGACTTTCTCGATCCCAGCGCGATAACGTTCCAGAAAGTCTGCGGGATATCCGTAGAATTCGTACGCCATTCGTTCGCGCAGCACTTTCTCCGGGGAATCGAAATTGAACACGAATGAGTTAAGGATGGAATCCTTAGCGCGTTTGATCTCTTCGTCCGAAATCGGATTCGGCTTCAGGTTGTCGATTTCTTTGTAGAGCGCCTCGATGGATTCCACGGTGGTCGAACTCTTGGTGCCCATGGCAATGCGCACGATTCCAAGATGATCAAACGCCGAACCTATGCCGCCGCCCACGCCGTACGCCAACCCTTGCGCGGTCCGAATACTTTTGAACAGTCGTGAAGAAAAGCCGCCACCGAACGCCTCGTTGAAAACTTGCGTGGCATAGTAGTCAGGATTGTCGCGGCGGATGCCGAGTTCAGTCATGTTGATGGAACTCTGGTTCACGTCTTCTTTCGCAACCAAGTAGTAGCCGGGTTTAGCCGGATCGAATTCGATTTTTTCTTCTTTCGCCGCCGGTCCCTTGGGCCAATCGCCGAACGCCTTGCGAAGTTTGGCTTCCATGGCGGCGGAATCGAAGTCGCCTACCACCCCAAGAATAATGTTGTTGGGATGCGCGTAGGTATGGTGCCAGTCGAGCAAATCTTGCCGTGTTACCGCGGCGACGGTAGCGTACTCGGGTTCGCGAGCGTACGGATTGTTCGCCCCATAGGCCAATTTTTTAGACTCGCGGCTTGTGATTTCGCTCACATCATCATTGCGACGCGAAATGGCGTCGTCCATTTCGTGCTGTGCCAGGTCGACTTTGTCATCGCGGAATTCGGGCTCGCGCAGCACATCGTTGAAAACCTTGAATACATCGTCGAAATCGCCTTTGAGGCAGGACCACGAGATGGTGGTCGAGTCGGCGGTGTTGCCGGTTTCAACTTTAGCGGCGCGAATTTCCAGATAATCGTCGAGCTGATCTCCGGTTTGAGTTTTCGTTCCACCGGTGCGCCAGACTTCGCCGTAAATATCCAGCAATCCGACCTTGCTCGCAGGTTCCGAGCGCGACCCGCCGCGGATGCGCGCGACGCCATCAATGATGGGGAGTTCGTGATCCTCTTGCAGGAAGATCACCATGCCGTTTGGCAGCTCAATGCGTTTGGGTTCCTGCGGATGAAATGCGGGCAGAGATGGAATGGGAATCTGCTGCCAGTCGGTGGCTTGCGCCGTGGATCGCGGAACCGCCGCGCCGAAGAGAATTACAGTTGAAAGAAGAATGCGCGTAAGTTGAGTTTTCATTGCGCGCCTCCTTTCTGGTCGGCCGAGGGAGGAGCGACCCTGGTTTCGATAATTCCGACGGTGCGGTTGGTCGGAACAAAAGTCTGTGTGGCCACGCGGCGAATGTCCGCTTTACTGACTTTATCGATGCGGTCGACCGAGCGAAACAATTCACGCCAATCGTCGTATCGAGACTGATAAATCGCCAGATTGTTGGCCAGGCCTTCGTTGCTGCCCAGGCTGCGGATCAGATTCGCCTTGGCCCGCGTCTTAATCATTTTCAATTCCTCGTCCGTGATGTCTTCGTTTTTGAGTTTCTCAATCTCGACGTGAATGGCGGCGGCCATTTCGTCAGGCTTGTGGCCGGGGAGCGGGAATGCATAGAAAGCAAAAAGATGGGGGTACTTGTTGCCGGGCAGTCCACTAAAACCCGCCGAATCGGCAGCAATTTTCTTGTCGCGTACCAGTGCTCGATAGAGACGCGAAGTGCGTCCGTTCGACATCAGGTCGGCGATTGCGTCGTAGACGGCGTCATCGGCGCTGCGGTAGTCGGGCCGGTGATAGCCCTCGAGATAGAGTGGTTGCGACATGTCCTGCAGAATGACCCGCCGCTCGGCATTCTGCGGCGGCTCAGTGGTTGTGCGCTCGTCCGGCTTCGGGCGCGAAGGGATGCGGCCAAAATAATTCTCGATGACTGGCATCGTCTCCGACGCCTTTACGTCGCCGACCACGGCTACGACCATGTTCGACGGAATGTAGTATTTATCAAAAAACTTTTTCGCATCGGTGGCGGAAAACGTGTTCAAGTCGGAAATCCAGCCGATGGTCGGGCGATGGTACTCGTGCGCCTGAAACGCCGCCGTAGTGAATTGTTCCAGCAACCGCCCGATGGGATTGCTATCGACGCGCATGCGGCGCTCCTCGATCACTACATTGCGCTCCTTATAAAACTCGCGCATGACCGGATGCAGAAAGCGCTCGGATTCAAGATAAGCCCACAACTCCAGCCGATTTTCGGGGAACGAATAAAAATAGTTGGTCTCGTCGTCGCTGGTATTGGCGTTCAGATCCTCGCCGCCGTTCATCTCAACGATCTGGGGAAATTCGTTGGGCTTCACATATTTGTTGGCGTCAGTGACCGCATCCATCCAGGCTTTTTGCAGTTCCTTCACTTTCTGGTCATCCCGACCGACGGGCTTGTCGCGCTCTGCGATGTACGCCGCGTAAACTTGCTCCACCTTTTCCAGAGCAACTTTTTCGGCTGGGTAATCCGTGGTACCGATCTTGTCGGTGCCCTTGAAAGCCATGTGCTCAAACATGTGCGCCAGTCCGGTCTGGCCGAGCGGATCTTGCACCGAACCGGCGTCGACGTGGGTGAAAAAGGAAAATACCGGCGCCTCCGGACGCTCGCAGATGACGACGGTCAGCCCATTGTCCAGCGTCTTGACGGTGGTACGCTTCTCGAACGAAGCCAGATCCTGGGCGGCGGCCAGCGCTGCGAGAACCAGAACAATTGCGAACGACTTGAGGAAACGGTTGTAGCTCATTGCACCTCCGTGAGGTTGGACGCGTATGAAGGGCGGAAGTTTGAAATTACGTGGCGGGAGGGGAAGTTGTCAAACGGGAGTGGTGGTCGAGCCTATTAGTCCCTAATGGGGACGCACCAGCGGGGTATAGCGTGGGTTGTTGAAATTATCAACTAGACTAACGCTACTGGGGAAGATGATCGCAAGAAATCGAATGAGGTTCGGGATGTACGCCGCATGGAGGAAAGGCGCGGCAGGCGACAGCCAGATTCAGAAGCTGCGCAACTCCGCAGAAGGCTTGAGAGAAATGCTAAGGATCTTCTGGAACTTGATCTCGAAGAATTCTTGGAAGCTTTGAAAAAGGATTACCAGCTCAACGAGTCCCAACTCGCAAAGGCGAAGGGGTTTTGGCGTCAGAGTCGCGGCGAGTAGAGACTCTCTTCTCGAACTGATCATGCATCTTGGCTTGTTCGGTGGGCGTGAACTTGGCGAGGTGTTCTTCCAGCAATTTTTCCAACTGCTTCGAAGCATGTTTTCGTCTGTTCTTGTCAGCCATATTCATGCCGCAGCCGGCGCGGTTTTGGGCGTTCCTGTAATTCAACCGTGCCTACTCCAGCGTGTCAAAGATGAACGGCCGTGCCAACTGCCGAAAGACACGACAGCCCCGGCTTGAGGGTAACCCGTTTCGTCTCAATCTCATCGACCCTTATAATCCTGAATATTATGGCCAGCAAGCCGGAAGTAGTTGAGATCGAAGGCAAACACCTGAGTTTAACCAATCTGGACAAGGTCCTGTATCCCGCTTCTGGCTTCACCAAGGGACAGGTCATCGATTACTACGCGCGCATCGCGCCCGTTCTGCTGCCGCATCTTAAGGACCACGCACTAACTCTGAAGCGCTATCCCGGGGGCGTGGACCAAGAATACTTCTTCGAAAAAAATGCGACCAAGCATCGGCCGGATTGGGTCAAGACCGCGCCCATCTGGAGCGAAGGCAACCAGCGTAACGTACATTACATTCTGGCCAACGACCTGCCGACGCTCGTCTGGATAGCGAATCTTGCCGCGATCGAACTACATCCGTCACTCTCGTTGGCGAAAGACATCACCTGTCCGCGCAGCATGGTCTTCGATCTCGATCCTGGGGCTCCGGCGAATATCGTGCAGTGCTGCCAGGTGGGAATGTGGCTGCGGGATATTTTCGCGCACTTCGGCTTGCAAAGTTTTCCCAAGACTTCCGGCTCCAAGGGGCTGCAAATTTATGTCCCCTTGAACTCACCCACCAATTACGACGCCACCAAACCTTTTGCTCACGCGCTCGCCCGCTTGCTCGAGGACGAACATCGAGAACTTGTGATTTCTGATATGAAGAAGCAGTTGCGCGTCGGCAAAGTATTCGTCGACTGGAGTCAAAACGACGAGCACAAGACTACGGTGAGCGTGTATTCACTGCGGGCGCGCGAGCATCCCACGGTTTCGACTCCGCTGAAATGGGAAGAAGTGGAGCAGGCGTTAAAAAAGAAAGATGCCGGCCTGTTGGTGTTCGAAGCCGGTCAGGTTCTCGATCGTGTGCAGAAGATGGGGGACCTGTTTGAGCCGGTGCGCACGCTCAAACAAAAGCTTCCAAAACTCGATGGGATTGCGAAGGCTGCGGCGCCAGAGGGCGGATTGGAACTGGCAGCGCGGGCGGAGGATAGCAGTCCTAAGAAAACAAAGAAGAGCGCGAAGCTTTCGCCCCGGTCGACCCCGAAGAAACGGAGTAGAAAGATATAATCCGGCTGGTCTTTAAGTTTCTAGAAACCCGGGAGAGAATTTGTGGCACAACTTTATGCCGGCACCTCAGGATGGGCTTATCCGAGTTGGAAGCCCGATTTTTATCCCGCGAAGTTGGCGCAGGCGAAATTTCTTGAGTACTACGCCACGAAACTGAACGCGGTCGAAGTCAACTTTACGTTTCGGCAACTCTTAAAGGATACGACCGCGCAGAAGTGGATCGAAGCTACACCCGCCGGATTTCGCCTTAGCATTAAAGCGCATCAGGTCGTCACGCACATCAAGCGGCTCAAGGGGGTCGAGGATTTCATTCCGCGCTTTTTGGGCACAATCGAGGCAATCGCGCGTGCGGAAAAGCTGGGGCCACTGTTGTTTCAATTGCCTCCGAATATGAAGGTTGACGCGACGCTTTTGCAGGAATTTCTGACTGTCCTGCCGCGTGCGGTTGCTTCAGCATTCGAGTTCCGGCACGCATCGTGGTTCACCGACGAAATTTTCGCCATCCTCAAGAACGGAAACCGCGCGCTTTGCATAGCGGAGACCGAAGAACGGACCACTCCTGACGTTGTCACCGCCGACTTCTGTTATTACCGTTATCGCAAACCGACTTACACGCCCGAGGAGCGGCGCGCTATGGTCGACCGCATCCGCGAGCACCTGGGACAAGGCCGAAATGTATTTGCATATTTCAAGCATGAGGAAACACCCGAAGGAGCGATTTCTGCGGTTGAAATATTGAAAGAAGTAAATCCGTAGAAACGTTGCTTGCGACGTCTCGCTTTTTTGCTGACGGCCAGTTTCGTGAACGAGAGACGTAGCGAGCTAGGTCTCTACCGCATCTTACTTGTTACTTTTTCCAGTGTCCGATAACGCGCATACTTTGAGTGTGCCTTCCGAAGCAAACTCTCGTGTGGTTTCCGGTTTTCTGGACTATCTGAAAGTTGAGAAGGGACTCGCGCCGCTTACCGTTGCTGCCTACGCCACCGACGTCAGCCAGTTCACTGGATTCCTGGAGAAGCGTAAGCGCACGCTGCTGAATGCCCGTCGCGCTGAGGTGCGCGAATTCATTCAACAGTTATTCGCAAACTCGGTCGATGGAAGATCGGTGGGCCGAAAGCTGTCGGCGTTACGCCATTTGTATCGTTATCTGCTGCTCGACAAACTGATCGACCACGATCCGACGCTGAATATCGACTCTCCGAAACAGTGGAAGGTGTTGCCCAAGTCGCTGGCTCGTGACGAAATGGAAATCATATTGCGTGGGCCTCGATCGGCCTCTAAGGGAAAGCTGGGCGAAGCGATTGCCCTGCGCGATCGCGCCATGCTGGAAGTTTTCTACGCCGGAGCACTGCGCGTCTCGGAGATGGTTGCGGTGAAGCTTGAAGACTTGAAACTCGATCTCGGTTATTTGCTGGTGCGAGGCAAAGGCGATAAAGAAAGAATCGTGCCCCTGGGGAAATCGGCGCAGGAAATGCTGGCAGAGTTCATGAAGCATTCCCGGCCGGTGCTAATGGGAGAACGCACTTCCCCGCTCTTGTTCCTCGGGCGCGGAGCGCACAAGCTGACCCGTCAGCGCGTCTGGCAAATGGTTCGAGCGGCATCGTCGACTATGGGGCGCAATGCCAGTCCGCATATGTTGCGCCACAGTTGCGCCACACACATGGTCGAGAACGGCGCGGACCTGCGCACGGTTCAAACCATCCTCGGCCACTCGGATATTTCGACTACGCAGGTTTATACGCACCTGGCGCTCGACCGGTTGAAGAGCGTTTATCAAAAGCATCATCCAAGAGCGAAGGCAAGATAGATATGGTTTTCCACCACAGAGACACAGAGTCACAGAGAAAGCAGAATTCTTCTCTGTGACTCTGTGGTGGGATGGGTTCTTTAGACATGGACAAGAAATCGAGCCGCACAATTGGGACGATGATCGACCAGTTCCTACATTCACTGCGCCAGCGCAACGCGTCCGGTCACACCATCAAAGCCTACACCGGCGATTTGGCCAACTTTGCGGGATATATAGGCTCACGGAATTGGCGGAACATCGATCATCTGGCGATCCGCGGATTCCTGTCGCATCTTTATGAAAAGGGACTTAGCAAAACCTCGGTTGCCCGCGCCCTGGCGGCGGTTCGTTCTTTCTACAAATGGCTGGCGCAAGAGGGAGTGGTGGAACAGAATCCGGCCGCACTCGTCTCTACACCGAAGCTGCCCAAGAGACTGCCGCGCGTACCCACGATCGAAGAAATGAATACGGTCCTGGATGGGCAAATGCCCGAGATCGCGTCATTTCCTGAGCGCGACCGCATCATGTTCGAATTGCTTTACGGATGCGGCATCCGCAACTCTGAATTGATTGGCATTAATCTCGACGACATTCGCTTGAGTTCCGAAGCGATTCTCATTCGCGGCAAAGGCAAGAAAGAACGGTATGTTTTTTTTGGAGAGTCCGTAAAAGCCGCGCTTGCCAGTTACTTGCCGGTGCGCCAGCTAATGCTGGCCGAGCGCAAAAAAAATACTGGTGCGTTGCTGATCAATCAGCGCGGCGGCCGGCTTACGACACGCAGCGTGGGCCGCATCATCAAGAAGATTGCCATCGCCAAAGGACTTTCGCCGGACGTGCATCCGCATACGCTGCGTCACGCGTTTGGCACGCACATGCTGGAAGAAGGCGCCGACCTGCGTTCGATTCAGGAGATGCTCGGACACGAGCGCCTTTCAACGACTCAGCGTTACACGCAACTTTCCATGAAGCACGTGCTGGAGGTCTACGACCAGACGCATCCCCGCGCAAAATGATTGCGCGTAGAGACATCCCTTGCAATGTCTCGCTGTGACTCTCGGCGGAAACGTAGCGGAGCTATATCTCTACAGCGGGTGCGCTCGCAGTTGCTCCCACATTTTCACTACGCGAGCTTTTAACTGAGTGGTGAGTTGCTCGTATGCGCCCTCGGACGATTCCGCCTCAGGCACGGGATAAATCGCATCGCCAAAAGCTAGTTGCAACGGTGCAAATTTCTGAAATGGTTTCCCACGCGGCCAAGCCTCGTAAAACCCTTCGATCGCCAGCGGAACAATCGGCACCTGCAAGTGAATCGCAAGAATTGCGGCGCCCTTTTTGAACATCTTCGGATCGCCGTCAATCGAGCGCTCGCCCTCGGGGTAAAGAATGAGCACTCCGCCGTGACGCAAGCCGTAGGCCCCGGCGCGAATTGCCGGAATCAGGTTCGCGTCCGGATCCACCACGATCACGCGCACCCATCGTGCCAGCATCCGCATGAAGCCTTGGCCAAAAATTTCGCTGGTCCCTACGGCAAAGCTGGTGCGGAACACGCTCCAGGGTAGAACGCTGCCCAGAATGATCGGATCAATAAAACTCTGGTGATTGGAACAAATGAGAAAGGGTCCATGTGCGGGAAGTTTTTCCAGGCCGCTGACCCGGAGACGAAAACGGTCCCGAGCCATGATCTGTATCAGACGGCTCACCACAAACCAGAACGATTGCTTGAGCGGCGCCGGCGCGAGCAGGGATTGGACCTCGGGGCTTGCTGGCTCTTCTTGCAAGACAGCTTTCCAGCCGGCGAACTGGGCGCGGGGTGGGCCACTCTTTGTGCTGGATGCGCTCTCGCGCACCGCATCAACCAACTCGCCTACCGTGTAAATCTCTGACAGACGCGCTTCTCCGATGCTCCCGCCCAACTCCTGCTCCAGAGCCACCAAGAGTTCGACCCGCTGCATCGAATCCAGCCCCAGATCGAGTTCCAGGTTGTCGCTTGGCCGGATGGTTTGCGGCTTAATCCTTGACGCCTGGCGCACAATGTCGAGCGAGCGCTGCACGTCGGGCTGCTCGAGCCAGGCAGCCTCCTCCGCGCTCAACGGCTTTCCTAAAGCAATCTCCTGATCACCTGAACTTCCTTTCTCCTGATTTGTTCTCACGCGCTTCTCTATTTCAAATCGTTTCAGCTTGCGAGTGCTCGTCCGCGGCAAAGCTTCCTGCCAGATCTCATAACTTCCAATCCGTTTGGTCGAAGGTAGTTGCAACGAGAGGTTTTCAATGTCGTAGCGGATGACTTCTTTCGCGTTCACGATCTTTCGTTCTTTGAGCACATCAAAATTGGGAACCAGCACAGCATGCAGCCGGTCTTCCCCGGGGCCGCTCTCCAATCCCATGACAGCAATTTCCCCAACATAAGGCGACTGTAGATAGTGCGCCTCCACTTCTTCGGGATAAATGTTTTTCCCGTTGCTGAGGATGATGACTTCTTTCTTGCGCCCGGTGATAAAAAGATTTCCAGCGCCGTCGAAATAGCCCAAATCTCCGGTATAGAGCCAGCCGTCTCGAAGAGCCGCGGCCGTCGCGTCGGGCCGATTCCAATAGCCTTTCATTACGACAGCTCCGCGAATTGCGATTTCACCAACCGGTTGGCCGTCATCTTCTTGCGGTTGCGGATCGACGATTTTTCCCTCCACGCCGGTGAGCGCCTTGCCGACCGAGCCGATGACGTTATCATCCGGCGAAGTCGCGAAGGCGGCGGCGCTGGTCTCGGTGAGACCGTACGCCTGCAAGATATCAATTCCCAGCGCGTGGAAATCGAGGCCAATTTTCGGATCAAAGCGTGATCCGCCCGTCACCAGATACCGCATCTTGCCGCCAAAAGTGTGGTGAATTTCAGGAAAGAGAAGTGGGCCGGGATTCCATCCGAATCTTCGGGCGAAGCGCGTGAATGCCATCATCCTTCGCAGCGCCCAACTCGCAAGTTTCCCCCGCTTCGCCACTTCTTTGAAAATACGCTCGTGGATCAAGTAGAAAAACTGTGGCACCACCGCGAAGGCTGTGATTTTCCGTTCGGCCAATGCACGAAGTAACTCCGTCGTATTCACAGTTTCGAGATAGACAACACGCGAACCCTTCACCAGCGGCAACAGTAAGTTCGCCATCTGCGAAAGTACGTGGAACAGCGGAAGCACACCGAGCAATGCGTCCTCAGGACCGAGTTGCGCCCAGCCGAATACGGCTCGCACTTCGCCCATCAGATTGGAATGCGTGAGCATCACCCCTTTGGGGTCAGCGGTGGTGCCGGAAGTGTAGAGTAAGGAAGCAAGGTCGTCGTCATTCGACGAGATGGGAACAAAGTTTCCCGGTCCGGCGGCAAACATGCCGTCGAGATTAGCTTGCGCAGTGACGACTCCCAGCTTTCCAGCTGAGCGAAGCTCGGCAGAATCCGTTAATAAGATCTGGACTGACACTTCCGCTGCGGCTTTCTGAGCGACCGCCAGGTGCCGCACGTCGCAGAATAGAATGGAAGCGCCACTGTCTTTGAGCAGCTTGGCAACCTGATCCGCATGAAACGCCGTGTCCAGCGGAACAGCCGCACACCCGGCCGCGATGATGCCAAGGTAGGTAGTGATCCAGCGCGGATGATTGTCGGCGAGGATTGCAATCCGAGCCCGCGGTCGAAATCCGTTCTCGGTCAGCCAGCGGCCAATGCTCTCCGCCATGCGCCGCGTTTCGGCATAGGTAAAGCTCTCCACGCGGTCGCGCCGCTGAATTTCGAGCGCTACATTCTCAGGCCAGCGCTCAGCGCACTCGCGG
>Ga0209530_1000973_pt1 | contig 15059 bp, 17 predicted proteins | sample BlaSpr_A8_Ref_O1_FD_187987 | JGI IMG/M metagenome (GOLD analysis project Ga0209530, IMG submission 187987) | Forest soil microbial communities from Thunder Bay, Ontario, Canada - Black Spruce, Ontario site 2_A8_Ref_O1 (SPAdes) (version 2) | ecosystem: Environmental > Terrestrial > Soil > Boreal...
AAGTCAGCTTGATCCTCATCGTGCTGGACATGGAGTATTTCGCCCGCCCGGACCGGGCGAACCATTCCGTGCAACTCGGCCCCGCGATCGCTGATGTTTTGCACTTGCACATGCTGCGCGAAGGGCTTGGACTTGGCATCGACGCCCCAGATGCGCACCGTCAGAAATGCAGCGACACGTCGACTGCGACGACGATCCATAAGTCCTACTCGAATCCGACTGTTGAGAAGGTACGGCATATTCATGGTTCGCGAAACTTACAGGGGTCACCCCGAAACGGGTGCCGAAAGTCACCTTCGATAGCTCATCGAGGAGACCGATAAAGCTTGTATTTTCAGAGGAATCAATCCATGTCAGGCATGGAGCAAGCGCCGGGGCCGCGCGGATCACCACAGCTCCCGCATGCTCCCACTGGGGCGGGCGAGCTTGCGGAACTTTTGGCTGCCATGGCAAAAACTGAAAGTTGTTGCGCTAGTTTCTTGCTCTGGCATTTCGGGCATGCGGCTTTGCCGTCGCCGTAAATCAGTGCCTCAAATTGATGATCGCATTCTTTACAGACATATTCGAAAATCGGCATAGAGAACTCCTCACCTTTAAGGGACAGTATCCATTTAAAATCATAGTGTGGGGAGTACGCAAACTGCAGTGCGGAAATTTGTGCCTCGACGCGGTTTGCGTGGCGGACACCTGCAAACCCTGGCCAGTTTTTTTCTACCAAGGCGCATTACTCTGCCCACAACCGAAAAGCGTTTGATCGAAGTTGAACCCGGCGTGCAGGTGCTGTGCCATTGCCATTGGCAGAAAGACCGGCAAAACGCGCTCACTGTAATTATTGTGCACGGCCTTGAGGGCTCGAGTGAATCTCAATATATGCTGGGCATCGCCGCAAAGGGCACGGCGGTGGGCATGAATGTGGTGCGCATGAACCAGCGAAATTGCGGCGGCACTGACGCGTTATCGCCGACACTTTATCATTCGGGACGCTCACAGGATATTGCCGCTGTCGCTCAAAATCTGATCCGTCAAAACCAGATCTCCCGCTTTGCGTTGGTGGGATTTTCCATGGGCGGCAATCTCGTGCTTAAACTCGCAGGAGAATGGGGAAGGGAAGCGCCGCCACAGTTCTGTGCTGTCGCGGCTGTATGCCCGTCCATGAATCTTGCAGCCTCGGCCGACGCGCTGCATCTCGCGGGCAATCGCCTCTATGAGTATTACTTCATGTGGCAACTTCGCCGTCGTTTAAGAATGAAAGCGCGTTTGTTTCCGCACGTATTCGATACTTTACGTATGCGGGGCGTAACCAGCCTTCGTGATTTCGACGACAAAGTCACGGCTCATTATTGCGGCTTTGAGGGCGCATCCGATTATTATCAGCGCTCCGCTGCCGCTAACGTCGTCGATCGTATCGCAGTTCCTACATTGATCCTGCATGCCGCGAACGATCCCTTTATTCGCATTCTTCCGGAAACGCGGCAGAAGATTCTTTCCAATCCAAACATCATTTTCGTCGAGACCGAGGATGGCGGCCACTGTTCGTTTCTCGCCGCAGCTGATGGCGACGATGGCCGCTGGGCTGAGCGGGAAGTAGTCGAATTTTTGCAGGGATTTTAATCCACGTGGGGACAGCCGCCCTCGGTTGTCCGGTCGAGCGCAAACTCGACTTCTCTCCTATACAATCACTTTCTCGAATGAAACTGGGCGCGAAAATCGGATTGGCGATTCTGGTCCTTTCGCTGTCGCTTGTTGTCTCCGCCGAGCCTATCTCGCAACTCAAGCCGACGAATTACGTCAACGACTTCGCCGGCGTTCTCGATCCGAACACGGTTGCGCAACTCAACGGCCTTTGCCAGGAAGTCGATCAGAAGGCGCATGCCCAGATCGCGGTCGTTACCATTAAGTCGCTCGATGGCTCCGACATCGACAGTTACGCAGTCGCCCTGTTCAAGCAATGGGGCATCGGCGCAAAAAGTACCGACCATGGCGTGCTGATCCTTTTGGCAACGCAGGACCACCGTTATCGAGTTGAGGTAGGTTACGGGCTCGAACCAATTTTGCCCGACGGCAAAGTTGGCGGCTTTGGACGCGAAGCGGTTCCCCTACTCCAGCAAAATGATTACAACGGTGCTGTGTCGCTTCTGACCATGCGGGTTGCGGATGTGATCGCACAGGATGCAGGCATTCAGTTGACCGGTGCACGTCCGCCTGCCCCGACCACGAGACAACAGCCGGACAAGGGACTATCCATTGGCGGCATCATCATTCTCGTGATCATTTTTTTGATTCTGGTCTCCACACCCTTTGGACGGCTGCTGTTGTTCAGCATGTTATTGGGCGGCCGCGGTGGTGGCGGGGGTGGAGGCTTCGGTGGCGGTGGTGGCGGGTTCGGGGGTTTTGGCGGTGGTAGTTCGGGCGGCGGCGGGGCCAGCGGAAGCTGGTAGCTCGAAACTTTGCAGTTCGAAATAAAGAGGCATTATGGTCGCGGAAAAACAAATTAACGAGTTCATCAGCCGGTTGCGTGTGTCGTCAGGAGAAAATCTGGAGAGTGTGATCCTCTACGGTTCCGCAGCGGATGGAGAGTTTCATCCTGACTTCTCCAACATCAACTTGCTCTGCGTGTTACGCAAGAGTTCGTTTCCTGCGCTCACCGCAATTGCGCCCACCGTAGCATGGTGGACAAAGCAGAAACATCATGAGCCGCTGATTTTGACTCGCGAAGAACTGGAGAGTTCCACCGACGTTTTCTCCATCGAACTTCTTGACATGCAGCACCGGCATCGCGTCCTGTTCGGCGCCGATGTTCTCAGCGGGCTTAAGATTCCCATGCATTTGCATCGTGCCCAGCTCGAGTACGAGCTGCGCGAGAAGCTGATTCTCTTGCGCGAGCGCCTGCTGCTCTCCGCGAATAACAAAAAGCAGTTGTGGGAGTTGATGCTGCATTCATTGTCAACGTTTACTACCCTGTTCCGGCACGGATTGATTGCACTCGGTGTGACGCCTCCCAAGACCAAACGGGAAACAATCCAGGAGTTGGCGGCGCGCATTCGGTTTGATGCTTCTGCTTTCTTGCAACTCCTCGACATTCGCGAGCACAAAGCGGAGACTAAACGATTCGACGTAGCTGATGTTTTTAGCCGCTACCTGGCAGCGGTGCAGCAGGTTACCGCTGCCGTGGATAAAATGCTAGACTCGCCGGAACCACGCGGCACTTAAGTTCCCAAGGTATTTACAGGAGAAGAAAGATGAAAATAGCTTTGATTCTGATTGTTGTTCTGGTGCTGATCGCGCTGATCACGTTCGGACAGTACGTAGGTGTCCGCAATACGTTGGTGACCAAGAATGAAGCGGTCAAAGCCGCATGGTCGCAGGTCGATATCGTGCTGCAACGCCGCGCCGATCTGATTCCTAACCTTGTTGAAACCGTAAAGGGAATCGCGGGGCAGGAACAAAAAGTGTTTGGCGATATCGCGGCAGCTCGTTCCCGGTTGCTCTCAGCCAATGCCCCGGCGGACAAGATCGCCGCCAATCAACAACTGGACGGCGCCATCGGACGCCTGCTTGCGGTTGTCGAGAATTATCCGCAATTGAAGTCGAACGAAAACTTCCTGCGTTTGCAGGATGAGCTGGCAGGAACTGAAAACCGCATCGCGGTCGAACGCAAGCGCTACAACGATGCACTGCAGGATTACAACACCTACGTGCAGCACTTTCCAAATAACATTTATGCGGGCTGGGCTGGATTCAAACCTAACGAAGCGTATTTTGCGGCTTCCGAGGAATCGCGCCAAGTGCCAAAGGTGAATTTCTCCACGCCGAACGCGGCGCCCCAGGCAGCCCCGCAGCCCGTGCCTGCGCAGTAGCGATGCAGGCCGACTTCGCGGTCGAACTCGGGGCCGAAGACGAAACGCTCGAGATGCCATGGGCTGCCGAAGACGGCAGCCTACGGTACTACGATTTGAAGCGCCATCCTGAACTTCTGTCCAAGGTTGAAGAAGCCGGACGAGTGCCGGAGTTGGGCGCATTTCTCTTGAAGGTTAACTCGCCCCTGAGTCCCGTTGAAACCGCGAAGTGTGATTTCTGGTCGAGCGCTGAAATTAATCCAGATGAAGAAATCTTCGAAGCCACGCACAAGTTTGGGTCCTATGTAGATCTCTTCTTTTCAGATGAAGCAAAACGCTTTTCCTTTTCCGAGCACGAGCAGTTGGCAAAACGGCTCATCGAGCTTCTGCGGCGAGCTCCCGAAATGCCCGCCGCCGCTGAGTTTCTTATCCGACGCTGTTACTACCACGACCCGGAAGAAGCACCCGGAGAGGAACAAATTCGCGACGGTTTCTATTTTACGTTTTACCTGTTCGGGTATGGCAACGATGAGATTCGTTCGCGGCAACAGTGGGTCATCGCGCTGAAATTGATCCAGAGTGCCATCCGGCAGTTGTCGGCGACCTGAGATCAGCTGGCCTTTGCAGGCCGGTAGAACCAAGATAGAGCTTCGGCACCGCGCCCTTTCAGGCGAGTACGCCAGATCGATAACAGGACCATCGAAAGAAAGATTGCCAGCAATCCAAAAGAAGCGGTGCGGATGTCGACCGCTCGCTTCGGCAGAATGGAAAGCCGGCCGTAAACGAATTCCATATGCACCCAATATACGAGCAGTGACGTTTGCCCGAGTTGTATCAAAGGGCTGAACCCCCACTGTCCCGCACCCCATCTGCACCATAGATAAGCTGCGGCCAAAATTCCCAGCAGGAGCCCCACGCGAATCAGAAAAAAATTTGGACTGGTATGCCAGAAATCGTCGGTAGCATACAAATGCTCGGGACGCGCATCCAGCCATCGTGCGATGTAAATAAGCCCAATTCCACTTGCGCCCGCTAATGTGAAGGCCGCAGCACCAAGACTCCTCGCTCGGTCACTCAGAAGGAAAAAACCTAACGCGAGACCGGCGAACGCAAATGCCGTCCAGGGAAAAATCGGAAACAGCCAAGCTTGTGGTTCTCCAAGGTTGTGAACTCCGTCGACGTAAGACTCGAGGGGCCAGGGTAGCCAGCGTGGCCGCCAACTCGTCCACATCAATGGCGACAAGAGGGAAATGCTCATGCCCACGGAGGCCGCGGTGATCCCCAGCGTAAACCGCGTGTGCGACGCGGAGTTTAGTCGTAACACGATCCAACAGACCACTCCCATCAACATCATCGAAAGTCCGATGGTATTGAGAATGTCGACGCGCAACAAATCGCTCCACGGCGACCAGCCCCACGCGATCAAATATTCCTGCAACCGAAACAGCAGGCCGAGTCCGAAAATCTCTGCGCCCCGGCGAATCGTGGTGCCCGCGATCTGACCAAGGGGCACGCCTTTCTGCCGCAATTTGTCCGTAACCAGTGCGAACGAGATTCCTGCGAGAAAAAGAAATAACGGGGCAGGTAGAGTGCCGCCCAGCTGGGACCACATGAAAAACGTGCTTCTGCGCGCATCGCCGCTCAACCAGGAATCGTAACAATGGGTTTGGAACATCAGCACGCAGGCCAGGCCGCGCATCCAGTCAATGTAGGCGAGGCGAGATGGAGCGGGAGAAATCATCGGGCAACGGCTATGGCCACGTCGCAGTATACAAGCTGGCACGGCACGCGCGAGATCGTTCACCGAGCTGGGGCCGGGATCAAGATGACGTCCCCCGGAGCTTCTAAGTTCCACGATTTAACCGCCAACTCCCAGAGGTCCAAGGCCATAGAACTTTTGTTGTGTTTCCGGGTTTATACAGATCGAATAGGCGCTTCAGACGGAAGTGAGATGCCTGGAGGCCTTTCGATCTGCTCGGTGTTCAGGCGGATCGAAGAGGGGAGTCGAAAATGCGCTATTTACGTTATCTGGCTTTACTGGGGATTCTGATGGTTCCAGTGGCCTACTCGCAAGCCCAGGTTGCAGTGGGCGTTCGGGTGGGTCCGGGCTACGGCTATGTCGGCGCGGCACCTGTATGCGCGTACGGCTACTATGGATATTATCCCTATGCGTGTGCGCCGTATGGGTACTACGGACCGCGATGGTTCGCGGGCGGTGTCTTCATCGGCGCCGGTCCGTGGTATCACGGCTATTACGGTTCGGGGTGGGGATATCGGCCGGGCGGGGGCTACTACGGACGCGGATGGAATGGCTATTACGGTCGCGGTTACTACAGGCCCGGTGCCTACGGATACTCACGTGGCGGTGGAGCAGGTTACGGGAGGTACGCCCATGCCTCAGCGGGCGGTGGCTTCCACGGTGCGGGCGGCGGCGGACGTCGCTAAACCTCGGTGGATTGGTTGAGATAACGGCTGGCAGCAAATGCTGTCAGCCGTTTCGCTTTCTACGGAACCGTTGGAGTTTTGAGTCCGCATTAGCATTGATAAGCGGAACGCCCGCGTAGGTCAGAAATTAATTCCTCTTGACAATAGTCGTTATAACGACTAGAGTTGAAACAGATGAAGCCTGTTGACCAAGCCCGGAAAAGGCGGCCCGATTGCCCCGAGGAGGCTGTATTCCTTGACCTGCTCCGCACCGCCGATGTGCTGACCCGCGGTCTGGTCCCGGTTCTCAAGGCCGAAGATCTCTCGGCCAACCAGTACAACGTGCTGCGGATTTTAAGGGGGTCGCCGGATGGCCTGCCGTGTGGAGAGATTGCCAGTCGTATGATTACCCACGATCCCGACATTACCCGCCTTCTCGACCGCCTGGAGAAGCGCGCCCTGATTTCGCGCTGCCGGGAAACTCAGGATCGACGAATGGTAATGGCCCGGATTACGCCAGACGGACTCAAACTGCTGGCACGTCTCGATGAACCCGTGGAGAATGCCCACCGTAAATTCCTGGGCCATTTGGGAGGGGGACAGCTTCGGGCATTGGCAAGACTGCTGCGGGTTGCCCGGGCTGCCGCCGCGTAATTTTTTTTGGTGTATATACTCGTTGCAACGATTATCGTCGAAACGCATCTAACATACCAGAGGAGGATAACTACTATGAGCACACTCGCAACCCCGCAAACTGCCACCACCACCTGGAACATCGACCCGGTTCATTCCACCGCCGAGTTCAAGGTAAAGCACATGATGATCTCGAACGTAAAGGGTCACTTTCCGAAGGTCACGGGAGCGTTGACGCTGAACGAATCCGAGGTCAATAAGTCTCACGTCGAGGCCTCAATTGAAGCGGCGTCGATCGAAACCCGCGATCCCCAACGGAATGCGCATTTGAAGAGCGCCGACTTTTTCGACGTCGAGAAATTTCCTGCGATATCGTTTAAGTCCACTGGCATAAGAGTTGTCCGTGACGGCGAATTGGCGGTCGAGGGCAATCTGACCATTCGCGACGTGACGCGCAAAGTAGTCTTTTCTGTCGAAGGGCCAACCCCGCCTGCCAAGGATCCCTGGGGCAATACGCGAGTCGCGGTGTCGGCGACTACGAAGATTAACCGCAAAGATTTTGGCTTGACCTGGAATGCGGCGCTCGAGACTGGCGGCATTCTCGTCGGCGACGAAGTGACCATCACCTTGGACGTTCAGTTCATCAAAGCGTAAGAGATTTCGCCGCGTGGCCGAGCGCGCTGCGCGGCGCATAAAAGAAAGGAAGGAGAGCTATGTCACTCCGACCAGTAAAACAAATCATTCAACCGAAGCCCACGATTGAAGGCGCGGGCGTCAAACTGCAACGCGCCTTCGGCTTCGGAAAAACCAAGGAGTTCGATCCATTTCTGTTGCTGGACGACTTTCGCAACGACAATCCGGCAGATTACAAGGCTGGATTTCCGTGGCATCCGCACCGCGGGATCGAGACGATCACGTACGTGCTTGCCGGTTCCGTCGAGCATGGCGACAGCCTTGGCAACACAGGCAAAATGACCGCCGGGGACGTGCAATGGATGACGGCCGGCAGCGGTATCTTGCATCAGGAAATGCCCAAAGGCGACCCACAAGGGCGCATGCACGGCTTTCAGTTGTGGGCGAATTTGCCGTCATCGTTAAAGATGACCGACCCGCGCTATCAGGATATTCCGGCGAGCGCGATCCCCGAGGTCACCGACGATGATGGCACGCGCGTGCGCGTCATCTGCGGCGAGTTTTGGGGCAAGAGAGGGCCAGTCGAAGGCGTGGCTGCTGATCCGAATTACCTTGACATCTCGGTCGCCCCGGGACAGAAGAAGCGGATCAAAGTCGAGACTACTCGCAACGCGTTTGCTTATGTGTTTGCCGGTTCGGGCGCGTTCCGGGATGCCTCGGATCCTCGTGCGGTGTTGACCGAACAAGCCGCGGATCCTAACGCGCCAGCCAGTTACGATGTCAGCAATCACTCTCTGGTGTTGTTCGACCGCGGTGACGAGATCGTGGTTCAGGCCGGCGACGAGGGGATTCGTTTTCTGCTGGTGTCGGGTAAGCCGATCGAAGAGCCGGTGGCCTGGTACGGGCCGATCGTAATGAACACGCAAGAGCAGTTGCGCCAAGCAATGGCCGAACTGCAAACTGGCGGGTTCATCAAACATCGCTGAATTGCTGCTGAAGAATGGCTCCGCGCGATCGCCCGCGCGGGGCCTAACTTTTGGTTAACTTAGTTGGAACCGTCGATCCAAAATCTCCCCCTGGCGTGTCGCTGATGGCTCTGATCTCAGTTGATCGAGACGGCAGCTCTCCTATAGGTTTGTGTTGGAGCTGCGCCCTGGATATTTATCTAGTCGACGGCACATACGAACTATTCCGGCACTACTACGCTCTGCCATCCGCGAAGGATTCGGACGGACGAGAGGTTGCCGCGGTTCGCGGTGTTCTCGCATCGATTCTGGGCATGATCAAAGGCGGAGCCACGCATATCGCGGTTGCGACCGATCAGGTTATCGAATCATTTCGCAACGAACTGTGGCCGGGCTACAAGACTGGTGAAGGCATCGAACCGGACTTGTGGGCACAATTCCCGCTGCTGGAAAACGTCCTCGTGGCAGCCGGGATTGTCGTCTGGCCGATGGTGGAGTTCGAGGCGGACGACGCGCTAGCTGCGGCGGCAGCCGCGGCGTCTCGAGATGCGCGTGTCGAACATGTGATTATCTGCACGCCTGACAAGGATCTCGCCCAGTGCGTGCGCGGCACTCGTGTCGTGCAGTTGGATCGCCGGAAGCGGGTCACCCGCGACGAGGCCGGCGTGATCGCAAAATTCGGCGTCTCGCCGGCATCGATACCGGACTATCTGGCGCTTGTGGGCGATGCGGCAGACGGCTACCCGGGACTTCCAGGTTGGGGCGCGAAGTCGTCGGCTGCCGTTCTGGCCAAGTTTGTTCATCTCGAGTCCATCCCTTCGGATAGTCGCGAATGGCATGTGAACGTCGCCAACGCGAGTGCCCTCGCAGGCACTCTCGCGCGCGAGCGGGAGCGTGTACTACTCTTTCGCACTCTGGCCACACTTCGGACCGACATCGCGCTCTTCGACAATGTGGATCAGTTGCGCTGGAACGGTCCTACGCATTCCTTTGCCGCGCTCGCGGCTCAATTGGACGCGGCGCACGCCGAAACGAAGCGGACCGTGCCATCCCGTTCCAGGCTCGCGCCGATTATCGGATCAGCAACGAAGCGATAATGGGCCATGCCCAGCAGGGCTGCGCATAACCTCAAAGAGCGATCTGAGATTCCAGGAAGTTTACCTCATGACTTTCCTGCTCCATGAGAATAGCCTGCTTCCCCGAGCCTTCGTTTCCCGAGCGAGCCCCTATCGGGTCGTGGACGATCAATTGGGAAAAAATCTCAGGAAGCTGATGAACACATTCATGGGCCACGCGGATGACTTCAGTAACAATGGCATGGCTCCTCTCGGCATCTTGGCGCGGGCTGCTCATGGCAGCGACAATACTTTCAATATGTGGGAGTATATGTGCGAAGCGTGGGACGGTCGAGAACGTAAGGTGCTGCAATGTCTTGGTCTGTTTTGCTTCTTGGTCGTACCCTACGCAATTTATCTTGGGATGCACCTCGGTGTGCTCCACGCTGGGCCCGACCAGCTTGCCAAGATTTGCTTTATCTCGGCGTTGCCGTTCGCTCTGTTGGCTTACTTCGATAACGCCTGGTCCTCAAATGATGCCGGTCCAGTCTGCTTGGCGGCTTGGATCGCCGTGTGTGTCGCTTTTTCGTTCAAATGCACGATATGTGTGATTGGATTGGCTGTCACCTTTTTTCCCTTCATCCTTTCCGCACTCCTCGCGCACGGATTTGGCGCAATCTGTCGGCTCTTTAAAGACCGCATTTGCAGTCCCGCCGCCGACTGATAACTCTTCGTTCCCTCGTACCTACACAGCTGGCGTCGCTTCTGTCTTGGAATTCAGCACGGATGATGGGCTAACGGGCGATTGTTCTGGGCCAAAAGTGGGCTTGTGGGCGATCACAGTTAATCTCTTCGAAGCCCGTTTCTGGACGGGGAAGGGAAATGTGTCGTGGCAGACGGCGCAAGAGCTGCTCGGGTGCAGGAAGTGCTCATCTAGCGATACTCTGTACTGCAAGGACGCTGCTTGAACTCGAGACCAATCCGATGGCTGGCGTATCTAGCTGGCTGGACGCTGTTCGCGCTTTTCTTCATCAGTGAGGATGCGGGCCGTCTTCTGTATCAAGGCCGACCCGTTGAGTGGCACGGCTATCTCGTGATCTGGTTGACGACCGCGTATGCCTGGGCTTTTCTCACCCCGTTCGTCTGGTGGCTGGCTAATCGATTCCCCATCGAGCGAAAAACTTGGTGGCGAAGTGTGGGACTGCACCTTGCGTCGAGCTTCTGTTTTGCGCTGATCGAGGCGGTGGCGTTCGCGGGGATCACGCCGCTATTTGGGCTGCCATGGTTTCCACGGAACTTTGCCGCTACCTTTCGGGCGGTCGTACCGATCGATTTTCATTTGAATGTGATCATCTATTGGTCGATCGTCGGTGTTCAACACGGCGTGAGCTATTATCGCAAATTCCTGGAGCGTGAAAGATTGGCGGCGCAACTCGAGTTACGCGCAACTCAGCTCGAGAGTGAACTCACAAAGGCAACGTTGAGCGCGCTCAAGATGCAACTCCATCCCCATTTTCTTTTCAACACGCTCAACGCAATCGTCGTCCTGGTGCGGCAACGTAGGGTGGAAGAAGCGGATGCGATGCTGACAAACCTCGGCGAACTCCTGCGGCAAACGCTCGCGGGTTGGGAAACGCAAGAGGTCCCATTGCGGCGCGAGATGGAGTTGATCAATCTCTATCTCGACATCCAGCGGGTCAGATTTCAGGACAACTTGACGGTCGAAATGAATCTGTCACCCGCGACGCTGAACGCTTTGGTGCCGAGCCTGCTGCTTCAGCCGCTGGTCGAAAATGCATTCCGGCATGGCGTGTCCAAGACTTCTGCGGCGGTCAGGATCGAATTGAAATCAAACTTGAGGGGCTCGACTCTGGAGCTACAGGTTCGCGACGACGGACCCGGAATTTCGGGGGGGATTTCCGGAAACGGAGTGGGATTGAGAAACACGCGCGCCCGTCTGCAGCAACTTTATGGTGAGCGGCAATCATTGCGTCTCGACGGCGTTGCGGGCGGAGGAGCCATCGTGACGGTCTTGCTTCCGTACCGTCCCGAGAAAGGTACATCGGATGAAGCGGCCCGCTAATCACCAGACTGAATCCGGTGAGACTCGCGCTTCGCAAGGCGGCCTGCGGGCTCTGATCGTGGACGATGAGACATTGGCGCGCCAGGGGATCCGAATGCTCCTCGACCAGGATGCTGAAATCAAGCTCATCAAAGAGGCCAGCAACGGAAAGCGGGCGGCTGAATTGATGCTGTCCGGCGGCTTCGATCTGATTTTTCTTGATGTACAGATGCCGGAAATGGATGGCATTACCGCCCTACGGCACTGTCTCGGAGAATTGTCCAGCGCTGTGATATTCGTGACTGCCTACGACCAGTATGCGGTCGAAGCCTTCGAGGTGAACGCCGCTGACTATCTTTTGAAGCCGTTTACGCCACAACGGTTCCGCCAAGCGTTGCAACGAGCCAAAGACCGAATTCACAACGGCTCGCCGGGAACCGATGCGCGGGTGCTTGCGGTCCTGGAACGGATCGCGAACCAGCCAACCTACCTCGATCGAATCGCAGTGCGAGGCGCTTCGGGCACCAGCTTTGTGAACGCAAAGGATGTCGACTGGTTGAAGGCGGCAGAGAACTATGTGGAATTGCATGTGGGGCCGGATTGTTATCTCGTCGAGGTGACTATGGCGGAGATCGCAAAACGTCTCGATGGAGCCCGCTTCGTGCGAATTCACCGTTCCGTGATCGTGAACGCCGAACGTATACGGACGGTGCGGTCCATATCTCATTCGGAGTATCTGGTGACTCTGGTCACCGGCGTTCAGTTTCGCTCCGGACGGACCTACAGAGAGACGATGCAGAGGTTAATCTCGAATCCGTTTTGACGGTTCGCCGGAAGGGCATTCCGGTTCGTCAGCCGGCACGTCCATCTGGTCAAAAAAATCTTTCGCGGTAGAAAGAGATGGGCTAATGTGCGTTCCCATGTGGCGTCTTCTCATTCCACTACTGCTGTTGTCGTGTGCATCCGCCCAGTTGTCCATCGATTCCACCGAGTATCAGGCAAGGCGACGAGCTGCGATGGAAAAGATTCCAGATGGAATCATTGTGCTGCGAGCATTTTCCGGGCTCAAGCATTGGGACGAGTCTGGTTTCCATCAAGACGCAAGCTTCTACTACTTCACCGGTCTGGCCAATCTCCACGGGGCGATCCTGGCGCTGGACGGAACGAAAAAAGAGTCTTGGTTGTTTGTCTCGCCGCGGCTGGGATCCTTTGGCGCGGATCTGCATGGATTCGATTCCGCCTTCCTTGATCCTGGATCGCAAACCGAAGCGGAGCTGAAGCTCGATCATGTTGTTCCGTGGGATCAGTTTGTCTCGTTCGTTGAGTCGAGCCACAAGAGCAATCCCAAGCTGGTTTTGTATGCCGATAGCGCCGGTCAGACCGGGCAGATGTCAGGCGATGCCAAGATCCCACCTGGACTGGGTCCAATGGACAATCCGCATTTGGTGTGGTCGAACATGCTGCGGCAGAAATGGGGCGACATTGAGATTAAGGACGCATTTGCGATCCTCGATGAAGTGCGTTCGGTGAAGAGTCAGGCCGAAGTCGCGCGGATGCGCAAAGCTGCGGCTGTGACAGCGGCCGGCTTTTGGGCGGGCGTACACGCCATCGCTCCGGGAAAAACCCAACGCCAGGTTGAAGGCGCGGTGCTCGACGCGTGTCTACAGGGTGGTGCGGATGGCCCATCCTTATGGCCGTGGGTTCGCTCCGGTCCTCTTGCCTTGGGAAATCCTCTCTTCGAGGCCTTCCTCGATTATCGCAACTTAGATCGCACCATGCAGGCCGGCGAAGTGGTACGACTCGATCTCGGCTGCGACTTCCAAATGTACAAAGGGGATTTCGGGCGAACCATCCCCGTCTCTGGCCACTTCGACGAAGGACAGCGCGAGACGCTGGACTTGTTGAATGGCGCTTACCTCGCCGGTGTAAGCAAGATGCAGCCAGGTGCGACTGCAAAGGATGTTTTCAAAGCCACGGCCAGCTACATCGAACAACATCAGGCTGAACTAAAGTCGGCAACGGCTAAAGAGGCCGCGGCAAACTTTCTGAAGCAACCGAACATGCCCCTGCATGGTCTGGGGGTCGACATGGCGGAAGGCGTTCCTAAGACGTTTCAGGCGGGAAATGTTCTATGTTACGAGCCCATGCTGAGCACCGGGAGCCAGGCTTTCTTTGTGGAAGATACGTTTCTGATCGTTCCGACCGGTCATGAAACTCTGAATCCCGCACTGCCATATTCGGCAAAGGACATCGAACAAGCGATGGCGGAACAACGCGCGAAATGAGGCAGCGTGAAAATAAAAACGCGTCGGCCAACTCGTCATCTTCGTGGCTGCAGCGTTGGCGCTTCTCGGAATGATGGAAAGCGGAACTGATAGAACCTTCGAGTGCATGTGGAGTGTGACGACCCTTCTCAAACTATCGCCGTCGGTTTGTCGGCGTAGGTACGGTCGCACGCGGCGGTAGCGAACTTGGTACACTGGCGTTCCGCCGAGCTTCATGTCTTGAACTTCGGCTTGCAGTCGGATGTCGTGCGCGGCAGCGGATTCGGTTACGTTAGCGCGACGGCGCAGGCTCATACAGACTCAGTCTCGGTGACGGTGGTTTTCTGAATTCTCTTCGTGAGGTACGAGCATCGACTTCGCTCCAAGGAAACTCTCGCCGGTTGTGGGTGGTGGCGGGTGTGGCCGGGTTTATTCTGCTCTTCGCCGTTCACCTGGCACTGATCTCACGCGCCAACACGATCACTTGGGATGAACCCGACCATATCTATTCCGGATATATGTCGTGGCACGGCGATTTTGGTTTGAATCCCGAGCATCCGCCGCTGGTTAAGTTCGTTGCCACTGTGCCTTTGCTTGGCATGCAGCTGAACGTTCCAGAACTGGAAGATCGTCCTTACCGTCTGCAGGCGGTTCTTGGTGGAAGAGATTTCATCTTTCACAACGACGCCGACAAGATGGTGTTTCGCGCGCAGATGGCGGCCTCGATCTTCACGCTGCTATTGCTAGTGATTGCGTTTCTCGCGGCTCAAGAAATGTTCGGAACCAGCGCCGGATTCCTTGCGCTCGGGCTTCTGGTGTTCGATCCAACCCTGCTGGCTCACGGAGCGCTGGTAACTACGGATGCGGCGCAATCCTGCTTTTTGCTGGCGTCGATTTATGCGTTCTACCGCTATGTGCAATCGCCGTCCGCGGGGCGGGTGACGATAACCGCCCTTGCCGCCGGACTGGCGTTGGCGTCCAAGCACAGCGCTGTCCTGGTGTTCCCCATGCTTTTGATTCTCGCGGGAATCGAGATATTCCGGAGAGAGTCAGCGAGCGGAGGAGTGCAACTTTCCGTGGGTAAGCGGGCCGCTCGCTACGCCAAGGCTTTAGTGATCATCGGCCTTATGTCCGTCGCAATTCTATGGGCGGCCTATGGCTTCCGCTATGCGGCGCGCGGGGACGGG
>Ga0209530_1000974_pt1 | contig 15044 bp, 13 predicted proteins | sample BlaSpr_A8_Ref_O1_FD_187987 | JGI IMG/M metagenome (GOLD analysis project Ga0209530, IMG submission 187987) | Forest soil microbial communities from Thunder Bay, Ontario, Canada - Black Spruce, Ontario site 2_A8_Ref_O1 (SPAdes) (version 2) | ecosystem: Environmental > Terrestrial > Soil > Boreal...
CGATTTTGGAGGTCCCCGAAGGAAGAACCAGGTTCTGCGCGCTAATCGCGTTCACCACGTCCAGCGGCGACAGACCCTTCGCTTGCAGTGCGTTCGTATCCAGGTCGACCTGTACCTGCCGCTGCTTTCCACCATACGGATAAGGAATGGCGCATCCCGGGACCGTGATCAAGCGGGTTCGAATGAAATTTACGCCGAAGTCAAACAGTTGCTGCTCCGAAAGCTTCTCTCCCGAAAGCGCCAGTTGAATAATGGGTACACTGGACGCGCTGTAAGTAATGACCAGCGGCGGAGTCGTCCCCGGTGGCAGCTGCCTAAGTTGAGTCTGAGAAATCGCCGTCACCTGCGCGATCGCTTTGGTGATGTCCGCGTGCGGCTGAAAAAACACTTTCACTACAGCGGTACCGTTCAGCGATTGCGATTCGATGTGCGAAATATCGTCCACCAGCGTCGTGAGTGCGCGTTCCGTTTGGAACACGATGCGGTTGGACATATCGTCGGGAGTGAGGCCGGTGTAAGTCCACAGAATGCTGACCACCGGAATATTGATATTCGGAAATATATCGGTAGGCGTGTTAAGAATGACGATGGGACCCAGAATCAATAGCAGTAAAGCGAGCACTACGAAGGTATAAGGCCGTCGCAGAGCAAGTCGGACAATCCACATAATTCCCTCAGGGTATACAAAAACGCCGGCTGCGCAAGGTCATCCGCAGGTACGAATATAAGAATATTCGAGAAAAGAATGATGCCAGGTACCGCTGTCCTTGCGGACAGCCTCAGATTGCGCCCTGCGCGGCCGACGCCGGATCATTAATATTCTATTCGATTTAGTTTCTTAGCCCGGGATGCAGAGTTTTGATTGGATGCAGAGTTGAATGTAAAGATTTGTATCGTTTGCGGAATGTTCTCAGACGACTTCCGACCGTATTTCTTTGCTCCGCGTCGAAGCGGACCTAATTTGGTTTGCGGGCCTTACCGTCGGAGAGATATTGCAGAAGAGCGGTGTCGGCAGCGCGTTTGAACTTCTCTGCAGCCGCCACTCTTGGGCTGACGATGCCTTTATCGACTTGTTTCTGGCCAAGGCTTTGACGCAGTTTGTCGCCGTCCTCGGATTCGTTGGTCATGACCTGCATGTAGAACCAGAGAAAGTGTCGCATCTGATCGAGGGCTGACTTCAACACGTTCAGCGATTCGATTTCCGGCAGCTGACAGAGAGCTTCCATCAGTTCGGGATCGCCGGGCGCCTGCATGGCTGCGCAGTTCAACGTCTGCTGAATTGCCCGAAGGTCTTCCGTCACCCGCAGGATTCGCACATGAACCTCGTCCAGAAAATCACCTTTTTCCATGGGTTGCCGGCTTCCTCGATCAAGAAATACAAGCTCACCATCTCACCCGCGACCGTGGACTAACAGATGTCCCACGTGCATGCGCTTTCGTAATTCCAAGCATTACTTCGGTACGAAGAGAAGCTGGTTCACGCAGAGGTGTATCGCGAAAGCCCATTCTTGCGGCTGAAAAGGGCTATGGCAGCCAGTTTTCTGTGGCTCTAAGAAGCTAGCGCACGAAGGTGCCCACGAAAGCGCTGCGCCTTCCGTGCGACTCCCAATCGACGTCGAGTCCCGGTCCACGATAGGAATCGGTGAGAGCTACCGCTGGCATGGAGTGAGTCAGTTGGGTGAGCGGAGGGTAAAAGGTCACTTCGTTGCCGCAGACATGGTCTTTGTCATTGACCGGTCGGGTTTGCACGGTTGCGAACTGTCCTGCGCGCAACAGGGCCACTCCATGGCGCTCAGCGTTCACCGCGAGTTCCATGGGTGTGGGGATGACTTTGTCGGCATGACGCAAAAGTTCACCGCCCATTTGGTGCGCGAAGGCGATCAGAGCCGCACTTTGCTGCGCGGTTGCCTGATCGTCAACGAGCAGGACAGCCTGTGCGGGATAGGGATTCGCATAGGGATCACCCAAGGTGGCGCGAGCATGAACCGCGGCGGCGACGGTCAGGCCATCCAGCGGAACGCCATCCCAACTGCCGCTCTGAATATGCCACGCTAGAATGGCTTCATCGCCCACTAGGTTGACCTCGCCGTTGGCGAAGCATTGTCCGGTGTACACGTCGGCGCTGCGCGTTTCGACGTAATCACCGCGAATCTGTTGACCGAGAGCTGCTGTAGCAAGACTCAGGAACGCAACCCAGAAAAGTTTATGTAGGCCATTGCGCATAGGTCACCTCACCCGGAAGTATTAGCTTATTGTCCTCCAACTGGGCCGCTTGTGGAAAGTGGTGTTGGTCGTCTCCGCGTTCTCCGCGGCTGTTATCGGCGGTCCCCGCGTTTCAGGATCTCGAAACACTTCCTAGACACACAAATCTTAGATCGCGGAGGTCGCGGAGAACCGCCGCAGAGTGCGCGGAGAAACCGACAGCAAACTCATTCTGTTGTCCGTCACAGCATCCTCGAGCGAGTTACTGGATTTCTTTGGAGGGGGTTGCGTTTGGAATCAGGACCAGCAGGTCATATCCGAAGATCATCCGTTCCATTTCTTTGTCGACGGGTTCGAGGGTGTGAAATCCTTTGCGGAGGCCGCGCAAATCAAACATGGTCCACCCTTCGTTTTCAAGGTTGTCGAACATGGGTTTGAGAAACAGAAAATCGGAGTCTTTGTCTTCCGCCAAGTTAAAATCCGCGGGCTGAGCAGGCCGTCCGATGCCGGCGAAGCGCAGTTGGGAGCCTTTTACTCCCAGGATCGCAATGTGAAGAGAGGTCGTACCCTGACTATCAGCAAATTCGGTAACGAAGTTGCCCATGTCATTGTTTCGCAGCGGATTGATGCCTTTATACATATGCCAGGCACCGAACTTAAACAACACTTTGGGCGGCGCGCCATCGGCCTGGGTCGCTTGCTTGTAGTCGCTCACGAAATTCGATTTCATCAGGAGGGCCCGCTCGCGATTAGATTCGTAACCGGAGCCGTTCATATTCTTCTGGTAGATGTCACGGCTCTTAATGAGCGCTTCGATCAGCGCTTGACTGGTCGCATTTCCTTCGGTCTGAAGTAGATCTCTCAGCTTGTTGAGTTCGTCGTCGGAAGCGGTCATCATGAAAATGTCGCCCGGACTGCCACTTTTTACCGCGACTGCATGGGAGTCATCGTTTTTCTGCAACAGGCGTTGGGCTTCGTCGGCAGCTTGTTTGCCCGGATGAGTCTCCAGTATCCGGGTCAGGATGAGGCCAGACGCGCCCATCAGTTCCTGATCGAGCCCCCACAAACGGAACTCGCGACCCTGCGCGGCGCGAACACAGTGCGTCAGCAGGTCGTACTCCTCTTGATAGTTGTAAAAGGCGATGGTCTCGGGGAATTTCTTTTCAAAAGCGATTAAGCTCTCGCGACTAGAATCAGTGGCGATCCATTGCTGAAGTTCATCAGCCGCCAAGGGCCCGGTCTCGACCGCCATGGTATGAAATCCTTGTGGGCCGAGCAGATCGCAGACCGCGCCCGCAAATTGCGGGATCTGCGAGATTCCGTGATCTTCGCCGATGAGCACGAACTGCGCACCCGTCAGCGCATTTTGCAGCACTCCCACACCGGTTCCCGACAAGCGCCCTTCTTGAACGGCAATCTGATAACGGTTTTGCAGCAGACGCTCGGTGAATTTATTTTCCTGGGCAAACGCCGGCGCGAGCGTGAGCGCGGCGAGACAGAGGGTGCGCAAGGTCAATCTTTGGAACATAGTTCTCCCTGAGTTGGTGTTACTGGCATCGTCAATGCCTGAGTTTGAGGCTGTGTCCCGAAGCGAGTTCGGGAGGTTCTGGTTCGAGTTGAACCGACTTGGATTACTACGCGGTCAGGATCGACTTTGTTTCATTTCTTTTTGCGGAGAGTTCTACAAGGATTTTCGCTGAGACTGCGGTTTTTTGCCTAGACCTGCACGGATTAGGACACCGACGCATCGATTCCTTCCTGAATTGGAACTTTAGTCACCTTATCTTTTCGGAAGTTGGGTCCTGGCACAGATGCTTCAGCGCTCGGCCTCCGATGTAACCATTGATGGGGAAGAAGCGGGAAATGACGAAGGCAACAATCTCGGAGTTGGGCCCACGGCAAGTGCAAGTACTGCTGGTAGGAGGGAGCGAGCAGGAGTTCGCCGAGGTGCGCGAGTTGCTCGCGGAGGGAAACAATGGGCACGTTCATTTTCGGCATGCTGCCTCGCCTGAAGACATGCGCGATCGGTTTGAGGAAGGAAGTTACGATTGCCTGCTATGCAGCGACAAATCGCCTGATACGGTTGCGCATCAGTTGTTACGCTACGTGCGCCAACACGTTTCTGGCATTCCGCTCATTTTTCTGAGCGATCCACTAAATCAGAACGTGATCGAGACTGCGATCCAAACAACAGCCTTTCGCCGTCCAACCGAGGCCAGCCCGCCGAAGCGGGAATCGACGCCTGTCATTCTTAACGAAGCCAGCGCTGACTCCATGGCACGGCAAAACCACGATTCCGAAGATGTGTTGCGCAAGCTTTGGCGCTCCGTCGAGCAGATGGCGGATGCGTTGATCATCATGGACAACTCGGGTGTCATGGAGTACGTGAATCCAGCATTCGAGGCGCTCACTGGATATTCGCGGCAAGAAGCGATCGGCCAGCCGTTCGCGATACTCAACTCGGATCAGCAAACCGACGAATTCTACGGCGAGATGTGGAACACGGTTCGCTCGGGGAATGTTTTCCGTGGAATCGTGATGAACCGGAAGAGAAATGGGGAGACTTTAATCATTGAAAAAGCCCTCACTCCGCTGCGAGACGGCGCTGGCGAGATCACGCACTTCATTTCTACAGCCCGGGATATTACTGAGCGGCGCAAGCTGGAATCGGATTTAGAACAAGCGCACAAAATGGACGCTGTCGGACGACTGGCCGGCGGAGTAGCGCACGACTTCAACAACTTGCTGCTGGTCATCAGCGCCTACGCGGAACTCATGCTCGACTCGCTGGCTGAGACGAGCCCTCTTCGTCGCAACGTGGCGGAAATCATGGGCGCTTCCCGGCGGGCGGCCGATCTGACCCGCCAGTTGCTGGCTTTTGGCCGGAAGCAGATGCAATCGTTGCAGATTCTCGATTTGAATACGGTCATCGGGGAAATCACGGGGATGCTGCCGCGGTTGATCGGCGAAGACATCGAGCTGGTATTCACTCCCGCGAAAGATCTGGGCAAAGTCAAAGCAGACGCGATCCAGATTGAGCAAGTGGTTATGAACCTGGCAGCGAATGCACGTGACGCTATGCCGGCTGGTGGCACGCTCAGCATCGAAACGGCCATGGTGCGAGTCGACGAGTCCTACGTGCAGCGACATGCGATCGTGCCTTCCGGCGATTATGTATTGCTTACCGTTACCGACTCAGGCCAAGGCATCGCGCCGGAACACATGGGCCATATCTTCGAGCCGTTTTACACAACCAAAGAGGCGGGCAAAGGAACGGGACTGGGGTTGGCGACGGTGTATGGAATCGTCAAGCAGAACGGCGGCTTCGTCTGGGTGTACAGCGAGCCCGGACTGGGGACGACCTTCAAGGTCTATTTGCCCCAAGTGCAACCGCTGAGCCGCGAGGTCTCGGTCATCAAGTTGGCTGAGCTATCGCCGCATGGTTGCGAGACCTTGCTGCTGGTGGAAGATGAAGCGTCGGTGCGGCTGGCGTCGTCACAATTTCTTACTCGAAGCGGCTACACCGTAGTCGAAGCGAGCAATGGAGAAGAAGCGTTACGCGTGTCGCGGGCGCACCCTGGGCAGATCGACCTGATGGTTACGGACGTGGTGATGCCGAAGATGGGTGGGCCAACGCTGGCGCAATGGTTGGCGGATGAGCGTCCGAACATGAAGGTGCTGTTCGTTTCCGGCTATGCCGAGAACACAGTTCTGCGCCATGGAAAGATTGACGTCGCGACCCGGTTTTTGCAAAAGCCATTTTCGGGAAAGATGCTGGCAAGAAAAGTTCGCGAGGTTCTGGAAGGAAGTGAAGGCCGCAAATTGGAGCCAATTTCCAGTGCTTCAGGAAATTCTGACTGAGTGGGATTCGAATTAAAGGCCGCGCGGGGCACGCGGATGACAGAGCCTAAGTTGGCAACTTAGTCAATTTGCCGTTTTCTAAGCGGAAGCGATCTCCGCGCCACTCTATTCTGTCGCCGGCAAAACTTGCGATCCAAATTAGGAGTGCGAGAAAGTCGCGAACAGGAATCCATGCGAGGAAGCGGATTACCTGACGGTCCCGCAGCACAGATCTCCCAACCACGACAGCGACGCCGACACGCATGGCTGCGGTAAGAGCGAACAATGCCCACGCCCAACCTGCGCCTCGGGCGAAAATTACCGCGAGTGCTGCCCACGGCAGACCAAATGTTATTCCGAGTCCGAGGTAGCCCCAGAAACGAGAATCGCGAACTGTGCGGGCCCAACGTAGCTGGTGATCGAGGAAGGCGCGAAGACTGTAACGAGGCAGGAAGGTCTCGACCACGACATCAGATAACTTTACTTTGAGCCCCATCGCGGCGATCCGGCTGCCCAACTGATAATCGTCGGCCAGATAATCGACGAGAGCTTCGAATCCGCCGATGGCCTGCAAATCGCGGCGGCGAAATGCCAGAGTCGAACCCAATCCGAAGCGGATTCCATGCTCGAGGTTTTGCGCGACCAGAACGCCGCCACAAAAGTCGGTGATGCCAATCGATTCCAAGCGAGAACCCAGCGTTGAATTAGCGATCCCGCGATAGAGGCAAGTGACTAAACCGATCTCGGGATCCGCCAGCGGTGCGAGCACGCGGCGCAGGTAATCGGGCTCGACCCGAATATCGCTGTCATTGACAATGATGTATTCGTGACGTGATTGACGGACCATCTGGGCGAGATTGCTTACCTTGATATTGTTACCCAGTTTCTCGGGGCAAACCATTAACCGGATCGCGTGGCTCGGAAACTCCGTTTTCAGGTGTTCGACCAACGGGATAGCGGGATCGTTGGCGTCGCTCACGCCGAAGATGATTTCGTAGTTTTCGTAATCCTGCAGGCAATGGCTGCGGAAACTTTCGTACATTTCAGGGTCGGTGCCGCGAAGGGGCTTGAGGATGGAGACGGCTTGCACAGAGCGGACACTCTTGTTTGCCTCTTTTTGCCATCGCTGAAATCTCCATGCGCTCCATAGGCAGAGGGCGTAATAGCCTAAGCTCGAAATCGTCGCTAACGCGGCGAAAATCTGAATGGCCTGGACGGTGTAGCGAATCATGGCGCGTGGGATGAGTCTAGCAGCATAGACCAGGCCCGCTCGACGCGCTCTTCGCCGGTCGGATTGAAACTCAGTTGCCACTTGCCGGTTCTCAGTTCTCAGTGGCGGCGACGATATCGCATATAATGATTTTGTAGGCAGCTGGACCGGACGGTCGCTCTTGTTTCGTCAAGGAACGAGGGAGGAAAGTCCGAACTCCGCAGGGCAGTGTGCCGGATAACGTCCGGGAAGCCGGGTTCAAGCCCGGTTGACGGCTAGTGCCACAGAGAACATACCGCCTGGTGTATCTTCGGATGCGCGAGGTAAGGGTGAAAAGGTGCGGTAAGAGCGCACCGCCGCGGCAGTAATGCAGCGGGCAGGGCAAACCCCACACGGAGCAAGACCAAATAGGGAGGGAACGCCCGGGTTCGCCCGGGAGAACGTGCCGGCTCGGCGCGTCAAACCTCCGGGTAGGTCGCTTGAGCCGCGCAGTAATGCGCGGCCCAGAGGAATGACCGTCCTGCGGGAGCAATCCTGCGGACAGAATTCGGCTTACAGGTCCGGCTGCCACAACACTTTGGAAGCAGATCAGGAGCGAAATTCATGTCAGCACCTAGCCGTCGTCCCGAGATTCGTCGTCGTCGCACTCGCAAAGAGAAAATTCTTAAGCTGCGCAAGAGTCTGGCTGCAGCTTCATCTGAAACCGATCGGGCTCGATTTCGAACGAAGCTGCATCGTCAGGGATTGATTTCTCCGGGAACACCGTTGCTAAAGCCCGAGTAGGGGATTGTTCTTTGCGCAAACTGCTTTGGTTTTGATCGCCCAGCGCTGGCGTGGACGACCACGCCTACACCGCTTTGTCGTATTGAATTTCCTTCGTTTGTTTTCCTGCGACTTCTTTGTAGACACCCAGAATCTGGCGGGCTGAGGCTTCCCAGGAGAATTTCTTGACCTGCTCGTAGGCCCTCTGTTTGAACTTTTCGCGAACTTGCTGGTCGAGCAGGACGCGGTGGAGCGCGCGCATGATCTCGAAGACATTTTCGGGATTCACCATCACGGCTGCGTTTCCCACGACCTCGGGCAGGGATGAGGTGTTCGAGGTCACGACCGGAGTTCCGTGGGCCATGGCTTCCAGCGGCGGCAGCCCGAATCCTTCGTAAAGGGACGGGAAGACGAATATCTTGGCCGCGTCGTAGAACACTCGCAACATTTCGATGGGAACGAATCCCATGAAGCGTACGTCATTTTGTACGCCGCCGCGAATCACGGTACGGCGTAAGTCGGGATGTTTCGAGAGTTCGTCGCCGATGATGATCAGCTTCAGATCTGGAAACTGTCCTTCCTTTTCCAGTTCCGCTTTCAGCGCGGAAAAAGCTTCGATAATCCTTACGAGATTCTTATGGGGACTGATGCGGCCCGCGTATAGAAGAAAGGGATAAGTGACCAGGTAGCGCTCAGCCAGGACTTGCCGGTCAGTGTCGGAAGCGTGGCCGCTGAGGAAGCGCTCATCAATCGCGTTATACACAACCTCGATCCGCGACCCGGGGATGCCAAATAATTTTTCGATCTCGCTTTTGGTGTACTTGGAAACCGCCAAAATTCGGGCTGCCCCTCTCAGCACGCGCCGGGTAAGGTGAAAATGCAGCGAACGCCGCAAGCTCGAGCGATCGTGGGCGCGATACATGTGCTCGAGAACATCATGGACGGTCATTATGTAGGGGCAAGGGAGAGTGCGCGGCATCCAGAACAGGTGCGGAATATGCACCAGATCACAGTTCACCCGCTTAAGGATGGCACGGCACTCGAGATAACCTTTCGCGGTAGTGCCATCGTCGAGCAAAGCAATCGCCTGAAAGTTTGGCGGGAGCGGAGCGATCTCTGCGACTTTTTGCGGGGAACCGATGAGAACATATTCGTTTGAGTGATCCAGTCGGCTGAGCGCGCGTACCACATTGCGCGTGTAGGTGCCGACGCCGAACTCGGTCATCCGCCGGATATCAATGGCGACTTTCACGGGAAGATTTAACCACAAAGGACATGAAGGTACACAAAGGAATTCGACTTTCGGGCAAAGACGCGTGGATTTACGCTCTTACTTCTGCCTGCGCCCTGGCTCGGCGGTCTGCATATAGCGGGAAGGTGTTTGCCAGTTCGAGCACTTGCTTGCGGATTTTCTCCAAGGTAGCGGCGTCGGTTCGGTTATGGAGGGCCTCGGAAATCCAGCGGCCCACTTGCCGCATTTCGGCCTCTTTCATCCCACGCGTCGTCAAAGCTGGCGTTCCAATACGGATGCCGCTGGGTTTCAGGGGCGGGTTGGTATCGAAAGGAATGGCGTTTTTGTTGACGGTAATGCCAGCCTGGTCGAGCGCTTTCTCGGCTTCGCTGCCGAGCATGCCTTTCGAAAAGACATCGACCAGCATGAGATGCGTGTCGGTTCCGCCGGAAATGATGCGAAAGCCTTCCGCCGCGAGGGTCTCGGCCAATACCTTCGCATTAGCCACGACCTGCCGGGCATAATCGCGGAAGTCTGGCTGCATGGCTTCGCGGAAGCATACAGCTTTCGCGGCGATAATGTGCACGAGTGGCCCACCCTGCATGCCGGGGAAAACTACTTTGTCGATGGCGGCGGCGTAGTCCTGCTTGGAGAGGATCATTCCAGCGCGCGGCCCGCGCAGTGTTTTGTGCGTGGTTGAAGTCACGATGTGCGCATGCGGAACTGGCGAGGGGTGAGCGCCGCCGGCAACCAGGCCAGCGAAGTGCGCCATGTCCACCAAATAAATTGCGCCGATTTTATCGGCGATTAGCCGCATGCGCGCGAAATCGATGATGCGTGGATAAGCGCTGCCGCCGCCGATGATCATCTTCGGACGCTCTTTTTCGGCAAGCTTTTCGAGGTCGTCGTAATCGATGGTCTCGGTTTCCTTGGTCACTCCGTAGGGAACAATGCGATACGTTTTTCCTGAGAAGTTGAGATGGAAGCCGTGTGTAAGGTGGCCGCCGTGCGCCAGATTCAGGCCGAGAATCGTGTCTCCTGGTTGCAGCACCGCGGCGTAAGCTTCCATGTTGGCTTGCGATCCGGCGTGCGGTTGGACATTGGCGTGCTCGGCTCCGAACAATTGCTTGGCGCGTTCGCGGGCCAGATTCTCGACGACGTCGGCGAACTCGCAGCCTCCGTAATAGCGTTTGCCCGGATAGCCTTCTGCGTATTTGTTGGTGAACACCGAGCCCATGGCTTCAAGCACGGCTTCGCTGACGAAGTTCTCTGAGGCGATGAGTTCCAGGCCTTCATGCTGGCGACGGACCTCATTGTCGATAGCCGCGGCCACCTCGGGATCTTCTTCGTAGAGCGGACGCGACATGTTGTTGCTTTTCATCTCAGTCTCCGCGCATTAGAGCGTTTAATCGCCGGACTTCTGGTAAACGTCCGGGCGGTGAAGTTCCATATAGTTCTGGGGCTTCTTTAAAGGCTCGAAGCCGAGCTTCGAGTATAGCCCGTGCGCGTCTTGCGTGACCAAACTCCAGCGGCGCAGTCCCTGCAAACGAGGATGCTGCATGATGCATTCCATCAGCCATTTTCCCAGGCCGCGACCGCGAAACGAGTCGAGCAAGAATACGTCGCCAATGTAAGCGTAAGTCGCGTAGTCGGAAATCACGCGGGCAAATCCGACTTGCCTTCCCTCGGAATACACCCCGAAGCACAGCGAGTTTTCGATGGAACGAGCGACAACATCGCGTGAAATTCCCTTGGCCCAATAGCACTTGGTCAGGAAACCGTGAACGACATCCAGGTCAATCAGCTTTCGATCAGTGCTGACGGTAAATTCGCCTCTGCGGCATTCTCTAGTCTCGGACTGAATGGCTAGCGCAGACATAATTCGACACGCTGGAGTGCTTTGACACTTTCATTCTAAACAAGCGTTTGGCATACTGCACGAAGTGTGCCGGAGACGCAGCAAGCTCGGCCTCCGCCGAAGCATGGCTGTAGAAACGTTGCCTTTGCTAGCCCTCGAATGCGGTTCTCATGAACGACGCGAGATTCCAGCCATCGATGTATTTGTAAGGCGTTTCTCCGGTTGTGTAGTGTCCGCAAGGCAGCACTACTACTTTGTGATCCAGACCGTGTCGCTCAAACTCATGCACGGCGCTGCGTGAAAACTCCGGCAGAAATGTCAGATCGTACTTGGCATAGATGATGAGCGACTTCTTCCGCCAGCGCGCGAACTGCTGGAAGTATGAAGCCGGGCTCACCGCACTCCAAAGAACCCGCAAGCGTTCGAGATCGATCTGAGATTCCAGTCCTTCACGGATGTGCCGAGTGGATTGCCCGTGCCACACGACATCGGCGACGTAAGTTGCGGCATGATTGAAAGCTGCTACTTGAATCCGCTGGTCGTGTGCGGCGGCGAGAAATGCGTAACACGAACCGAGACTTGTGCCCAGGATGCCAAGACGGCGATAGCCCTGGAATTCGAGCCAATCCAGACAGCAACGCACATCGATGACCGCTTGACGGCAAGCGTCGAGCGTTCGTCCGATGTTGGCGGAGACAGCATAATCAGCGCGCAGAATCTCGGGAGGAGTTCGAATGTCGTGGTAAGGCATGCTCAAGCGCAAAACTGAAATCCCAAGAAGATTCAGCACGCGGCACAAGCTGTTATAGGCGAGGGCATCGGAATTCCAATGCGGCAAGAGCACAATCGCGCGTTTACCTCGCGCGGGAAACCAGCGGGCGTTTACGAGGTTATTTTCCGGAAACGGCGTTCGCACGGGGGAGGTGAAACGCAGAAAATCTGCGTGCGTGCCCCGGACTTTTTCCTCCAGCGCAGAATCGGGCACAGCGCGTGTGCTGAAAACTTTGACCTCACGCCGCTCCAAGCGAAAATCGCCTGGCTTGATGTAGGAGAAAAATTCATCGCTCGACCCTACAATTCGCCGGTTGTAATCGCGCAAATAGCTTTCGCTGTTTTCGGGAATGTGTCCGGGCGCATAGCCGTTGCGACAGGGCCAGTCCCGCGCCCACTCCACGCCCCATTCCAGCGGGCGCACTACGCGGTTGTTGTCCACGGAGGTGAGCCGGGTTTCCCAGTCATACATCCATTGTGCGTAGCGTGGGAGCATGTATTCCGAGGATAACAAACGGATGGGAGGAGAATCAGCCTCCGCGCAGTGAATCGCAAATAACTGGCATTGGAATGGGAGTTGGCGGATTCGGAGATTATCTCCCAGCCCTTTCAGAAGGGAGCAGGATTTCCCATTTTGACGTTGTCGAACATTTTTCCGAAGAGTCTGCGTCAGACGACCGCTGCTTTCGTCTTTCTCGTGACATCCTAGAATTCGAGACACCTGAGAAAAGACCGCGCAAGGCATGTCCGTTTGCATGTAGCTACGTTTGGAGTTACAATGACGTTCGAGTGGGATGAGGCCAAAAACCGTTCCAACCTCAGGAAACACGGGTTCGATTTCGGCGACGCGGAGGAGATGTTTCGGGGCGTTCTTGTCGTAGACCCTGACATTCGAGAGGATTACGGGGAAAGGCGATGGGTCGGAATCGGTTCTATTCGCGGTCGCGCTGTGCATGTGGTTTTTACTGAAACTGGCCCGCAAACCATTCGCATCATCTCATTGAGAAAGGCAAGCCGACGTGAAAGCGAACAATACGAAAAGGCGATCCAAGACAGACTGGAAGCGGATTGACGCACTGCGGGATGCGGACATCGATTTCTCTGAAATTCCGGAACTCGGCCCTGATTTCTTCGCGAGAGCGATTATCTGGCCGGGACCGAAGAAGCAGATTACCCTGCGAGTCGACCCCGATGTCTTGACGTTTTTCCGCAAACAAGGCCGAGGCTATCAGACGGTGATGAATGCCGTTCTTCGAAAGTATATGGAGACGAGAAAAGAACGCTCAGTCTAATCTTGCAGGTTGCAGCTTTCGGCGATCTTAACTTCCGTACCTTCGCGGTACACGTTTCGAGATTCCGCAGAGAATTTCGTAGGGCACCGTGTCAGAGAGCGATGCGTGTTCCCGGGCGTCGACACTCAGTCCGTCGGTCGCGCCGAGCAACACCACCTCATCTCCCACTGAAACTCCGGGTAGTCCGGTCACGTCGGCCAACGTCAAGTCCATGGAAATCCGTCCGACAATGGGCGCGTAGTTCTCGCCTACGATCACCCTGCCTTGAGAGGAGATTTTCCGGTTCAGCCCATCGGCGTATCCGACGGGAAGAACGGCAATACGGGCAGGAGCTTTTGTGATGTAGATCCCGCCGTACCCTAGAGCCTGGTTGGCACGCATATCTCTCAACGAGAGAATGCGGGTCTTCCACGTCAAAACAGGTTTTACCTCGAGCCGCAACCCACTGCCGCTGACTTCGCGACCAGCACGTTCGAAAGGCAAGTGATATCCATAGAGCGCAATTCCCGGGCGCACCATCGTGTTCCACGATTCGGGACGCGAGATCACAGCTCCGGTATTCGCCGCGTGGATGAGCGGCGGATCGAACCCTTCGTGTCGAAGAAGATTCCGCACTTGTGCGAAAGACTTTAACTGCGCTGCCACCGATGGCTCGTCTAGAACCTCGGACGAGGCCAAGTGAGTGGACAACCCCTCAAGCACCAGATGAGGCGAAGACTTCAATGCGGAACAAATTCGCGGCAGATCCTCCGGCGCGACTCCCAGCCGTCCCATGCCCGTGTCGACTTTCAAATGGATCGGATGTTTTGAAACACCGAGGACGGTCGCGGCCTTTTCGAACAATTCGATTTGCCCCGTCTCCCAGATGGTCGGAGTCAATCCCAGGCGAATGATTTCTTCCTCTTCGCCACGCCAGAAACCCGTCATCAGCAGGATGCGTCCGCGGATGCCGGCTTCGCGCAGCGGAATCGCTTCATCGAGCGAAGTCACACCAAACCAGCGCGCTCCTTCCTCTTCGAGCGCTCGCGAACATTCGACGGCGCCGTGGCCGTAGGCATCGGCTTTCACGATGGCGCAAATCTCAACCGCTGAACCGATGTGGCGCTGCACGGCACGAAAATTTTGCCGCAAGGTTCCGAGTAAGACTTCGGCCCAAGTCGGCCGAGTCGCGGTTCGCTTGGCAATTTCGATGGTAGCCACTTGCCTGATTATAGCGGCCTGAGCGGATGCCATCAGGTTACTGGCGTACTACCCCTTGCGCCTGCATCTTAGCGCCTCCAAAACCACCTATCCGCCCGAGAGCGTGAAGTTAACGGTGACTTGGGTTTCCACTTCCACTGGCTCGTTGTTCAAGTAATACGGACGGTAGCGCCACTGCAGAACGGCGTCAATCGCCGATTGCACCAGCAGGGGATGGCCGCTGACAACTTGCAGATTTTCAATCTTGCCCTCACGGGAAATCATAGCGCGTAACACTACGATTCCCTGAACCCGCGCCTGACGCGCCAGAGCTGGGTATTGCGGCTGCACTCGATAGATAAGATTTCCTTCCATCATTCGAGAAACACGAGGCGGATGAGCGGAAGGGGTTGGCGGAGGCGGTGGCACGAAAGCCCTAAATCCATTTCCAATCGAGTCAAGCACGCCGTTGCGAGCCGTCCGATCGCCGTTCCCGCCGGAGACTCCCAATCCATCCAGGTTGACCGGCGGCGGGGCGATCGATTCGTCGACATTCAAAATCTGTCGCGGCACGGAAGGTGGGGCGATGACATGGCCGTCCGTTGAGATGTTGCTGCTGGCGTGGGTGTTTCGCGCAGACGCTGGAGCTGCCGGTGGCGGAGGCGGTGTGACCAGTGCGGCTAACGATTGCATCTGGGG
>Ga0209530_1000977_pt1 | contig 14964 bp, 12 predicted proteins | sample BlaSpr_A8_Ref_O1_FD_187987 | JGI IMG/M metagenome (GOLD analysis project Ga0209530, IMG submission 187987) | Forest soil microbial communities from Thunder Bay, Ontario, Canada - Black Spruce, Ontario site 2_A8_Ref_O1 (SPAdes) (version 2) | ecosystem: Environmental > Terrestrial > Soil > Boreal...
TCGCGGAAGGCCCGAACAATTCGCTGCTGTACTATCATGCAACTCCTGGTTCTAAGTGGGACGTCGCTACGGTAGCTGGGGATGGAACGACGTTCTCGGCAGCTGCGATTGCGGTCCGCTCGGTGGACCCGACCGGCGAGGCGGACGTGGTTGCGGAAGGCCCGAACAATTCGCTGCTCTACTATCATGCAAAGCCTGGTAAACCATTTGTCGCCGCTACGGTAGCTGGGGATGGAACGACATTCTCGGCGCCTGCGATTGCGGTACGCACGGCGGACCCGACCGGCGAGGCGGACGTGGTTGCGGAAGGCCCGAATAATTCGCTGCTGTACTATCATGCAAAACCTGGTAAACCATTTGTCGCCGATACGATTGCCGGGGATGGAACAACTTTCTCGACGCCTGTGATCGCGGTACGAAAGGCGGACCCGGCCGGCGAGGCGAACGTGGTCGCGTATGGGCCTGATGACAATTCACTGCTGTACTATCATGCAACTCCTGCTTCTAAGTGGGACGTCGATACGATTGCGAAGTTTTAGCGCGGGTCGAAGGATGACAACTTCGCTGAAACAGAGGGGGCCAAGGCTCCGAGCCAAGCAGCGCTCCGGGAAATAGAGCTGCAGGCAACGTAACAACAAGGCCGTCCCGTGGAGCTGGCCGTCCCACGGGATGGCGTTGTGCAATTGCCTGCATCCTTAACTGCTTGGCGCAAGTAAGACAAAAGCTAGCGGGCAACAAGTTCTCTTCAGCAACGAACTTGCCATTCACAGTCACCGTCTCAAACTATATAGACTTTCACGTGGCGGCAGGCTACGCATATTACCACGTCGCTACAGCGGTCAACTTGCGAGGTGAAGAAAGCAAGTACCCAAAGCAAGTGCAAGCTGTAATCCCCATTCATCCTGTGACTGCAGAGGCGTTTTCGCAATCAGAAGCAAGTCCTCCTCCGAGAAACATTCCCGTGGACTGCGGCGTCGATCCAGCATCGTTTTGCCGGTGCTGATCGGCGCCGCGTTCAACGGCAGTGTGGATTCGCGGGGCTGGTCGCCGTTCGGTTCGCGCCTTCCAGAATCAGGCGGTCGAGACGTCTTTCTCTCGAGATGGACGGTGTTCGGGAGGATCTTCGATCGAGGATGGTGGAATCTTTTTTGTCTTTCTCATCCATTCGGCGGCCCGTTGTTCGGCTTCGAGAAGTTGCTCCATGGTCATCGACTTGTTGACATGATTTTTGGCTCGGGTGATCTGTTCACTGGCGATCAGGAACCACATGTAGGCGTACACGAAGTCCTTTGGGCTAGACCGACGAGCCGAGTAGAGATGCGCCAGGGCCAGTTGCGCGGTGGGCAAACCCTCTTCTGCAGCTTTTTGACAGATGGCGATGGTCGCCTGATCGTGACGACCGCCGTTCGCCGAGTTTCCCAGGAGGGCCGGAAGGAGCGACTGTGCGCGACTGGCCTGGCTCAGCGTCATGAACAGCAGTTCGACCCGGCTGGAGACGCCTAATTTATCGAATACTCGAAACAAGTAGTTCTTTATGGTGTGCTGACTCAAGCCCAGACGTTCGGCAATTTCACGATTGGTCAGCCCCTCGGCCAGACTGCGGACGACTTCCATCTCGCGCTTCGAAAGCAGATCCAAACCGTTGGCGTCCACTGCCTTGACCGTCGGCGAGGATGCCAGGGCTTCCACGGCAAACGACATCTGCACGCTGGTGGCCCAGATCTGGCCCTCGTGAACACTGCGGACGCATTTGCTGAGCGACTCGACGGAATCGTGACGGCTGAAGATTCCTCGAGCGCCGGCGCGAAAAGCGTGCAGGATCAACTCACGCTTCGAAGAGTCCAGCAGAATGACGGCGCGGATTTGGGGATGCGTCGCCCGCAGTTCCCGTAGAACTTCAAACGCGCGGTGCGCCTCCTCGTCCAGGTTGGAACTGATCAGCAGAACGTCCGTTCGGTGTGCGACAGCTGCGGCGATCAGACCGTGGGAATCGGAATCCGAACTAAGGACGTCCAAGCCACGATCCCGGGCCAGTGCATCGGCGAGAAGCTGGGTGTGGATCCGGCTATTGTCCGCGACCAGTACGCGGATCCTGTCCTCGTTCACACGCGGGGTATCCATAAGTTTCTCCAGCGACACCATTCGATTAGGCCGCCAAAACTGAAACCAAATGCCACAATCGGAAACCAAGCCTTGCTGAGAACGGGGGATCTCCCACAGGCGGGGGACTTGTTTTATTCGGGGGAGGTTTGAAAAAGCAAAGACTGCAAAGACAACAGCCCATCAAACAATAAGGATGCCGTGGCGAAACTGCGAACGCCAGTAGCAGCCGACTGCAAGTTTAGCGTACTCGCGATTGGAATGCAAGCGGAAGGTTGCAATGCTTTGCAATGGTTGTAGCCGGCTGCAACTCTTGGCTGACGACGAAGCGGATGCTGGACGATTGGTTGCGCTTCAATCGGACTTTGAGGTTTGTGGCTATCGGCAGATCGATGTGTATGTCTTTTATAATCAATTGGATCACGTCCATTGAGTGCCGTATTCCTTCGTCGGGGCAAGTCCGACGGATTTGCCAGGAACGCCGCGGAGCGACCCCATAGCACTCTAGTGGGGGAGAATTCGTTCTCTGGACTGACCATCCCTTCAGGTTGAGAATCTATACCCCGACTTATATGAGAAGGATGTCGCGGAGACCCTGTACCACTTGCAGCGTCCTGCACACGAATGTAGTCTGGAGTCACTTTCGGGCAAACAACTCACCGTCGAGTTCCCCGTCCCCCGTGCCCGGTAAGCGGAAATTCTAATTGTCATTGGGCCATTGGTTGAAAATATCCGAGTATTCGCACAACACCTGGAAGTGTTGCGCAGGGGATTCACAACTCCTGCGGCGGGTGTCACGGCTTGACAAAAAGAGTAAATTGCAATAATCTACATAGACTTACTAGACATTAATTCTCCCCCCCGAATTAAAGGCACTACTCCCCCGGGTTTTTGAATATCGGATCCCCCGTCTTTTTGAAGCCATTCGCAGGTAAAAAGTCACATTGTGACTCAGAGGGCGAAGCTATGAGTGCCGGCAACCAGTCTTGGGACTCTGCGAGTATGTCACCAATCGTGACACCAGGGGTTGAACATTGGTACGCGGTGCATACTCGCGCCCGGCATGAACGGGTCGTAGCCCAGCGATTGCGGGAACAAGGGGTGAACACGTTCTTGCCGCTGGTCACCGAGGTGCATCGCTGGAGCGACCGGCGCAAGTCGGTGGAACTGCCGCTCTTCGGTTGTTATGTGTTTGTCAAATTGTGTCCTATAGGCGAGGAGCGATTGCGCGTTCTGCGCATCGATGGCGTGTTCAAATTTGTGGGCGCTCGCGGATTAGGCAGTCCGATCGCTGAATCGCAAATCGAGGCGGTTCGGATTTTGATCGGGCAGCAAATACCCTGGAGTGCGCATCCGTTTCTTCAGATCGGCCAGCGAGTGCGGGTGCGCGGCGGCGCGTTGGACGGAGTCGAAGGTATTCTGCTGGCTCGAAATGACGACAACACCTTGGTAGTTTCGATCGACGCAATTCAGAGGTCGTTGGCAGTGCGCATTCAGGGATACGACGTAGAGCCTCTCTAGGATTCTTACACTCTGTCTTTCTCTCAGCATCTCCCAAAGGAAACTTTAATCCCGTGATAGAAAACGCAATCGAAGCGGTACGCCTCCTGGTCGTCAGCAAGGAGCCCACCGTGGTTCGCTCGCTCGGATCGATCGGGGAATCCAATTCCTGGCAACTGGAAACGGTGGGCAGCGGTTGGGAAGCGTTGGAGTACGTCCAGGCGGGAGTTACGCCCGACCTGCTTCTCTTGGATCTGCCTCGCGGGGATGCCGACAGCCTGCATATCTTGCGGTGGCTGCGTCGACTTCGTCCGAACTTGCCAATCATCCTGCTCTGTTACCCCGACGACGCCGGACGAAAAAATGAGGCTATCCGGCTGGGTGCCCAAGATTACCTGGTCCGGCCCCTCGATGATGAACAGCTGCAGAGTGTGATACGCGGCCAACTCAGCTCGCGGACCGACGGCATCGAGATGGAGCTGGCCAGCGAGGACATCGAGCAGGTTAGCGATGATACATTCTTTGTGGGCGCGAGTCCCATCATGCGCAAACTTCGCGCCCAAGCGGAGTTGCTGGCGCAAGCCAATGTTCCTGTGCTTATCCTGGGAGAGACGGGAAGCGGAAAAGACACCGCGGCTCGTCTGATTCACAAGCTCTCGGTTCGCTCCGGATTCAGATTTCTGAAAGTGAATTGCGCGGACCTGCCCGGGGATCTGCTCGAAACCGAGCTTTTCGGCTACGAGCGCAGGGATTCGGGCACGGTGCGATCGAAACCGGGCAAGCTCGAGCTCTGCGAAAAAGGAACGGTGTTGCTGGATGAAATCACGGAGATGCCAACCAGCGTCCAGAGCAAGCTGCTGCAAGTGCTGCAGAACAAGCAGTTCTTCCGGCCGGGCAGCGGCGCCAAAGTTGACGTGGATGTCCGGATTCTGGGTGCTACCAGCGCCGACATTGAGCGCGCACTTTCTGAAAAGAAGTTGCGCGAGGATCTCTATTACCGCCTGAGTGCTTTTACCGTGCAGGCACCGCCGTTGCGCCAGCGGAAAGATGAGATTCCCATTCTGCTTCGCCACTTTATGCATCATCTGGCCAAGCATTATGGTCTGACTCCGCGTACTTTTTCCCCGGCTGTGCTCGAAGCCTGCCATGCCTATTCGTGGCCGGGAAATCTCCGCGAACTCGAAGAGTTCGTGAAGCGATATCTGGTGATGGGTGACAAAGAGTTTATCTTTGCCCCGGCGAAATCGGAGCACAAACCAGGGAACGGTAAACCCCACAACGGAAACGGAAACGGGATTTCGGCACCTTCGCCAGACACAGTGAACGGAGGCGAAAATGGGGATCGATCTGCCACTCCGAATTCGCTCAAGTCGCTGGTGCAAAGTGTGCGTTGCGAAGCGGAAAGAAACGCGATATCTACCGCGCTCGAGAAGACTGGCTGGAACCGGAAAGCTGCAGCGCGGTTGCTTGGAGTCAGCTATCGAACCCTGCTGTACAAGATCGAGCAATACCATATGAGTTCTTCGGAAGCCTATCCGACCGCCTTTCCCGGGAACGGCTTTAGAGGCAATGGCAAGCGGATTTAGCGGCTGCGGCGGCCGCGCGGCGTTACAATGGCTCAGTTTGGAGCAAACCATGACAATTCCAGGAAGGAAGACGTGCCGGCGAGCATCCACGGTCGCCGTTTGCATTCTGATCTCGGGTTGGCTGGCGGCGCAGACTGACACTACGAAAGATGCGAAATCGGGAGCGCAAACCGTTGCAGGGGATCCCGCTGCGGGCGGAACAACAGCCCTGGCGCATAACGATACTTACGTGATTGGTGTAGACGACGTTTTGGCGATCAATGTCTGGAAAGAACCTGATGTATCTCGTACTGTTCCTGTGCGCTCGGACGGGAAAATCTCATTGCCTTTAGCCGGTGAAGTGCAGGCGAGCGGAGAGACGCCGCTCCAATTAGAGAAACTGCTGGCCACTAAGCTGCAAAGCTTCATCTCGGAGCCGGAAGTTACGGTTATCGTTTCAGAAGTCAAGAGCCAGAAATTCAACGTCCTCGGCATGGTATCGAAGCCTGGATCATATCCGTTGACAAATTCCGCGACCGTACTGGACGCCATCGCGTTGGCCGGGGGCTTTCGCGATTTTGCCAAGCAGAAGTCTATCTACATCCTCCGTCAGAACCCTGACGGTTCTCAGTCACGCTTGCCCTTTAACTATAAAGAAGTGATCAAAGGCAAGGACTCGGCGCAGAACATCAGACTCCAGCCGCGTGACACGATTGTGGTGCCTTGACAGCCAGCGTGATAATTCGAGTTTTCGTGAGTGTGACTCTCTTGAGTGCGTCGGTTCTGTTCGCGCAGGAGGACTCGCCGAGCCCAGCCTCCGCGGCAACGGGGCCCGACGCGAACGGCGGCGCCATGTTGATACCCGCTCCGATTAGCGGCGGAGGGTATGCGATGGGATTTACCTCCGAGACGCGTTCCAACTATCTACGCGGAGGGCTGACTTTCGGCAGCGCCTACGACAGCGACGCTACGACCGAAGCCAATGGCAAGCCCATCGGGGAGATGAGCTACTCGATCTGGCCGACGATTGCGCTCGATCAGACGCGGTCACGACTGCATTGGGTTCTAACGTACAGCCCCGGATTTACCTTTTACCAGAAGACGAGTGGACTCAATCAAGCCAACCAGAACCTCATGGTGGATTTCAAGTTCCGTTTGAGCCCGCACGTGACCTTAGCGCTGCGAGATAGTTTTCAGCAGACATCCAACGTGCTGAATCAGCCTTATTCGGATTTGGAACAGCCCGTTTCCGGCGGCATTTCCGTTCCCAATAATTCTGTGGTCGCGCCGCTTGCCGAGACCCTCACCAACTCGGCGAATGCTACGCTTTCCTACCAATTTGCCGCCAACGCGATGCTGGGAGCATCTGGAACTTTTTACAATTTGCACTACCCGACGCAGTCACAAGTACCGGGCTTATACGATTCGAGTTCGAAGGGTGGATCGGCTTTTTACAACTACCGGATCTCGAAAATGCACTATATTGGGGCTACATATCAATATCAGGATTTCCTGTCCTTTCCGACCGGCGGACAGAGCGAAACGCAAACCCACAGCATCTTCCTTTTTTATACGGTTTATCTGAAACCGACTTTTTCCATTTCGCTGTACGGCGGCCCGCAGTATTCGAACACCGTACAGTTCGGGACTCCGTCGACGACGGCGTGGGCCCCGGCGGGCGGAGGCAGTATCAGCTGGCAGGGAAAGCTTACCAGCCTGGCCACCAGCTACTCGTATGCGATCAATGGCGGCGGTGGTTTGGCGGGAGCGGTCCACTCGAACAGCGGCAGCGTCTCGTTGCGGCGGCAAGTCACGCGAACCCTGACCGCAGCGCTGGGAGCGAGTTACGCCAGCAACAAGCTACTCGACGTGCTGCCGGAGTTCAGCGACAACGGGCACACAATCTCAGGAAACGCTTCGGTCCAGCAGCAGATCGGCGAGCATTTCAACCTGCAGTTGCAATACACGCGCTTGCATCAGAGCTACAACGACATCGCGGCGATATCCAGCGTTCCCGACCGAAATGTTGGAGCAGTTCGCATCTCATATCAGTTTTCAAGACCCTTGGGACGCTAGTCTGAAAAGGCACTTATGGTAGACGAATTCGAAGAGAAACCGGGAGAAGGCATCAATCTGCAGCAGTATGTCGACGTAATTCGCCGTCGCCATATGTACTTCTTGATACCTTTCTTTCTGGGATGGCTGGTGGTGTGGAGCGTGAGCTGGGTTCTGCCCTCGCGTTACAAGTCGGGCACGCTGATTCTGGTGGAGCAGCCCAGCATGCCTAAGGATTACGTGACGCCGAACGTAACCGATGATCTGCAGTCGCGGTTGCAGAGCATAACCCAACAGATTCTGAGTCGCACCCGTCTGTTGCATATTATCGACGAGCTCAACCTGTATGCCGACAAACGCGGTCGGCTCAATCCCGACGAACTGGTCGAGCGCATGCGCAAGGACATCGAGATCTCGCTAGTTTTTGATGAACATCACACTGCGATTACGTCATTCAACATCTACTATTCTTCTCACGATCCGCACCTGGCTCAGCAGGTGACTGGGGAGCTGACCAATCTTTTCATCAGTGAAAACCTGGAGTTGCGGCAGCAAAAATCCGAGGACACCACCAAGTTTCTCGAACAGCAACTGGAAAGCGCGCGACAGAACTTGGCCGAGCAGGAAGAAAAGGTCCGGGTATATAAAGATCAGCATCTCGGAGAATTGCCGTCGCAGTTGACCAGCAATGTTCAAATCCTTTCCGGGCTTCAATCGCAACTACAAAACGAACAGGATGGTCTCAACGCCGACCGGCAGCAGAATGCCTACTTGCAGTCAATGCTGGCCGAGTCGCGGACTTTGCAGGCAACCACAAAAGGTGGGGACGGCGCTCCCGTGGGAATTCCAGCTTTGGACCAGCAATTGGATAAGCTCAAAGCGCAACTCGCCGATCTACTGTCGCACTACACGGATCGCCATCCCGATGTCCGGAAAGTGAAAGACGAGATTGCAAGGGTGGAAAAGATGCGAGCGCAGAGTCTCGCGGACCTGAAGACGAGCGCGGCCACGACTTCAGCAGGTGGTAACCAGGGTGTTGCTGGGAGTGACGATTTGGATAGTAGAGATGCTGCCGCAACCATTCAGCTCCAGGGTCAGCTCAAGGCAAATCAGGTCGACAGCGCAAATAAGGAGCACGACATCGCTGCCCTCAAAGCCAAGATTAATGACTACCAGGCGCGCTTGAACGAGGAACCCGTGCGCGAACAGCAATTCGCGGACCTCACGCGAGGCTACGAGCAGTCCAAGGCGAATTATGATGAGCTCTTGAAGAAGAAGAACGATTCGCAAATGGCCACCAGCATGGAATTGCTGCAGCAGGGCGAACACTTCCAGATGATCGATCCTCCAAGTCTTCCATTGAAGCCTGATTTCCCCAACCGGCTTAAGTTTTGCGGCATCGGGCTTGGAATTGGAATCGCGCTGGGGGGCGCTCTGGCCGGTGGAACCGAGTACTTGGACGATCGGCTTTACAATGAGAAGGCGCTCAAGGAACTGCTTCCAGTAACAGTGATTTCGGAGATCCCGCCGATCACCAGTCCCCAGGAAGAAAGAAAGCAGGAGAGGACGCTGCGGCTGGGCTGGGCGACGGCAGCTATTGTTGTTGCAACCATTCTTGCCGGATCGGCGATAAGCTATTTGCGTGGGTAGCGTTGGCAGACAATGTACAAAGCTTTCTACAACCTGAAGCGTAACCCCTTCGAGATCACTCCGGATCCGTTTTTTCTGTTTCCCACCCGGAGGCATAACGAAGCGTTGGCGGCGCTGTATTACGGCGTGCGGCGCCACAAGGGGTTCGTGGTCATGACCGGGGAAGTCGGTACCGGCAAAACGCTGCTCGTCCGTTGTCTGCTGCAACTGCTGAATCAGAGCGATGTGGCCTACGCTTACGTTTTCAACAGCCGGCTCTCGCCGCTTGAGTTCCTGCAATATATTGCGGGCGACTTCGGTCTTAACGTGGCAGGGAAAAACAAGAGCGAACTTCTTCTGACGTTGAGCAATTACGTAATTTCGCGGCATCAGAAGAAACTCACCACTGTGCTGGTAGTCGACGAAGCGCACCATGTTGCGGCGGAAGTGCTTGAGGAGATCCGTCTCTTAACCAACCTTGAAACAACCAGCGAAAAATTGCTCCAGATTTTGCTGGTCGGGCAGCCCGAACTGGACGAGAAGCTCGACTCCGTGGAGTTGCGGCAGTTGAAGCAAAGAATTGCTCTGCGCTCACAACTTCTGCCGTTGAATTTGGACGAGACGAGCGGCTACATTCAACGGCGCTTGCAGCTCGCCGGAGCAAACTCAGACTCAGCCATTTTTCCTCCCGAGACAATTGTGAGGGTACATCGGCACTCGCGGGGGATTCCGCGTCTGATCAACACCGTGTGCGAAAACGCTTTAATCACCGGGTATGCCAGACAAGCGCGCAGCGTGACCCCGGACATCATCGAGGATATCGCTTCGGATTTCCGCCTGGGCGTGGTGCATCAACCCAAAGTTGAGACCGCCAGCGCGAATGATGAAGAAGGCGATGCGCGGCGGGCAGCAAAAACACTGCTGCTGCTTCACGACTATCTGCAAAAGCTGCAATCGAGCCAGGGCGAACCGCGGGCAGCAGCAGCAACTGGAGCCAGTAAACATGAGCCGTATATTTGAAGCATTACAAAGATCCGAGTCGGAGCGATCAGGCGTGGCAACCGCCCCACCTGAGCTCGCAACGGAACTTTTGCGGGCCGTGGAGCGCGTGGCGGGCGGGATCGCCCCGAACGATGTGTCGGCCCACGAACTTGCTCCCGATGACTTTGCCGAGCAGGAATTCAGTGAGAAAGACCTGGTTGCGAATGACCTGAGCCAGTTCCAGTCGTTGTCGGTAACCCCGGCTCCGGACAGCAAGTTGGTATGCCTTAGCGCGCCGGAAAGTTTCGGCGCGGAAAAATTCCGATTTCTCGGAGTGCGCCTGAGACAGCTCCAGCACACTCGTCCGCTGAAGAAGCTTTTGATCACGAGTACGATTCCCGAGGAAGGCAAGAGCACGGTGTCGGCAAACCTGGCAACGATTTTGGCCAGGAGGCAGCAGCCGAAGATTCTGCTCTTAGAAGGCGATTTGCGGCGTCCGTCCTTGTCCAAACAGTTCGGTCTCGGCAGTCTTCCAGGCCTGAGCGAATGGTTGAAGGGTGAGCCAAGACCCATGCAGGACATCTACCGTCTTGAAGGTTTGAATTTGTGGTTTCTGCCGGCTGGCCGGCCCCCGGAGAATCCGCTTGAACTGATGCAGTCCGGAAGGCTTTCCGCACTCCTGAATCAACTCTCAGCCTGGTTTGATTGGATCGTCATCGATTCTCCGCCGATCTTGCCTCTGGCCGATACCAGTGTTTGGGCGCGATTAGCAGACGGCATTCTTCTGGTCACGAGAGAAGGGACCACCAAGAGGCGGATGTTGCAGCGAGGCTTGCAAGCCCTCGACGAGTCAAAGTTACTAGGTGCGGTAGTGAATTCTTCTGCCAACACCGATCACAGCAACTATTACCAGCGCTACGGTCCCGGGGTGGCGCGGCAAACCGATGTTGTCGAAGAATAACCAGTCCACAGTTCGAGTGCGAATCCCCAGTTAGCTTCTTTCAATTCTCAGTTTTCTGTACTCCCCCACAGGCGACAAAAAAGACTTTCACAGCGGGCCATTTGATCCTGCGCCCAATAGAACCAAGCAGGACGAGGAGAGGGAGTCGTGAATGTTCGGCGCTCAGGCGGTATAGCAAATCTGGATACTCTTTCGGCACAGGTTGTGCCGGTTGAGGAACATGGCATTCTGAATGAAGGCGCCTTCCACAAGATGATTGCGCTCGAGCGAAAGAGAACCGAGCGCTCGCGCAAGCCCTTCCTGTTAATGCTTCTGGATATGGGGACCGGCCTGCGGTCGGATAAGAATGAGAAGGCCCTCGACAAGATTCTGTCAGCACTTTCTCTCTCGACCCGGGAGACGGACGTTACCGGCTGGTACGAGAACAATTCGGTTGTGGGAGTCATGTTCACGGAATTTGGCGCCGAGGATCGCAACACAATACTCAGCACCATGATGACCAGGGTCAGTGAGACGCTGCGCAACCATTTGAGCTCGCAACAATTCGGTTTGATCAGCATTTCCTTTCATTTATTTCCGGAAGAGTGGAATCACGATATTCCGCAAAGGCCGAGCAATCCCACACTGTATCCGGACCTGGCGCGTCGCGATAATGCGAAAAAGTTCTTCTGCGCGATCAAGCGGATGATGGATATCGTGGGGAGCGCGTTAGCCCTGCTGCTTTTTGCTCCGATTCTTCTGGCCATTGCTATCGCCATAAAACTGACGTCAGAGGGCCCGGTTTTCTTTCGGCAGAAGCGAGTGGGGCAACACGGCGAACAGTTTGTTTTTCTTAAGTTCAGGTCAATGAAGGTCAATAATGACGCCAGTGTTCACAAAGCGTACGTCAAGCAGTTGATCGCCGGCAACGCGCAGAGTCAGCCAGGAAATGGCAACGGCAATGGCGTTTACAAACTGACCAAGGATTCCAGAATCACCCGTATCGGCGGTTTCTTACGACGAACCAGTCTTGATGAGCTACCACAATTCATCAACGTGCTGAAAGGCGAGATGTCCCTGGTTGGGCCGCGTCCCGCGATCGCCTACGAAGTCGAGGCCTACGACATTTGGCATCGCCGTCGGGTGCTCGAAGCTAAGCCTGGAATTACCGGACTGTGGCAGGTGAACGGACGCAGTCGCATTAAGTTCGATGACATGGTTCGCCTGGATTTGCGGTACGCCAAAACCTGGTCACCCTGGATGGATCTGAAAATTCTGCTACGGACTCCGGTCGCAGTCATGTTCGGCGACGGCGCCTACTAAAAAAATCTCCCCCTGCATATATGTCTACTGTTCTGCATCCCGCCAGCCGGCCGGTTGAACCGGTCTCGAATGAATCTATGCACAAGGGGAGTGGTGAAACTGTGGTTAAATTCGGCGTAGTCGGATACGGATATTGGGGCCCCAACGTGGTCAGGAACCTCGACCAGTTGGATGGTTCTACTGTGGTGGCGGTTTGCGACAAGAGCCCGACGGCACGCAAACGCATTCACAAATCCTACCCACACATCAAAGTCGTCTCCGATACCGCGGAGCTCATGTCATCGACTGATATTGATGCAGTCGCGATCGTGACCCCGGTGTGGAGCCACTATGAACTTACCAAGGCCGCACTGGAAAACGGCAAACATGTATTTGTCGAGAAGCCCTTTACCAGCGATTCGGGGCAGGCAGAGGAGCTCATCAATCTTGCGGCAAAGAAGAATCTGAAAATCATGGTCGATCACACCTTCCTGTTTACCGGAGCGGTGAAAAAGATCGGCCAACTGCTCGAGGAAGGCACGCTGGGGAAGATTTACTACTACGATTCGACGCGGGTTAATCTTGGCCTGTTCCAGCACGATGTGAACGTGATCTGGGATCTCGCTCCTCACGACCTTTCGATTATCGATCATCTGATCAAAGAAACTCCTGAAGCTGTTTCGGCTACCGGCCAGACCCATCTCAACGGCCATGAGGACGTGGCGTTCATCACTGTCTATTTCCCCAACAAAATCATCGCCCACATCAACGTCAACTGGCTTTCGCCGGTCAAGGTCCGCACCACGCTGATCGGCGGCGAGAAGAAGATGCTGGTCTGGAACGATCTCGAAGCCGACGAAAAGATTAAGGTCTACGACAAAGGCGTGCACATCACCAGCCGGGAAGGCCTGTACAACTTGCTAGTGAACTACCGCTCCGGCGATATGTGGGCGCCGCAGGTTGAACAGATCGAGGCCCTGCGTCAGGAACTCGCGTATTTCATCGATTGCATTGCCAACGATCACAAACCGTTCAACGATGGCGAGGCCGGCCTCCGGGTCGTGAAACTCCTGGAAGCAGCCAACCAGTCCGTGCAAAAAAGAGGCGCCCTGGTTCACCTCTAACGCCTCGCGTCTAGAACTCCTGTCTACTCTATGAATCTGAATCCACATGTTTGTATCGCGCCTGACGTGAAGCTTGGCCGGGATGTGAAACTTTCCAAGTTCATCAATCTCTACGGATGCGAAGTCGGCGACGAAACCAAGATCGGCGCCTTCGTTGAGATTCAGAAGAATGCGGTGGTTGGCAAACGTTGCAAGATCTCAAGCCACACTTTCATCTGCGAAGGGGTCACGATCGAAGACAACGTATTCATCGGTCATAGTGTCACCTTCATTAACGATTCCTACCCGCGAGCGACAACCGCCGAGGGCGGCTTGCAGACCGAAGCCGACTGGAAGGTCGAGCGGACCTTGGTCAAGAAGGGCGCGTCGATCGGTTCGGGCTCCTCGATTCTTTCTAATGTCACCATCGGCGAAAACGCCATCATCGGAGCCGGAAGCGTTGTGACCAAAGATGTGCCCGCAAACACGATCGTTGCGGGAAATCCAGCAAGAGTGTTACGTCAAATCGAAGAAGTTTTGGAGATAACTGAATGAGTGTAAATGGCAATATTCCTTTCTTAGATCTGATTACTCCACATATGGAGCTCGAAAAAGAGCTCACCGCGGTGTTTCACAAAGTTCTGGCCACGGCCGGCTTCATCGGCGGTCCCATGGTTGAAGAATTCGAAAGTGCGTTTGCAAAGTTCTGCGACACCGACTATTCCGTCGCCTTGAGCAGCGGAACCGACGCTCTGCGTTTTGCTCTCATGGCTTGCGGCATCCAGCCGGGCGACGTAGTCGTGACCGTGCCCCACACTTTCATCGCAACCACGGAAGCCATTTCGCAAGCGGGCGCGCTTCCCGAGTTCGTGGATATCGACGAGCAGACCTACAACATGGATCCAGAGAAGCTTCGCGAGTATCTCGAGGTCCAGTGCACCAACGATAAATCCGGCAAACTTATCAGCCGCCGCAGCGGCCGGCCAGTGACTGCTGTCATTCCAGTCCATCTTTATGGGCAAATGGCGGACATGGATGCGATTCAAGAGCTAGCGGATCGATATGGTCTCACCGTGATTGAAGATGCGTGCCAAGCCCACGGCGCTGAATATTTTTCCAAAAAGCATAACCGCTGGATGAAGGCAGGAACGATGGGCCGGGTCACCGCTTTCAGTTTCTACCCGGGCAAGAATTTAGGAGCTTGTGGGGAAGCTGGAGCCGTGACTACGAACGACGCCGTGTTAGCCAACAAGATAAAGATGCTGCGCGATCATGGTCAGGCCAAGAAGTATTTTCACGATATCGAGGGCTACAACGGAAGACTGGACGCCATGCAGGCTGGAATGCTGCACGTGAAGTTGGCTCACCTCGCGAAGTGGAATGCCCAGCGTCGGGAACGCGCAGCTGAGTACGCCCGACTGCTGTCCGCTGCGCCGGACGCAGTGACTCCGGCGTACGAGCCTTCCTGGTCACGCGCTGTGTATCACCTTTATGTTGTTCGCACCGACGATCGCGAAGGAATGATGTCACACCTCAAAACCGCGGGCATCGGCACGGGAATCCACTATCCGGTTCCGCTGCATCTGCAAAAGGCTTACAGTTCGTTGAACTACCACCGAGGCGACTTTCCGGTGGTCGAGAAAATCGCGGCTGAGATCGTATCTTTGCCGATGTTCCCGCACATCACGGCGGACCAGCAGGCGCATGTCGTGAAGGAAGTCGTGCACTTCGCGCGACTCTCTCGCAGGCCCAAAGAAGCGGCACGAGAACCCAGGGAACTGGCCAAAGC
>Ga0209530_1000978_pt1 | contig 14956 bp, 12 predicted proteins | sample BlaSpr_A8_Ref_O1_FD_187987 | JGI IMG/M metagenome (GOLD analysis project Ga0209530, IMG submission 187987) | Forest soil microbial communities from Thunder Bay, Ontario, Canada - Black Spruce, Ontario site 2_A8_Ref_O1 (SPAdes) (version 2) | ecosystem: Environmental > Terrestrial > Soil > Boreal...
TGGGCGTCGGCATATCCGTGGGGCTGGATGCCTTACTACTACGGGAATTGGCTCTACGCGCCTGGTTTCGGCTGGGGTTGGCAGCCGGGTGGATTCAATAGCTGGAATGGCGGAGTTCACTATCTGGGAACGGTAGCGGGTTTTCAGGCTCCGGTGGCGCCGAAAGGCTCCGTGAATGCGGTGGTAGTAGGAAGAAACGCCTCAGTTTTCGCGGACGCCCAGGCCAATATGATTGTGAAAAAAGGGTCGGCTGGTCTGGGAGTTCCGCGCGGAGGTCTCAGCGACATGCACTATTTGAACTCGCAGGTCGCGAAGAGCGGGTTTGTGCGAGTTTCAGCGGTGCAGCAATTCTCCGCTACGTCGCCACGTTTTGTCGGCTTTGGCTTTGGAGAAGAACGTTCTCCGGATGGCCGGCCTGACGCTGGCCGGTTTGGCGCCGCACGCGCTGCTGCTGCCCCCAGCGCAGGACAATCCTCGGCTGCTGCTGGTGGTGGGGGACACCACTAGCGGGCTAGCCACCGGAATTATTAACACAGGTTTCACATAGGACTTAACTAGGCGGCCGCAAGGCCGCCTAAATTTTTGGCCCCGCTTAACTGGTGGATCATGGGCCTTCAAATACAGAATCTACCGGATACGGCGGGAGCAGCCTGCATCGATAAAGTTACCCTGTGCAAGCGATTGTGCAGGAGGACTGAGATGCAAGTGGAAGACCTGGTTTCGGTACGACATGAAATGATGGAACTGCTTCGTCAGCAGATGGAAGTTCTGAACTCCTCGCCGGACTTGTCGGACAGCCAATTGATGGAATGCTACGATCGGCAATCTCGCGTGCAGGATTTGCGCGAGCTGTTGCAAGCCGCTTCATGCGCGGAGTTTGAGAGCAGCCCGATGGCGGTTCCTGATTCCCCGGAGTCGAACGTAATCCCCATTGATTCCGGTAATGTCGAATCGTTCAACGCTGCAGCTTAGTCGACATACGAATTAACTGATCGTGACTCCTGCGTAGCCCACCACCATATTTCTGTCTCCGGAAATGTCCCCCGAAGTTGCATATTTGACCAGCTCGGCAGAGCTCGCGCCGAGATGCTTTGTTGCAGTGAGCATCGTGACTGCCGGCCCCAGGCCGCACATGCTGATATGTTGCAGAGCGGCAGTTTCATACAAGCCGCGCGGGTTGAGCGCGAGCATCTGTTCAATTGCGCTTTGATCCTTAACCCGCGTGATCTCATCAGATTCGTAATGGTTCATATCGCTCGACGCGACGATCAGGGCGGGCCCGTGGTAGGCGGCGATCGCATCGGCTAGCGCAATGCCAAGTTGATGGAGCGTTTCGAAATGCCTCGTCCCTAGCGCGATTGGAACGAATTTTATTCCGGGGCGCAGGGTTTGCAGGAATGGGAGTTCGACTTCAATAGCATGTTCCGCCCGGTGGGCGGCCGAATCCTCTTCCAAGGTAGGGAGCCGCTGCTTGAGATTTGCGGCGAAGTTCTCATCAATGGAGACCGAGCCAAGCGGCGTTTCCCAAATCCCTTCGCTCATGATCGCAAGCGGACGGCCCATGCCGGTGTGGTTCGGGCAGAGAATAATGCAGAGTTCAGGAATCTCCAGTTTCGCAAAAACTGCGCCCGCAACGTGGCCCGAATATACGTATCCAGCGTGGGGAACGATACATCCCAGAGCGCAGATTTGTTTGGACGAGCGGCCCTGCGACAGCAAGGTTCTAACTTCCTCTTTTAGAGTCGCAGGATCAATTGGATAAAAGCGGCCGGCAACAGCGGGAGATCGAATTGCGATCGCGGTCATTAATCTTTCTCCGCGAATAGGACCTGAATCGAAACAAATCTGTGCCTATCCTACGAGTCGTCCCGGTTCTGGCGCAAGGCGTGATACAGCGCGGCACTCTCTTCCAGGCTTAGAGTCTCTGCGCGAGCGGCAGGTTTCACTCGGGCTTTCGAAAGAGCGTCACGCAGAGCAGATTCGGAATATGACGATTTCAAATTGTTCCACAGCGTTTTTCTCTTTTGACCAAATGAAAGTTTAAGAAAATCGATGAAGCCGGCTTGTACCAGACTGTTGCCATCCAGCCCAAGCTCTTTTTGCCTGGGCGCCATGGTGAGGCGAAGCACGGTGGAGTGCACCTTTGGCGGGGGCGCAAACGCGTCGGGAGGAAGCGTAAAGAGTTTTTCCACGCTCGCGTAAAGTTGCGCGGTAGCGGAGAGCAGGCCGTAATCGCTGCTGCCGGGTTCGGCCGCGATGCGGTCGGCGACTTCGCGCTGCACCAGGATGACCAGCGTTTCAAAATACTTTGAGTATTCGAAAAGCCGCAGCAGAATATCCGACGTGATGTAGTAAGGAAGATTCCCAATCACCTTCGCGGGAGACGGCTTGAACTCGATTCCGGGACGGCGCAGGCCAGGCTTGGGGCCGAAGAGCGAATCGATGTCCACGGATAAAATGTCGGCTTCGATTACCTCGACATTGGGGAACATGCCGAAGCGCAGACGAAGCTGCGCAGCCAGCACGCGGTCGAGTTCCACGGCGATCAGACGGCGGGTGCGCTTGGCCAGCAGCGAAGTAAGTACGCCGCGTCCAGGGCCGATTTCCAGCACGGTGTGTTGCGAGACATCTCCCAGGGCGTCGACAATCTGCAAAGCAAAACTGTCGCTGGCAAGAAAATGCTGGCCGAGCTTGGGCTTCAGCTGGGGGCGTCGCGTGGAGACAGCTTTGGGCAAAAGTTTGACCCTCTTTTCATCGGGCATATAAACTGAAAACTCAGCCCGCATCTGATGCGGGAGATTAGGCCCGCAATAAATTAATCCATCATAACGTGCGCCAGTAAAAAACGGGCTTAGTCCGAGGGGTCCTCCATGCATATTGCGTTCGCGGCGTCGGAAGGTGTTCCATTTTCGAAAACTGGAGGGCTGGCCGATGTTGTGGGCGCATTGCCACGGGCGCTGGCGACGCTGGGGCACCAGGTAAGCGTCTATCTTCCCCGCTACCGGCAAACCAAGCTGGCGGATCCGGCAACTGTGGTGCGTAGCATTACGATTCCTTTTGATGACAAGTACCGCTTCGCTTCCATTGTGAGCGGCGGAAGCCAGGGCGGAGTCCGATTTTATTTTGTGGAATGTCCTGAGTACTTCGATCGCGAGGCGCTCTACGGAACGGCTGCGGGAGATTATCCCGATAACGCGGAGCGCTATGCGTTATTTTCGCGCGCTGTGATCGAGGGTTCGAAAATTCTGGGCGTACCGCATGTTTTTCATTGTCATGACTGGCAGTCGGCTTTGGTTCCCGTTTTGCTGCGGACTATTTATGCGGAAGACCCGGCGTTCCGCGATGTGGGGACGGTATTTACCATCCACAATATGGGCTATCAAGGGCTGTTTCCCCCGGAAACTTTGCCCCTGCTGATGCTGCCGTGGGATCTGTTCACCATGACGAAGATGGAATTTTTCGGACAGGTGAATTTTCTCAAAGGCGCGCTGACTTATGCCGACTACGTAACCACGGTCAGCCGAAAATATAGTCAGGAAATTCAAACCGCGGAATATGGGTTTGGATTGGAAGGCGTCTTGCGTGACCGCGCCGCGACCGTGACGGGAATCCTGAATGGCGTGGATTACGAAGAGTGGAGCCCGCAGACCGATAAGTTTATTGCGGCAAAATATTCGCCTCAGGACTTGGCCGGAAAGGCTCAGTGCAAGAAAGATTTGCTGGAAGCTTTCGGAGTGAAAAATGCCGATCCGAAACTGCCGGTTATTGGGATCGTTTCCCGGTTTGCTGCGCAGAAGGGGTTCGACCTGATCGCGCAGATCATGGACCGGCTGGCGCGCGAGGATATGGTCGTGATTGCCCTGGGCACGGGCGATAAACCGTTTGAAGACATGTTCGTCCGCTTGAATAAACAATTTCCCAACAAGATCGCGGTAAAAGTGGCTTACGACAATGCCATTGCGCACAAGATCGAGGCTGGGGCAGATATGTTCCTGATGCCCTCGCGCTACGAGCCTTGCGGATTGAACCAGATCTACAGCCTGAAGTACGGTACGGTGCCGGTGGTTCGTGCCACCGGCGGGCTCGACGACACGATCGAACCGTGGGATGCGCGTACCGGAAAAGGTACAGGATTTAAGTTCACGGAATACAACGGCGAGTCGTTGCTTCTTACCATCAAGCACGCGCTCCAGGCGTTTCGCGATCAGACTTCATGGCAGGTGCTGATGCGCAATGGCATGAATAAGGATTTTTCCTGGAACGCTTCGGCGCGGGAGTATGGGAAGGTTTATGAACGGGTGAGGCAGATGCGGGGATTAGCGTCGGGACAGGAGAAGGTGCCAGTGTGATAAGCCTGTCATCCTTAAAATAAATCTGTCATCCCGAGCGAAGCCAGGGACCTTGGTTTTTGCTTGCGATGCTGGTGCTCTCGAAATAAGCAAAAAAGGTTCCTCGCTGCGTTCGGGAGGACGATCCCTTACTGGCATCACTTTGCGATAACCAACGTCGCAGGCAGGAATCGATCGTCCTGCTACAATTCTGCCCAGGATGTCCGCAGCACCCCACCCGCCGGTTTTCTCCCGAACCATCTTCCACGTCGATATGGACGCATTTTTCGTCTCAGTGGAGGAGTTGTTTGATCCCTCGCTGAAAGGCAAGCCCGTGGTGGTCGGCGGGCAGCGGCATGAGCGCGGCGTGGTTTCGGCGGCTTCGTATGAAGCGAGGAAATTTGGCGTGCATTCGGCGCTTCCGTTGCGAACGGCGGCGAAGCTGTGTCCGCAGGCGATTTTTGTCGATGGGCATCCGGAGCGCTACCGGGAGTGTTCGGAAAAAGTGTTCAAAGTGTTGACGGCATTCTCGCCGCAAGTAGAGATGGCTTCGATCGACGAAGCTTACCTCGATATGACCGGTACGGCGCGGCTGCATGGGCCGCCGCTGAAGGCGGCGCACAAACTGCACTTGAGGATGAAAGAACAGACGCAGCTGAATTGTTCGATCGGCATTGGATCGTCGCGGTTGATTGCGAAAGTTTCATCGGCGCAGGCCAAGCCGAATGGCGTGCTGTGGATTGTTTCCGGCGAAGAGGCGAAATTCCTCGCGCCGCTCGATGTGCGCGAGATTCCGGGCGTAGGCAAGGTGATGGAGAGCCATCTGCATGCGCTGGGCATAAAAAAAGTTGGAGACCTGGCGCGGCTCGAAGAATCCGAACTCGAAGGCCGGTTCGGCAAGTGGGGGCTGGCGCTGGCGGGCAAAGCTCGCGGAGAAGATGCCGGCGGATGGTTCGATGCAGAAGTGGGCGCGCATGAGGCAGCGAAATCCATCAGCCACGAGCATACCTACAACGAAGATACCGCGGATCAAAACCAACTCGAGGCTACGTTGATGCGGCTCTCGGAGATGGTGGCGCGGCGATTGCGCGAGGCGGACTTCCACGCGCGCACCATTCAACTCAAGCTGCGCTATAAAGATTTCACCACCATGACGCGGGCTCATTCTTTGCCCGTAGCTACGCAGCTCGATGGCGAAATCTTTGCGCAGGCCCGCGGATTGTTCCGCAAGAACTGGAAGCCGGGCAAAGAAGTGCGGCTGCTGGGAGTGCAGGCATCTTCTTTCGAGGCCAAGGCAGAGCAGATTGATTTGCTCGAAGGTGGCCGGCAACAGCGCTGGAAAGACGCGCTGGCTGCCGCGGACCGTTTGCGCGACAAGTTTGGCGAGTCCAGCGTGAAGCTGGCTGCCGGCATGCGTGGGAATTTCCGGGAACGGACGCACGAGAATCCGGCGGGGCTTCCAGGGAAGGGCAAGACCAAGTAAGCAGGCAGCTACAGCGCTAATCCTTCGGCATGGCCACCGCTGGACAGCTGGGCGGCTGTCCCTACATGGGCTGTGCGTAGATAAGTAGTTTGGTTTTGAGGAGCCAGAACGAAGGCCGGGCGTTCCGGAAAATCATTCCGGAATCCCGGCCTTGTCTTTATTGCAACTTGTTTTAGATCTAATTCGTGGATGGTGAGTTAGCTGCCGTAGTCGCTCCGTTGGTCGAGTTCGTTGAGCCGTACCGAGCCAACCGGGGATAGAACGGGGTCACTTCAAAAGGCATCTTATCGCGCGCGGAGGTGAGGGCGACTGGAGCCGCTTTCACCATCTCCGCCGTGTCATTCCAGGGATTGATTTTTACGCGCCCGCCCAGGGGCAACGCCGCTACCTGGTCCAGCTTTGCGTTGTCCAGTGCCGGACCCTGCTTGGTCAGGACTTCCAGCCGCAAGAGATTTCCATCCTTGAACAGCGGATTGCCCAGGTGTGTGGTCAGGAGCGCGTTCAGTTCGGGCGCGCGGGCCTGAAGAGCTTTCAAGAACAGGCTGACGTTATCGAGCTTCGCGGCATAGGGCGAGTTCTTCAGCAGTTCGAGCGCCTTGTTTTCGGCGTCGGCTTCTTCCTGCGGAATGTGCTTGAATCCCAGGTTGGCGTAGGTGGAATCGTCGGTAAACAGCATGCGGTCGTTGAACGCGTATTTGCTGCCCAGATTATGGCCGAGGACAATGTGGGCTAATTCGTGCGAAAGTATGGCCGCCAGGCTGGCTTCGTCGGGAAGTACGTCAACCAATCCGCGGCTGATCACGATGGTATTGCCCACGCTAAAGGTTTCAAGCGGGGAAGTGAGCAGTACGCGAGCCCGCACCGGACGAGCTAAGTCGATGTTATTGGTGACCACAATATTGTTGATCACGGTCTGGAGGACGTGATCGACATCACCCTCGGGCGCAAGCAGACCGGCCGTGGTCAGGCGGTCTAAAACATTGTCTTCCGCCTGCTGCTGCCACTCACGCTCGGCTTGCAGCGGAGAAGCGTCCTGCGTGGAGGCGGTTTCGTCCTTCACGCTATCCACGCGAATCTGCGTGAGTTCGTCGTCCTTGCCTTCTTTTTTCAGGTCATATCCCCAGATGCGAGTCTGAGCTTTAAAGGCGAGCGCACTCTTTGCGCCGGCGCTGAAGTCGCCTTCCTCGCTGTAGATGTACGCGGGAACCCAGTATCCGGGAATGAGGTTGAGGCGCCAGCTATCCATGTGGAAGAAATAAGTATTGTGGGGCGCGGAAGTGTAAGTGCCATTCAGGCGAACGATGTTGAAATCCTGATCTTCAATCCAGAGCCGTCCCAAAAAGCGTCCCCGGCCGGAATCTTTTTTCGGGGTCACGTCGAATACCAGGCAGCGGATGTCGCCGAGAAACTCACGTCGCACATAGTGGAATTCGTAATGCGCGCGATCGAAATCAGTGCGATCCACGTATACCATCCAGGAGAAGCCCAAAGGCTGATACTGCATTTTGAAAAGCTTGTTGAAGCCGCCCATCAGGCGTGCTTCCATGCTCTTATCTTGTTGTTTCAGATAATCCGTGCGATCGACGGTGGCGCCCATATCCATTCGCCCCAGAAAATAATGATCCTGGCTGGGGACGGCGCCGAGCTGCGAATCTGCTTTTAAATTCTGCAAATAAGTTTCGACCACCGGGGTTCGCGTGGAGAGTGCATTCATCAGGCCATGTTCGCGCTCGATAAAGCGATCCACCACCTGATCCATGGTAGTGGGCTGAGCCAGGGCCACAGGAGTTGGCAACTGCGCGGGGCTGGCTCCGGAGCTGGATGCTTGTGAAGATGCTTGAGATTGTGATGGAGATGGTGGCAGAGAAGCTGATACCGGCGCAACCTGCGTGGTTTGTTGTGCTGTGGCCGCAGCCGAAACCAGCAGTGCGGCCGTGAATATCGACTTCCAACTGCGCATGACTTTTTCTCTCCGAGGTATTGGTTCAGACCGCTGGTTTTCTATCTCGCTCTGTTTTCCAGAAATATCTTTTGCAAAATGCTCTTAGTACGCCATCTGAAACACCACGTGCACAACTGCGGTGGAATCCACCGCCTGACCCATGCGCAGCGCGGGCTTGAATCGCATTTTGTTGGCAGCGGCGATGGCCGCATCGTCCAAACCATGACCTAAGCCGCGAACTACGCGGTTGACTTGCAGCGTTCCATTTGCGCTGAACAGCACTTCCAGCAGAACTTCGCCTTCTAATTTCAGGTTGCGCGCTTCATCGGTATAGACCGGCTGTGGTTTGGAGATAATTTCAACGGGAGTCGTCGCTGGTCCGGCATCGAGCTGCGCCAGCTTGTTTCCGTGAACCACTTGTTCGCTGCCGAATCCGCCGGTCGATACAGCTCCGTGGTTGGCGGTACCAGCGGTGGCAACGCCGCCGCCGAAATCAGCGCTGGCGACTGTGCCTTTTATGCCCTTTGCGCCGCCCGATCCGTTGCCTTGTCCCGCGCCCACGGGCATGTCGAAGCCGCCCGGCTGCGCGGCATAGAGCTTGGCGGCTTGCTTGCCTGTACCTTGCAACCCGTTGGGATCGCCAAAACCTCCGGTCTGGACTTTCTGTACCGCCACGGTCACCGTGGGTGCGACCGAGCTTCCCGCGAAATCTCCGGTATGCAAAAGCTTGGGGACGGCTACACTCGCCATCTTGATCTGAGGAGCGGCGGCCTGGTTGATCACAACCTGCGGAGCTTCAACCGGTACGGGTTTGGGTGCGCGGACAACTTGCTGGGGCGCGACTAATTTTGGTTCGGCAAAAATGGGAGGCGGCGGAGTCAGCTTCACCTTCATTACTGGCGGCGGCTGGATTGGAACTGGCTCCGGTTCAGGCCGCAATGCGGGGACCGGAATCAATTCGGTCACGCGAAATTGCGTGAGCTGGAGCCGGTCGGGGAAGACCATCCCAAGATTCACGAGTAGAAGAGTGGCCACGGCAATGAATGCGTAGCTGGCAGCCAGCGCGCGCTTATCAATCTGCCGCTCCGGCAATATGCCGAGCTCAAAACCTCTTCCCGATAGTTCTGGTTTCGACAAAGCTTGTCCCGCCATCGCCATAAAGTGCACTCCAAAGGGGATCCGGGCCAAGGCAGAGGACCGGAATTGGAGTCTTCAACTTAAAGGAGAAGGGACAGTGGGGAAACGTGTCTACGGCTCTTGACCAAACGTAACGAAAGAAAAGACTCGCGAAGGGGAATGAAGTACCAACTTAGTTACGTCGTCGCTATCTTAAATGGCGCTCCTCTAATGGCGCTCCTCTTAACGCGGCGCTGATGGCTCGCTGGGTATTCCATCTGCGTTGTAAGCGATCACGCGATACTTCGTAGTAAAGATTCCAGCGGGCTTAGGATCCGGCCAGGGAGAATCAGCGTCGGTGGCGCACTTGTCACAAATCGTCTCCCACGGAGCGGAGTCGCTGACCTGGCGCTGCACGCTGTAGGCGATGGCTCCGGCGGAGCCGCGCCAGCCGATGAAGCCGATGCCCTTGGTGGTGATCACTGGAGCGGGAGGCACCCGGTGCGCCGGGACGGGCTCGCCAGCCATCGCGTAGGCATGCTTCCTTAATTGCTGCGCGCGCGCCCGCATGTCTTCGCTGGTGTTCACCATGGTAGTCAGCCCGCCGTAGTAAAGAGCCCACCATTGGCCGCTTTCACCGTGCCTAGCGTAATCCGGATTGCTGACGTTGGCGGGAATGGCTTGCCAGCCAAACTCATTGGCGTGAGCCTGCAAGGCCCAGTAGTCGTCCCCGGAAATGTTTCGATCCGTTTCCAGAGTGTGCAGCACGGTTTGAAAATCCTCGCGCGTGGCCCAGTCGGTCACATCCCAGCCAAATTCATTCACGATGTAAGCTTTGCCATGCGCGGTGATCGCCGCCGCATCCTGCGAAAAAGTTGCAGCCGTGGTTTTCTGGCCGGGCAGAAACACATCCCAGTGCGGATAGTATTCCCAGGTGATGAGATCGGGAGTTTTCGAGTCGAGCGCGTTTTTGTCGTAACGGAAAAATCCAGTGGTATCGAGATAGAGATGGCGCGAGTCGATGGCCTTGATAAAGTTTCCGATGGTATCGATCCAGGGCAGAAACGGCGAATAGTCTTTCGACGGCGAAGTCCAGACCGCGCCCAGGGCGCACATGTTGCAGTTCTCCCACGCAAGAATCGTGGGGTCGTCTTTATAAGCAACTCCAGTCAGCGCGTTCTGGTGGTTGAGCAGAGCGGCGATGTGCTTCTCGAATGCGGCGATGACGGCAGGGTCGGTGAAAAAAGCCTTCAGGTCGCGCTGGCCATTCCACTCCAGATATTCTCCGGGGCCGCTGAGATCGCAATAGGCGCAGTCCCCGGCGAGGGTAATGATCAGGCGAAGGCCGCGGTCGTGCGCGGCTTTGATGGCGTAGTCGATAGCCTTGAACGCTTCCGGATTGAAAACTCCCATGCGGGGCTCGATGCACAGATCGCAACCCACGCTATCGCCCAGGGTCTGCGAGCGAATCACGCGCGCGCCCATTTCCTTGGCGGTATCCATGGCATCGTCGACTTCAAAGTGCGTGGGATAGCGCGGCCCTTGCGGATCGTGCGGGCCGTAAGCCTCAAGCCCCAGCCACTCGATGTTAGGACCGCTATAGCGAAACGGCTTGCCCGAGAGTTGGAGCGAGGTCCCGGCCCGGGTGACGAATTCTGACCGCTCGTCTGGCTGGGAGGGTTGCTGCGCGAAGAGCGTTGGGATTGCGGTCGCGGAAAAGATGGCAAATATGATGAACACCTTCGACAGCTTCATGGGAAGCGGTTCCTCCGGAGACGACCTCTTAGGGTAAAGGATTAACGATTACTCGTGGGGAAAATTTACTTCGGCGTGGAGTTGGAAGCTTTCAGGTCGCGGCAAACTCAAATTTTCAGCGCTCGATGAGTGAACTCGTCATCTTTGATACCTCCGTCCTCGTGGACGAGGCGCGGACGGGCCGTCCCCGCAAGCGGATCGAGTTGGTGGAGGGCTCGGTTCGGACGTCGTCTGGGGTCCTCGCGGAGTTGTTGCGCGGCGTCAGTCGACCGGCGGAACACAAATTCCTGCGCGCTCTGGCGAGAAACCACCCGATTTTAACTCCGGCGGAAGAGAATTAGCCGCAGTCTGGCGAGATATTGGCCAAAATCCGCGCGGATCGAGGCTTCGAGCCGCATAAACTCCGTGACCTGCACTCCGATGTTCTCATCGCCCTCACCGCCCGCTCCCACGGCGCCCGCCTCATCACGACCAACCGCACCGACTCCGAGCTGATCAATCGCTACCGCCAGATGAAGCTTGAGGTTTGGTGAGCTGACGGGTTTCAGGGTGACGGGAGCGGGGAGCATCTTGCGCTCCGCACGGCGGGAGCCACGAAGCGCTTATGCCTTCCGGCTCCGGACGATAGCCTCCCTGGCTTCCTTATCCGCCGTCCGCCTGCGGTCCGTCTCCCGCTTATCCCACAACTGCTTGCCCTTGGCCAGGGCCAACTCAACCTTTACTCTGCCATTCTTGAAGTACATCCGCACCGGGATCAGCGTCAGGCCCTTTTGTTGGGTTTTGCCGATCAGTTTACGGATTTCCTCCTTATGCATCAGCAACTTGCGGGTGCGCAGGGGCGCGTGGTTGAAGATATTTCCGTGCTCGTAGGGGCCGATGTGGGCGTTGAGCAGCCAGAGTTCGCCGTCTTTGACCAGCCCGTAAGAATCCTTGAGGTTGGCGAGCCCGCCGCGGACCGATTTGACCTCAGTTCCAGTGAGGGCAAGGCCGCATTCAAATTTTTCCAGCAAGAAGTAGTTATGTGAAGCGATCCTATTAACGGCAGCATCCCGCTGGCCGGCCGCGGTGGGGTCGCGGCGGGGAGATTTTTCCGGGCTGGGCTTCGTCTGGTGTGCGGACTGGCGGGGCATAAGCTCGGATTCAATCTTAACAGCGATCTGAATAGGATGATCTATTGATGATCTATTAAGGAGATCTTGTCAGGACGATCTTGTCTGGATCAACTTTGCGACGCAGGAGCGGCAATAGTCCTCCCGGCATGCGGCTGGTGACCGCATGCCGAGCCGCTCCCTGCTCCGCAGAATCCGCTTGCATAGGTTCCACCCACATTGGGACTACGACCAAAGAGTGTAACTCTAGTGCGAGGAACGCGATGAGGAGCCCGGAAACCCGATGCTATAATCGCTGCAAAAGTCTTCATTTTTATATGGGCCGGGCAGGTCTCGCGTTTGCGATCCGCAGCGCGCAGTCGATGCTGAACCTATGAAGACTTCCGCCCCAGAATTCAAAGGAATTTAGTAGATGAGGGACACCGAATGAGACGTCTGATGCCTGCGGCCGTAGCGCTGCTGGTTATGGTTTTCATGGTATCTGCCATCGCCGGAGACAAGGCCAAGGCCGCTTACGCCAAGGGTGAGGACGCCGAGGCGCGGGAGAACTACGAAGCTGCCTATAACTTTTATAAGCAGGCTTTCGATCTGAAACCAAAAGATCTGCGCTACAAATCGGCCTTCGACCGGCTGCGATTCAAGGCGGCGGCGACTATCGTCCACCAGGGAGAGCTTTTGCTTGACCAGGGCAAATTGCAGGAGGCGCTCGCCGATTTCCAGAGGGCCGCGGCGATCGATCCTTCTTTATTTATCGCGCAGCAGGAGATGAAGCGCACCCTGCAGATGATGAACGATAAGGAGAATCCGCCGCCGCAAGCGGCGGGACCGCCTAGCTCGATAGAAAAGATGGTCAGGAATGCGGGCGGGCCCGTCGAACTGGCTACCATTTCGAATGTTCCCATCACCGTAAAACTCACCGAAGATTCCAAGGTTATTTATCAGACGATCGGGCAATTGGCCGGCATCAACGTGCTGTTCGATCCGGATTACACTTCGCGCCGGATCAAGGTCGAACTGAATGGAGTAACGTTGGAAGAAGCGCTGCAGATTACGGCGTTGGAGTCGAAAACTTTCTGGCGTCCGGTGACCAGCAATACGATCTTCGTGGCGCAGGATAATCCCGCCAAGCGCAAGGAATTGGAACAGAGCGTTCTGAAGACGTTCTACCTGCAGAATCTTTCCCAACCCACGGAATTGCAGGATGTTGTGAATGCCATCCGCGCCGTATTGGACGTGCAGCGCGTGCAGCAGTTGCTATCGCAAAACGCCCTGGTGGTGCGTGGAACGCCGGATCAGATTGCCCTGGCGGAAAAGCTGGTCGAGGATCTGGATAAAGCGCGGCCCGAGGTAGTGGTCGATATCGCCGTGCTCCAGATCAGCAAAGATAAATCGCGGACCTTGGGCCTGCTTCCGCCCAGTAGCGCGACCGTTCAGTTGCAGAGCAACATCAACACCACTCCAACGACCAGCACGACTGGAACAACTACGACGAGCACTTCCACGAGCGGCACGGGGCTCGAGTTGAATACTCTGGGCAATTTGAACGCAACCGATTTTCAAGTGACGATCGGCACCGCCAATTTGTCAGCGGTGATGGGCGATAGCGACACTAAGATGTTGCAAAACCCTCAGGTTCGCGCGCTGGATAATCAGAAAGCGACATTGAAGATCGGCGAACGCGTGCCGGTGGCTACCGGATCGTTCCAGCCCGGCATCGGCGGTGTGGGTATTAACCCGCTGGTGAATACGCAGTTTCAGTATCTGGACGTCGGCGTGAACATCGACGTCACTCCTCACGTGCACGGGGATCGCGAAGTGACGTTGAAGATCACCATGGAAATTTCTTCCGTGGTGGGGCAGTCGAGCATTGGTGGCATCAGCCAGCCCATTATCGGCCAGAAAAAAGTCGAGCACGAAATCAGGCTGGCGGATGGGGAATCGAGTTTGATCGGTGGAATTTTCGATGATTCCCAGACTAAATCCCTGGCTGGCATCCCTGGTTTGGCCCAGATTCCGATCCTCAGATATCTCTTTGGCCAGGTGACGCAGGATCATTCCTCAGACGAGACCGTCTTTGTCATTACTCCGCACGTGATTCGCGGTGCCAGCGTCACCGATTTGAATCAGCGGGCGATTGATATTGGAACCGCGAACTCCATCCAGTTGCGGCCCATGAGCCATTCCGTATTAGCACCGGCACCTGCGCCAGGGCAAAGTTCGAGTAATGCGGCCCCCCAGCCGGCGGCGCCAGCTACGAATCAGCAGGCTGTGACTCAACCTGCCGCAGGTCAGAGTGCTACGCCGGGCCTGCAGGGCAGCCCTAACTTCCTGTTCGATCCGGGACAGATTACCGCCAAGAAAGGCGATACGTTTGTAGTGAATTTGATTATGTCGGGCGCGCAGAACGTATATTCGGTGCCCGTGCAGATTAATTACGATCCCTCCAAGTTGCAGTTGGTGAATGTTTCGAACGGTGGCTTTCTCTCGCAGGATGGCCAGGCTGTGGCGTTGGTGAAGCGCGAGGATCCGGCAGGTACCTTGCAGATTACAGCGTCGCGCCCGCCAGGAGCGGGTGGCGTTTCCGGGCAGGGCGCGATCGTGACCTTGACCTTCCAGGCCAAGGACAGCGGCCAGACTCCTTTGACGATTACTCGTGGCGGAGCCCGCGATCCTGGCTTGCAGCCGATTACTGTCAATGGCGCGCAGGCTTCGGTGACGGTGCAGTAATGGGATGGAAATGGAAAAAGAAGTAGACGACGATGTTACCTAGAGTGTTACGGAGATTGCATGCGGGACGGAGTGAGCGTGCCGAACATGGGTTCACCCTCCTTGAACTGATTATCGCCACCACCATCCTGCTCGTTTTGACCACCATGGCGGTGCCGTTGGCGCGGCTGACCATAAAACGCGCTAAAGAGAAAGAACTGCGAACCGATCTATGGGAGATGCGGGACGCCATTGACCGCTACAAAATTGACGCCGATCGAAACGCTTTTCAGATCAAAGTCGACAGCCAAGGCTATCCTCCCGATATGGATACGCTGGTCAAGGGCGTGGATGTGCAGGGCAAGAAAGTTCGCTACTTAAGGAAAGTTCCCGTTGATCCGATGACTGGAAATACGGATTGGGGATTCCGCTCCATGCAGGACGATCCTGATTCGGATTCATGGGGTGGACAAAGCATATTCGACGTTTACAGCAAGTCGACCGACGAGGCGCTGGA
>Ga0209530_1000979_pt1 | contig 14935 bp, 17 predicted proteins | sample BlaSpr_A8_Ref_O1_FD_187987 | JGI IMG/M metagenome (GOLD analysis project Ga0209530, IMG submission 187987) | Forest soil microbial communities from Thunder Bay, Ontario, Canada - Black Spruce, Ontario site 2_A8_Ref_O1 (SPAdes) (version 2) | ecosystem: Environmental > Terrestrial > Soil > Boreal...
CTTCTACGACCACCACCGCGCCGCCGGCGACCTGCACCACCAAGCCCTGCGCGCCCTAGGAAACCGGCTCGTCGGCATCCTGCACGGCTGCCTCCGCCACCACAGCGCCTACAGCGAGAACACCGCCTGGGCGCACCGCCACATCACCCACGCCGCTTGACAAGTTACGACCCTGGGATGTCTACAAGGAGACGCCGGCGGGCGAGAGTCATTCGCATCTCGCCCGAGCGGAGGGCCAGGAGCAGTGTTGCGGAACGGCCCAACATCGAGATCAGTGTTGTTCCGTTCTACGGAACGCATCGCTTGAGGATGCCAGGACATAGTGTCACAGTCACAGCGTGGATCAAGGTCGCAAGATAGCCGCCGCCATTGTCGGACCGGGAAACATCGGGACCGACCTGCTATCGAAATTAAGCCGTAGTCCCACAATAGATGTGGCATACATGGTTGGGGTTGTCGAGTCGGACGGATTGCAGCGGGCCCGCAGCCAAGGGATCGAATCCTCCCCCGGCGGTGTTGACTGGCTCCTCCGCCAAGATCCATTGCCCGAGATTATTTTTGAAGCCACCTCGGCCGCCGCACACACCGCTAATGCCGCTCGCTATGCAGAGGCCGGCATCCAGGCGGTCGATCTCACGCCGGCGCATCTCGGACCCATGGTGTGTCCAGCGGTAAACCTGGAAGATCACATCGCGGCTCCCAATGTCTCCATGATCACCTGTGGCGGTCAAGCCACGATTCCCATCGTGGCCGCGGTGTCCCGCGTGTGTGAGGTCGCGTACGCGGAAATTGTCGCATCGGTGTCCTCGAAGTCCGCCGGACCGGGAACTCGAGCCAACATTGACGAGTTCACCGAGACAACCAGCAGGGCCGTCGTTGAGGTCGGCGGCGCAAGGCAGGGTAAGGCCATCATCATTCTCAACCCGATCGAGCCGCCAATGATCATGCGCGACACTGTGTTTTGCGCAATACCCGCCGAGGTGGACCGCAACGCCATTATCGATTCGATTCAAAGGATGGTCAACGAGGTCAAGTCATACGTTCCCGGCTACACCCTTAGGTCCGAGCCTCAGTTCGACGACCCTCGAACCGGATGGTCGGGAAACGCACGCGTGGCGATATTCCTGGAAGTAGAAGGCAACGGAGACTATCTTCCCCGCTACGCAGGCAATCTCGACATCATGACCGCTGCCGCGACCCGCGTTGGTCAACTCATGGCTGCGGCTAAACAAGGAGCATCCGCATGAGCCGCCCTGAGCTCCGCCACGATATCCGCATCACCGACACCACGTTGCGCGACGGCAGCCATGCTATGGCTCACCAATTCACACTCACGCAGGTACGTGACACCGTGCGCGCGTTGGACGACGCAGGAATAGAGGTAATCGAGGTTTCCCACGGCGACGGCCTGGGCGGATCATCTTTTAACTACGGATTCTCCAGAACTCACGAAATGGAATTGATCGAAGCGGCACGGGACACTGCCCGTAACGCACGCATCGCTGTGCTGCTTGTGCCGGGAATCGGCACCGTCAACGATCTCCGTCGTGCTCACGACGCCGGTGCAGAGATTGTTCGTATCGCGACGCACTGCACCGAGGCGGACGTGTCGGTACAACACTTCACCGTTGGTCGCGAGCTCGGGATGGAAACGGTCGGGTTCTTGATGATGGCTCACCGCACCACACCACAAATCCTCGCCGCGCAGGCTCGCATCATGGTGGACGCGGGATGCCAATGTCCCTATGTCACCGACTCGGCGGGCGCGCTGCTCATGGAGCAGGCTAAGGCTAGGTTCGAGGCGCTGATTGAGGAGGTCGGCGACGAAGCCTGGGTCGGGTATCACGGACACCAGAATCTTTCTCTTGGAGTCGCGAACTCTATCCTGGCGATCGAGGCCGGGGTACGCCAGATCGACGGGTCTCTCTGCGCGCTGGGGGCCGGCTCGGGCAATTCGCCGACCGAAGTGCTCGCCGCCGTGTTCGACCGGATGGGCATCAAGACCGGCGTCGACGTGCCGGCGTTGCTCGACGCCGCCGAAGAGGTGGTCCGGCCGTATCTACCCCGATGGCCCAAAATGGATCGCAATGCCATTGTTCAGGGCTGGGCCGGGGTGTACTCGAGCTTTTTGTTACACGCCGAACAGGCCGCAGCGCGATATGGCGTTCCGGCAAAAGACATCTTGCGACGCTGCGGCGAGCTCGGTCTGGTCGGTGGCCAAGAGGACATGATCATCGACATCGCGGTCGAGATGGCGACGGTTGCCGCCTGCGGAAGCTGCAGATGAGGGTCCCTACGTCGGCGCCTGGCCAAGCCGCCAGGGCACTGACGGTCGGGCAGGTCAACCACGCCGCCGAGGCTCTTCATGTCGCTGAAACCCAACGGATGCCGATTCGGCGCCTGACGGATCAATTTCCCACGATGACAGTCGAGGACTCCTACCAGATTCAACTGCTCAACGTGGCCCGTCGGGTCCGAAACGGGGCGGTCGTCCGCGGACATAAGGTCGGGCTGTCCTCACGGGCAATGCAGCAGATGATGAAGGTCGACGAGCCCGATTACGGACACCTCCTGTCGGACATGTTCATTGCCGAGAACACGCCCATCGACACATCGAGCCTCTGCACCCCTCGCGTCGAAGTCGAGATCGCTTTCGTTCTTGCCGAGACGCTTCCCGGCCCGGGATGCACCGTGGCCGACGTGCTGCGGTGCACGGCATTTGTCTGCCCCGCGCTCGAGATCATCGACAGCAGAATTCTCGATTGGGACATTGGCCTGCCCGACACCATCGCCGACAACGCGTCGTCGGGCTTGGTCGTACTCGGTGGTCGACGGACTTCGCTTGACGGATTGGACCTGCGAACGATCGGGGCAAGCCTCAAGCGAAACGGTCGACTCGTGGCAAGCGGAGCCTCGGGTGCAGTGCTCGGGAACCCGGCGACCGCCGTGGCCTGGCTCGCAAACACCGTGTGCCGGTTCGGCGTAGCCCTTGAAGCTGGTCACGTAATACTGCCCGGTTCGTGCACCCGCGCCTACGACGTTGCCGCCGGCCAGACAGTCCGAGCGGATTTTGACCTGCTGGGCTCAGTCACAGCCCGGTTCGCTTGAAGGAGGTCACCGCGATGACGATGCTCTCCGCGCACCAGCAGGCCGCCCACATGCGCCACCTGTTGATCGAGAGCTATCTCGAGGACGGCATGGAGATCGTCGGTATCAAGCTCTCACTCACCTCGGCCGACGCGCAGACCCGGGTGGGGACGGATCGTCCGCTCTGGGGCTGGCTGACAAACACGATGGAAGTCACCAACGGCGACGTCATCGCGGATCCAGCCGGGTTGGGCCTGCGGGCGGAAGCCGAACTGGTTTTCGTCCTCGGCTATGACATCCATGGCCCCGGAGTCACGAGCCGCGATGTCCTCGCCGCCACGGCTGCCCTCTGCCCCGGTATCGAACTGCCGGCCCGCTACGACGGGGATGCGGCGCCCACAGCCGACGGTCTGATAGCCCGCAACGCGCTGGCGAACCATTTTGTGGTGGGCGCGCCACACGCGGCGTGGCAGCATCTCGATCTTTCGCTGCTCGGTGTCGTAATGGACGTGGACGGCGAACCCATCGCATCTGGCTGCACCGCCAACGTGATGGGCCACCCTGCTAACGCTATTGCCAGCGTCGCGAACGATCTCGCCCGCCAGGGTGGCAGCGGGCTCCGCTCCGGTCAGTTGATCTTCACCGGTGCCATCGCCCCGGCGGTGGTATTGCAACCCGGAATGACTCTGGAGGCGAACTTCGCCCACCTGGGCAGCCTCGGCATTTCGGTGGACCGTGAATCCTGAGCCAAGCAAATATCCCGAGGACCTCGACGCCGCCCTGCTCAAGGTCGCCGGCGTCTGCGTGCTGGCCGCCGTGATGGCGGCCCTGGACGCCACGGTGGTCAGCGTCGCGCAGCGCACCTTCATCACCGAATTCCACACCACCCAGGCTGTTGTGGCGTGGACCATGACAGGAACCACGCTGGCAACCGCGACGGTGATCCCGGTGACCGGCTGGGCGGCCGACCGGTTCGGTACCAGGCGGCTGTTCATGGGATCGGTGCTGGCCTTCACCCTGGGGTCGCTGCTGTGCGCGATGGCACCCAACATCACCCAGCTGATCGCCTTCCGGGTGGTACAGGGGTTGGGCGGCGGCATGCTGATGCCGCTGAACATCATCATCTTGACCCGCGCGGCCGGCCCAAAACGGCTGGGCCGGTTGATGGCGGTGCTGGGCATCGCCATGCTGGTGGGCCCGTTGGTGGGGCCGATTCTCAGCGGCTGGCTGATCGGCTCCTACGGCTGGCAGTGGATCTTCCTGATCAACATTCCGATCGGCGCCCTGGCGATCACGCTGGCCGCGGTCGTCTTCACTAAGGACGAAGGGCACCCGTCGGAGACATTCGACGTCATCGGCATGCTGTTGCTGTCCCCCGGTCTGGCCCTGTTCCTCTACGGCGTGTCGTCACTGCCCGCGCACGGCACTATCACCCATCGCGCGGTGTGGATTCCGGCATCAGTGGGCCTGCTGCTGATCATCGGATTCGTGTTGCACGCGCTGTATCGCACCGATCACCCGCTGCTCGACCTGCGACTGTTCAAAAACCGGACCGTCGCACTGGCCAACACGACGATGTTTTTGCTCGCGCTCGCGTTCTTGGGCGCCGTGTTGCTGATCCCCAGTTACTTCCAGCAGTTGCTGCACCAGACGCCGCTGCAGTCGGGTGCGCATCTGGTCCCCCGCGGCCTGGGCGCGATGCTGACGATGCCGATCGCCGGCCGGATCATGGATAGGCGCGGACCGGGTTGGGTGGTGCTGGCGGGGATCACGCTGATCGCCATCGGCATGGGCACGTTCGCCTACGGCGTCAGCCACCACTGTGCGTATGCGCCGGTGCTGCTGATCGGCCTGGCAGTCACGGGCGTGGGTCAAGGTAGCACGATGACGCCGCTGTTCGCCTCGGCGGTCCGGGGACTGGCGCCGCATCAGGTGGCGCGCGGGTCGACGCTGATCAACGTCAACCTGTACATCGGGGGGTCGATCGGTACCGCGTTGATGTCGGTGATTTTGACCAGCCAGTTCAACCACAGCCCATTCATCCAGGCGGCCGGCAAAGCCGCCGCGCTCAAGCAAGAAGCCACCAAACATGGCCCGCCGCCCCACCCGTCGCAGGTGCTGGCACCGGGTTTCATGGACCATGTCACCAGCGACCTGTCCCACGCCTACACGGTGGTGTTAGTCGTGGCCCTGGGTTTCGTGCTCATGATGCTGATCCCCGCGGTGTTCCTGCCCAAAAAGCCCGCGGCCGACGCGCCCAGCCAGCCTGCGATCCCCGAACCGGCGCCTTAATTCCCCGGGTCGCTTCGCACTCCCCCGCCAGCCGGTGGGGGTAACCTCAGCCGCTCCGGAAGTGCGCCCGCTGGGGCGAGCCGTTGGTCTAGGAGTGGGTAGCCGACTCCCCGGCCCGACGCCAGCCACGGCATCAACCCGGTGGGCGTGGACCAGGACGTCTGGGACCGGACCCGAGTCGGGCAGGTCTACCAGGGGTCGCCGTCGTATTCGCCGAAATCGGGCGCCGGTGCGGAACTCGGTGCTGTCCCACGTGCCCTCGCGTGCGCTCCGACAACTTCGGCTCCCGAACCGGGCGAACCAGCTCTGGCGCCGGTCTGCCCGCCTTGCCGCCGACCTGAAATCCGGGCGCTGGCTCGAAGGACACGCAGGGTCGTTGCGGTATCCAAGTCACAGGTGAAGGTCCGAGGGTGGCTGGCCGGGCAGCACGCGTGATCCCGCCGTGCGCAGCCCGTCCATCAGCACGGCCAGGATGCGTTGCCACTGTTCTTTGTCGCCTGCCACGGCGAGTGCATCCTCGTCGGTCGCGGTCGCTCGGGCGAAGATCGCCAGGTCGCGCCAGGTGACGTCATCGCGAACCACACCGGCCTGCTGGGCGCGCTCGGTGAGGCTTTTCAACATGTCCCGTAGGTAGCCGATCTGTTGTAATGCAGGAATCGAATGTGATTTGGCCCGCAGCTCGGTCCCGAATTGCCTGAGCCCTCGGTTGGCGACAAGGTGGCGACACAGATCCGACATGAACATCTCCAGTCCAACAGCCGGGTCCTGTTCGGCGAGTGCTCTGGAGGCGTCGGCCACCGCAGCGGAGGCGCCGTCGTTCAAGACGGCCTCGATCAGAGCTTCTTTCGAACCGAAGCGCCGGTAGATGGTGCCGATCCCGACCTCGGCGCGTGCCGCAATGTCTGCCGTGGAGATATTCAGGCCGTGTTCGGCAATCGCCTGGCGGGTGGCCGCCAACAGTCGCAGCCGCTTGCGCCTCGAGTCCGCGCGCTCCCTGATCTCAGGGCTCGGTGGGCCGTCGAGAGCCATGGCGGTACCGGGCGGGAGAGCCCCCACACACAGCCCATCCGCCCCAGCGTCACCTTCAACGGAATTATCCACTCCGTACGGAGTGTACAGCACTCATGTGCGATATTTTCGACATGCTCATTATGACCGGGGCGCCCCTGAACTCCTCCATGGCGTTGACGGGCGCGCGTAACCCGTCACCCGACGACCACACGCCGACCGACGATTCCAGGCCGCCGCCCGGAATCAAGAGGAGGGGGAAGCCCGAGCCGACAACCTCGAAGTAGATGCGAACGTCTCCGCGTTCGTAGAACGGCACTCGTTACGCTCCGGCTACGCGACTACTGGGAAACGGTCGTCGTCGAACGGCTCGTCGACCACGAGGCGGCATGGCGTCGTCTCCCAGACGTGCTCGGCGGCGGGTACGCCCCCCGGGTTTTATGCCATCTAGACAGCAATGCAACGTAAAGAGCGGGCGGCGTGCGCACGCGGAACACCTTCACAGCGACTACAAGAAGATCATCCCACGACCCGTCCCACCCTCGAGATCACCGAGCGCGTCGCCCACACCCTCGAGCGAGTACCGGCGGGTGATCAGACGATCGAGTGGGAATCGGCCCTCTCGGTAGAGCCGGAGGACGGCGGGGATGTCGACCTGCGGACGGATCGAGCCGTTGGTCGTCCCGGTCAGCCTCCGCTCCGCGATGAGTCCGTGGAGCGAGATGGAACCCACTGCGGTGGTCTCGCTGAGCCCGATGGCGACAGCTTGACCACCCGCCCGCAGACAATTGAAGGCTGTTGTAATGGTCGGCGACGTCCCCACGACGTCGAACGCGTGATCCACCCCATGCCCAGTGAGATCCATGACTATCGACGGCAAGTCGACATCGGGCCCCACCACGACCGTATGCGTGGCACCCAGCTCCATAGCGAGGGCGCATGCCTCGGGCTTGGTGTCGGCACAGATGATGGGGCTGGCACCGGATGCCGCCGCCGTCATGATGACCGAGAGACCGACGCCGCCGGCACCGATTACGAGCACGCTCTCACCCAACCCGACCTTGGCCTTCCGAGCGACCGCGCCGTAGGCGGTGATCACACCACACGCGACCAGCGACGCAACCTCCAGCGACAGGTCCGAGTCGATCTTGACTGCGCTCCATCGGGCGATCACGGCATATTCCGCGAACGAGGACTGGAACAGGAAGTGGTGCAGCTGCTCGTCCCCCTTGCTGATCCGGATCGCGCCGTTCGCAAGCACCCCACCGATCGATCGCCCGGCGGCGCGCTCGCAGAGCCCGAAGGAGCCGCTCTGGCACTGGAAGCACATCCCGCAACCTGGAGTGATCGACATAACCACGTGATCACCGGGCTCGAGGTCGTCCACTCCCGCACCAAGCTCCTCGACGATTCCCGCTCCCTCGTGGCCGAGCACCACCGGCAACGGGACCGGGACCTTGCCGAGGAATGCTGATAGGTCCGAGCGGCACACCCCGGTCGCGACGACCTTCACGAGGACCTCTCCGGGGCCCGGCCGGGGTCGATCGATCTGCTCGATCTCGATGGTCCCCGGTTTCCTGACGACTGCTGCCCTCATCTCGCCTCCGACCTCACGCGCTCGGCATCGGCAAGAGAATGGACTGGAGCTCCAGGAAGGCATCGAGCCCCTCGGGGCCCATTTCGCGCCCGAGTCCGCTGCCCTTCATCCCCCCGAACGGCGCTACGATGTCGCATCCGAAACCGTTGACAGCGAGTGTGCCCACCCTCACCTGTCGCGCGACCTCGAGTCCATGATCTGGGTCCTGAGTCCACACCGTGCCATGGAGCCCATACTCGCTGTCGTTTGCGATCGCGATCGCCTCCGCCTCCTCCCGATACGGCATCACCATGACGACCGGACCGAAGATCTCCTCGCGAGCGATCGTCATCGAATTGTCCACGTCGACAAAGACCGTCGGCTCGACGTACCAACCGGTCGGCATGCCGGCCGGCCGGCCGCCGCCCGTGGTGATCCTCGCGCCTCCCTCGAGACCCGTGCGGATGTACCCCTCCACCCGGTCCCGCTGACGCGCCGATACCAGCGGACCGAACTCGGTATCCGGATCGGATGGATCACCGATCCGGAAGCCAGATGCCAGCGCGGAGATCGCGTCGACGTACTCTCCGAACCTGTGTTCAGGCACCAGTATCCGTGAGTTCACTACGCAGGCCTGACCGGTGTTCCTGAAGCCCGCGGTGCGGAGCCCCTCGACGGTCGAGTCGAGGTCGGCATCCGCCAGGATGATCGCCGCGGACTTCCCGCCGAGCTCGAGCGTGACCGGCCTCAGGAGACCACCACAGAGCGACGCAATCCGACGCCCGGCCGGCGAGGAACCGGTGAACGACACCGCGTTCACGTCAGGATGGGTCACGAGGTACTCGCCCACCTCGCGCCCGGCGGGCACGACGTTGAGCACTCCCTCGGGCAACCCGGCCTCCATGGCGATCTCGGCGAGCACGTAGGAAGTCAACGGGGCCTCCGGAGCCGGCTTCAGCACCATCGTGCATCCGGCCGCGAGCGCTGGTGCGATCTTGACCATCGACAGGGATGGCGGTCCGTTCCACGGAACAATGGCCGCGACAACCCCGACCGGCAGTTTCCGGACGACGCTGGTCGAACGGGCCCCTGCCCGCTCCTCCTCGAACTGCGTCGTCGCCGCTAGCTTCGTGTAGTACTCGAGAATCGTGTATGCAGCGCCGACGTGGCTAGGTCGGGCTACCGAGATGGGGTTTCCCATCTCGACGACCATGGTTTCGGCCATCTCGTCTGCGTGCTTCCCGTAGACCTCGAGGAAGCGCTGCATGATCGTCGCCCGCTCGTGGGGAGCGGTCATACCCCAGAAGCCGTTGAACGCATCACGCGCAGCCGACACCGCTCGGTCCATGTCTGCTGCCGAACCGTCGGGTACCGACCCCACCAACTGCTCCGAGTGCGGCGAGATGACCTCGATCACCTCAGGGCCACTCGGAGATACCCATTTGCCTCCGATGAACAGCTCGTTGCGCGTATGCGTCATGTCGTCCTTATTCATTGCGTCATCCTCGACTTTCGTGGTGTCGCGACGGGGCGCGGGTGGTGGCACTCGACATCCAGCAGGACATACCCGATCCGGCCGGCGTCGAGAAGGTCTTCCAGGGGGTGTCTATCTGGCGCCGTCCTGCGGCGTGTCCCCCCTCTTGGCCACGGTGGCGTCGCCAAGAATCCGGGCTTGGCAAGCGGAGCCGGACGGGGGCGATGCCCTGCGGCTCAACACAAACCGTGTAAACGGTGGACTCTGCGCAGACACGCGCCTGGTTCGGTTGCGCCGTACGGTGATCCATCCTTTCGATTTCGGTGCGCTCTTTACGAGTTGGCACTCGGGGCACCATTACCTGATCTAAAAGGCGGACCATCGCATCGCCGATCTCCTGGTCGAGGTCAAGCCGGGTTTTCGGTGCAAACGGCCCTGCGTGGGTCCAGTCGCGACGCTCGCGTCCGCCGCTTTGGAGATGTCAATTGCGCCCACGGGGCCATCCTCGCGGCGGGCGTGCGTATATGACAACAGAACGGTTCCGCACAGCGAGAAGCGCTCCAGCGAAGCTCATCAGGGCGCCCAGCCTCGGTCATGCCCGGGACGCCATCAAGCACACCGCCCCAGTCGCCGGAACGGTTGTCGCGCGGCCCATCCGGCCGGTTACGCCTGAACGGAATGATCGAGTGCCTCGAGGGGACCAACGCCTACCTGTCGATCTTCGACACCAAACCCCACAATCGACTGCTCCGCTGGCGACTGGCCGCTGTGTGGAGGGCGCATCTCCCGAATAGGGCTTCCACACCCGCAATTGGCATCGGCGGCCTGTCGGCTGCGCTGTTGGTCGTCGGTCTGGCGGGCGTAGCCGTGTTACCGCGCGACGGCGGACCGTACCGTGAGCCAGCCAGCTACGGCAGGTGCCCGGACCCGGCCTGGATGACTATAGCTTGAGAGCCAGCACGGGGGTCTTGCTGCGACCTACGCATACCATCATCGTCTTGTTCGTCGCCTGCTGTTCGTCGGTGAGGTAGTCGTCGAGATGATCCGGAATGCCGCTCACGACCTCGGTTTCACACGTGCCGCAGAAACCTGCTGTGCAGGACATCGGAACGAAGACGCCTTCTTCGTCCAAGACTTCGATGATCGTCTTGTCGGCTGGGACCGTAACCTGCCTCCCCGATTCGGACAGGACAAGCTCGAAAGCGCTGGTTTCTCGTTCACCCACGCTGCTACCCGAACCCTGACGCGCACTGAACCGCTCGACGTGTGGGGCTGTCCGCCCCAACTCGGCACACGTGGCCTCGACCGCCGAAATTAGCGGCTCTGGACCGCAGCAATATACGGCGGCGTCGGCTCGCAACGGACTGATCGCAGCTCTCAAGTCGAGCAGTCCGCGTTCATCCTGCGGCACGACCGTTACATGGGAATTGAAGCGACTCAGGTCGTCGAGGAACGCCATCGACGCACGACGCCTCCCTCCGTACAGCATCGTCCAGTTCTTGCCCTGACGGTCCACCTCACGGACCATGGGCAAGAGCGGAGTGATGCCGATCCCACCGGCAATGAAGAGGTACTGGTCGGCCTCGACCAACGGGAAGTTGTTGCGCGGGCCAGCAACCTGAATGGACGTGCCCGGTTGGAGTACTTTGTGCACATACTCGGACCCGCCACGGCTGTTTGGCTCGAGAAGGACGGCTATCGTCCACTCGTCTCGCACGCCCGGATCGCTACAAAGCGAATACTGGCGAATGAGGTCGCTCCTCAGCGCCAAGTCAATGTGCGCGCCACAGGTGAACTCCGGTAAGTCTGAACCGTCATCACGGCCGAGCACCACCGAGACGACGCCTTCTGCCTTCCTACACATTCTGCGAGCACGTAACTCTTGCGCGCCTGGTATCAGTTCCATGAAACACTCCTTCCACTCACGTGGTGTGACGCACGTACCTCGCTATGCGATCGTCTCTGGCACGCTCTTGACGTTCTTGCGAAACGCTGCGATGCGAAAGTCCTTGTAGTCCCGCGCATTCTCGGCATTGATCGGTGGCTCGCTCGCCGCGATCTGCTGCCAGTTGTCACGGGCTGCCTCGAGGGTCCACTCCTTAAGATCAGGAGCCTGATAGCCCTCAGCAACCCCGGTATAGACAGCTCTCATACGACCCGAACTCGTAGCGAAGAACTTGCTGCTAACGACACACTGCTCGTGGACCAACCAGACGACGCCCGGCGCGACCAGCGTTGGGGACATGTCGATCTCGTGCGAGGGCGATCTGCTCTCATCAGTTGAACGTTGGGCACGGGTCACTGCGCCCGGGAGCACCCCGTTGACCTGGATCCCGAACGGTCGACCTTCGGTGGCGAGCACTCGAGTCAGACCAGCGCTGCCTGCGACTCGGCCGTCGAATCGCAGCTCGGACTCTATGCCTGCTCGATCATCGGGTGTCACCACGTCGCACCTCTATGCTGAATCTGCTTATTCGATGGATGTTTTCAGTACGCGATGCCCGATCGGACCCCGAACTGGGTCGTCGAGGAGCTGATACATTCAATGGACTCCTCTGGCTCTCCGGTAGGAACCACAGCGTCCATTGCCACCCCCCTCCCAGAGGTGGATCTGCAATCTAAACTCCTAGCCCGGAAGGGCTAGTCCCGATCGTCGTCTCGGCAGAAAGGCTTTCACCGAGCGTGCTCAGAATGCGCTCCGGTGGTACCCCCCGTCGACGTTGATGAACTCGCCGGTGACATAGGCCGCACCCTCCGAGCAGAGGAACGCCAACACCGCTGCCATCTCAGCAGGCTTGCCCAGGCGCTTGGTCGGGAACTGGGCAGTGAGCTCGGCGAGCATATCGTCCAAGGTGACCCCCTGCTGCTCTGCCGCTGCGGAGTACGCCTTCATCATCCGATCGGTACGGAACCACCCGGTCCCGACGCTGTTCACCGTGATCCCGTCGCAAGCGAACTCGTCGGAGAGACTCTTGTTGAGCGCGACGACTGCGGCCCGCGAGGGACTCACCATCACCCTTCCGATCTCCGGTTCCTTTGCGGCCATGCTGTTTATGGCGATGATGCGGCCCCAGCCCTGTTCCCGCATGTGGGGCACGACGGCCCGGGCAAGGTACACGACACTCATCGCCATGTTGTTTATCGACCTCTTGAAGTCCTCGTCCGACACCTCGGCGAACGATCCCATTCCGGGGCCGTCGACGTTCGCGATCGCGATATCTGGCGAACCCAGCTCCTCCGTCACCTTCGCCACTGCGCGTTCGACCTTCTCGCCGACCGTGAAGTCTGCGGCAACGCCGATGGCCTGGCCACCGGCCTCGATGATCCCAGCAACAGTCTCGTCGATCGATTCCTGGTCGTGCTCAAGCGCAGCGACCGCGACGCGGCACCCCTCACGAGCCAGAAGCTCTGCCGTCGCGCGACCGATGCCCTTGCTGGCACCCGCCACGAGCGCGACCTTGCCGTTAATCCCTAGATCCACGAATCCCTTTCCGCATCCATGCCTTTTATTTACTCACCGCTGTGCATCGGATCGGGAGAGTTGCATGACCTCGCAATTTGTTGAAGGGATGATATTGGGGGCTGCCGTCAAAAGTGATGTCCTCGACTCGGCGAGCCAACGTCTCGAAGACGGGCACCAGTTCAGCGCGAGCTAAATGTGCGCCGAGACAGTGATGGATGCCCGAGCTAAAGCCCAAGTGTTGGTTCGCGTTCTCACGTCGAATGTCGAACACGTCGGGCTCGGCAAACATCGCTGGATCTCGGTTGGCAGCCGCGAGGAGAATGATGATCGGCTGGCCTGCTTCGATCGGAACACCATTCAGGACACAACTCTTACGTGCCATACGGTTCTCCGCCTGCGCTGTGCCATCAAACCGTAGAGCTTCATCTACAACGTTCGAAGCAAGCGAAGGATCTTGGCGCAGAGACGCCCAGGCGTCGGGATGGTCGACGAGAAGACGCAGCGTGTTTCCCAGCTGATTAGCGGTCGTCCCGAGACCCGCCCCGAGGATGAGGGCCAACGCGTATAGGACATCCTCTTCGCTCAGTTGATCGTTGGCGTCGCCAGCCTCGAGCAAACCGTTGACTAGGCTATCGTCGCTGGTGCCCTTTCTCGAGGCAATCAGCTCCGCGAAGTAGTTTGCAATTTCTGCTGCCGCCGCCGCGGCCACTGATTGCGCCTTCGCGTCCTTCTCCGGTTGTAGGAAATTGATGTATCCCCTTAAGGTGTGGATCTCCTCCATCCACCGATACCAGAGGTGGGCATCTTTGACAGGCACGCCGAGTAGATCCGTAATCACTGTCGCAGAAAGACGCTGGGCAAAGTCGGGAACGAAGTCGACGGAGCCGGCCTCAACCAGTTCGTCGACCAGCGCTTCGATCCAACCCGCAATCTTGTCGTCCTGCTGTTTGATGGATCTGGGAGTGAACGCTCTCGCGACGAGTTTCCGCACTCGCGTGTGCTCAGGGGGGTTTGTCACATGGAAGTTCGGGTATGGGAGGGGCTCTTGTCCGAACGAAGCGGAATCCCGCAGAATCGACATCACGTCGGCATATCGGGAAAAGACAAGATAACCCGATGGAGTTCGCCAACCCGGGACATCTAGAAAGCGTCGATAGAGCGGATATGGATTCAACACAGCCTCGGGCGACGCCAACGCCGCCTCCAAACCTGAATAACGATCGAGATAATCATCGAGCGTTACCACAAGCCCTCCTTAGCAGGATCTAGTTCGTTTTGCATGTTGCAACGTTCGCCGATCTACGGTCAACATTCGGGGACCGCTGGGTGAAACTCCCCAGCATCGCCGTCGGCGTCACTGCTCAGGGCAGGCGGAATCGGGCCACGAGGCGTGTCCTCCGTTGATCACCAGTGCGCGCCCGGTGATGCCCCCGCTATGTCAGGCTGGTGTGAGACAACCCGAGTAAGTACGGGATCCCAGAATTGAGGGTCGGGGATCCTTGCGCACGTCCCATGAACGCCAAGTTACTTATCTTGCGCAAGCTGATCCGAAACCGGCTGCTCGCCTTGGCATTCGGGCGTCCCGGTCCCACCTCAAACGCATTCTCGTCGGGAGGCTCAGCGGTGCTGTGGCAAGCCGCAGCGGTGCCGTGTTCGCCAGCCGCCGTCACTGCCGACTGCCCACCACGCGCGTGCCGGGGCGCCGAATTCGGAAGCGATAGATCAGGATTCGCCGCGCCGAGCGGCCGGAACGCACAGCGAATCTAGAACCGACGACGAGACGTCGTCGCGGCTTGCTGGCAGGGGCGCTTAACCGGCCGCGGCCGCGTTAGCGGCCTCGGTGGCCAGGTAGGAGCCGGCGCTGGTCGCCAAGGTGGCCACGAACTGCTCGTGGATCGCCGCGGCCTGGGCGCTGAAGTCCTGATACATCTGGGCGTGCGCGGCGAACTGCGCGGCCGTCAACGCCGACACCTCATCGGCGGCGGCGGGAACCACGCCGGTCGTCGGGCCGGCCGCGGCCGCGTTTCCGGCGCTC
>Ga0209530_1000981_pt1 | contig 14911 bp, 10 predicted proteins | sample BlaSpr_A8_Ref_O1_FD_187987 | JGI IMG/M metagenome (GOLD analysis project Ga0209530, IMG submission 187987) | Forest soil microbial communities from Thunder Bay, Ontario, Canada - Black Spruce, Ontario site 2_A8_Ref_O1 (SPAdes) (version 2) | ecosystem: Environmental > Terrestrial > Soil > Boreal...
CGACGCCTTTGACCGCGGGTTCGCCGAGCAGCTCCACGCTCATGGCGTGGCGGTTGACGCCGACCGGCTCTCGGTGCGGATGCAGGCCGGTTTGCGGCGCGACGACGACACCGTGCGCCTGATCGAAGAGCTCCGCGCAACCAGAGTTCCGATTGCCTTGGTGTCCAACGCATTCGGGCGCGACTGCTACGCGGGCTTCGACCTGGGCGCGCTGGCCGACGTGGTGGTGATCTCCTCGGAAGTCGGCGTCCGCAAGCCATCGCGGCGGATCTACGCCATCGCCTGTGAGCGGCTCGGGGTGACACCCGAGCAGGCGATCATGATCGACGACCTGCGCCAGAACCTCGACGGCGCGGCCCGGCTCGGGATCGCCGGCGTGTTGCATACCGACGCCGCGGACACCCGGAAACAGCTCGACGAACGCTTCGGTATCCGCGTGGCGCCAAAGGAGGCTCGATGAAGGTCGCACGTAAGGTCGCCATCGTCACCGGCGGGGGTGGCGGTATCGGCGGCGCGCTCGCCGAAGAGCTCACCACCCACGGCGCCCGCGTCCTGGTGGCCGACCTCGACGAAAGCCGCGCGCAGGCCGTCGCCGACAACATCAACAGCGCTCGGCCGGGGACCGCGGCCGCAGCCGGCGCGGACGTCTCCGACACGACCTCGGTTCGCAGCCTGATCGCGTTGGCGGAACAGGACTTCGGCCCGGTCGACATGTACTTCGCCAACGCCGGAGTCCTCGGCACACCCGGGCTCGAGGCCAGCGACGCGGACTGGGATCGTGCGATCGACGTGAACCTGCGAGCCCACATCCGGGCCGCGCAACTGCTGATCCCCGGCTGGGTCGAGCGCGGCGAGGGCTATTTCGTCAGCACCGCATCGGCCGCCGGCCTGCTGTCCCAGATCGGCGGAGCCACCTACGCCGTCACCAAGCACGCCGCCGTCGGATTCGCCGAATGGCTCAGCATCACCTACGGCGACCGGGGCATCCGGGTCAGCTGCCTGTGCCCGATGGGCGTGAACACCGAGCTGTTGTACGGCGGAGAGCGCTCGGGGCATCCGCTCGGCGTCGCCGCTACCCGGGCGGTCACCTCCGCCGGTGCGGTGCTGGAGCCCACCCAGGTCGCCCGCGACGTGCTAGCCGCCATCGACGAGGAGCGCTTCTTGATCCTGCCGCACGCCAACGTGCTCGACATGTTCCAGCAGAAGGCATCCGACTACGACCGCTGGCTGCGCGGGATGCGCCGCTACCAGGCCTCGTTGCTGAACGACAGTCAATGACCAGTCCCTTTCGATCCCTTACCGATGAGGAGCCCCCATGTCTCTGTTCGACATCTCGGAACGCGCGCAGCAGCTGCAGAAGGAACTGCGCGAATTCATGGAGTCGCATGTGTACCCGGCGGAGGCCGTGTACGAGGAGCAGATGCGGGACTCCGGCAACCCGCACTACCAGCCGCCGATCCTGGAGGAGCTCAAGGCCGAGGCCCGAAAACGCGGCCTCTGGAACCTGTTTCACCCGCACCCCGATACCGGCGCGGGACTGACCAACCTGGAATACGCGCCGCTCGCGGAGATCATGGGCCGCAGCTTCATCGCCCCCGAGGCGTGCAACTGCAGCGCCCCTGACACCGGCAACATGGAGGTGTTCGAGCTGTTCGGCAGCCAGGAGCACCGGGAGAAGTACCTCAAGCCGCTGCTGGAGGGCACCATGAGATCGGCGTTCGCCATGACCGAGCCGCGGGTGGCCAGCTCCGATGCCACCAATGTCGAGCTGTCCATGGTGCGGGACGGCGACGAGTACGTGCTCAACGGCCGGAAGTGGTTCGCCTCCAATGCCTTGCACGCGAACTGCAAGGTCATGATCGTGATGGGCAAGACCGACCCAGCCGCCCCGCCGCACCGTCAGCAGTCGATGATGGTGGTGCCGATCGACGCCCCCGGCGTCACCGTGCTGCGAGGCCTGCCGGTGTTCGGCTACCAGGACCGCGAGGGCCACGCCGAGATCGACTTCACCGACGTGCGGGTGCCCGCCACGGATGTGCTCAAAGGCGAGGGTGAGGGCTTCGCGATCAGCCAGGCCCGGCTCGGGCCCGGTCGTATCCACCACTGCATGCGGGCCATCGGCATGGCCGAACGCGCGCTGGAGCTGATGTGCAAGCGCGCCCAGTCCCGGGTCACCTTCGGCAAGCCGGTCGCCGACAACGCCAACATCCAGGACTGGATCGCAGAGGCGCGCATCGACCTCGAGATGATCCGGCTGCTCACGCTGAAGGCCGCGTACATGATGGACACCGTCGGTAACAAGGAGGCGCAGACCGAGATCGCGGCGATCAAGGTCGCCGCTCCCAACATCGCGCTGAAGATCGTCGACCGCGCCATTCAAGTACACGGCGGCGCCGGCGTCACCGACGACTTCCCGCTCGCCATGGCCTACGCGCACCTGCGCACGCTGCGGTTGGCCGACGGCCCCGACGAGGTGCACAAACGCGCCATCGCGCGCCGTGAACTGCGCCCCTACCGTGACCTGCGTCCGGAGGGCAAGCAACGATGACGGCGTCGATCGCGCTGATCGACAGAGGATCTTTTACCCTGTCCCAATGCGGCAACAGCCGAATGGTGGGGCATGACTCGTTTTCTCGCGCGCCGGTTACTCAACTATCTCGTGTTGCTCGCGCTAGCGTCGTTTTTGACCTACTGCCTGACTTCGTTCGCCTTCGCGCCACTGGATAGCCTGATACAGCGCAGTCCGCGGCCGCCGCAAGCCGTTATCGACGCCAAGGCGCACGCGCTTGGCTTGGACAAGCCCATACCGATCCGCTATGCGAACTGGGCCTCGCACGCCGTTCGCGGTGATTTCGGGACCACCATCACCGGCCAGCCCGTGGCCGCCACGCTCTGGCGCCGCGTTGCTGTCAGCCTGCGGCTGCTGGTCATTGGCTCCGTGGTCGGCACCGTACTGGGTGTGGTGGCCGGGGCATGGGGCGCCATCCGCCAGTACCGGCTCAGTGACCGCGTTGTCACCATGCTGGCCCTGCTCGTGCTCAGCACCCCGACATTCGTCATCGCCAACCTGTTGATACTGGGCGCACTCCGGGTGAACTGGGCGTTTGGCGTGCAACTCTTCGACTACACCGGAGAGACATCACCGGGCGTCGACGGTGGGGCCTGGGCACAGTTACTCGACCGGTTGCGGCACTTGATTCTGCCCTCGCTCACCCTGGCGCTGGGCGCGGCCGCCGGATACAGCCGATACCAGCGCAACGCGATGCTCGACGTGCTCGGCCAGGATTTCATCCGCACCGCCCGCGCCAAAGGGCTGACCCGCCGGCGCGCGCTGCTCAAACACGGGCTGCGGACCGCACTGATACCGATGGCCACGCTCTTCGCCTACGGGGTCGCCGGGCTGGTCACCGGTGCGGTCTTCGTCGAGAAAATCTTCGGTTGGCACGGCATGGGCGAATGGCTGGTGCAGGGCATCTCGACTCAGGACACCAACATCATCGCGGCGATCACCGTGTTCTCCGGCACGGTCGTGCTGTTGGCCGGCCTGCTCTCCGACATCATCTACGCGGCTCTCGACCCCAGGGTCCGGGTGTCATGACGGCTACCGCCAAACCCGATGCCGCCCACGGGCTATCCAGTTCAGAAGCAACGATCTTCGCCTCGCGCCGCACCCTGGTGTTGCGCAGGTTTCTGCGCAACCGATTCGCAGTGGCGTCGCTGACGCTGCTGATACTGCTATTCGTCGGCTGCTATGCGCTGCCCTCCCTGCTGCCCTACTCCTACGACGACCTTGATTTCAATGCGTTGCTGCAGCCGCCGAATACACGTCACTGGCTGGGCACTAACGCGCTGGGCCAAGATTTGTTGGCGCAGATCCTGCGCGGCATGCAGAAGTCGATGCTGATAGGGGTGTGTGTGGCGGCTATCTCTACCGGCATTGCGGCTACCGTCGGGTCGATCTCGGGCTATTTCGGGGGCTGGCGGGACCGGGTGCTGATGTGGGTCGTCGACCTGCTGTTGGTGGTGCCCAGCTTCATCCTTATCGCCATCGTCACGCCCCGGACCAAGAACTCGGCCAGCATCCTGCTGCTCGTCCTGCTGCTGGCCGGCTTCGGCTGGATGGTCAGCTCTCGCATGGTGCGCGGCATGACCATGAGCTTGCGCGAGCGCGAATTCATCCGGGCCGCACGGTATATGGGTGTCTCCAGCCGGCGGATCATCATCAGCCACGTGGTGCCCAACGTGGCATCCATCTTGATCATCGACGCCGCCCTCAACGTCGCCTCCGCGATCCTGGCCGAAACTGGCTTGAGTTTTCTCGGTTTCGGCATTCAGCCGCCCGATGTGTCGTTGGGTACCCTGATCGCCAATGGCACCCAGTCCGCGACCACGTTCCCGTGGGTGTTCTTGTTTCCGGCCGGAATCTTGGTGCTGATTCTGGTGTGCGCCAACCTGACCGGCGATGGCCTGCGCGACGCGCTCGACCCCGGCAGCAAGAACCTGCGGGGTGGTGGCGGATGAGCCCATTACTCGAAGTGACTGATCTGGCCGTCACCTTCCCGACGGACGGCGAACCGGTGACCGCGGTGCGTGGCATCAGCTACAGCATCGACCCCGGGGAAGTCGTAGCCATGGTCGGGGAATCGGGATCGGGTAAGTCCGCGGCGGCGATGGCAGTGGTGGGCCTGCTGCCGGAGTACGCCCAAGTGCGCGGCTCGGTCCGGTTGCACGACACCGAGCTGTTGGGCCTTGCCGACGACGCGATGTCGCGGTTCCGCGGCAAGGCGCTCGGCACGGTGTTCCAGGATCCGATGTCCGCGCTGACCCCGGTCTACACCGTCGGCGACCAGATCGCCGAGGCGATCGAGGTACACCAGCCACGCGTCGGCAAGAAGGCCGCCCGCCGGCGGGCAGTGGAACTGCTTGAGCTCGTTGGCATTGCGCAAGCGGAACGACGTGCCCGCGCGTTTCCGCATGAACTGTCCGGTGGCGAACGGCAACGGGTGGTGATCGCAATCGCGATCGCGAACGATCCGGACTTGCTGATTTGCGACGAACCCACCACCGCACTGGATGTCACCGTGCAGGCGCAGATCCTCGAAGTGCTCAAGACGGCGCGCGACGTAACCGGCGCCGGAGTACTCATCATCACCCACGACCTCGGTGTGGTCGCCGAGTTCGCCGACCGGGCGCTGGTAATGTATGCCGGCCGGGTCGTCGAGTCCGCCGGAGTACACGACCTTTATCGAGATCGCCAGATGCCCTACACCGTAGGGCTGTTGGGCTCAGTTCCCCGTTTGGACGCCGCACAGGGCGCCCGGCTGGTGCCCATACCCGGTGCGCCTCCGTCGTTGGCCGGCCTCGAACCGGGATGCCCTTTCGCGCCGCGCTGCCCACTGGTTATCGATGAATGTCATACTGAGGAACCAGCATTGGTCGTGGTCGGGGCCCATCACCGGGCAGCCTGTATCCGCACCGACCAGGTGAACGGGCGCAGCGCAGCCGACATCTATGGGATCAAAACCGCTACACATGCAGCAGAACCCGGCGATTCGTCTGTCGTCGTGCGGGTACGTGACCTGGTCAAGACCTACCGGCTGACGAAGGGCGTGGTGCTGCGCCGCGCTATCGGCGAGGTCCGCGCGGTCGACGGCGTCAGTTTTGAGTTGCAACAGGGCCGCACCTTGGCCATTGTCGGTGAGTCCGGTTCGGGTAAGTCGACCACTTTGCACGAGATCCTGGAACTCGCTGCGCCACAATCGGGATCGATCGAAGTGCTCGGCACCGATGTCGCCACCCTGAGCCCGGCAGCCCGGCGATCGCTGCGACGCCACATTCAGGTGGTGTTCCAGGACCCGATAGCGTCCTTGGACCCGCGATTGCCCGTCTTCAACCTGATCGCTGAACCGCTGCAGGCCAACGGGTTCAGCAACGGCGACACCCACGCGCGCGTCGCCGAGCTGCTCGACATCGTCGGATTGCGTCGCGCCGACGCAACTCGCTACCCTGCCGAGTTCTCCGGCGGACAGAAACAACGCATCGGCATCGCCCGGGCGCTGGCATTGCAGCCCCAGATCCTGGCGCTCGACGAACCGGTGTCCGCCCTCGATGTCTCCATCCAAGCTGGAATCATCAACCTGCTGCTCGACCTGCAAGAGCGGTTCAGTTTGTCATATCTATTTGTTTCCCATGACCTTTCGGTGGTCAAGCACCTCGCCCACCAGGTAGTCGTGATGTACGCCGGCACGATTGTGGAGCAGGGCGATAGCCAGCAGGTCTTCGGCAATCCGAAACACGATTACACACGGCGGCTGCTCGGCGCGGTGCCGCAACCGGACCCGAGCAAACGTGACTAGCCCAATGTTTCGGCGCCGCGCCGGTCGAGCCGCAATAACGGCGCTCGTCACCGCGGTTGTGCTGTCCGGATGCTCGGCGGCCACCAACCTCGCGCCCACGGCCGGCAACAACGCTGAGGTCGGCACCACCAGCGATGTCAACCCGCAAGATCCCGCCACGCTGCGAGACGGCGGCAGCCTGCGGCTGGCGCTCAGCGACTTCCCGCCAAACTTCAACATTTTGCACATCGACGGGAACTCGGCCGAGGTCGGCGCCATGATGAAAGCCACTCTGCCGCGGGCGTTCATCATCGGTGCGGACGGCTCGGCGAAGGTCGACACCAACTACTTCACCAGCATCGAACTCACCGGGACTGCCCCGCAGGTGGTTACCTACACCATCAATCCGAAGGCCGTGTGGTCCGACGGCACGCCGATCACCTGGCAGGACATCGCCAGCCAAATCCATGCCACGAGCGGAGCCGATCCGGCCTTCGCGATCGCCGGACCCAGCGGTGCCGACCGAGTCGCAACGGTGACGCGGGGCGTCGATGACCGGCAGGCCATCATGACCTTCGCCAAGCCGTATGCCGAGTGGCGCGGCATGTTCGCCGGCAACGGTATGTTGCTGCCCAGCAGCATGACCTCCACACCCGATGCGTTCAACAAAGGCCAACTCGATTCGCCCGGCCCGTCGGCCGGTCCGTTCATCGTGTCTTCGCTGGATCGGACCACGCAGCGAATCGTGTTGACCCGCAACCCGAAATGGTGGGGGAACCGAGCACGCCTGGACACCATCACCTACCTGGTCCTCGATGATGCCGCCCGGCTGCCGGCACTGCAGAACAACACGATCGACGCGAGCGGAATCGGCACGGTAGACCAGCTGACCATCGCTCAGCGCACCAGCGGCATCTCGATCCGGCGCGCTCCCGCCCCGAGCTGGTCTCACTTCACGTTCAACGGTGCCGCCGGGTCGATCCTCGCCGACAAAGCACTGCGCCTCGCCGTCTCCAAGGGCATCGACCGGCGCACCATCGCCAAGGTGGTCCAGTACGGCCTCACCAGTGATCCGGTGCCATTGAACAACCACATATACGTCGCCGGGCAGCAGGGCTATCAGGACAACAGCGACATCGTCCCCTACGACCCAGAGCAAGCCAAAAAAGAGCTCGACGCGCTGGGCTGGAAAGTCAATGGGCAGTTCCGGGAGAAGGACGGTCGCCAACTGGTCGTCCGCGATTTGTTCTACGACGCGCAGGGCAGTCGGCAGTTTGCCCAGATAGCGCAGCACAGCCTCGCGCAGATCGGCGTCAAACTCGAACTTGTAGCCAGGTCCGGCAGCGGCTTCTTCAGCAATTACGTCAACGTCGGTGCTTTCGATATTGCGCAGTTCGGCTGGCTCGGCGACGCCTTCCCGCTCTCGGCACTCACGCAGATTTACCTCTCCAATGGAGAGAGCAATTTCGGCAAGATCGGTAGCCCGGAGATCGACGCCGCGATCGCGCGGACGCTCGAAGAACTCGATCCGGGCAAAGCGCGGGCATTGGCCAACGACCTGGACAAGCTCATCTGGGCCGAAGGATTCAGCCTGCCGCTGACCCAATCTCCCGGCAACATCGCGGTACGCAGCACGCTGGCCAATTTCGGCGCAGCCGGTCTGGCCGACCTGGATTACACCGCGATCGGGTTCATGCGGACCTGAGCCGCCGCCAGCGCGGCGCGATCGCCGGTAGGGCACCCTCGGCAGCGGCCACCACGTCGATCGCCTTCCACAGCAAGCGCTGCGCAGGGCGCGCCGGCATCGCGTCGAGTGTCGACGCCTGGTTGGCGAGCTCGTCGAGTTCGCCGCGCCATACGGAGCCGGCGATGCCCAGGGCAGCGGGCTCACGAAAGTCCAGCGCGCTGTGCCCCATAGTCGGCAGCGTCAACAGCAGCGAATCCGGCAGCAGTGACGCGACTCGCGCGGCCACCGCCGGGGGCGTGATGAGATCGCGGCCACCGGAAACCACGGCCGTGGGCCAGTTGAATTTCGGCATCTCGGCCACCAGGTCGTAAGGCTCCGCTTCGAAAGCAGCCGTTTCGGTGAGCGCTTCGCGTACCGCCACCGCGGGGTCGAGCGGTAGGCCGTCCGGTTCGGCGGCGTAGTCGAGTTCGCGGAACGCGATGCGGCTCACCAGATCGATTTCGTAGCGGTAGGGCACCGTGCGAGTCACCAACCCGGTGAAACGGAATAGGCCACTCCACAACTTAATTCGGCCATCCAGCAACAGGTCGAGTTGGCGATCGAGCAGGGCAGCCCCGCCGTAGCCGTAGACTGTGGCGGCGACTTGCCCCGCTGCGGCGGTCATTACTCCGGCCTCGACGAGCTTGCGCACCTTGGGCGCCAACGCAGCGGTTTCCGGACTATCGCCCTGCAGCAACAAGCCCCGAATAGCGTTGCGCACAATTGCGATGTCATGCCGCGACAGCACCGGCGAGTCCAGGATCATCGCCCGCACCAGCGTGGGATGGCGGACGCCGAGACCCGCCGCGATATAAGTGCCGTAAGACGTGCCGTAAATGACGGCCGAGCGCACATCAACGTCATCGAGCACCGCGGCCACGTCATCGACCACCTGATTGACGCTGAACGCTTGAGGCGGCAGGTCGTCACCTGAGTCGTGGTGGCGCGACATTCCGACTCCGCGATGCTCGATCATGACGACGTCGAGACCGGCGACGGCGGCCCGACGCCGCAAGCCTTTGTACATCTGCAGTGAGGCCACTCCCGGACCGCCGGGGATGATCACCAGCGGATGGGCGGACTTACGCCCGGTGCGCACGTAGTACAGGTCGAACTCTTCGGCGCTGCCCGGTGACACGGGACGGCGAACTGGCCGCACGCCGGGCAATCCCGCCAGCTTGTCGTGCACCCGGCGCCGTCTCGCGTTCATCTTCATCGTTGTCGGTCCGTCATGTTCCCATTCTGCCGAGATCGCCGACACTCAGCTGTGCAGCGGCGCGCCGAACTGGGCAGTCAGCCGCGAATCAGGTCGGCGGCCTTCTCCCCGATCAGCACCGACGCCGCATGGGTGTGCCCGCGAATCGTGCTGGGCATCACCGAGGCATCGGCCACCCGAAGTCGATCGACCCCGCGGACCCGTAGCTGCGGATCCACCACGCTTGCGTCGTCGCTGCCCATCCGGCAGGTGCCTAGCGGGTGGTACAGGGTGTGCGAGCAGGTAGTTAATGCCGACTCAAGAGTGGCCTCATTCAGCTCGGTGCAGTCGCGTGGTCGCGCAATGGGCCCTAGCAGGCCCTTTAATGCGGGAGCTGCGGCGATCCGGGCGCAGATCCGAAGCCCTTCCATCATGGCGGCACGGTCCACGCCGCCGGGATCGGACAGGTAGCGCGGCTCTATGCGCGGCTTGGCATGCGGGTCGGCGGATCGCAGAGTGATCTGACCGCGGCTTTCCGGCGCGACCAGGACCGGCCCGAGCACCACCCCATGCCCCTGTGGCTCAACGAGCGCCTCGTCGTAGAAGGGCGCCGGGCCGAAGATCAGCTCAATGTCAGGTAGGTCGAGCTCGGGACGGCTACGGAGAAATCCGTACGCCTCGGCAACGTTGGAGGTGAGCATGCCGCGCCGCCGTAGCAGGTAGTTGATCACCTCTTTCGGTTTCTGGCCAGCGAATAGGCTGTCGTCGTCGACATCGAAACCCAACGGTGTGACGAGGTGGTCGAGCAGGTTCTGTCCCACCTCGGGTGCGTGGTAGACGGTGTCGATGCCGTGGTCGGAAAGGTGGTCGCGATCGCCAATACCGGAAAGCATCAGCAGCTGCGGGCTGTTGACAGCACCGCCGCAGAGCACCACCTCGCGGCGGGCGTAGACGACGCAAGGTTGACCATCACGCTGAAATTCCACGCCCACCGCACGCGCTCCATCGATGACGACCCGGGTCGCGGTGGCCCCGGTGAGCACGCTGAGATTCTTGCGACGCATCGCAGGCTTCAAGTAGGCGTCGGCGGTGCTGCACCTGGCGCCCCGTCGCTGCGTGACGACGGTTTCGCAGAAGCCTTCCGGCCGAGGCGAATTCGGCTGCGCGGCGGAAAATCCGCATTCCTGGGTCGCCGCCAGCCACGCGGCGGTCGCGGGTCGCGGGCTGCGCTGCCGAGAAATGTGCACCGGACCGGTGACTCCGCTGTCGTCGCCGTTGACGAAGTGCCACGCAGCCGTGACGTTCTCGATGCGACGGAAGTAACCAAGCGCCTCCGCGTAGCCCCACTCTGGGCCGGCTCGCCGGGCCCACTCGTCGTAGTCGGCGCCAAACCCGCGCACCCACATCATCGCGTTGATCGACGAGGAGCCGCCGAGCACCTTGCCTCGGGGCCAATAGATCTGGCGACCGCCGAGCTCGTCCTGCGGCTCGGTCAGGTAATCCCAATCGATCTCACTGCGGAACAGCTTGGAGAAGCCCGCGGGGATACCGATCAATCTGTTCTTATCGCGCGGGCCCGCTTCCAGGGAAACGACCGCGGTGGCCGGATCGGCACTGAGCCGATTGGCCACGACGGCTCCGGCCGAGCCGGTACCAACGACTACGTAGTCGCACTGAATGTCCATGGTGGCACCCCGTTTCGGGCTGAGTGTAAGACTTGGGGACACCCGTCGGCTGCTAAACGTCGAGATCGATGCGGTGCGCGCCCTTGACGCCGTCGTACCGGGTGGGACTGCAAGTCAGCAGGATCACCTGTCCGTGCGCACCCACTGTATCGAAAACCTCCCCCATCTTGGCCAGCCGGAACGGATCCGTGAAGCCCAGCCCGTCGTCGACCACCACCGGAACGGTGTCCTCCGTTGCGACCATGGCAGCGCCGGCCAGCCGCGCCAGGATGCCGAGTTGCTCTTTGGCCCCGCCCGACAATGACTGGTAGGGAACGGTGATGCCGTCCAGGGTGCGGCTGCGAATATGCAAGTCGCTGTCGATGTCGACCTCGAACGTGGGACCGAACACTGGGCGACCGAGCCGCTGTAGTTCCGTGCGATAGGGCTCGACATAGCGCAGTCGGGTGGCGTCGCGGTGCCGTGCCATCACCGTGCGCAGCAGCTGCGCGGCCCTGGCCCGGCGGCCGACCACAGCGTGTTGGCCGGCAGCATGCTCGCGCTCGGTCTCAGCTGCGTCGAGCTTGCCTGCGCGACCCTCGCTGCCGAACACCGAGAGCTCGATAGCGACTTCACGCAGCGCGCGGGCGGCGTCGTCGTGACGATCACGCAGCGAGTCGGCTGCGACGGTGGCTTCAGCCAATTCGGTGGTCACCGCGTCCGGTCTGGCGGCAGCCAGCGCTTCGGCCAGCTCGGCGACCCGCCGCTCCGCTGTTTGTGCCGCCCGGGACCCGGCGTGCGCCGCTGACGCCAAATCCTGATCGCTGACCGACGCTCGCTCCTGGGCCAACCGGCCGGTGGCCGCATCCAGCTCGACGCGTTGAGCCGCCGCTTTGTTCAGGAGAACCGTTGCCCGCGTGGATGTCTCGGCGAGCCGGCAGCCGGCGGCCACTGCGCCTCGACGACGAGTTTCGCATTCGGTATCTGCGGCCGCGCGAGTCACCTCTGCCGCATCGAGTTCGGCGCGGGCCGCGTTGATGTCCATCAAGAATGGATCGGGCTCGGCCGGTTGACCGGCACTCAACTGCGCCAGCCGCGAACGCATTTGGCTGACCTCTTCATCGCCGCACAGGCCGGCCAAGGTGGCGCTCAGTTGGTCGCGGCTGCTCTGCAGTTCGCGGCGGTGCTGGTCGGCGCTTCGTGCAGCCGCAAGGTCCGCGACATCTGCTGCGGAAAGCGCGGCAGTCAGGTTCTGTTGTGCCGCAGCATATTTAGCTTGACCATCGAGTGCGGTCGCGCCAGGGGTGACCCGCGCAGTCAAGACACCTGGAACCTCGACTTCGGTGCGGCCGGAGGCCGTGATCGACCAACTTTGGCCCGCCGATAATGACACCCGTTGGACACCGTCGACGAGTTCGATATCAGCGGCGGCGATGAATTCCACCGTCGCGGAATTCGACGCCAGTTGGTCGCCGGCGCGGTCAACTGCGGCCGCGGCATTCTCGATTCGCTGCAGCAGTGCTTCGGTGATCGTTATTGCGGACAGCTCCACGCAGACCTGGTCGCGGTCACGCTCAATGGCCTCGATCTTGGCCAGCCGGGTGGTCAGCCGGACAGCCTCCTCGCGGTCGACGAGTTGCGCGACGGTGCGCCGGGCGCATTCGGCGCGCCGTCGGGCGGTCGTCAGGACCTGGACGGCCTGCTCCACCGCGGCATCGGCGGCGTCGGCCTCAACCCGCGCCGTCGACTGCGCATCCGCGGCTTCTTGGGCTTCGGCCTGGGCGGCGGCGATAGTTGCGGCGCGAGTTTCGATTTCGCCCAGCAGCCGCAACCGCCCGCTGTGGGCCGCGGTCGCAGCGCCGTTGGACGCGGCTGCGGCGGCTACGACCAGCTCGGCTTCGCGCGCTTGGCGGGTGAGTGCGGCGACCTCGTCGGCAGCGGCCTGCGCGACGGCCAACCGCGGGCCCGCAGCGAGCCGCAGTTGCGAAAGCTCGGCCACTTGCCCGGTCAGCCGGGCGTGCTGCTGCACCCGGTCGTCGACCTCGGCGACCGCTGCTGCACACTCCCCCACCGCAGCCTCGGCGTCGGCCAGCCGGGAAATTGCGGCGGCCCACTCCCCGGTGGCACGTCCGGTCGGGGTGAAGTAACGGCCATACTCGGCATCGATCCGCTCGACAAGCATGGGCTCGGTGCCGGACAGCGCCGCTTCGCTGTCGGAATGCGCCGCGGCGACGTCGAGCGCACGCGATAGCGAATCACAACCGGACAGATCCACCGCGGCGGTCGGAGCGGTTTGCAGCACTCGCTGGGCGTGCCACAGATCGTTGTCCACCGTCTCGGCGAGCATCGCCCGGACCCGATCGTGAGCTTCGTCGCCGGTCAGCTGTTCCCGACGCGGCGCCAACACCGTCAGCTCCGTTTCGCATTTTTTGTGAAAGCGCTTGCGGTAGATGAAATGATGGCGGCCACTGCTGATTTCGGCGGTGACCTCAGAGCCGACATCAGCGTGGGCCGGCTTGACTTGCTTGACTTCTTTCTTTGTCGACCTGTCCCTGGACTCCAGCAGCAGGTCCAGCGCCTCGATCATCGACGACTTGCCGATCTCATTGGCGCCGGACACCACAACCACGCCGTGGTCGGGGAACTCGATCTCCCGGTGCACGATGCCCCGGTAATTCGTCAGGACCAGCCGGTGCAGCTTCATGCCGCTCCCTTATCGGCCAGCCGCAGCAACAGTGCCAGCGCCGCTTGGGCGTCGACGGCGGACTCGGTGTCACCCGCGCGTGCCGATGCGACCAGCTCGTCGACGGCGGCGGCGGCGAACCCGCCGATACCGAGGTCGGTGAACTCGCCGTCAGCGGGTATTACCGCCAGATCGGTGTGGCGTTCCCACAGACCCAGCCAGGCGAACAACCGTGCGTATTTGTCCAGACAGGCATCCAGCGCGGCGCGGTCGGTGACCGTCAACGAACCGGTCAGCGCAAGCCGCACTACGGCTCGGTCCTTCTCGGTCATCAGATCCAAGTTCATGTCGAGGTCAGCGATATCGCGGCTGGTGTCGACCTGGCATTGCAAAGTGACAAACCGCCAGTGGCCGATATGCCGGGGTGTCACGGCGACGGCGCGTCGCGGGTCGCTTTCGTCGATGTCGACGATCAGGACGTGGCCGGGGTTGGATTCGACGTCGTCGAAGTTGGTGACTTCCGGCGAGCCCGAGTACCACACCCGGCCGCTGCTGCCGACGTGGGTGAGCGAATGCTTATCGCCCAGTGCCACGTAGTGCACCGCGCCGCCGGCCAGCGCGTCGTCCAGCTCGGAGAGCCGGATCAACGAGGGTTTATCGCGATCGGGGTCGAGCACGTCGACGCCACCGTGGGCGACGAGCACCCGGGTGACCGGAGCCGGGGGCAGGTCCGCGAGGACTTCAGCGACCAGATCATTGGTCGGGGCCTTGGACCGCCACGGGGCAGCCACGATTTCCAGCCCGGGCCTGACCTGATGGACACCCGCCCGATCGAGCACGACGACGTTGTCAGGGCATTCGGCGGTGAACAGCGCGCTGGTGTACACCGACGACGCATCCAGCGGGTCGTGGTTGCCCGGCAACAGGTAGACCGGAATACCAACGGCCCGCATCGCTTCCAAAGACTGGCCGATCACCTGCGGCGCGAGCTGGTTGTGTTCGAAGACATCACCGGCCACCACGACGAACTCGGCGCCCACCTCGGCCGCCAGCGCACCAAGACCGGTCACCGCGTCGCGGCGAGCCGCCGAGTACCGTGGCTGGGCGTCGCCGGAAAGGAAGTGCCGGGTCATGCCCAGCTGCCAGTCGGCGGTGTGCAGGAAGCGCATCAGCGGCGACCCCCTTTCGGTGAAATGGCGTGGCTATCAAGGCACCGCGAGTGTAGGTCTGGACACCGACAACTCCGGGGACGCGCACCGGCATGCCACCGAGCTGTCCGGGCGGCATCTGGGCTACGAGTTGCCCGGC
>Ga0209530_1000982_pt1 | contig 14901 bp, 19 predicted proteins | sample BlaSpr_A8_Ref_O1_FD_187987 | JGI IMG/M metagenome (GOLD analysis project Ga0209530, IMG submission 187987) | Forest soil microbial communities from Thunder Bay, Ontario, Canada - Black Spruce, Ontario site 2_A8_Ref_O1 (SPAdes) (version 2) | ecosystem: Environmental > Terrestrial > Soil > Boreal...
CGTGGAGGATCGATGACCATTTCGCGTGTTGAAAGACGAACTGCGCGCTGGTCGCTCACCGTCAAAGTCGACCAGGAGGTGCAGGAGCTGCTGCATTCCGAACCCGCGGTCACTCGGACCGGGTAGGCGACATGCGATCGCATACGAGGGATCTGGTCGTGCTGTTAGACGCGGCCGGCCGCCCGACGGGATCGATGCCGAAGGATGATGTTCACACCAGCCAAACGCCGTTCCACGTGGGATTGTCGTGCTACCTCTTCGATGAGCGGGGACGACTGCTGATGACCCAGCGGGCACTCGCTAAGAAGACTTGGCCTGGTGTGGTCACCAATTCTGCATGTGGTCATCCCGGCGTGAACGAGTCGTTGCAACGTGCTGTCCGCCGGGTCGTCGGTCACGAACTTGGCTGCGGCATAACCGACCTGAGGACCATCTTGCCGGATTTCTCCTATCGCGCGGTTTCCGATCAAGGAATCGTCGAATGGGAATACTGCCCCGTGGTGGCGGCGGTCGTGGCGAAGGACGATGTCGTCCTGAACCGCGCAGAGACCGAGGGCGCCCTATGGATCGAATGGCGATCGTTTGTCACGTTGGCTGATTCAGGTGCGATGGACCTCTCGCCGTGGAGCAGGCTTCAAGTCAGCGCGCTGAAAGAGATTGGCGCACCAGCCGTCTGGCGCGATCGGTCAGACGAACTTCCGGACTTCCTTGGGTAGCACCCAGGGGTTGTTGAGCTGCCTTGGTGTTTTCCAATCCCGATTGATGGGCCCGAGGCCGACGACGTTGAGTTCCGATACTGGTCCCCGGCCCCTCGACCTTCCCGTGCGGTCTACCTGCAGGTCATCGCGGGGGATAAGGGCGAAGCCGACCTCGGCCGGGACCGCCGGACCTGGCAGCGGCTGGCCGACACCGTCGACCTGATCGTCGACCCGGCAGCGCTGGTCAACCACGTGTTGCCCTGGTGTGGAGTGCGACGCGGCGGAGCAGTGAGCGATTCGGTAGCGGGTGAGGTTGCGGAATCCGAGCACCACGACGCCGCTACCGTGCCAAGCGCCGATCGCGCCATCACCTGCCGTCGGCGATTGGCGTTCGATGCTCTGAAGCATTAATTTTCCTGGGGTGATGTTCTCAGCTGCTGGTGCAGTCGCGCGGTGGATCGCCCCCTTCCTAACGGTTGCGGCCGTTGCCGGCACGGGTTTTCTTGCCGACCCGGTGCAGGTCGGTCCCGCCCCGACGGTGCGCTTGGTCAGTGACGGGAACCCGTTGGCCGGAGCGCCGTTCTACGTCAATCCCACCTCGGCGGCGATGCGCGCCGCGCAGAGCGCCGATCCGCCGAGTCCCGAGTTGACGGCCATCGCCAACACGCCGCAGGCGTACTGGATCGTCCCGGGCTCTTCGGCAGGCACGGTAGGGAAGTACACCGGCGATGCGGCGGCTGCTGGCGCGATCCCGGTTCTGACGCTTTATGGCATCCCGCACCGCGACTGTGGCAGCTTCGCTGCCGGTGGCGTGGGGTCGGCCGACGACTACCGCGCCTGGATCGACGGCATCGCAGCCGGCGTGGGCGCTTCGCGGGTGGCGATCATCGTCGAACCCGATGCGCTTGCGATGGCCGACTGCCTATCGGGTGATCAGCGCCAAGAACGCTACGACTTGATTCGCTACGCCGTCGACACGCTGACCCGGGATCCGAACGCGGCCGTATACGTCGATGCCGGTCACTTGCGCTGGCATAGCCCCGAGGACATGGCCGCCCGGCTCAACCAGGCTGGTGTCGGCCACGCGCGGGGTTTCAGCGTCAACACTGCGAACTTCTTCACCACCGGGGACGAAATCGGTTATGGCGAGGCGATTTCGGGGCTCACGAATGGTTCGCACTACGTGATCGACACGTCGCGCAACGGCGTCGGACCAGCGCCCGACTCTGAGCTCAATTGGTGCAACCCCGGCGGCCGAGCACTGGGCACTCCGCCTACCGCGGCTACCGGTGGCGCGCACGCCGACGCCTACTTGTGGATCAAACGTCCCGGTGAATCCGACGGAACATGCGACAAAGGTGATCCGCCGGCGGGCACCTTCGTGAATCAGTACGCCATCGATCTGACCCGCAACACGGGCCAGTAGCCGGCGGGCCTTGTCAGTGAGCCTGAGTACCTTTCGGGCATGAGTGCTAGGTCGAGCTCGGTTGGCGGGCTCGGTGGGTTGTTGGGGTTGCTGCTGCTGATCGGCATCATCATCAAATTCATCTGGTGGATTCTCGGGGCAGCGGCCCTGGTGGCCCTGTTCTCCCTCGGGCGGGCGATCCTGCGCTGGTACGACAAACGCGCGGCTGCCCATGCGCGTTACTGGGATGGCCTTGCCGCTCGTGCCGATCAGCAGCACAACTGGGTGTTGCAAGGCGACGACCGCGGGATCTACGGCGCCGAAGGTGCCGAGCTGATGCACTATCTCTATCCGGCGTTAGATCAAGTGCGGCGCAACATAAAGCGACGCTGACCTGCGCGCGGCTACCCGCCACCGTCCTGGTTGCTAGGATCGCGCGGTGACTGATCAGCCGGCGCAGCGTTCGTGCGGTCGGTTGCGATCGGTTTCACGGCGCGAAGTCTTGAAATATGCCGGCGTGGCACCGGCAATCCTGACCATCGGCGCAACACTTGACGCCCCACGCGCGGCCGCCGGCGTCGCCGGGATGGCCGTGTTCCTCGACCCGGGGCACAACGCCGTCAACGACGCCTCAACAAACCAACAGGTCCCCAACGGTCGGGGAGGCACCAAGCAGTGCAACACGTCGGGCACCGCCACCGACGACGGCTATCCCGAGCATGTGTTCACGTGGGCGGTCGTAGGCCTTATCAACGATTCGCTCAGCCAAATGGGCGTTCGTACCGCGTTGTCGCGGGATAACGACAGCTCTGCGGGTCCGTGTGTCGATCAACGCGCCGCGCTGGCCAACGCGATGCACCCGGACGCGATCGTCAGCATCCACGCCGACGGTGGACCCCCGTCGGGCCACGGATTCCACGTGAACTACTCCAGCCCGCCGTTGAACGACGCCCAGGCCGGCCCCGCCCTCCAGTTGGCGAACACGATGCGCGATGCCCTGGTAGCAGCTGGTTTCCAGCCGTCTACGTATATCGGGTCGGACGGCCTCTATGGCCGGGACGATCTGGCCGGCCTGAACCTGGCCCAGTACCCGGCAGTCCTGGTCGAACTCGGCAATATGAAAAACGCGGACGAAGCCGCCCGGATGGAAAGCGCGGATGGTCGGGCGAAGTATGCCGCGGCTGTCACCCAGGGCATAACCGCGTATCTGAACGCTAAAGCCGGCTAGCCGACACGAAGAATGTCGTCGAGCCAGTCGTAGATGCGCCCGAAGGCCAGACGTTGGCCGCCGGATTGGCAGTGCGCCCCAGCACCTTCTGCTGCCGTGAAGTCCAGGAGTGTCTTCTCGCAGGTCAGATGCTCGAAAAGCAACTTGGGCTGACCGTCGAAGAAGATGTCCTCTTCTGCGTCGCAGACCAGGGTGGGGCAGGTGATCTGCTCGGCGATACCATCGGCCAGGGTGTAGTCGAGGTAGGAGGCCAGGAACGCACGGGGGCTGTCAACGCCCATGACGTATTGGCCGTGCGTGGCAGCCCACCTGATGTTCGGGCTGGACGACATCAGTTGTTCGATCATGGCGTCGGCTTCCGGGGCTGATGCGGCTCGGAGGATCACCTCAGCTTCGGCGCGTGTCCCGGGCATGTTCTCGATGACCGTGATGCCCAGGTCGTACAGCCCGTCCATGGCGACGCACGCGGCTAAGCGGTGGTCGAAGGCGGCGGCTCGGGGCGCGAGCAGGCCTCCCATCGACAGACCGAGCAGCCCGACTCGGGTTGGGTCGACGCCGGGACGGCCGAGGAGCCAGTTGATCACCGGGGTGACGACGTTCTCCCAGTCGGGACGGAACACCAGCCCGTCGAGGTGACGCGCCGCGGGCTGCCCGGGTCCGTCGAAGGTCAAGACGTGGTACCCACGTTCTTGTCCGGCGGCGGCGCCGATCCAATGCAGCTCTTCGCAGGTGCCGTCGAATCCGCTGTGCATGATCATCGTCGGGCGTGGTGTCGTATCGTCGTGACTTCCGGCTGCCCGATAGAAGTAGCCGTGCAGAACCGTTCCTTCATAAGGGATTTCGACGGGCTCGATCGGCGGGTCAAAGAGAGCGGCCGCGGTGTGAAAGCACTGACGCGCACGGTTGTAGGCATGGTCGATGCGCGGATCGTCGGGGTTGCCGTGCAGGAAGAACTCGGCACTTCGGTAGTAATTGTTGGCCCGCATAAGCCCATCGCGAGCGCTGATGCGGTGTCCGTTGGCGAGCATCTTTTCGGCTTCGGCGGCAACCCGGTCCGCGGTGGCCAACCACTCGTCGTGCCAGCTGTCGTAATCACCGGCAGTGATGGCCTGGGCGGTGGTCAGAACCTCGCCGATGTCGGCGCCGCCGTAGGCGGTGTGCCCCAAGGTCCGCTGAGTCTCGTACCAGAAGGTGGTGTCGTGGGGGAACAGGATCGGGTCCATTGATGCTCCTAAGGCAATAGCCGTTGCGTTAACGACGGTACGGCAGATGAGTCACTAAAGCAAGTAGGAATGCGTTAATATCTAGTCATGGCTGGTGGGACAGAAGTGCGTCGGCGGACAGGGGGGCGCAGCGCCCGGGTTGTGGCAGCAGTCCACGATGCTCTCAATGAGCTTGTGGCGCAGGGAAACCCACGCCCGGTCACGGTAGCCGAGATCGCCGAACGGGCAGGGGTGAACCCGACGAGCATCTACCGGCGCTGGGGCACGCTCGAGGCACTGGTCCTCGACGTAGAGGCCGCCCGGCTTCAGGTCAACTCGCCCATTCCCGATACCGGAACGCTGCGCGGCGACTTACTCGCATACGCTACCCGCGCGGCCAAGGACATCGCCCGCCCTGGCGGGTTGGCATTCTTGCAGGCCGTCCTCGGCGTCAGTGAGGAAAGCGAACCGCAGCGCAGCGCTCCGCTGCGGGAACGTGGCGCACAGATTCAGGCGATGCTCGACCGTGCTCGCGACCGCGGCGAGTCCGCCCTTGACCAGACCGACGTCCTCGACTGCATTCTGGCACCGATCTACTTGAGAACGCTGTTCGGTGTCGGCGGTCTCACCAAGTCGCGCCTTGCCGTCTTTGTCGACCGCGCGCTAGCACAACCGCCCAAGCCGCGTTGACAGCTAACCGCGCAGTCACAGTGGGCGTGGCACACCGGAAACGTCGTGCTATTTTGCGAATGCCAGCACCGCTTTGCGAACCGTTTCGGCGGCGGGAGCGGTCCCCTGCAACACATTGGGGGTGCGAGTTGCGATCCAAGAAACCCGGCGAACTTCCTGATGCAATGCAGCCAGGACGGCACGAACTCCTGGATCAAATGCACCGGGGGAATTGACGCGGTTGTCTACCTCTGGTAGCCGATCCGCGGAGTCTGCCGCTGGCCGCGTCATCGACGTCTATCAACGTCACGCCGACGCGTGGTCTCGTGACCGTGCCGATCTCTTGCCCGAAAAGGCTTGGCTTGACTCGTTTCTGACTCTGCTCCCGGACGAGCCCGTGGTCCTCGACGTTGGCTGCGGAACCGGCGTGCCGATCGCCCGCTACCTCGTCGAACGCCGCTGCCAGGTGACCGGGGTTGACGGGTCAAGGGCAATGATCGCCCGATGCGCGGGTCAGTTCCCCGAGCACAAATGGCATGTCGGCGACATGCGAACATTGGCGCTCAATCATAAGTTCGATGGAATTGTGGCCTGGGACAGCTTTTTTCATCTATCCCCGAACGACCAGCGCCAAATGTTCCCGATCTTCAAGTGCCACGCCGCAGCGGGTGCGGCCCTGATGTTCACCAGCGGCCCATCAGCCGGCGAGCAGATAGGCAGCTACCGAGGCGAGCCGCTCTACCACGCAAGCCTGGACGGCGACGAATATCGTGGACTTCTGCACGACAACGGGTTCGACGTCGTCAGCCACGTGGTGGAAGATCCTACCTGCGGGCACCACACCATCTGGCTCGCGCGACAGCGATTAGCCTGAAGCGGCCAGAATTCGGCGCAATTCGTGCGTCATGACCGAGTGGGGGCCCAGCAGCATGACCAAGGAAACCAGGAGAGAGCTCTGGGAGCACCGCACCGAGTGGCCACTGGCTGTGGTCGCTGTCGCATTCCTCATCATGTACTCGGTGCAGGTGCTTACCCGGCCACACGGTCACGAGGCCCGCATTCTCTGGCTGGCGACCTGGCTCGCTTGGAGCCTATTCGTCATCGATTACTTCGTTCGCCTGATCCTGGCGTCCAACCGTCGACAATGGTTCGTGCACCACATATTCGACCTGCTCATCGTCGCGGCTCCAGTGATGCGACCGCTGCGGCTACTGCGGTTGGTTGTCCTTATCGGAGTGCTGCAGAAAGCCATTGGCAATGCCGTTCGAGGCCGCATTCTGATATTCACCATCTCGGGTGTCGTCCTGTTGATTTATGTGGCATCTTTGGCCATCCTCCAAGCGGAACGCGACCAGCCAGGTGCCAAGATCGTTTCTTTCGGAAAGGCCGTGTGGTGGGCCATCAACACCGTGACCACCATCGGTGTCGGCGACCTGTATCCGACAACTATTACCGGGCGGGTGATCGCCGTCATGTTGATGATCGGCGGCATCACTCTCATCGGTGTGGTGACCGCATCGCTGGCCTCGTGGATTGTGCAACGTGTGTCGGAAACAGACAGGGCCCTTCAGACGGCAACGGCTGCCCATATCGACGAGCTTCGCGATGAAATCCGGATGCTGGCCGAGGAGCTGCGGAGATCTCGCTAGACCAGCTGGGCGAACGCGGTCACGACGGTGAGTAGCATTACGGCGAACCCGATGATGTACACCTGGCGACGGGGAGTGATTCGTGCGGGGATTGGGCGCTGCTGAAGCGTCTGCTGGCGTTGCAAAGCGATCACGTAGGTACCCGACGCCACTACTGCTGCCAAGACAGCCGGGATGAGCGCCGCCGGCCCCGCGGCGCCGTGCAGGTTTTTGATGGCGAGCAGCGCGCCGTTGGCCAGCAACGCGAACGACGTCCGAGTCCAGGCCAGCGTTGTGCGTTCCGCCGCCAGCCCGCTAACGGTTGACCGGCTCAACCCGTGACCGCCTTGGCGATGACCAACGCGAGCGCGATGATTCCCACCAGGCTGAGACCCACCGCGAGGTAGGCCGGTGAGGGCTGGCGGGGCATTGGATCGCCGCTGCGCATGGCGCGCTCCGTCTGCTGCCAGCGCAGCAGCCCCATTCCGCTGGTGACGAGTGCCAGTAACGCCAGCCCCACGCCAAGAAAACGGCGCGCGCCAGGGACCGCTAACTCCGGAACGAGCTGTACCAGCGCGACCGCCGCGGCGAGCAGCCCCAGCGCGGTGCGCTGCCAGGCAAGAAATGTCCGCTCGTTGGCAAGGGTGAACCGGTAATCGAGCTCCTGCTCGACGGCGCTGTCGGCGCCACGTTCGGTGTCACTGGCCACGGTTACCTCGCAGTGCTTGTCGCGACAAGCGTATCTCTATCGCAGATTTTAACTAACAGTATGTCCCGCCCAGTCGTGTTTCCCAGCTCCGCTGCATGATGAGGGTTGTGGTTAAGGCGTTGTTGTTCGACGTGCAAGGTACGGCGACGGATTTTCATTCGACCGTCTGTGCGGCGGCGCAGCGCATCAGCGCTGGCCGCCACCCCGGTGTTGATTGGCCCGACGTCGTGCGGCGTTGGCGCGCAGGTTACTTCGCCGCGCTGGATGCCGCGCAGAGTCGCCACCGCGGCTGGGTTTCGGTGCACTCGGTGTATCGCGACGCACTGGGTCCGGTCCTGGACGAGTGCGGCATCGTGGGGCTTTCGGATGCCGAACGCGAAGAGCTGACCCTGGCCTGGCAGCGCCTGGAGCCATGGCCGGATGTCGTGCCCGGACTGAGTCGGCTGAAGACCGTGTTGACGTTGGCCACCCTGTCGAACGCCGACGTCTCGGCGGTGGTCAATATCTCCAAGCGAGCGGGATTGCCCTGGGATGCCATCTTTGCCGCAGAGATGGCCGGGGTGTTCAAACCCGATCCAGCGATTTACCGCATGGCTGCGACCTATCTGGGTCTCGAGGCCGCCGAGATCATGATGGTGGCAAGCCACAAATACGACATCCGCGCTGCGGGCAATCTTGGTTTTCGAACTGCCTTCGTGGCGCGCCCGTTGGAATTCGGGGTCGACGGTGAGGCGGATGTGGCCTATTCAGACGAGTTCGACATCAACGCGTCCGACTTTCTGGACCTCGCCGACCAGCTGATCGCGCCGGTTGATATTCCCCAGTGACGCTCTTGACGGCGTCAGCGATGTGCGGACCCGGTCAGGGGCTGGCCGTTGGCGGCTTGGAGCAGGCAGATGAGAGTGCTCGGGGTGGGATTGGCACCGGTGCGATCCATGTTCGAGTCAATGAGGTAGGTCACGGAGTATGGGCTGCCTTGAACGGACTGCGCGGATTGCCCGGTATAGGCCGGAAGTCCGGCGGTGCAGTCTCGATTGGCAACGGCGGTGGTGGCGCTGTCAACCGTCATCGGAGCGCGCAGGTACACCTCAGCCAAATGCGCTGTCCCACAATCGACGACGGTGACAGTCACCCGGCTCAGATCGGCCGGCGGAAGCTCGGCCAGGCAATCGCCGACCTGTAGGTCAATCCACTTCTGGGTCCCCGCGCGTTGTGGTGCAGCGCTGGCATGACCGCTATCCATGGCGCAGGCGGCTAGCAATGAGACCATGGTCAGGCCGCATAACGCAGGAAGGCTTCGGGCCCGCATGGCAGCCTCCTTGGTCCATCGGTTAGGGCTGCAGTTTAAGCATTTCGCCGTCGGCGAGGGGCGGATTCGCAGAAGTGGTCAGTGCCGGGTCCGGTTTCTCTGACGACATCGACAGCAGGCCCCGCACGCAGCGAGCGGCCAGCACCCAATTGAGCGGCTTCCTCATATCCAGCCCACCCAGGAGTTGCTTGATCATGGTCAGCGTGTCGAAGTAAATACGTTCGCAGACAAGCGTTTCCGTGTCGTCGAACACGAAGTAAGCGGTCATCCGGACCCGGAAGCGACTGCCGGTAGGCGGAACCTTGCCCAGATAACCTCGATGAGTGCCCATCAACCAGAACTCGACGATCACCGCGTCGGCGCTGTGTCGCAGCGCGATGATCTCGTGGTCTTGGTCGGGGAACGCGGTGCGGGTGTAGGCGTAGTAGCCGCGCACCGCCTCGTCGCCGTCGTGGACGACCATCTGCGGGATCAGCTCGTAGCGGGGATGCGGGAAGGTCGACAACACGTCGTCCCAGGCGTGGCGGACCTCGTGATGAAAGTGGTCGAGCACAAGTTTCTGGCGCGCAGCGACCACGTCGGGAGCGGGAAACGCGGAGATAGTCACGGTGTTACCGTAAGCCCACGTTGCAGGAGCGGTTAGTCCCGAATCGCCGCGATGGTCCATGCGGGCATGACGGGCGCCTTGGTGAATCCGTGGTCGGCCTGCCCGGTGCTGCGCAGCAGCGATTGAACGCGCAGAATGCAACAGCCCATCCGCACCATCGCGAAGACCTCGTACCACCTCAACGCGTGCAGTGGACGACCGATCATCTCCTCGTATCGGTGGATGACCTGCTCTCGGCTGTCGAAGCCGGGCAGCTCGGGGTCGGCGTCGATCCCGTTGACCTCCATCGTCTGCCGGCGGGTGGCCAACCACCAGGCAAAGTCGGTCTCGGCCGGGCACAGACACGCCTGTTCCCAGTCCAAGACCCCAACGATTTCACCTGTGTCGTCAAAGATGGTGTTCGACAGTCGGGCGTCGCCCCAGCACACCGTAAGCTCGGTCGGCTCCGATGGCTGGTGCCGATACAGCCAGTCGAAGGCTTCTGCCATGAACGGGGGCACCTGCTTGTCGGTGGCCCATTCGATGTATTCGCGCCACCAGGCGAGCTCTCCGTCATTGCCGACACCGTTCGGGCGCCCCAGCCAAGGTGCCTTGTCGATCGGAACCCGTTGCAATGCCACGAGTGTGTCGAGAAACGAATCGTGCACCCGGCGCTGCACATCAAAACCGGCTCCGTGCAGCCAGCCGCGCACCGCGTACGAAGTGTCCGACGGCGTGTGCCCGACGATGCGCGGCATCACCAGAAAACTCGACCCAAGCCACGAGCTGTCGGGTTCGTAATGGATGGGCGACGGGGTGGCAATACCGTAGTCATGCAACAACTGCTGAGTCCGCGTCTGGCCGGCCAAGTCGTAGTCGGCGTAGATGCCGCCGCCGGTCGGCGGGATCCGCGCGACGAACTCTGTAGTCCCTCCGGGGGTAGTGGCGCTGAATATCAGGCTCTCGCTCGACCATCCCGCAGCCCGGTTGGCGGGGCGCATCTCACCGATATCCGCTCTCTCGCCGAACTTGTGCTCGAACCATTGGCCGAGTCGCGCACGGGTGGCGGACAGGTCGCGTTGACCAACGGAGAGTCCAGCCATAGCCAAACATTTACATATGAAGTATCAAATGTAAATGCTAGGCCATTTACGTCTACTATCCAGGATGTAAAGTCAACATGAGGAGATCTTGATGGCCATACACCTGCCGTTGACGTACGGAGATATCGCCGACACCGACCGGCCGCTGGCCATCGCCATCCACGGCTTTCCGGATACCCCGCACACCTGGCGTCATCTGGGACCGGTCCTCGCCGACCGCGGATACCGGGTGGCGGCGCCGTGGCTGCCCGGCTACGAAGCGCCGGCGACGGGGCCGATCAGCGTCGGCACTTACGTGCGTCAGATCCGTGCCGTGCGCCGCGCCTTGAAAGCGGATGCGCGTGCGGTGCTTATCGGTCATGACTGGGGCGCCTATACCGGATATGGCGTAGTGGCAAGCGATCCGGGCGCTTTCAGTCGCTTGGTGACGCTTGCTGTGCCGCCAGCGCCTGCACTAGCTGCCTCGATGTTCAGCTACGTCCAGATCAAACGGTCGTTCTACATCTGGTTCATCCAGCAGGTCGGACTCGCTGAGGCAACGCTGCTGCAGCCTGGCTTCTGGGAGTCGCTGTGGGCGGACTGGTCCCCGGGATATGATGCCCGCCAAGATATTTCGTGGCTGCGAGAGTACGTCACCGCGGAGACCATCGCCGGGGTGATCGGTCCCTACCGCGCAACGTTCAACGCAGAGTTCGCCGACCCCGATGTGGAAAAGGAAGCCGCGGCCACGCTGATGCCGCCTCCGATACCCACTCTGTACCTGCACGGCACTAACGACGGCGGGCTCGGGGCGGATGTTGTCGGCGATGCAGCCGACCACCTACCCGCTCCTGGTTCTTCGTTCGAAATGATCGACGGCGTAGGGCATTTCCTGCATCTCGAGCAGCCCGATCTGATCGCCGAACGCATCTGCTCGTGGCTGCCCGCTAGCTCGCCGTCGCCGGCCGGGATGCCCGCAGTGGATTGATTCCGGCCGCGTAGCGCAATTCGGCGAGGAATTGCTCGCGATCGTCGTCACCGACCAGGTAGTGGCACACAGCAACTCGTACCACCGTCGCCGCTGCCAGATCGGCGTTCTCGCCCTGGATGAGGCGGGCGATCCGCCCGTGCAGGATCGGCATCACCCGCTTCATTTGGGCGAGAACATGCTCGGGTTCGGTATCGACCAAGAAGCCCAGCGAGTACGTGCGCTGAAAGGCGACGACGAATTGTAGAGCGGCGTCTAATCTTTGGTGACCGCGCAGACCCGCCATCTCCGAGGAGATCCCGGCGTCGAAGTTGTCTTGCTCGTACAAACCGAACGCGTCGAGCAGCGCCTCCTTTGACGGGAAATACCGGTACAGCGTCGGCCGGGACACCTTGGCCTCGGCAGCCACCTCAGAGACCATCAGCCGCTTGCGCCCACTGCGGGCGAGCACCACCAAGGTGGCAGCCAAGATTCGCCGTCGGGTCGATAGTTCGGCGTTGGGGGGTATGTGGGTAGCCACAAAGACACTTTACATCGCTAGGTACAGGTGTCACACTACGAACTGATACAAATAGGCTCCAAACGTCAATACAAGGCAGCAAGCGATGACAGACCTGGTCGTCCGCAAGATGGCATTCCAGTTCGATGCTTCGGGTGTCCAAGGTGCCGCCCACCAGGTGATGTCGTCGGCGCTGCACCGCGAGTTGGCCTACCGGGTGCGCAACGGTCGGACTAAAAGCTCTCCGCCGGTGTTCCACGCCGTACCCACCGCGCACCTGCTCAGGATGTTGTGGGACTGGCGCTGTCGCAGACGCCTCATCACAAACCGGCTGACCAGCCCCTGCCCGCTTGGGCCGCGACCTGGACGCGCGAATATGAGCGCGGCACCGATATGACGACGTTCGTCGGGAAGGGGTGAACGCTTTGCTGTCAACCAATTACGGCGGCCTGGTGCCCGAAGATGAAATGCTTACCCACCAGATCGTGGACACCTTCGCGACAGTGAGCCAATCGGATCCGTCGTGGACGGAAAAGATCTGGACCACCGCCCACGCGCGTGACAACTCCCTGCAAGTCGTCCTCGGCATCGGCAAGTACACCAACAGAGGTGTCTTCGACGGCGCGGCCGGAGTGTGCCGGGCTACCGAGCAGTGGACGGTGCGCGGCGGGCGGCGGCTGTCCTCGGACGGGGCGAGCACTGACGTCGGACCCATCCACTACAGCGTGGTCGAGCCGCTGAAATCGATCCGGATCAGGCTGGAGGCGACCGAACACGCCCCGATCGCGTTCGATGTGACAATGCGGGGCAGCTTCCCCGCCACGCTGGAAGACCCCTGGCCGGATCGGAGCCCCGACGGCTATCGAGTAACCCATAATGTGTTGCGCTATCACCAGATCGGCGTGGCTTCGGGCTGGGTGGAAGTCGAGGGCGTCCGCACCGAAATAGACGCCAGCGAGTGGATTTCGATCCGCGATCACTCGTGGGGACTGCGTCCCGGCGTCGGCAAACCCATCCCCGGTCTGCCCCGAGGCAATCGCAAGATTGCCCAGATGTTCATGACTTGGTGCCCGATGACGCTGACCCGTCCCGACGGATCGGCGTACTCGCTGTTCGTCTTCTTCCAACAAGAGAAGGGCGACGGGTTCGAATCAACGCGCTACCAAGCCGAACAGCAGAACGATGACGGCACTGCACGCCGCTTCGCGGCCGTCGAGCAAGACTTACACTTTGACGACGGCAACCGCCGCTTCACCCACGGCACCATCACGCTTATCGAAACCGACGGTACGAAGCGGCCATTGACGCTCACCGCCGCCGGACCGACGGGCTTTCACCTCGGCACCGGGGGCTATTACGGCTGGAACGACTGGGTGCTTGGTCAATGGGTCGGAGAACTCAAGGTGCAAGGCGATCACGTGACGAATTGCGACCACCCCGATACCGCACGCCAACTGCACCAGCTGCGAGACCTGCTGGTGCGTGTTGAGGATCCCGTCGGCGGTGGAGTAGGGGTGGGTAACGCCGAGACCTTTGCGTTCGGTGCTTTCCCGGAGCGTGGCCTTACCGCGGAGAACTCGTTCCTCTAGCGCGAGCAGACACAGAATCGTACGCGCGAGGCGGCGCGCGTACGATTCTGTGTCTGCTCGCCGGGGAAACCTCAGGACCGGGGAGTCCAGGCGACCGGCAGCCTCTTGATGCCGTGAATGAACTGCGAGAGCAGTCGTGCGGGTTCATGCGTCGCGACGATGTCCGGTATCTCGCGGCACAACTCATCGAACACAACCCTGATCTCGCGACGAGCCAGGTTCGCGCCCAGGCAGAAATGCGCGCCGCCGCCGCCGTAGCCGACATGCGGATTGGGGTTACGGGCGAGGTCGAAAGCCCACGGATTGGCGAACTTTGACTCGTCGCGGTTGGCCGAGTTGTACCACAGTGTGACCTTGTCGCCGGCCGCGATCTTGGTGCCGCTCAACTCAACGTCTTGGCTCAGGGTGCGCCGCATATAAACCACCGGCGAGGCCCACCGCACGATTTCCTCGACTGCAGTGGGGGCCAGAGCATCGAAGTCGGACCACCACTTTTCCCGCTGGTCGGGATAGCGAGACAACGCCAGCACGCCGTGGCTGATCGCATTGCGCGTCGTCTCATTGCCGGCCACCACCAGAAGAATGAAGAAAGAAGCGATCTCCTGCGATGACAGCCGCTCGCCGTCGACCTCGGCTTCGACCAGGCTGCTCGTCAGATCGTCGTGATGGTTGGACCGGCGGTCTTCGGCCAGCGCGGTGGCGTAGGCGCCCATGTCCATCGAAATCTGAAGGAACTCTTCGAAATCGGTGGTCAGATCGGGGTCGCCGAACCCCAGAATCACGTTCGTCCAATGAAATATCCGCTGATGGTCTTCGTCGGGAATCCCCATCATGTCGCAGATGACCTGCAGCGGCAGCGACCCGGCCAGCTCGCTGACCAGCTCCGCTTCGCCGTCGGGATGATTACTGACCAGCGATGTGACCAGCCGGTGGGCCCGGTCGCGCACCGACGTCTCGATGCGGGCCACTACTTTCGGAGTGAACGCCCTGCTCACAATCGAGCGCAGCCGCTGATGTCGCGGATCGTCCAGCACGATCATGGAGCCGAAGTACTCGGCGACCTCCGGTGTCTGGTCGTTTATCGTGATGCCGGGGCTGGAGCTGAAAATGTCCGGATGACGGCTGGCGTAGAAGACGTCGTCAAGCTTGGTCAGCGCCCAATGCCCGTTGCCGTTGCTAAACCCTTCGTACTCGATCGCGGGCCAGTAAGAGACTGGGGCTTCCCGGCGCAAGGTGGCGAACGCGGCATCGCGGATGTCGTCGTCGAGCCCCCAGAACTCCAATGAGCTGAGATTGATATCGGCGAGCG
>Ga0209530_1000984_pt1 | contig 14889 bp, 10 predicted proteins | sample BlaSpr_A8_Ref_O1_FD_187987 | JGI IMG/M metagenome (GOLD analysis project Ga0209530, IMG submission 187987) | Forest soil microbial communities from Thunder Bay, Ontario, Canada - Black Spruce, Ontario site 2_A8_Ref_O1 (SPAdes) (version 2) | ecosystem: Environmental > Terrestrial > Soil > Boreal...
GCGAAGCCCGGTCCCCGGACGGCCAGACGATCATCCGCAGCCACCATAGACCACCGCCCCAGCCCCAGCCGCCACCTGAACCCCCGCCCCAGCCGCCGCCCCGCCCAGGCTGACCAGCCCGACCCCGCAGGCCAGCAGCACCCCAGCACCGGACCACCGCAGGCCACCGGCCCCGCAGCCGAGAACCGAGCGGTGATCCGGTGCTGCCGTATGCCCCCAGGCGGACCACCCGCAACCACCAGCCCACCAGCAGCCGGCTGGCGCACAGCGCGGCGGCGATCTGGATGGTCACGGGGTCATCTCCGGGCTGGGACAGGTGACACGGCCTGGGCGCCCTGCTGGGGCGGGATTGCCTGGATGGGGGTGTTCTTGCCGCGGTCGCGGGCGGCCTGGTAGACGGACGCGGCCCAGGGTTCGCGTGGCGCGATCCGTCCGCGAAATCGGCTGCGCCCGGTCCGTCCACAGCGCGCCGGCCAGGACGAAGGCATCACAGCTGTCGCCCTTGGCGTCGGCTGACGCCCGTGGTAAAGGACCTCGTTAAGGCGGGCAGGACCCGCATGACGAGAAGTTCATGCGGGTCGAGCTTCACGGGGTAGTCGGACCCAGTGGCCCAGTCGGTGCCGGGCCGCCACTGCACCGGGTCGGCGGCGTTCGCGTCGCTCGGTGAGGTGTCGAGGATCACGAACCGCTGACGCCGGAACGGGCCGAGGTCCAGCGAGGTCGACACCCGTTCTTCGCTGACATTGGCCACGATCACCAACGCGTCGTGACCCTTGGCGTGGCGGCTGAAGCTGAGCGCGGCCGGGCACGTCGAGGTCAGCTCCGCGTAGCGGCCCGTGCGGGCCGACTCCATCTGACGCCGCAGGTGGAGCATGCGCCGGCTGCGGTTGACCATCGAGCCGGGCGTGCGTTGCTGCTGAGCGATCGATGCCGTCCGCCAGTCGGGATCGAGCGGGTAACGGGAGGCGGCCGCGCCCCATCCCGCGTTCGGCTTGGCGGCGTCCCACGGCATCCGGCACCGGTTCGGGTCGCGCACGTCGAGCTTGCGGGCGCTGGAGTCGCCGCGCAGCCCTTCCAGGTCGCCTTGGTAATACAGCGGCACGCCGGGCATGAGCGCCGTCAGCCCGACCGCCATCGCGTGCGCGTCGGCGCTGGGCAGCATGTCGCGCATCCGTCGCGTCAAGCCGTTGCCGCCGAAGCAGACGTACTCCTGGTCACGCCCGCCGTACGCGGCGATCAGCTCAGCGCGCTGCGGGGTGAACCGCGCCTGCCGCTCGTCGTGGCTGCCGAGATAGCGGATGTGGCGGTCCCAGGTGTCGGGGGCCTGCTCGGCGAGGTGTTCACGGAGCGCATCCCATCGACCGGTGAGCGCGGCGTGCAGTATCACCGCCCACCACGACACGTCATACGCGTAATCCACACCGGGCGAGGCCATCAGCGCCCGCATGTACTCCGGCGAGCCGCCCGCTTCCGCGATGGCCCACGCGCCGCGCGGGCGGAGCACGTTCTCCCGGAACTGCTCCATGAACCTGAGCGCCACCGGATGCGGGGCCACCCGCCCGTACTGGTTGACGGCGGGCGCGTCGGTCAGGTCGATGGGATCGACGGACGCGGCGGCGTCGAGACGCAGCGCGGAGTACCCCCAGGTGTCGAGCATCTGCCCCCCGGCCACGCCGTTGATGTACCGGATCAACGGTTCGTGCTCGAAGTTCAGCGTGTACTGATCGTCGTAGAACGGGGTGGCGACGAATCCGCCGAGCTGGGAAACCTCGGTCCACTGGGGACGACCGAAGATGTTGACCAGCTTCTCGGGCCAGTGATGGCCCACCGGGTCACGGCTGAGGCGCAGCCATGCGGCGTAGTCCTCCGGTTCCGCGATGGCGCGCTCAACGATCCATCCGGCGCGGTCCACATGATTGAGGACGAGGTCGCCCACGGCAGTGATGCCGTGCTCCCGCAAGGTCCGGTTGAGTTCCTGGATTGCTTCTGGACCGCCGAGCGACGGGTCTACCGATCCGTGGTCGCAGGGGCTGTAATAGCGATCGGTGGCGTTCGGGGGGTAGGCGCTGACGGGCTGCGTAACGAGCGCGTCAACGCCGAGCGAGGCGAGGTACGGGGCCGTCTGGCCGATCCCGGTGAGGCCGCCCGGATGGAAGGCCGAGGCATACACCTGGTAGAACGCGGTCGGTGGAGTCATTGAATCCTCCTAGGCCGTGGCGGGTGCCACCGTGAACGGGAGGGTGCCTACCAGGGCGGCCAGACAGAGGACAGACACACCCGACACGATCGCCTGAGAGCGGCCAGGGCCGAGCCCGGTCACGCGCGTCAGCTCGCCGCGCCTGGTACGGCCCTGAACGGCTACCACCGCACCGGCCACGGCAGGCGCCGACCGGTTTCGGTGCCGGTGTTCATCGCTGGTCAGCCGGGCAGGTCGGCCGCGCGTCGTCATCGGTCACCAGATCTAGCGTCGCCCGCGCCCTGGACACCATATCGATCTCGCCCAGCTCTCTCACTTCGAAAAACGGGGTCTGGTGGTATCGCGGTGCGCCTGGTATGCCCGCACAGATCGGTGACCGCGTGTGCGCGCTCGCTGACCTGCTGTCGCAAGACGAACATACGCAGACGGCCGCGGACAGCCCTCTCCGACATTGCGAGACCCGGCGCCAGCGCCTGAAGCTTCTGGTACCGCTTCAGACCGGTCACCCCTCGCGCCCCGCCTGCGCATCATGCGGTTGCTAAGAGATATCCACTGCGTATTGGTAAAGTGACTATTAGTAGTCAGACGAGCACGCGCTCGTAGCCTGGCGGGCGTGACAACAGGAGTCATGACAGCCAAGAAACAGGGATCGGTAGCCACACTGAGCGTCGCGGCTGGCTCCAGGGCAGCAAGGAGAGCAATGCCTGACTACCGCGCATTCGTCCCCGCCCAGCGGCTCCTGCAGACAATTGCCCTGTCGGCCGACGGGACGACGGTCGCCTACGCGAGCGACGCCTCTGGCCAGTTCAACCTGTGGACCCGGGCCGTGACCAGCGGCCCGGCCAGGCAGCTGACATCCTTCACCGGCCAGGCCGTCCGGGACGTCGCATGGGCACCCGACGGCACCAGGATCGCGTTCACCGCCGACACGTGCGGCAACGAGCAGACCCAGGTCTACGTGGTGCCCGCCGGCGGCGGGGAAGAACCCGTACGCCTGTCCGGATCGGCGGACAGGCAGTACCGGCTCGCAGAGAAGGCAGCGTTCGACCCAGCCGGGCGTTACCTGCTGTGCAGCGGCAACGACCGTGACCCCGCCGTCCACGGCCTGATCATCTACGACCTGTCCGGCGGGCCGGAGATCCGATTCCCCGGAGTGCCCGGCCACACCGCATACCCGGTAGAGATCTCCCCGGACGGGCGCTGGGCGCTGGGCGCTGGCAGGGACATACGCGGTACCGGGTTCTTCGTCCTGACCACCGACGGCGACGGCGACCACGTCTGCCTGGCACGTTTCAGCCTGCTGGACAAGACCCTGACCATCGTGGACTCCCCCGGCTGGAACGTGGAAGAGGTCACCGTCTCCGCGGACGGCCGGACGATCGCCTGGATCATCAACGAAGACGGCAACTCAGTACTCCGCGCCCAACGGGACGGCACCGCGACGCCGGTGCCCCCGATTCCGGCAGGCGTTATAGCCGGGGTAGTGGAGCCCTTCGCCGTCTCTGCCGACGGCGCAAACGCTGCAGTGCTGCTGGACACCCCGGTGCGTCCGCTCGAGGTCGCCATAGTGGACCTGACCTCCGGGCGGCCGCTGTCATACCTCACCGACACCCGGCCTCCCGCGCTGAAGGCCTGCGAGCCAGTGACGCCCGAGCTATGCCATTACCCCGCAGCCGACGGCGCATCTATCCCGGCTCTGCTGTACCGCCCGGCGGGCAGCGGGCCGCACCCCGTCGTCGTCTCCATCCACGACGGACCAGAAAGCCAGGCACGCCCCGCCTACGTCGCGCTCCACCAGTACCTGCTCTCCCGCGGCATCGCTATATTCGCACCCAACTTCCGCGGCTCATCCGGATACGGCATCGCCTGGCAGACCCGGATCTACAAGGACTGGGGCGGCATCGACCTTTCCGACTTCGCGGCCGCCGCCGAATACCTCCACACGCTGGACTGGGTCGCCGCGGACCGGCTCGCGGTCATGGGCAGGAGCTACGGCGGCTTCGCCGCCCTGTCCTGCCTGTCCCGGCTCCCCCACCTGTGGGCCGCAGGCGTGTCCATCTGCGGACCCTCCAACCTGGAGACCCTCGCGCGCTCCATGCCACCGAGCTGGGCCACCACCGTCGCGACAATGATCGGCGATCCCGACAAAGACGCTGACAGGCTCCGCGAGCGCTCACCCGTCACCTACGCCTCGCAGATCACCGCACCGCTGCTGGTCCTCCAGGGCGCTACCGACCCTCGAGTCCCCCAGGCCGAATCGGACCAGATCGTCTCACACGTACGCGCGAACGGCGTCGAGGTCCAGTACCTGGTCTTCGACGACGAGGACACGGGTTCACCAGCCGGGAGAACGACACCCGGGCGAACCTCACCATCGCCGAGTTCCTGGCCGAGCACCTGCTCCGCCGAGCACGTCCGCGTCGTGGAAGCACCTGGTCTTACTGCTCCGGGAAAAGTGCGGCGCTGAGGGTGGTGCGAGTCCAGGCCTCCAGCTGGTCATAGCTATAGCCAGCCTCGCGTACCAGCTGGTGGTGGGTTTCCGGGCTGGCGATCGCCCAGGCGGTATCGGCGACAGTGGAGGAGAGCCCCGGGCGCAGCGCCGAGGCGGGGACCTGGGCGAGCATGACGCGGAAGGCCGCGCGGCGCATCTCGCTGATCTCCTGCCAGTCGGCGGCGATATCGGGGTCCATGGCGGCACCGTCACGGTAGGTCTGCCAGCCGACGGCCGCATCACCGATCACAAGGGCCATCTCGGGCACATCCGGCACACTTCTCGCGCTGGCCCTCCGTAAGCAACACGGCACGCCGAGCCGCCCGACGAACCCGGCATCCCCTGGATGCAGGCGGAAGGATCTCCCAGGCCTTCAGGCAAAGGACTTGAAACGGAGTTCCAAGCCGTCGAGCAGGGCTTGGAGACCGGTGTCGAAGGCACTCTCGTCGATTTCGGTCTGGCGCCGGGCGAGCAGGTGGGCCTCGCCAAGGTGCGGGTAGTCGCCGCCCTGGTAGACGGTCGCGTCTTCGGGGAAGCCACCGGCGAAGGAACCCAGGGCCGAGCCGGTGATGAAGTAGCGCATGAGGGCGCCGACCCGGGTGGCCTCGCGGCGTGGCCAGCCGGCGTCGACCAGCCCGCCGAAGACGGCGTCGGCCAGCCGGAGTGCGTTGGGCCGGCGGCCGACTCGGGAGGGGAGGACCGGGATAACCCCGGGATGAGCGGCCAAAGAAGCCCGGTAGGAGCGGGCCCAGGCGTCGAGGGCGCCCCGCCAGTCGGGGCTGGGGAACATCGACAGGTCTACCTCGCCCACGACCGCGTCCACCACGGCGTCCAGCAGGTCGTCCTTGGTGACGACGTGGTTGTAGAGGGAAGGGCCGCTGACGCCCAGTTCGATGGCCAGACGGCGGGTCGAGACGGCGTCGATGCCCTCAGCGTCGATGAGTGCCAGCGCGGCGGAGACGATGCGCTCCCGGCTGAGCATGGGCTGGCGCGGCCGGACCACGGCACCCTCCTGGTGAGATCGGGTCTCATTCTTGCAGCTCCACCAAACCTTGCACTGCTAGTTTACCTCGGCTAGTCTCCGACTTAACTCGCACTGCTAGTTTTTGGAGCCGGTATGAACCTGGAGCTTTCTGAGGAACAGGCTGCGGTGCGCAAGCTCGCCGCTGAGTTCACCGACCGCGAGATCGTGCCGTACGCGGCGGCCTGGGACCGGGCCGAGTCGGTGGACCGCGGGATCGTCGCGGCCCTGGCGAAGGTGGGGTTCCTCGGGCTGACGCTGCCCGAGGAGTTCGGCGGCTCCGGCGGAGACCATCTGGCCTACTGCCTCGTCCTGGAAGAACTCGGACGCGGTGACTCGGCGGTGCGCGGGATCGTGTCGGTGTCGCTCGGCCTGGTGGCCAAGTCGATCAACTCCTACGGGACCAGGGCGCAGAAGGGTCAGTGGCTGCCGCGGCTGGCCTCGGGTGGGGCGCTCGGCTGCTTCGCCCTGACGGAACCCGGGACGGGATCGGACGCGGCGCAGCTCGGCACCCGGGCAGTCCGGGACGGCGACGACTGGCTGCTCTCGGGGACCAAAACTTTCATCACCAACGGGAGCTGGGCCGACGTCGCCCTCGTGTTCGCCCGCACCGGCGGGGACGGACATAGGGGGATCACCTCGTTCCTCGTGCCGTGCGATGCCTCCGGATTCACCGCACGTAAGATTCACGGCAAGCTCGGCCTGCGCGGCCAGCCCACCGCCGAGCTCGTCCTCGACGGCGTTCGGGTGCCCGACAGCGCTCGCCTCCACCAGGAGGGCAAGGGGTTCTCGGTCGCGATGGCCGCCCTGGCCAAGGGCCGGATGTCAGTCGCGGCCGGCTGTGTCGGCATCGCACAGGCCTGCCTGGAAGCGGCGATCGGGTATGCGATCCAGCGTGAGCAGTTCGGCAAGCCAATCGCCGGGCACCAGCTCGTCCAGGAACTGATCGCCAACATCTCGGTGGACGTCGACGCTGCGCGGCTCCTGGTGTGGCGGGTCGCGGACCTCATCGACCGCGGTGAGCCCTTCACCACCGAGTCGTCCACGGCGAAGCTGTTCGCCAGCGAAGCGGCTGTCCGCGCAGCCAACGAGGCGTTGCAGGTGTTCGGCGGCTACGGCTATATCGATGAGTACCCGGTCGGGAAGTATCTGCGGGACGCCCGTGTCATGACCCTGTATGAGGGCACCAGCCAGATCCAGAAGCTGCTCCTCGGGCGGGCTCTGACCGGCGTGAGCGCCTTCTGATGCGCACTGCCTATTTCGCCGCGGCCAAACGCGCGAGCCTACGCCTGCGACGTCGCCGACCAGGCCAAGGCCCTGGCCGCGATTACCCGCGGGCGCAGCCCATAGGGATCGGCGATCGCGGTGTTTTCGTCGTTTATCCGGTCGGGGTCTGCGCCAGGCCTCGCAGGAGTGTCGAGACCAGTTCTCGGAAGGCCGCTTCCGGGTCGGGGACCTGGAGCAGCCCTTTGAGTTCGAGGGTGACGGCGCCGTGCACGGCGCTCCAGATCTGTTGCGCCGCCGCCCGCGGCTCTGGTGCCGTGATCGCCCCGGTCGCGGCGGCCAGTTCAACGTTGCGAACCAGGGTGGTGAAGGCGGCCGCGGCGTGTTCGGAGAACGCCGGCGAGGAACGCTGATGCGGCACCGTGTTCTCGAACAGCATCGCGTACAGGTGCGGATTAGCGAGGGCGAACCCCCGATAGCGGAGTTGGCTGTTGCGCAGCCGGTCGAGCTTGTCCGGCTCGTCGCCCGGTTCCACGGCGGCGCGTAGCTGATGGAAGCCCCGGGTCAGCAGTGCTTCGATCAGGCCGTCCTTGCCTCCCAGGTGGTTGTACACGCCCATGGGGGCGATGCCGGCCTCGGCAGCGACCGCGCGGACGGTGAGCCCGCCTGGTCCTTCCCGGGCCAGGACTGCCTCCGCCGCGGCCAGCAGTTCCCGCTCGACGTCCGCGCTGCGGGTCCGGGCCCGGCGGCCGTCAACGGCTCGCGTCTCGTTCATGCTGGATATCTTCCCCCATCAGTCACCGCAGCCGGGCTTCCGCCTTGACAAGTTATAGAACTTAGTTCCACAATTGAGGAACGTCATTCTAAATCGCAAAGGCTGCTTGCGCACTTGACCGAGAGCTTGAAAGCAGAGGCAAGGGGTCCCATGGCCACCGATCACGACAGCACTCGTCCCGACCTGGATCGGCTGCCGCAACTCGAGCACGTACTTCGGCAGGGCCTGTACCGGGGCGGGGCCGGGCAGCAGGTCGGAACGCTGCGCGGCGCGCTGGGCTGGGAGGAGCTACCGGGCGAGGTCGACATGCCCGACGTCCCAGTCACCGGTGCGCTGCCCGGATGGCTCTCCGGCACACTGCTGCGCACCGGCCCGGGCAAATGGGACCTGGGCGGCTCACAGCTCGAGCACTGGTGGGACGGGATGGCCCTGCTCCAGCGCTTCAGCTTCCAGGCGGGCCGCGTGTCCTACCGCTGCCGCTTCCTCGACAGCCCCGCCTACACCTCCCAGAAGGAGACCGGCCGGCTTACGTGGCGGGCCTTCGCCACCGATCCGTGCGCGGACCTGCTGCGCGGGGAGAAAACCGAGTTCGTCGAGCAGCCGGCCAACGCCAACATCAACATGACCCGGATCGGCGACGCGGTCGTCGCACTGACCGAGCAGGCGCTGGCGGTGACGTTCGACCCGGAGACCCTCGACACCGCAGGCATACTGGACCAGACCCCCCAGGACGGAGCCTGGCCCGGGCACCACTCCATCACGCCGCACCCGCAGCGCGACTTCGACCGCAAGACCCAGTACAACGTGCACACCGTCCACGGGGCCAAATCCGCCTACCAGGTCGTGGCCACGGACTACGTCACCGGTTCCAGCCGGGCGATCTCGACCCTCCCGGTAGAGGCGGGCAACGCCGGCTACCGGCACCACTTCTCCATGACCGAGCGCTACGTGGTGGCGATGGAGTATCCGCTGCGCGTGGACCGGCAGGTGCTGGCCGACCGCAGCAAGCAGGTCGCCGCTGCATTCCGCTGGGATCCGGCCGCCGCCACGAAGATCTTCATCACCGACCGCACCGACGGCTCGCTGGTCAAGACGCTCGAGACGCCCGGATTCTTCGCGATGCACCACGCCAACGCCTACGAGGCCGGCGGCACCATCGTCATGGACGTCGCCGCCTATGACGGCGCCGAGCACATCAGCGACTTCTACCTCGACCGTCGCCGCTCCGGATCCCCGCTCTCGCTCGGTCAGCTACGCCGCTACATCCTGCCGCTCGGCGCGGGCACCGACGTTGAATGCGAGGTCCTCTCCAGCCAGCAGCTCGAGCTGCCCACCTACGACTACCGCCGGTACAACACCAAGCCCTACCGGTACGTCTACGCCGCGGGCATGCGCCAGGACCTGCCCGAGGTCGCCTACAACCAGATCATCAAGGCGGACGTGCGCTCTCGCGTCTCACTCAGCTGGTTCCAGGACGGATGCTTCCCCGGCGAGCCGATCTTCGTGCCCGCACCCGACGCCGCGGCCGAGGACGACGGGGTCGTGCTGTGCCTGGTCCTGGACACCACGACGGTACGCAGCTCCTTCCTCCTGGTCTTGAGCGCGAGGGACCTCAGCGAGATCGCCCGCGCCCGACTGGACACCGCGATCCCCTACGGCCTGCACGGCCAGTTCCTCGGCGAGCACTACTCCACCCTGTGAGGCCCACGATGACCTATTCCGGACCGACCGATCTGTACATCGCGGGCACCTGGCGTCCCGCGGCCACCGGCGCCCGCTTCACCGTCACCGACCCGGCCACCGGCACCGCCATCGCGGACGTCGCCGACGCCGACGTGACCGATGCCCGGGCCGAAGTGCTGCGGCGCGTGTTCGAGGCCATGACGGCCCACCGGGACGAGCTCGCCGAGCTGATCGTCCGCGAGAACGGCAAGCCGCTGACCGACGCCCGCGGCGAGATCGCCTACGCGGCGGAGTTCTTCCGCTGGTACAGCGAGGAGGCCGTACGCGCACCCGGATCGCTGAGCCTGTCCCCGGGCGGGGAGCGTCGCATCATGACCAGCTCGCGACCGGTGGGCGTGAGCCTGCTGATCACACCCTGGAACCTGCCCGCGGCGATGGTCACACGCAAGGTGGCCCCCGCGCTGGCGGCGGGCTGCACTGTGGTGGTAAACCTTCCTTCCACACCCCGCTCGTCGCGCTTCGCCTGGCCGAATTGTTCGCATTGGCCGGAGTGCCGGCCGGCGTGGTCAGCGTCGTGCCCACGACCAACGATATCCCCGTCGTCGGCGACCTGCTCGAACGCGGGCCGGTGCGGATGCTCTCGTTCAACGGCTCCACCCGGGTGGGCAGCGCGCTGCTGGCCCAGACCGCCGCGAGGGTCATCAACTGCTCGATGGAACTGGGCGGCAACGCGCCGTCCACGAAGACCGCGTGGAGGAGTTCACGGGGCGTCTCGCCGAGCAGAGTGCCGGGCTGTGCGTCGGCGACGGCATGGACGCGGGAACCCACATCGGGCCGTTGATCAGTGGCGCGGCCGTGGAGGCCATCACGGCATGGCCGAATTCCTCGAAACCAAGTACCTGGCCGTCAACTGGTAACTCCAGGCGCCCGGGGTCACACGCACGTGACGCGTCCGACACAGGAGTGGATGCCGATGACCGCCTACCCGCACCTGCTGGGCCCGCTCGACCTGGGCTTCGCCACTTTGCCGAACCGCGTGTTGATGGGCTCGATGCATCTGCGCCTCGAAGAAGCCGAGCAGGGCTTCGAGCGCATGGCCGTGTTCTACGCGGCCCGCGCCCGCGGCGGTGTCGGGCTGATCGTCACCGGCGGCATCGCTCCGGACGAGCGCGGCCGGTCCACTCCGGAGGCGGCCAAGCTCACGACGCAGGCAGAGGCCGAGCGGCACACCCTCGTCACCGAAGCGGTACACCGGGCTGGCGGCCGGATCGCGCTGCAGATCCTGCACCACGGCCGCTACGCCCGCCACCCGGACCTGGTCGCCCCCAGCGCCATCCAAGCCCCCATCAGCGCCCACCTCCCGCGCGGGCTGACCGGAGACGAGGTCGAGGAGACGATCGAGGCGTTCGTCAGAGCAGCGGGACTGGCCAAGGCGGCCGGCTACGACGGCGTCGAGATCATGGGCTCCGAGGGCTACCTCGTCAACGAGTTCACAGCCCCCGCCACCAACCATCGCACCGACCGCTGGGGAGGCACCCCCGAGAACCGGATGCGCTTCCCCGTCGAGATAGTCCGCCGCGTGCGCGAGCACGTCGGTGCCGAGTTCATCCTCATCTACCGGCTCTCCATGCTCGACCTGGTACCAGACGGCAGCACACTGGCGGAGGTGATCGCGCTCGCCAAGGCGATCGAGGCAGCCGGCGCCACGATCATCAACACCGGCATCGGCTGGCACGAGGCGCGCGTCCCGACCATCGCCACCTCCGTGCCCCGCGGCGCGTACACCTGGGTCACCCGGACGCTCAGGGGCTCCGTATCGGTGCCCCTGGTCACCAGCAACCGCATCAACACCCCCGAGGTCGCCGAGCAGGTACTCGCCGAAGGCCGCGCCGACATGGTCTCCATGGCCCGTCCGTTCCTCGCCGACCCGGACTTCGTCGCCAAGGCCCGGGCAGGACGCGCGGAGGCCATCAATACCTGCATCGGGTGCAACCAAGCCTGCCTGGACCACACCTTCAGCGGAAAGATCACCTCCTGCCTGGTCAACCCGCAGGCCTGCCACGAGACGGAACTCGTGCTCACCCCGACCCGCCGCCGCAAGCACCTGGCCGTCGTCGGTGCCGGGCCCGCCGGCCTGGCCCTGTCGCTCGCCGCAGCCGAGCGCGGACACGAGGTAACGCTGTTCGAGGCCGCCGACGAGATCGGCGGCCAGCTCAACCTGGCCCGGCGGATCCCCGGCAAGGAGGAGTTCGACGAGACCCTGCGCTACTTCCGCGTCCAACTCGCCGAGCGCGACATCGACGTCCGCCTCGCCACCCGGGCCACCGCCGATTCGCTCCTGGCCGGCGGCTACGACGAGATCGTCGTCGCCACCGGCGTGACGCCCCGCCCGTCCCTGATCCCGGGGCACGAGCGCCCCGATGTCGTCAGCTACCTGGACGTGCTGGACGACCGGGTGCCGGTCGGGCAGCGGGTGGCCGTCATCGGCGCCGGCGGCATAGGCTTCGACGTCGCTGCTTATCTCACCGACACGGGCGACCAGGCGGGCCTGCGTCCCGAGATCTTCTTCGAGCACTGGGGCGTGGACACCGATTACCGCACCCGCGGCGCACTGCGCCCGCCCCGGCGGCCCGCCCCGCCCCGAACCGTCTACCTCCTGCAGCGCAGGCCCGGCAAGGTCGGCACCGGGCTGGGACGCACAACCGGCTGGATCCACCGCTCCGAACTCAGACACCGCGGCGTCACCATGATCACGGGGGCCACGTACCAGCGCATCGACGACGAAGGCCTGCACATCACCGTCGACGGCCGGCCACAGGTGATCCCCGCCAACACGGTCGTCGTCTGCGCCGGCCAGGAGCCCAACCGGGACCTGTACGAGCAACTGCGGGCGGCCGGCGCGGCCGTCCACGTTATCGGCGGTGCGGACCTCGCCACGGAACTCGACGCGAAGCGGGCGATCCGCCAGGGCACCGAACTGGCCGCAGCCCTGTGACCGGCACCAGGTGGCCGGACGCCGGGAACCTGATCGAGTCGCCGACCCAGCCCAGCCCGTGTACCCCGCGCGGAAGGACATCAGATGCCTAACGCCGCGCTGCCGCTGTGGCTGCACTCCCAGTCGAGCCCCGGACGCACGGCCCTGTGCGGCACGGCGGACCAGGAGTGGGGTTACGGGACTCTGGGCGGCCACGTCGCCGGGATCGCCGCGTGGCTACGCCAGGAGGCGGGAATCGAGCCCGGTGATCGGGTACTGCTCATCGCGCCGTCGACCCCGGAGTTCGTCGCGGCGTACTACGCCGTCCTGTCGGCAGGAGCCGTCGCCGTCACGGCCAACCCCATGTCCACCGCCGCCGAACTGCACTACATCGGGGCGGACGCGGACGTCGCCCTGATCCTGTGCTGGCACACGGCTCTTCCCGCCTCCGAGGCCGCGGCGGCATCCCTGCGCGTGCCTTGCTGGCCCTTGCAGCCCGGCCTGGCGGAGCTGCCTGCCAGGCGAGGGTTGTGCGAGCCGCACTCTGCTGCCGCCGACGACACTGCCGCGATCATCTACACCTCCGGCACGACCGGGCAGCCGAAAGGCGCGCAGCTGACGCACGGCAACTTCACCGCGTGCGTGCGGATACGCCAGCAGGTCCAGGGCCTGCAGCCGGACGAACGCATCGGCACCGCCCTCCCGCTGTTCCACGTCTACGGCCAGGCCTGCATCATGGGCACCACCATGCTCATCGGCGCCTCGCTCGCGCTCCTGCCCCGCTTCGATCCCGGCGAGATGCTCCACCTGATCCGCCGGCACCGGCTCACCGTAGCGGCGGGCGTCCCGACCATGTGGAACGCCATGTTGCACGCCCCGGCCGGCGATCCCGAGGACTTCGCAAGCCTGCGCATCGCGTCCTCCGGCGGCGCGCCGCTGCCGGTCGAGGCCAAGATGGCCCTGGAGAGCCGGTTCGGCTGCACCGTCCTGGAAGGCTACGGACTGACCGAGACGACCGGCTGCGCCACGATCCAGACCGAGAGCCGCAGGGGGAAGCCCGGCTCGGTTGGTGCCCCCGCACCCGGCTGCGCCATCTCCATCCGCGCCGACGACGGCACCGAGCAGCCGGCCGGCACGATCGGCGAGGTCCACGTGCGCGGCCCGGTGGTCATGAAGGGCTACTGGCACCGCCCAGAGGCGACCGGCGAAGTCCTGCGCGACGGCTGGTTCGCCACCGGTGACCTGGGAATCCTGGACGACGACGGCGATCTGCACATCGTGGACCGCAAGAAGGACATGGTGAACCGCGGCGGTTACAAGATTTACCCTCGCGAGGTCGAGGAGGTCCTCTACGAGCACCCGGACATCCTCGAAGTCGCCGTCATCGGCGTCCCCGACGACCACTACGGGGGAGAGGTAGGCGCCGTCGTCGTGCTGCACCCTGGCCGCGCGATGGAGGGTGACGAGCTTCGCACCTGGGCCAAGGAGCGGCTCTCGGCCTACAAGGTGCCCCACCTCATCACGTTCGCCTCGGACCTGCCCAAGGGCGCGACCGGAAAAATTCTCAAGCGAGCCCTGGACCCCTCCGTATTCGCCGGCTCGCGGGCGCCCCGCGCCGTGCCGTGACCGGCCTGCAGTTCCCGGCCTTCCCTTCGGCAGCGTCGGGGAAAGCGGCACCGGCAGCTACCACGGACGCCACTCCCTGACGACCTTCAGCCACTGCGATGGCCGCGGCGACGGCCTTCGTTTGCCCGAGAGGCTCGCCCGACCGGATGACCACTCAATCGGACGAGCCTCTCACCTCATGAGCGGATCATCAGGTGCTGAGGGCAGCCAGTTCGGTGTCCACCAGCCGCTGGTGCTCCTCGGCGTCCTCGCGGGCCTTCTTCGGGCTCCAGCGTCCGGTCATGACCAGAATGAACGGCAGGAACAGCGCCTCGCCGGCCACGCACACCCACCACCAGGTCTGCCAGTTCTTCGGGTTGTCCTTGGCTGCCTTCTGCACCTGGGTGCCGTACTTCGCCAGGGTCGCCAATTGCGGCCCCGCCTTCTGCACGGTCTGCAATCCGGGCAGGCCGACCTCCTGCACGGCCTGCAACTGCAGGGCCTGCGGGATCGCGGTCGGCGGGTACTTCTGGAGTTGCGCGAACAGGGAGCGGTGGGCATCGATGATCGCCAGCGCCGGCGCGGCCTGCGCCTGGGCGACCTGCACCTGCTGGCCGTGGTCGACCAGCGGCGTCACCGAGGTCACCACCAGCGGCAGGAACGCGGCGGACACCGCCACCGTGATCCGGAAGATCCAGCCCCAGACCGCCAGCCCGGTTGCCGTCGCCGCCGGGTTGTGCTTCTCCACGGTCTCGGTGAAGCTCGCCATCCACGGGGCGAAGGTGACCCCGGTCAGCGCCCCGATGCCCACGAAGATCCAGGCGAAGGTGTAGTAGCCAGTGGTCGGCTGCGTGGCCCGCAGGGCGAAGAGGATGGTGGCCACCATGGTGCCGATCCCGCCGATCAGCATGAACGGCTT
>Ga0209530_1000989_pt1 | contig 14828 bp, 9 predicted proteins | sample BlaSpr_A8_Ref_O1_FD_187987 | JGI IMG/M metagenome (GOLD analysis project Ga0209530, IMG submission 187987) | Forest soil microbial communities from Thunder Bay, Ontario, Canada - Black Spruce, Ontario site 2_A8_Ref_O1 (SPAdes) (version 2) | ecosystem: Environmental > Terrestrial > Soil > Boreal...
CGCCACGACCCCCCTCTGGTGGCGGTTCGTGGCCCACGGCTCCCCTTGGTACGGCGGCGGAGCCGTCGTTCTATGTAGCATCACGCGGGCATCACGCGGAGATCGGGGGTGTGTCGCCGGGGTCGATGCCGGCGGGCAGCACGCGGATCGAGGAAGAGGGCGTGCTGATCGACAACTGGCTGCTGGTCGAGAACGGAAGGCTCCGTGAAGAGGAGACACTGCGCCTGCTTACCGCGGCCGAGTTCCCTTCGCGGGCTCCGGCGACCAATATCGCCGACCTCCGGGCCCAGATCGCCGCGAACGAGAAAGGCATCCAGGAGCTGCAGCGAATGGTTGACCACTTCGGCCTGGACACGGTAAACGCCTACATGCATCACGTCCAGCAGAACGCGGCGGAGGCGGTGCGCAGGGCCATCGAGGCCCTATCCGACGGCCATTTTCGCTATGAGCTCGACAATGGCGCGGTTATCAGCGTCACCGTCACTGTGGACCACGCGAGCAGGAAAGCCAGCATCGACTTCACCGGCACATCGCTGCAGCTGAGCGGCAACTTCAATGCGCCGTCCAGCGTCGCCATGGCGGCGGTCCTCTATGTCTTCCGCTCCCTGGTGGATGACGATATCCCGCTCAACTCCGGCTGTATGGAACCGCTGACCGTGACCATACCCAAGGGGTCGATGCTCGCGCCCGAATATCCCGCGGCGGTAGCGGCAGGCAACGTGGAAACCTCACAAGCGGTAACGGGTGCGCTCTACGCTGCACTCGGCGTCCTTGCGGAAGGGTCGGGCACGATGAATAACGTGACGTTCGGCAATGAGAGGTATCAGTATTACGAGACCGTCGCCAGCGGATCGGGTGCGGGCGACGGTTTTGACGGCACCGATGTCGTGCAGACCAAGATGACGAACTCCCGGCTCACCGACCCCGAGGTGCTTGAGTGGCGCTACCCGGTGGTCCTTGAGAGCTACCGCATCCGTCCCGGCTCCGGCGGCGATGGCCGCTGGCGCGGTGGCAACGGCGGCGTCCGGCGGATCAGGTTCCTCCAGCCGATGACGGTCTCCACGCTCACCGGGCACCGCCGTGTTCCCGCGTTCGGCCTGGCCGGCGGCGAGCCAGGCGCGCTGGGCCGCCACTGGATCGAGCACCCGGACGGGAGCATTACCCAGCTGGCCGGCTGCGCCACCGCAGACGTAAGCGAAGGCGACGTCTTCGTGATCGAGACCCCCGGCGGCGGTGGCTACGGCCCTCCGACGCCATGATCGTGGGTAGAAAACGACCAAATAATGGTCAGTAATACCCATGATCATGGACAAGGGGGCGGGGGCAGGAGGGGGCGGGGGGCTAGTCGAGGTCTAGGTCGGCTAGGGCGGTGATGAGGGCGGCTCGGTTGTCGCCTGCTTGCTCCAGCACTGCCATCAGGGCGTGCAGGATGATGTGCCGCTCCTGGCCTGCGTCCAGCAGGTGCTGGGCGGTCTCCCACAGCTCGGGCGGGTCACCGCGCCACAGCCGGTCGGCCAGCAGCAGGTGCCGCTCGATGTGCCGGCCGACGCCGCCAGGCGACGGGGTGGCGTGGTCAGCGGCGAGCAGCGCCCACCGGTCCGCCGGGTCGGCCGGGTCCAGCGCCGACAGGTCTACGCCGGCATGCCACCCTTCCAGCACAGGAAACGCGAACGCGCGGCGCGGCAGCGCCTCCAGGTCGTCGTCAGGCAGCAGCCGCCGGACCAGGGCATACTCCAGGCCGAACTCGGCCGGGTCCCGGTATGCCTCGGCGAAGCCGCTGATCGAGTTGAACACGGTCTCCAGCGTCTCCGCGATCAGCGGGTCGGCGAGCCCGCGCCGCCGCCCGGCCCAGCGCACCCAGGCGCCGAGCACGTGCGGCATCGCGTCCTGCTCGGCGAAGGTGAGCATGACCTTGCGCGGCAGCCAGCCGAGCAGGAATGCCTCGACCTTGGTGGGGCTCATCCGCAGCGGCCGCCCGATGTCACGGTCGCACCCGTAGTCGATGATGCGGTCCGCGCACCGGGACGCCGAGTTGCGGTCCGACAGGTCCTCGGCCTCGTCGGAGGAGAGGAACTCGGCGGCCAGCATGGCCCGGCGGTCCTTGCTCCACGCCTGGCGCCGGGCGCCGGTGGCCGACAGGCCGCCGCGGCTCCGGTACGGCGGCAGCGCGCGGATCCGGGACCTGATGAAGGCGTGATAAGACGCGAACGACTCGGCCACCGAGGCGGGCGAGGCACCGGAGTCGGTCACCTTCAGCGCGGACTCGAGCATCCGCCGCGCGGACGGCGCGTCTATCTCGCGGAAGGCATGCCGGCCTTCGGCGCCGCGCTGGGCGCTGACCTCGCGGCAGTGGCCGAGCAGCTTGCCCACCCGGGAGGTGACCCAGCCGTCCCTGATCATCGAGCCGGCGTTGTAGTCCACGACGATGACCAGCGCGTGCGGCTCCTCGCCGGCGTAGGAGAAGACGCAGATGACTTCGTCCTGGTCGCCGAAGGAATCCGGATTCACGTAACACTCCGCCGGCGTTACCTCACCCAGATGTGACGCCCAGGCCGGGCAGGGCACGCCGCTGTCCATCAGCGCGATGGCGGCCCGCTCCGCCTTCACCTGCTGAGCGGGCGTGCCCAGGCAGGCGATGCCGGACAGCAGGGCGAGCGCGGCCGGGCTCCCCTGGCTGCCCGCGTAGTCCACCAGGCCCTCGCCGATCAGCTGCTCCACGCCGCCGCGGCGGCGGGATCCCGGCACCCGCTGACCCCACCAGGTGCCGAGCAGCTCGCTGACCATGAGCTCAGCATCCAGGGGGCTGCGGACGGCCAGCAGCTCACGCGCCGCGCGCAGCATCTCGGCGAAAAGCGCGTTGGGCGTGGTGCCAGCGCTGCCGGAGGGCACTGCGGGGGGTCGACGGCTTGGCGGGCTCACCCTGATAGCCTCTCAGATCTGGACATGCGGACGCTATGCTACGACGTCCTGCCGGTTGTAGCTATCTGCGTTCCCGCAATTGTTTGCCACAGGTGTGCTTGACTTGCCGCACTAATTGCCGGACTGTGGCACGCTTGACTGGATGGCAGCGGGAGACGATCCCGGGGAAGGAGCCGCCGATGGCAGCCCCCGGCGCGGGACGCGGGAGTTTGCCATGAGCGCGGATACTTCCGTGCCCAGGCAGCGCGATGCGGCCGAGTCCGCACTGACGGAGATGCTGGTATTCCACGCCCCCGTCGGCTTTGCGCTGTTCGGGATCGACTCACGGTTCGCCAGGGTGAACGCTGCCTTCGCGCATCTCGCCTGGCCGGCACCCGACGTCACCGCAGATGCCACCCCGGACACCACGCCTGCCTCAGCAGACGCGGCAGAGGGAGCCGACCCGGCCCAGCCGGATCCGTCGGATCCCGTCGGCTTCACCGGCCTGCTGCCCAGCCAGGTCTGGCCGGGCCCTGCCGGTGCCCTGGCCGATGCCGCGCTGCGCGAGGTGCTGACCAACGGCGCTCAGCTCACCGAGCCTGGCATCGCCACTCCCGAGCCGACAAGCGCGTGCTGGTTCCCGGTCCGCAACGCGGCCGGGCTGGTGATAGCGGCTGGCCTGATGCTGTCCCCGGCCTCGCCAGCGGACACGGAGGAGGGCCTGCGCCGTAGTGAGGAGCGCTATCGCTCCCTGGTCCAGGGCGGCGCCCAGGTGGTCTGGGTAGCCGATCCTGACGGCGCGATGAAGGAAGACTCTCCCGAGTGGCGCTGGATCACCGGCCAGGAGATCGAGGAGTTCACCGGCGACGGCTGGCTCGACTCGATCCACCGGGAGGACAGGGACCGGGTGGAGCGCGGCTGGCGGGAGTGCGTCCGCAGCGGCCGTACCTTCGATGACAGGTACCGGATCCGCACCAAGGGCGGCTCCTACCGCCACTACGACGTCAGGGCGGTCCCGATCGAGCGGGACGGCCGGATCGTGGAATGGGTGGGCGCGAGCACCGACGTGACCAGCCAGCGCGAGGCGGAGGAGATGCGCGGCCGGCTGACCGAGCAGCTGTCTGCCGCCGCGCTGCGGACCGCACGGCTGCAGCAGGCCACGTCCATGCTGGCGGAGGCGCTCACCGTGGAGCAGGTGGTCGAGGTCATCACCGAGGTCGGCCGCACCGCCATCGGCGCTCTGCGGTCAAGCGTGGCCCTGCTGGAGCCGGATAACGTCAGGCTCAGGGTGGTCAACGACGACCTCAGAGACGCCCCGGACTCAGCCGGCGGCGTCCCCACCCTCGATTCGCCCAGCGTCATGACCAAGGCCATCTCGACCCGCCGTCCCGTCCTCGTCGAGGATTCCGAGGACCTGCGCAGGCAGTTCGAGGACGAGCTGGACATCGACCCGCAGCGGATCGCCATCAAGTCGGATGAGCGGTCCTGGGTCGGGCTGCCGCTACTGGCGGCCGGCGCACCGCTCGGCGCGCTCAGGTTCTCGTTCTCCCGGCCGAGGAAGATCACCGAGGAGGAGCGCGTCTTCCTCGAGGCCCTGGCGGGGCAGTGCTCGCTCGCGGTGGAGCGGGCCGCCATGTACGAGCGGGAGCACACCACGGCGGAGACGCTGCAGCGCAGCCTGCTGCCGGACAAGCTGCCCAGCGTGCCCGGCCTGGTGATGGCGGCCAGGTACCTGCCGGTGGCGCGGAACATGGAGATCGGCGGCGACTGGTACGACGCGTTCTGGCTTGCGGACCGCCGGCTGGCGGTCGCGGTCGGTGACGTCATGGGCAAGGGCCTGGTCGCCGCGGCCGGCATGGGCCGCGTGCGCAACGCGCTGCGTGCCCTCGCGCTGACCGACCCGCGACCGGCCGCGGTCCTCGGCGGCCTGGACCGGCTGTTCACCGCCACCGAACTGGAGGAGCAGGTAACGACCGTCGCATACCTTGTGATCAACCCTGATGATGGCGAGGGTGTGCTCGGCAACGCCGGGCACCTGCCGGCCCTGGTGCTGGACAGCGGCCGGGAGCCGCGGTTCGACGGGGTCGAGGCGGGCACGCCGCTTGGCCTGGCGAGCCCGCGCAAGCAGCATCCGTTCTCATTGCCGCCGGGAAGTACGGCGGTCTTCTATTCCGATGGCCTGGTCGAGAACCGCAGCCGCGGACTTGACGTAGGTCTTGACGAGCTGGCCGCAGTGGCCGCACATGCCGATAAAGGGGTTCGTGACCAGCCAGAACTCCTGCTGCAGTACCTGGTGGACCGCATGCTGGCTGGGCATGAGCAAGACGATGACGTGACCGTGCTAGTGGTGCACCGGCCGTAGGCTATGAGACGGGCGGCGGGGCGAATGGACAAGTCACTCCTGGTCCCGGCCTATCGTGATGATGAGGTGGAGGCAGGCGGGTTGGAATCGGACCCGAAAGGAAGGGGTGACCGTGGCCGTGAGCGCTGCTAACTCCGCTGCGCGGAAGCGCTCAAGGACGGATCGCACGCAGCGAGGCGCCGGTGACCAGGCCGGCCTTCAGGCTGTGCCTGCGACCCGCCAGGAACAGGACCCGGAACCCGAGGAGCCTGAAATGCCGCAATCTGCAGATGCCACCCTCGCGGACCCGGAGCTGGCCGGGCCCGAGCTAAGTGGCGCGGAACCGGGCCTTGAAGAGGTCGACCTAGAAGATCTGGATGACCTGATCGGCGAGGACGGCGAGGTCGCCATCGACCTCGAAGAGGCCGAGATCCCCGCCGAGGAGACCGAGGAGGTCGAGGAAGCCGAGCCGGCTGCCGAGCCCGCCGCCAGTCCCGAGGGCGCCAGCAACGTCGTGAAGCTCAACGCCGATGGCGGCGAGGAGGAAGAGGAGATCCTCGTCCTCGGTGAGGACGACGATGATCTGCCGGCCGCTCAGGTGGCCGTGGCGGGTGCTACCGCCGACCCGGTCAAGGACTACCTGAAGCAGATCGGCAAGGTCCCGCTGCTCAACGCCGAGCAGGAGGTCGAGCTCGCGAAGCGGATCGAGGCCGGCCTGTTCGCCGAGGAGAAGCTGGCCGAGCACGGCAAGCTGTCCGCGGACCAGCGGCTGGACATGGAGTGGATCGCCGAGGACGGCACCCGGGCGAAGAATCACCTGCTCGAGGCCAACCTCCGGCTGGTGGTGTCCCTGGCCAAGCGGTACACGGGCCGGGGCATGCTGTTCCTGGACCTGATCCAGGAGGGCAACCTGGGCCTGATCCGCGCGGTGGAGAAGTTCGACTACACCAAGGGTTACAAGTTCTCCACGTACGCGACCTGGTGGATCCGGCAGGCGATCACCCGGGCGATGGCCGACCAGGCGCGGACGATCCGCATCCCGGTGCACATGGTCGAGGTCATCAACAAGCTGGCCCGAGTACAGCGCCAGATGCTCCAGGATCTCGGTCGTGAGCCGACTCCTGAAGAGCTGGCGGTCGAGCTGGACATGACCCCGGAAAAGGTCATCGAGGTGCAGAAGTACGGCCGTGAGCCGATCTCGCTGCACACTCCGCTCGGTGAGGACGGCGACAGCGAGTTCGGGGACCTGATCGAGGACTCCGAGGCGATCCAGCCCGGCGAGGCTGTCTCGTTCACGCTGCTGCAGGAGCAGCTGCACTCGGTCCTGGACACGCTGTCCGAGCGTGAGGCGGGCGTGGTCTCGATGCGCTTCGGTCTCACCGACGGCCAGCCGAAGACCCTGGATGAGATCGGCAAGGTCTATGGCGTGACCCGCGAGCGGATCCGCCAGATCGAGAGCAAGACGATGTCCAAGCTCCGGCACCCGTCCCGCTCTCAGGTTCTGCGGGATTATCTAGATTAATTTTTCATAACGGCCTGTGTGATACGCCTCGGGCCCCTGCCTCGCCAGCAATGGCGGGACAGGGGCCCGAGTTCGTTTCGTGCTCGCCTAGTTCTGTGCTAGCTAGTTCTGTGCTAGCTAGTTCTGGGCGGGCTCCGATAGCCGGTTGCTCTCGTCTTGGATATCAACCGCCACCTTGGCCAGTGCGGCGGCATGCTCGCGCCCGTGGTGGGCGCAAAACAGCAGCTCCCCTGAGTTCGCGAGCAGGACGCGGACATACGCCTGCGCGCCGCAGCGGTCGCAGACATCCAGCGCGGTCAGCGGCTTCGTTGGGGCCATTGCTCCGGTCACTGTCGCCATCCCTCCGTTAGCTGCTACTACTCTCTAGCTCATCACAACACTTACCCTGCCGTCAGCGTTCCCCACGTTAAGTGGAGTACGCCACAAGCGAAACTGTCTGACGTTCAGTAACTGCTTGTACCCTTAGTGTCACCATGCTCATCTTGGTGAGCAGTCCTGATGACGCCCAGGCATCGGATGGCTACTGCTGTCACATAGATATATACCCCATTGCCGGGCAATAGATGCATAGTCCGCTAGTGGCGAGTTTCACTGCATACTGGCTGCGTGGCGTGCACGCCCTCGGGCGGCGGCTACCGCTAATCTTCGGTGAAGCTTGTATGAGCCGGAAGCTGTGTTATCCGAAAGCTGTGTTATCCGAAGGGAAGCAGACCCGCGTGCCCGCAGCGACAGTCTCAACGTCCGATCCGTACACCGCCAGGCACCTCCAGGTGCTTGAGGGCCTGGAGGCTGTCCGTAAGCGCCCCGGCATGTATGTGGGGTCAACCGACGGCCGAGGGCTGCAGCACTGCCTCTGGGAGATCTTCGACAACTCGGTGGACGAGGCCCTGGCCGGATTCGGCTCGCGGATCGAGGTGATCCTGCACGCGGACGGCTCCGCGGAGGTGCACGACCATGCCCGGGGCATCCCCGTCGACATCGAGCGCAAGACCAAGCTCACCGGCGTCGAGGTCGTGATGACCCGGCTGCACGCCGGCGGCAAGTTCGGCGGCGGCTCGTACACCGCCTCCGGCGGCCTGCACGGCGTGGGCGCCTCGGTGGTGAACGCGCTGTCCGCGCGGCTGGACGTCGAGGTTGACAGGGACGGGTACACCTGGGGGACCAGCTTCCGCCGCGGCGTGGCGGGCGAGTTCACCGGCGAGGGCCCGGCCGCGGACTTCACTAAGAAGTCCGGCCTGCGCCAGCTGGCCAAGGTGCCGAAGACGCGCACCGGCACCCGGGTCAGGTTCTGGCCCGACCGGCAGATCTTCCTCAAGGACGCGGAGTTCAGCTTCGAGCAGCTGAGCGAGCGGGCCAGGCAGACCGCCTACCTCGTGCCCGGCCTGGCCATCAGTGTGCGCGCCGACGTGGACCCGGACGACGCGAAGCAGGAGGAGTTCCGCTTCGACGGCGGCATCAGCGAGTTCTGCGCGCACCTGGGCACGGGCGAGTCGGTCTCCGAGGTGCTCAGGCTGACCGGTACAGGGAACTTCACCGAGACGATCCCGGTGCTTGACGATAACGGCCACATGACCCCGACCGATGTGGAACGCGAGCTCGCCGTCGATGTCGCGGTCCAGTGGAACGGCGGCTACGACTCGGTGATCCGGTCCTTCGTGAACGTGATCGCCACGCCGCACGGCGGGACGCACGTCAAGGGCTTCGAGAACGCCATGCGCAAGACGCTGAATGAGCAGCTGAAGGCCGCCAGGCTGCTCAAGGCCAACGACGAGGACGTCATCAGGGAAGACGTGCTCGAAGGGCTGGTCGCGGTGGTGTCCGTCCAGGTACCCGAGCCGCAGTTCGAGGGCCAGACCAAGGAGGTGCTCGGCACCCCGGCCGCTTCCAGGATCGTCGCCCAGGTGGTGAGCGATCAGCTCAGGTCCTACTTCGAGAACCCGCCGCGCGGTGCCAAGCAGCAGGCCCGCTCGGTACTGGAGAAGATCATCGCGGCGGCCAAGGCCCGCATCGCCGCGCGTGAGCATCGCGACAACCAGCGGCGCAAGTCGGCGCTGGCCAGCTCGTCGCTGCCCGCCAAGCTGGTGGACTGCCGCAACGCCGACGACCGCAGTGAGATCTTCATCGTCGAGGGTGACTCAGCGCTTGGCACCGCGAAGGTCGCAAGGAACTCGGAGTTCCAGGCGCTGCTGCCGATCCGCGGCAAGATTCTCAACGTGCAGAAGGCCTCGCTCGCCGACATGCTGAAGAACGCTGAGTGCGCCGCGATCATCCAGGTGATCGGGGCCGGCTCGGGCAGTTCCTTCGACCTGGACTCCGCCAGGTACCAGCGCGTCATCCTGATGGCCGACGCCGATGTCGACGGCGCGCACATCCGCACCCTGCTGCTGACCCTGTTCCACCGCTACCTGCGCCCGCTGCTCGAGGCGGGCCGGGTGTTCGCCGCGGTGCCACCGCTGCACCGGGTCGAGCTGACCAGCGTGCGCAAGGGCCAGGACAAGTACCGCTACTGCTACTCCGACTCCGAGCTGCACCGCACCCTGCTCGAGCTCGAGCGCAAGGGACAGCGGTGGAAGGAGCCGGTCCAGCGGTACAAGGGCCTGGGCGAGATGGACGCGGACCAGCTGGCCGAGACCACGATGGATCCCCGCCACCGCACCCTGCGCCGGATCCGGATCGAGGACGCCGCCTCGGCCAGTGAGATCTTCGGCCTGCTGATGGGCTCCGAGGTAGGCCCCCGCCGCGACTTCATCGTCGGCGGCGCCGCCGAGCTGGACCCCTCCCGCATCGACATGTAACCGCCCGCCTCGCACGCGCCCCGCCCCGCACGCGCCCAGCACTTGAGCGTGCCGATGGTGCCAACGGGCTGCCTCGGAGCCGTCGACCAGGCCGATCTGGCGTGCCGTTGGCGCCATCGGCACGTTGCGAAGGGGTAGTCGAAACGCTGCAGTTACATTGCGTAGCAAGTATCATCACTCTTTGTGGCTAAGGCAATACTGGTTGGACAGTTCCTTCGGGCGCGGGCGTGGTGGCGGCTGGACAGCGCGGGCGACCATCCCCTGCATGTGGCTCGGAGCGTGGTGTCCCTGCTGGACAGCGCGGCGTACCTGCGTGATGTGCCCGACGATCACCCCGGCATCCGCACGCTAGATGCGTCGGGATGCTTCCAGGGCGGCGTCTTCGACCCGGGGCCCGAGGGCGCCGTGATCATCAGGGACTGGCAGCTCGCCGACAAGCAGACGGGAAGCCCGGAAGACCTGCTGTCCGCACTGGCGAAGGCGGCAGACCGCACCCGCCCCGGCGGCCCGGTAAGCCGGCCCGCGGCTATCGCTGTCCCGTCGCAAGGCTGGCCGGCGCCCGTGCCGCCCGCAGCCCAGCCCTCCGCACCCCACCCCAGGGACATGACTCCCGCCGGATAACGCGGAACTCTGGTGCTACGCGGTAGTTCGGGGTACGAAAACGTAGCCCAGAATGCCGCGAAGCCCTGAACGTCCGCGTTAATGCGTGGGGCCCCGCCGCGGCGGGGTGGGGTGGCGGCGCCGCCGGGTGGGGGCTAGCCGCCTATCACGGCCAGTTGGTGGGTTATGGGGGTGCCGGAGCCGTCGCGCTTGCCTAGGGGCTCGGGGAGCTCTACGGGGGCGCCGGATTCGGTGGCGCCCAGCGCGGGGGAGGGGCCGGCCCAGGCCAGGATGAGGGTGTCCTCACCGCGCAGGAAGCGGTGGCAGCGCACGCCACCGGTCGCGCGGCCCTTGGCCGGATACTCATGCATCGGGGTGACCTTCACGCTGCCCGCCCCGGTGCCTGGCAGTGCCGCCGCGCTGCCGGCCACCGTCACCACGACGGCTGGCGCGGAGGTGCCCGCCGCCGACGCTGCCGACATCACGCGGAACGACACGACCGACGCGCCCGGGGTCAGCCGGATGCCGGCCATGCCGCCGGCCGGCCTGCCCTGCGGGCGCACCGACGACGCCGGGAAGTGCAGCAGCTGCGCGTCGGTGCTGATGAAGCAGAGCACCTCGTCTTCGGCGGTCACGGTGGCGGCGCCGATGACCCGGTCGCCGTCCTTGAGCGTGATCAGCTCGAACTCGTCGCGGTTCTGCGGGTACTCGGGCAGTACGCGCTTCACGACTCCGTCGAGAGTTCCCAGCGCGAGTCCCTCACCAGGCTCGTCCAGGGATGCCAGCGCGACCACCGTCTCGCCGGAGGCCAGCGAGACCAGGTCGGCGACCGGGGCGCCGCCCGCCAGCGATGGCGCTGCGGGGTCCAGTGCCACCGCCGGCACCTCCAGCACGTTGAGCTTGACCATCCGCCCTGCCGAGGTCACCACCCCGATGGTGCCGCGGGCAGTGGCCGGTACCACCGAGCTGAGCGCGTCGTGCGTGGCACGCGAAGCATGACCATGGACGGGAACCAAGGGGCGTTCTGATGAGATGGGCATCTGGGCGATACGGCCGGTCGCGGACAGCAGGACCTGGCGGGGATCGTCCGCGACCTCCAGGGGGACGGCGGGCGGCGTCGCGTCGCCGCCGGCCTCGAGCAGGACCGTGCGGCGCGGGGTGCCGAACCTCTTTGCCACGTCGGCGAGCTCGTCGCTGACCAGCGTGCGCAGCCGCTCCTCGGAGTCGAGGATGGCGGTGAGCTCGGCGATCTCGCTGCGCAGCGTCTCCTGCTCGCGTTCCAGCTCGAGGCGGTCGTAGCGGGTCAGGCGGCGCAGCGGGGTGTCCAGGATGTACTGCGCCTGGATCTCGGACAGCTCGAAGATCTCCTCCAGGCGCGTCTTGGCGGCGGCGGAGTCATCGGAGGTGCGGATGACCTGGATGACTTCGTCGATGTTCAGGAGGGCTATGAGGATGCCGTCGACCAGGTGCAGGCGTTCCTCGCGCTTGCGGCGGCGGAACTCGGTGCGGCGGCGGGTGACTTCGAGGCGATGGTCGACGTAGATGGTGAGCAGCTCGCGCAGGCCAAGGACCTTTGGCTGGCCGTCGACGAGGGCGACGTTGTTGATGCCGAACGTCTCCTCCATCGGGGTGAGCCGGTACAGCTCGGCGAGGACCGCCTCGGGATTGAACCCGCTGCGGACCTCGATCAGCACGTGCAGGCCGCGGTTGCGGTCGGTGAGGTCCTTGAGGTCGGAGATGCCGTTGAGCTTCTTGGCCTGGACCAGGTCCTTGATCCGGGCGATGACCTTCTCGGGGCCGATCGTGTACGGCAGCTCGGTGACGACGATGCCCGCCTTGCCGCGGGGGAGCTGCTCGATGACGGCCTTCGCGCGGGTGCGGAAGATGCCGCGGCCGGTCGCGTACGCCTCGCGGATGCCGTCCAGGCCGACGATCACGCCGCCGGTGGGCAGGTCGGGACCGGGGACATACTTCATCAGCGTGTCGAGGCCGGCATCGGGATGCTTGATGAGGTGGCGGGCGGCGGCTACCACTTCGATCAGGTTGTGGGGGGCCATGTTGGTGGCCATGCCGACGGCGATGCCGGCCGTGCCGTTGACCAGGAGGTTGGGCAGGCCGGCGGGAAGGACTTCTGGCTGCTGCTCGCTGCCGTCGTAGTTGGGGATGAAGTTGACGGTGTCTTCGTCGATGCTGGCGACCATCTCCATGGCCGCGTTGGTCAGGCGGGCCTCGGTGTACCGCATCGCGGCGGGCTGGTCGTCGCCGCCCGTGGAGCCGAAGTTGCCGTGGCCGTCGACGAGGGGCAGGCGCATCGCCCACGGCTGGGCCAGGCGCGCGAGGGCGTCGTAGATGGCGGAGTCGCCGTGCGGGTGCAGGCGGCCCATCACCTCGCCGACCACGCGGGCGCACTTGACGTGCGGGCGCTCGGGGCGCAAGCCCATCTCGTTCATCTGGTACAGGATGCGACGCTGTACCGGCTTCAGGCCGTCGCGCGCGTCGGGGAGGGCGCGCTGGTAGATGACGCTGTACGCGTACTCGAGATAGCTGCCGCGCATCTCCTCCGCGACGTCGATATCGACGATGTTCTCTTCGAAGTCCTCGGGGAGTTCCGCGGGGGTGGCTGTGTTACGTCGCGCAGGCATGACGCATATTGTGCCGCGTTCCCGTAGTGCGTGCGCGGTCTGGGTCCGTGTCGGCGCGCCGCGCCCCTCGCGCGGCTTTGGCGCGCGGCTTTGGGGACCCGTGGCGCACGAACACCCACCGGAGGGGGTTCGTGGCGCACGGGTCGCCCAGGGTGGTCGCCCGCGACGGCGGCGGGGGTCTCAGAATGTCAGAGGGTGGTGACACAGTGTGGGCATGACTCGGACACCTGGACTCGACCGGGACCGGCTGCGTGACATCCTCGCGTCGCAGCATCAGGTCATCACCTGCGAGCAGGCTTATGACTGCGGCCTGACTAGGAAGGCGGTGGACTACCGCCTTCGGCTGGACGGGCCGTGGCAGTGGCTGCTGCCCGCCGTATACGTGGCCGGGACCGGCACCATCACGCAAGATCAGCGCGCGGTGGGAGCGCTGCTTTACGCCGGTCAGGGAAGTGTCATAACCGGACCTGCCGCGGTCCGGAGGCATCACCTGACCTGCGCGGGGCCGGATGCGATCGATGTGCTGATCCCGTGGACCAGCCGCCGGAAGAGCACGGGCTTCGTTCGTGTGCAGCGGACCAGGCGTATCCCGGAGCGCGGCCGGGTCAGCGGGGTGATCAGGTACGCGCTCCCCGCGCGGGCGGTCGGGGACGCCGCACGTGTGCTGACCCGCTTCGACGACGTACGCGCTCTGGTGTCGGAGGCCCTGCTGACCGAAAGGTGCACGCTAGTGGAGCTGGCCGAGGAACTACAGGCGGGAGGTCTGCCGCGGTCCGCGTACTTCCGTGAGGCGCTTGCGGAGGTCACAGATGGCATCAGGTCGGTCGCGGAGGCGAGATTCCGCCGCCTCATTCTCGGCAGCGAGCTGCCCCGACCGATGTTCAACGCGCGGCTGTACGACGAGCGCGGAGCCTTCATCGCCATGGTCGACGCGTGGTGGGACCGAGCCGGAGTCGCGGTGGAGATCGATTCGCGTGCTTACCATTCGCGGGCTGCGGACCAGGACCACACCGCGGACCGTCATGCCGAGCTGGTTGCCCACGGGGTCCTGCCGCTGCACTTCGCGCCGCGGGCGATCAGGACAGATGGCCGCGCGGTCCTCAGCAAGATCGGCCGGGCCGTCGAGTATGGCGAGGCCCGGCCTCAGCTGCCGATCCGGGCACTCCCCGTCGCGGCGTGAGCCTAACGACGCGCTGAACCCGCCGTCCGCGTACAGGGTCTGGCCGGTGATGTAGTTGCTGGCCCGGGAAGCCAGGAACACGGCCGCGCCTTCGAAGTCGGCGGGTACTCCGTTCCGCTTGGCCATGGTCCGGTCTGCCAGTGCGGCAGTCCGCACCGGATCCGCCGCAACCGTCGCGGTCAGCGGAGTGGAGACCCATCCTGGGCACAGCGAGTTGACGCATACTCCTTGCGGGGCCCACGCCTCCGACTGCGATCTGGTCAGCCCCGCTAGGCCGGCCTTGGACACCCCGTACGCGCCGCTGTTGCCGAAGGCCCGCTGCGCCTGCTGGGAGGTCACGTTGATGATCCGGCCCCAGCCGCGTTCTGCCATGGATGGGCCGAACCGCTGCCCGAGCAGGAACGGCGCGGTCAGGTTCACCTCCAGCGACTGGTCCCACTCCCGAGCCGTAAGCGCACCAAGATGCGGTCTCAGGTTCACGCCGGCGCAGTTCACCAGGATGTCCGGCTCGCCGAACGGAACTGCCGCCTCGCTGGCTGCCCGTTCCACCGCGTCGTGACTGCTCAGGTCCGCGCTCACCCATACCACCGTGCAGCCGTCGGCCCTGAGCGCGTCGGCGGAGGACTCGAGCCGGCCAGCATCCCTGGCCACGAGCACCAACCGTGCTCCGGCCCGCGCCAGTGCCCCAGCCATCGCTGCTCCGATCCCCGAGCTGCCCCCGGTGACCACGGCTGTAAGCCCATCCAGGGAGAAAAGTGAGCTGAGATAATCGTTCACATCCGCCACAGTATCCCCTGACACCCCCCTATGCATGGCGACCCGTGGCGCACGAACACCCACCAGAGGGGGT
>Ga0209530_1000990_pt1 | contig 14826 bp, 11 predicted proteins | sample BlaSpr_A8_Ref_O1_FD_187987 | JGI IMG/M metagenome (GOLD analysis project Ga0209530, IMG submission 187987) | Forest soil microbial communities from Thunder Bay, Ontario, Canada - Black Spruce, Ontario site 2_A8_Ref_O1 (SPAdes) (version 2) | ecosystem: Environmental > Terrestrial > Soil > Boreal...
ACCATCCGCAACGCCGAATACGACAACGACCTGATCTTCGCCCTCCTCCGCCTCACAACAGCCCCGTGAACAGCAGAAAGGACTTTGTCCTCAGCCCTGGCTTTGTACCAGCAGCCGCGCTGGCTGTTACGCCACCACTTGACCTGGAGATTGACGTTTATCGTCCTGCTGATGATGCGGTTGCTAAATTTAGTGTGACGTACGATGGGCAAGACGCATATGGCAACATGCTGATCAGTAGGTACGAATGTGTCTACGCACAGTTGACCCTTACTCGCAGAGGGTTGCCGAGCTTGCCGCCCGTTCAAACGGCCTGTCAGCAGTCACCAGGATAGCCGCGTATCCATTGGAGAAATCTCAGTTTCCAGTCCTGTGCGTGCCTATTATTCATCCGCACAAGTCAGACGGCTGCCGGGCTCATGGAGAATGCTAACGAGTGTGGACGCTCGATCCGCTACCTGAACGTGTTCAGAAGCCGGATCGCGCACCTTGACATCCGCAGACGGGACCGGTCGGGCAGGGCCATCCATGGGGTGTTAGCATGCCGCCTGAGCAGCCCGGATGAATAATCGGCACGCACAGCGCCGCTACCCCGCCCACGGTCAGCGCGCACCTGCGGATGGCGATAACCTACGCCACCAGGTGATATTCGTGGATGACGCCACCCGCGCGGCCATGCCGCCGGACCCGGAAATGGTCCAGGTCGGTGACGGCCTCTGGCAAGGGCCGGAGCGGCGCGGCCTGGCCCTGGGCGCGGTGCGGCCGGTGTGAATTGTAGAAGTCCTCGTACTCCCGCAGCACCGTCATCACGTGGGGCTGGCTCCAGATCAGGGTCCTATCCAGTAGTTCTCGCCGGTAGCTGCCTATCCAGCGTTCCATGATCGAATTCATCCGAGGAGCCTGGACGGCGGAGCGGATGACCCGGGTCCCGGCTGCCTGGAACCCGGCGTCGAACGCCTGGGTGAAGCTCGCGTCCCGGTCATGGAGGACGAACTTGGCTCGTGTCCCGGTCTCCTCTAGGTCCATGAGCATGTTCCGGGCCTGCTGGATGACCCAGGACTGGACGGGGTGCGCGGTGGCGCCCAAGACCCGGATGCGCCGGCTACCGTGCTCGATCACCGCGAGGACGTACACCTCTGCGCCAGGGCGGACAGCTTATGCTCGGACACACGCCTAGCCGGCACCTCGCGAATGAATCCCGTTAGTGCGTCGAGGGGCGAACGAAGCAGGCCGCTTCAACAAGCGATTACGGTGAGCCCGGGACTGTCCTGACCTGGCCGCCATAGGGAGGGGCACGTGCCGGGTCCACTGGCCCAGGACGCGGGCGAGGACGACGGCGCCGCCATCAGAGACAGGATTCGGATCCGTGGGCAGTACTCGCGGCGGCGAGTGCCCGGACTGTCACGAGACTGAAGCTCGCGACCAGGGCGCCGGCGACTATCGCGACCAGGACTGAGGTCGAGTCGGCGACCGCGCTGGCCAGAACGCTGCCGAGCGGCACGGAAAGGCCGGCCACCACCAGGGAGAAGGCGTAGACCCTCCCCTGATAGCGCTGTGGCGTGAGCAACTGCCGCACGCTGGCGGCTACTACGCCGAAGGCTGCCGCGGCAGCACTGAATATGAGCTGGTAAACCGCGAGCAGCACGATGGCTTGACCACGTGCGGCGAGCGGGATCAACCAGAGCGTGAGGACTCCGGTCACGAGCGAGGCGGGCAGGATCACCGCGAGGCTGGCCGATCGCATGACGCGGCGGAGCATCAGGACAGTCACGAGCGCGCTCGCTCCGCCGATCGTCGAGAGGACACCGATGAGGGCGGGCTGTATCCGCAGCAGACGCAGCAGGTACGGGAACCACAGCGAGCCGACCATGGCGCCGCCCAGGTTGAACAGCGTGGCTGAGATGACGATGGCGCGGATCCCTCGCTGGCGGACCGCGAACCGGTAGCCGCTTACCAGCCTCCGCCACGCGCCGGCATCTTCCTCGTCGCCCTCGGCTTGGCTGCCCGCAGCGGGTATCGATCGCGGTTCCGTGATCCGGATCAACAGGAACCAGGACACGGCGAAGCTGGCCGCGTCCACTCCGATCGCGGCCAGCGGTCCGGCTGTGCTGATCAGTATGCCGACAAGGACCGGACCGGCCACCCAGGTCCCGCCGTCCGCCTGGGCGAGCCTGCTGTTGGCCTCGACGTAGTCGGTGCGGTCAACGATCTTGGGGACATATGCCTGGGCCGCGACGTCGAACACTGTGCTCGTCGCACCGATGGCCACGACGCAGGCGAACAGGGCCACCATTGTCAGCTGGTGGACCTCGGCCAACCCTACGGCGCCGCCCAGCAGCAGGCCGCGCACCAGGTCACAGCCAATCATCGTGGCTCGTTCTGATCTTCCCACCAGCCGGGTTGCGGCCGGAAGCGCGACTATCACGCCCGGCAGCGACTGCGCGGCGACCAGCAGGGCGGCCTGCCCGGCGGTCGCGTGCAGCTTGTCAAGGGCGAGGATGGGTATCGCGAACAACGAGAAGCGGTCACCGAGCAGGCTCACCGTCCGCGCACACCACACAAGCCGGAACGCGGCATGTGTGCGGAGCAGCCCGGCGCTCGGTTTGCGGCCAGATGCCAGCATCACACCGTGGAAAACGGCACAGGCCAGCGACGCATCCGGAACGGCAGCACTGTGCCCCAGTCACCGCGGCGCAGCACAAGGTCCTCGCCGGTCAGCAGTTCGAACAGCTCCCGCACCGGCGCTGGGGCGGCGGGCAGGTACAGCGCCTGCTCAAGGCCCGGAAACGCGGTGACCACCTCCGCGCCGTCCAGCCGGTATCTTGCCCCACGGCCCTCGCCTTGCCGCGTGTCCTTGATCAGGACGAATTCGGGCCCGATGCGGTAGTAGCAGCGGCCGAACTGATAACTGTCCCGCCACCGGATACCGTTATCCTCGCGCAGCGCGGCTCCGGCTCGTGGCGGCGGCAGGTGGCAGACCGTTGACGCCGGCAGGGGATCGATCGACTCGGCGGTCCACTCCACTCGCACGGTCGCCGAGAGCGCTTCCCGCAGCAAGCGGACGAACCGCACGTCGTACTCATCGTCAGAGCCCAGGCGGACCCCTTCGGTGAGGACCAGCCGCTCCCGACCGGCGCTGGCCAGGTCCCGGGGCTCGAGGCCGCCTAGCAACTCGGCGGTGAGCGGGCCATCGATGACGCACAGCCGGGGGTCGGAAGAGGCCCATTCGCCAGAGCGGGGCAGCAGGGCAGGGGCGGTCATGTCCTGATCCTGACCGGGACACTGGTGGTTGCCAGGGCCACATACCTGCCGCCCTCGGTAAAGACCAGCCCGGCGTCGAGAAGTTCACCCAGCCAGGCCTCTAGCCGCTCGGGGCCTATCGAGAACCCTTCGTCGGCGAGCCGGCTTCGCAGGGCGGAAGGCGACCGGCCGTGTTCGAGCTGCCGGTAGGCCGCTATCAAGGCCGGGTCATCGATGCGATGATCACGCTCAGGCCAGCCGCTGCGCCGATCCTCGATGTGGAGTGCTTCGCCGTCTTGCACTCGTACCAGCGTGCTGTCGTGGTAGCGCTTGATCCACTCGTCGGTAAGGCGGTGGAGCGTCTCGCGAACCTCGCCGGCGATGCCCACGTAGTCGGTGTCAAAGAGATACGCCACGTTGGTGAGCTCCCCGGCGGGAAGGTCGTAGACGTGGTCGTACAGCTGGCAGGGCCGCCGCCGAGCGAACCCCATTTCCGGCCGGTCGAAGTACGGACTGAACCGCTCGAGCAAGATGGGGGAAACGGTGCCTGGCGGCTGCAGGTGAACCAGGGCCGGAATCTGGCGGATCACCGGCCAGTAGTCCTCGGCGGTCTCGCCGGGAAATCCGTAGAGCCAGTTCCAGGCAGTGGTCAGGTGCGCTGACTCGCAGTCGCGCAGGGTGCGTACGTTCCGTACACCATCCACGCCCTTGTCCATGATCGTCAGGACCCGGTTGCTCAGCGACTCGATCCCGGGCTGAACGTGGACGACGTGCGCGTCACGAAGGGCGGCTACGTTGTCGAGGGTGATATTCGCCTTGATCTCGTAGTGAATGCGAAGATCCCAGCCCAGCGCGGTAATGCTGGGCAGCACCCGGGTGAAGTACCGGTTATCGATGATGTTGTCCACCATGATCACGTCAAGGGTGGAATGCCTGCGCACCAGGTGGGTGAGTTCTTTCAGGAACCGCTCGGGAGGCTTACTCCGGAATTCGATCATCGAGCCGTTGAGGCCGCAGAAAGTGCACTGGTGAGCCTCACCCCACCAGCAGCCGCGGGCCGACTCTAGCGCCAGCTTGGGCTCGACGTGGCCTTCCATCGAGGAGTTTTCCAGGTGAGCGAACCAGTCGTCGAAGTCGGGCATCGGGATCTGCCCGGGCGGGAGCGGGTGGCGTTCGTCAGGGTTCACCACGCTCAGCCCGTCGCGCCGCCAGCACACGCCTGGCAGGTCGGCAGGCGGTTCACCGTGTTCGATCGCATCGAGTAGTTTCGGGAAGACCGCTTCCCCCTCACCACGTACGACATAGTCGATGAAGGGGTAGCTATGGTGCAGCCCCGCGCCCATCGGGCCGTCGCAATTGCCGCCGCCGAAGACGATGACCACGCCGGGGGCATACCGCTTGATCCGGGCCGCTACCGCCAGGCTCGGTACGTTCTGCATGAACGTCGTGCTGAACCCTACGACGTCGGGTTCCTTGGCGAGGATCTCCCGCGTGACCAACTCCACGAAGTCCTCGGCGTGGGTCCGCATGTCCACGGCCCGGCCCGGGTCTACACCAGAGCTGCGCCGGTACTGGGCGAATTCGGCGAGACCGAACTCGGAGCCGTGCAGCACCCCGGTGAACACCCAGTCGCCCACCCCGTGGAATATTCCGTTGTCGGCGACGTGCGTGATATCCCGCGGCAGGATGTCATTGTCTGTGCGCTCGAGGAGAAACTCCGCCCAGCGCAGGTTGCCGTGGTAGCTCGCGGGCGCTGACCGTCCTGCCTTCTGGCAGGCCACCCTGAGCAGAGCCAGCGGGAGTGATGGCGAGTCGAGTGCCTGCCATGGCATCGCGACGAGGCACACACGAAGCTCAGTCATGAGATCTTCCGGTTGATGAGGGGGGTTCCGGGTGGGGCGCGGTCCGCACCCCACCCGGGTGAGACTCGCTGCTGGCTGCTGTCAGCCTTCGTCTACGGACTCTTCACCTGCGTCGTTGTTCGGCGTGGGCGGCCTGGGCGGCAAGAAATAGCGGCAGGCGCCAGTCGCCAGCGTGGTCATCTCCACCTTCTTGAGGGTCATCGGTTCACCTCCCCCCGGCTGTCGGAATCCCGGCTCCGCGCATCCGCGCGCAGTGCCGGCGCATGAACCAGCGCTCCAGGTCCCTGGGCTGCTGGCCAAGGAGGTCACCGAGACTCGGCGCGGCGGCCGGAAGGTTGGTGAGCTCCACGGCTTCTTGTTCCCATTCGATGCCGTGGGCATCCCACTCCGCTCTGTCGCGCGGGTCTGCGTAGCTTCGCCGCAGGTAGTCCAGGCCGATCGCGACATGGCGGATCTCATCCGCGCGTATGAACCTGATGATGGCGCCGAGCGGATCACCAGCGTAGATGCGCTGTAGCAGGATGAACTCGTCGGCGGCGAAACCTTCCAGCATCGTGTGCAGCAGGCATTTCTCCAGATAACTGGCTGAGCTGAGCGTCCCGTGCAGCTCGCCTAGATACCCTTCATCCGCGCAGTCGGCGATGTCGCCGCCGCGGGCCACCGCATAGGTGAGAAAGGCGTCGGCGTGCCTCGCCTCATCCGCGACCGCGGTAGCCAGGCCCAGGCGCAGCATGGCATCCTCGGTCTGCCCGGCGAGCTCGGCGGCCGCCACCAACCCGGCCTGCTCGGTGTAGTAGCCCATGGACGCGGAGTACCAGGCCCGCTCGAGCCCTGGCCCGTCGAGCGCCGTCTTCCCCGAACCGATCAGCTCACGGGCGGACCACGGCGCGCGTTCCTGAGCGCGGGTGAACAGCTGATACGACTGGGTGCCGAATTGATGTTTATCTGCCTGCAGTAGTGCCACGCTCAGTCCTTCCTGGCGACTCTTTGACGTTAGGAAGGACTGTTTCGCATGTCTTGAGCAACCGGCTGCTCATCTTCCGGGTGAGAAAGACCGGGTTGCTCATCCGGGTTCAGAACGTGTCCTGTATCCACGGCGCCGGGGACCACGAGAACATAGCGCTGGCGCGGCGGAGGCTGCCGGGTTCATGTTCGACGACCTGTCCGCTCGCGGCGAGGTCGACGAGAGATACATCCCCTAGGTAAGCCGCTCCCAGGGCGGACAGCGACAAGACTACGTCCGGGGCTGCCGCCACCCGTCGGCAACTTGCGCCGTCGAGCCCGCCGGACAACTCGAAATTGGCGGGCCGGCCGTCCACGTCGGCTGCCGTAGGACCGCATATCCCGAGAACTAGGGTGTCCTCACGGCTGTAGCACCGCGCGGCCAGCGCTGCGGGGATATCGAGGGTAGTGAGAATCATGTCGTCTCTGATGACCTGGCGCCAGGCCCGAGGGTCAGACAGTCGAGCACCGATCGGATCATTCACTGGCCGCCTGGCCGCAATTATTTTTGTAATCACAGGATTGCGGAGGCAATGCTGCCAGAGTTGCGCCTCTGCCAGCGCGTCCAGGCCGAACAGCTCAACCACTTTCAGCGTGCCGGACGGTCTGCCGTATGAGTCTGCTCCGCTGCTCAGGCGGTAGCTGAGGAACCCGTCTACCACACCTGCCGTGGTGCGGTGCAGGACGAAGGATACCGGCCCGAAGTCACCGTCTGGCTGCTCGGCCCCCGAATACTGGTATTCGCTCGCGCACAGCTTGCGTGGAATCCAGCCATTGCGCTGGCCGGTCATCTGCTGGGCAAGCTGATCCATTTCCTGAAGCGCTGTTTTGGCATCGGTGTACTCGAGCTCGCACCGGTCAGGAATGTTTCGGAGAGACCGCTGGCCATGGACCTCCAATTCGACATTCGCGTACCTCGAAGCAATGCCATAGCCGTACCGCAGGTGGGTGCGGCTGTGATGCGGAACGCCGACCGCGATCGGCTCACGGCTGTCACGCCGGATCAGCTCATGGGCGTTGTCGGTGAGCCTCGACATCAGGCCACGGCCACGGAATTGGGGATGTATGGCGAGGATCGTGATGCCCGCGGCGTCAACCACCCGGCCACCCGGTACCGTTAGCTGCAGGCGGACCATCCCGTGCGACGCGACGAGCCGGTCGTCGTGGAATACTCCCCAGGTGTGCTCCGGCTCCAGGAACCCGGCGTAGAAACTCCTGCGCGAGTCGTAGGGCGGCCACCCCCATACGAGTCCCTCGAGCCGGACGAAATCGGCCAGCTCGGCCGCTGAAAGACTCCGTAGGACGAGATCTCCTGCCTCATCTGTCATGGTCACGGAGTCCCTAGCCTTGCTTTCGCTTGTACAGGTAACGCAGCGACCGGCCTAGGCGTTCGACCAGCTCAACGCATTCATCGCGAGTAATGGTCAGCGGCGGCATCAGCGGCATGATCCCCTGCGAGGTGCTGGTGAGCAGCCCGTTGTCCAGGCACGTGGCGCGCAGCCGGTCGACGTCAGCGCCAGACCACGGCGTTCCCTCCTCATCGGCGAGCTCGACCCCCAGCATCAGGCCCTCGCCGCGGACGCCCCGCACGCCCGGCATGACCGGCAGCGACTCGCGGATCAGGTCTTTTACGAACTCTCCGGTCTCGGTGACTCCGCTGAAGAATCCGCTCGCGGTGATGATGTCCAGGACCGCCAGCCCGGCCGCCATGCCGATCGGATGGCCGTCCGTAGTCGATCCATTGGGGAAACCCAGCCAGTGGGCCGGATCGGCCAGCTCCGCGAAGATCTGCTCCGTCACCGCGAGGGCAGCGAGCGGGAAATAGCCAGCGCTCAGCCCCTTGCCCAGCACCACCATGTCGGGCGTCTGCTGCAGCCGTCCAGTCGCCGTCATGGCACCGACGCGCCCCGCACCCGTGGTGACCTCATCGGCGATCAGGTGGATCCCGCGTGATCGGCACTCGGCCGCGACGCGGTCCAGGTAGTGATCTGGTAGCGGGAGCACGTAAGAGCCGAGGACCGGCTCGAGGATCACCGCGGTCACCCGGTCCGCGCCGATCTCATCAATGGCCTGGAGTAGCGGCCGTACGCACGAGCCATCGCAAGGCTCGGCGTCGGGCGAGGCATCGGCTTCGTGCGCAGGCCGGACAATGTGCCTGACGTAGCCATCTAGCGGGCTGGAATAGTCGTGCAGGACAGGTTCTCCGCTGAGCGCGGTCGCTAGCGGCCCGCTGCCGTGGTAGCCCCCCATCAGCGCAATGGCATAACTCCGCCCGGGCTCACCGGTCATCCTCCGGTAGAACCGGGAGAGCATGATGGCCGCCTCGGTCATCTGCGTCCCGGAATTGCCGAACCGGATGTGGTTCAGCGGCCCAGGCAGGGCGCCAGCAAGCGCAGCCGCATACCGGACGGTAACGTCGGGAGGGCTGTCATAACGCAGGATCGTTCCTGCCGGCAGCTCGCTGAGCTGCCGGCACATCGCATCCTTCACCGGCTCGCATGAGTAGCCGAGGGTGACGTTCCACATCCCCGCCCGGCCATCGAGATACCTTCGCCCGGCCCGGTCGGCGACATAGCTCCCCTCGCCGCCGACAAGGAACCTGCCGGGGTCGCAGTCTTCCATGAAGTTGGCCATGGGAGTGATCCCATGCCAAAGGTGGTAGGTGGCCGCGTCGAGCAACTGGATGCTCCCTTACTACCGCACGCCCGCAGCCAGCGGCCGTGCTGCTACTTACCGGTGCTCATAGGTGAAGTGGACGGTACCGGACTGCGGAGCGGAAGCAATGAGCATCCTGTTACTCAGGCGGCCGGACGTCTAGCCCTCGTGTCTCCCAAAAATTGGGTCCGGACGCCGGACCCCTGCCGTTTTACTGTTGAGGCAGGCATTCGCTACTCACCGGAGCCCCAGGACCGTCTACAGCCGGAGATTCGCAGGGTTTATGAATGATCCTCAAGCGACAAACAGCTGGCCCTTGACGGGCAGGGAAGCCGAACTGGACGCGATCAGCCGGGCCATCGCGGCGGGCAGTTCTGGAGGCTTCGTGCTGTATGGAGCGACCGGCGTTGGTAAGACGCGCATGGCGCGCGAGGCGCTTGCCCTCGCTCAATCGGCGAAGCGGGATACCGAGTGGGTGGCCGCCAGTCGCGCGGCGGCCTCGATACCGTTCGGTGCCGTCTCGCGGCTGCTCTCGCCGGACATTCCGGCTCGCGCGGAATCGCTTGAAATCCTGCGGCGCAGCGCCGACCATGCTCTGCGGCGAGCTGGGTCCATGCCCGTCGTGCTGAGCGTGGATGACGCGCATCTGATCGACGATAGGTCAGCGGCTTTAATCTACGAGCTGATGCTCCGTAACGCGGTCTTCCTGCTGGCCACTGTGAACGCTGCTGAGCCGGTGCCCGATGCGATCATGGCCTTGTGGAAGGACGGTCATGCCAGGCGCATGGACCTGCGCCCGCTCAGCGCAGCGGCCGTTGACGAACTACTGAACCGTGTGCTCGGGCCCTGCATCGACGGGGTCAGCAAACAGGAAATTCACCGTGTGACCGAAGGCAACGCGCAACTCATTCACGAACTACTGACAGGGGCACTTGACGACGCGGTGCTGATCCAGTCCGAAGGGGTGTGGCGCTGGGCCAGCGGGCCACGATACGGGATCTCGCTCATCGAGCTGGTCGAGGCCCGGCTACCCAGGCCAGGACAAGCGGTGCGAACGATCCTGGAAATCCTCGCGCTCGCCGAGCACCTCCCGGTCGCCGTGATCGATCGTCTTGTCAGCGGCGGGATGCTCGAACAGGACGCGGTAGCGGCGGCCGAGACCCGCGGCTTCGTCGCCCACATCCAGGCGGGCGGGCGGGAGGCGCTACGCCTGGCGCAGCCCATCCATGGTGAGATCATCCGCGGCAGCCTGCCGAGATCCAGAGCCAGCCAGCTCTGGCGCTGGCTGGTCGCCGCCGCCGAAGGGCTCCCGCGGCGGCGCCACGATGACGTCCTGCGCTTCGCCACCTGGCACATGCGGGCCGGAGCGGTGCAACGACCATCGGATTGCCTGACCGCCATCAGCACGGCAGTCAAGCACGCGAATCTCGGCCTGGCCGAACAGCTCGTCCGCACGGCCCAGCGTGGTTCGGCCGGCATCGAGGCCAATCACGCGCTTGCCCAGGTACTGACCTGGCAGGGGCGGCATCGAGAGGCGGCGGCAGTGCTGCCGGACGCCCCGCCGGGCTCCGGTGATGCCCGGATCAAGTGGGCAGTGACGCGCGCGTGGAACCTCTACTGGGGATATGGGTGCGTCCGCGGTGCCGAGGAGGAGCTGGACGAGATCATCGCGGGTGATGAGGAGGCCCGGGAGTGCGCCCGCGGCGCCCGAGCGTGGCTATTTCTCTTCCGAGGCCAGACCCGGCAGGCACTCGATGCCGCGGATACCCTTGGCGCCGTCGAGGACGGTGCCACTGGATGGCCATTCCCTCTGGTCGCCGTGGCCTTCGCCGCCGCGCTCAGCGGATGGACCGGCTCGGCGCTGATGCCCGTCGCACGGCACCTCTCGCAATCCGCGCCGGCCGACCCGCCGGACTGGGGCAGCGTTCTGCTCGGCTGGGCCAGGTGCCTGGCGATGATCCTCGGTGGCCGTGTGAGACAGGCGCAGTCCCTTGCCGAGCAAGGCTATGCCGCAGCGGTCGGCCGCAGGGATCCTGGTATGGCGGCTGGCTGGGCGATTTACCTGGGGGTGGCCGCCCTTGGGCAGGGGCGGGTGACAACCGCCGACATGCGGCTGCGAGAAGCCTTGGCATCGCTTGGGGACCGCGATCCTTACCAGTTCGCCTGCTACGTGCTGTCCGAGCTGGCCGCTACCGCAGCGCTCAAGGCGGACGGACGTGCGGCCGCCGAATGGATGCGGCGGTCCGACGCACGGAACGGGGGTCTCAACAAGATGCTCGAGCCGCGGATCGAGCAGAACCGTGCTTGGGTGCTCGCCGCCAATGGTGAGCTGACGTCTGCGGTCAGGCAGGCGGGGCGCGCGGCCAGCCTCGCCCGGGCGGGCGGACAACATGCTGTGGAGGCGGCTGCCCTCTATGATGTCGCTCGCCTGGGCAAGCCGCGCTCGGTGCTGCCTCGCCTGACCGAACTCGGGCGGACGATGGGCGGCGACCTGATTCCCCTCCTGGCGGCGACTGCCGACGCGCTGGCCTCTGGCGACGGAAAGGCGCTGGACAGATCGGCCACCGCGCTGGATGCCCTCGGTCTGCCGCTGTTCGCCGCCGAGGCCGCCGCGGCCGCGGCCCGAGCGTATCGTCAGGCCGGACACCGGGCGGCGGCAAGTGCCTGCATCGAGCGAGCGAGGAGCCTTACGGCGGCCAGCGAGGGCGCCCGCACACCACTGCTCGGCAGCGACGACGTAGCGTCAATGCTCACTCACCGTCAACGTGAGATCTCCATGCTCGCCGCTTCAGGCATGCCCAGCAAGACGATTGCGGCCCGGCTGCTGATCTCAACGCGCACGGTCAACAACCATCTCGCTTGTGTCTATGATCGGCTCGGGGTCTCAAGCAGGGCGCAGCTAGCCGGGATCATGTCCGGCCACCCGCTGCAGACATAAGCCGCCTGACTGGCCAGCTGGTGTCGGGGAGAGAGGCGGCGGCAGGGTGATGGGGCAGCGGGTGATCAGCGTCTGGCTAGGTACCGCTTCGTATTGCGGAGGCTACGGTCACGGCGGATACTAGAAGCGCTTTGGCGGGGTTTTCGGCTGCCGGATAACCGTGCTGCGTGTTCGCGCCGGTCCGGGTCGGGGAGGGGTTCGCCTGGTGGTCGCTGGTGGGGAGGCCTCGTGAGTGGTGATGTGGCGGAGCTGCCCACTGGGACTCTGACGATGCTGTTCAGCGACATCGAGGGATCGACGATGCTGGTCAGGCGCCTGGGGGAGCGGTACGGGGAGGCGCTCTCGGCGCAGCGGATACTGCTGCGGGCCGCGTTCCGCAGTTTCGGCGGCCGGGAACTGAGCACCGAGGGGGACAGCTTTTTCGTGGTCTTCGAGTCGGCTGTCGCCGCGGTCGGCTGCTGCGTGGCCGGGCAGCAGGCCCTGGCCGGGTATGACTGGCCCGATGGTGCGACGGTCCGGGTGCGGATGGGCCTGCACTCGGGTGAGCCCACCCGCCACGAGGACAACTATGTAGGGCTGGACGTACACCGGGCGGCGCGGATCGCAGCGACCGCGCACGGCGGGCAGGTCGTGCTGTCCGATACGACGCGGCACCTGGTGGAATCGCGGCTGGCCGCTGAGGTGTCGCTGCGCGACCTGGGCTGGCACCGGCTGAAGGACATCGAGGTGCCGGAGCGCATCTACCAGCTGATCATCGCCGGGTTGCCTGATCGGTTCCCGTCGCTGAAGAGCCTGGGCGCGCAGAGCAGGCTGCCGGTGCCGATGACGCCGCTGGTTGGCCGGGAGGGTGACCTGGAGCAGGTCCTCGCCACGCTCACCGGGCCGGGGATCCGGCTGGTGACGCTGACAGGCACCGGCGGCGTCGGCAAGACGCGGCTATCGCTGGCCGCCGCGGCAGCGCTGGATCAGGACTTCCCGCAGGGAGTGTTCTTCATTCCCCTGGCGGCTGTCCGCGATGCCGACGTGATGTGGAAGACGGTCGCCGACGGTCTGGACGTGGTGGCCGACGGGTCCGCGGCGGACGCCGTGACCGGGTACGTGCGTGATCGCCGGGTCCTGCTCATACTGGACAACCTTGAGCAGCTGGAAGGCGCGGCCCGGGTGGTGGCCGCGCTGCTTGCTGCCGCTCCCGGCCTGGTCGTGCTGGCGACCTCCCGGCGGCCGATGCACTTGCCAGGTGAGCGGGAGCTGCCGGTGCCGCCGCTGCAGGTGCCCGGCGAAGCGTCCGTCGAGGAGGTGTCCGCGAGCAGCGCGGCGCGGTTGTTCGTCCAGCAGGCGAGCATGTCCCGGCCGGGCTTCACCGTCACGGCGGCCAACGCCGCCGACATAGCGGCCATCTGCGAGCGCCTGGACGGGCTGCCGCTGGCTATTGAGCTGGCCGCGGCCCGGATCCGGCTGCTGGCCCCGCGCGCCCTGCTGGCCCGCCTCGGCCACAGCATCGACCTGGCCGCTGCCGACGTCGGGCAGTCGTCGCGGCAGCAGACCCTGCGGAACGCCATCGCCTGGAGCTATGACCTGCTGACCCCGGGCCTGGCCGAGGCGTTCCGCCGTATCGGGGTGTTCGCCGGCGGCTGTGACCTGGACGCGCTGGCAGCCGTCGCCATGGCCGCGCCCGGCCAGGGGGACAATCAGACCGGGGCTGACCCGCTGGATCTGGCCGCCGGGCTGCTGGATGTCAGCCTGATCACGGTGACCGACGGCGCTGACGGCGAGCCGCGGGTCGGCATGCTGGAGACGATCCGCGAGTTCGCGCTGGAAAAGTTCGAGCAAGCCGGGGACCTCCACGATGCCCGGCGCCGCCACGCTGAGTTCTACACCGGGATCGCCGAGCAGGTGGACGAGCAGCTGCGTGGCTCGGGCCCGGCGCACCTGGCGGCACTGGACCGGATGGAGGCCGAGCATGACAACCTGCGCGCCGCCCTGGCCTGGTCGCTGCAGACCCCTGCCGCGGGCCTGGTGCCCGGCAGTGCCGAGCGGGCGGCTACCGGGCTGCGTCTAGCCCAGGCGCTGGCCTATTTCTGGTACCGGCATGGCCACGCCGCCGAAGGGCGGCGATGGCTGGAGCAGGCGATCGACCTGACCTCCGAGGAGGACGCACCGCTGGCCCAGCTGGCGCACTGGCTCGGGGTACTGCTGCAGCAGCTGGGCGAGCCGCGGGCCGCGATGCGGTTCCTGGAGCGCAGCATGGCGATCTGGCGTGACATCGGCGATCGGGACCAGCAGGCACGAGAGCTCAACAGCCTCGGCATTACCCTTCGTCACCTCGATGACGTGGACGGCGCGCGATCCCTGCTGGAGGAAAGCGCCGCCATCTCCCGTGAGATCGGCAGTCCCATCCGCCTCGCTGCGGCTCTCACGAACCTCGGCCAGCTGGAAAGCGATGCGGGGAACTTCGACCGGGCCATGCAGGTGCTGCGGGAGGCGCTCGCGATCGACCGGGAGCAAGGCGACATGCTGGGCGTGGCCATAGACCAGCAATCGCTGGCCGGGGTCAGCCTCCGGGCGGGCCGGGCGCAGGAGGCGCGCGACCTGCTGTCCGGCATGGCCGGCTATATCGTCAGCTCCGGTGACCCCGAGCTCCTGGCCACGACCCTGGAGATGGCCGCCGCCAACGCCGCGCAGCTCGGCGAGGCCTTGGAGGCGGCCCGCCTCACTGGTGCCGCGGAAGCCGTCCGGCAGAAGACCGGCATCATGATCAAGCAATCCGAAATGCTCGAGGAGTTCCTGGCTTCCGCTCGGGCGACTATCGCACCGGGAGAGTGGGACGCCGCGCTGGCCGGCGGCCGCACGCTCACCCAGCAGCAGGCGGCCGCGCTTCTCGTCGCGCGGTAATAACCCGGCACGAGACGGCTGGCCAGGGAGAGGCTTTCCTGACTTAGGAGCCTGAACGAGTTAGAGGTCGCGCGGATTGGCGTGATCCAGGGTTGTGCGGTGTCGCCGGAGCCGGGCAAGCGGCCGGAGCGCGCATAGGGGCTGTGGTTACGAGTGTGACTCCTGAGGGGCCGTTAGGCGGAAGATCCGTGCTTAACGGAATAAAAAGCGTCAAAAATGACCACTTTTCTTCCGCGG
>Ga0209530_1000991_pt1 | contig 14820 bp, 13 predicted proteins | sample BlaSpr_A8_Ref_O1_FD_187987 | JGI IMG/M metagenome (GOLD analysis project Ga0209530, IMG submission 187987) | Forest soil microbial communities from Thunder Bay, Ontario, Canada - Black Spruce, Ontario site 2_A8_Ref_O1 (SPAdes) (version 2) | ecosystem: Environmental > Terrestrial > Soil > Boreal...
AACTGCAGGGCATGGGCGGCGAATCGCCGGTCGACCCAGGAGGTGAGGAGGGCCAGCCCGAGGACAACAAATGTGACAGCGGCAATTCCCGCGATGCCGAGTGTAGAAATATTCACGGCGTGGGACAAGTCTGGCTGCGCCGTTGACAGGCTAAAATGCGCCGCAGCCATCCCCGTGTAATGCATGGTCGGAATGGCAAGTCCCATGATCAGCGCACTGACTGCCTTTCGCCAATGGCCGTGAGTCGCGTCTCGAAGGTTGAAGGTCAGCCACAGCGCAACCAGAGAAATAAGAACGGCAAGGATCACCGATACAGCGACTAGTCCAGGTTCATAGCTGCACATCGCAGGCAGTCGCATCGCACCCATGCCGATATAGTGCATGCCGGCAATGCCACTGCCCATCACCAGGCTGCCAAGGCTGGATTCAATCAACCCCATTCGCTGCCGGCTCACAACGAACAAGGCAACGCCGGAGGCGAAAACGGCGCACAAAAACGATATCCCCACCGTCGGCCAGTCGTAGCGGGTCACGACCGGAAGCCCGAAGGCCAGCATTCCGATGTAATGCATGGACCAGATGCCGCCCCCCATCGCACTGGCACCACCCGCGAGCCAGGCAATCCGCATCTTCCCGTGAGTTGCGGTTACACGCCCGGCGATGTCGAGCGCGGCGTAGGAGGCCAATATCGAGATCAATACAGACAGCGCAACCAACCCGTAATCGTAGGAGCCGACGAGAGCGACGGTGGGCGATGTCATGTTCAGTTTCCAGAAATAGTTTATGCGGGTATGTGTTGGCCGAAGGGGTTACGAATGGGCGCGTTGTCAGCTACCGTTACGCATTTGCTCCCAAAACGGTCAACTGGCTTTGATGAGGCCACCACCGGCAGCTTCTTTGTCTACAACAGTTACTTCCGAGCAGCTTGTAACACGGCCAGAACGGCACCAACCCTCATGCCACGCTGATTAAACCTCCAGCGGCTAAGAACGACCGGGAGCCGATGGGTACCGGTATGCACCCATCAACCTCGCGATCAACACGGCAAGGTAAAGCACGCCGATAATGGCTTCAATCACGGAGAGCGAGCGGGTCGGTGCTGAGACAGCTGTAATGCCGACCGAACCAAGGGAGGTCATAGTCGCGAAGCTGTAATAAATGAAATCAAACCTGTCGGGGATAGTGTGGAGATTCGTCAGAGGATCGAGATAAAACGCCTTGGGCTGAAGGGCAGCCGCCATGCCGTAGAGACTGGCGAAGCTAAACCCAAGGAGCAGATAGATGCAAAGCGCTCCGAAGATTGTTTCCGAATTGGGTTGGTTCGTGCCAAAGACGCGGCGGAAGATGACCACCACAACAAATACATCGAAAACAAGACTAAAAACGATGCTGAGAATGGACAAAAGTCCGGCGTCGGGCTGGCGAAGCAGCATGCGTTCCAGCAAGGCAGGAATGGCCAGCAGGAGCGCGAGGAGCAGGAGTGTTCTCCGCAAACGGATCGCATATACGGCAATCAGAATTCCGGCGCTGCTGACCACGCGGAACACGAAATATGCGAATCCCCCGTTTTGCATGTACGGATAGAGGACGAGAACGGCTAGCAGGAAGAGGAAAAGCAGGAAAAACTTGTGTCCTGTTAGAGCCTGTGCGCGACTATGAGCGTTCGAGGGGCGCATAACTGAAGAAAGGCCAAACGGCAATGCAAACGAATAGCATAAGCAATTTCCTGTCAGAGCCTCCATCGGCCCGACCAACATCCTGGACCGAGCCCCAATTTCTATCTGGAATCGGGCACCGGGCGCACCACTATGCAACGATCTTGCCTGCCGCAAAATGGCTTCTAGTCTACAGCCGCGTTTTTTCGTCGAAGCAAAAGTGATGCGGACGAAAAGTCAGCGGTTCGGAGGCGGTGGTGGCGGTGCGCCATGCAGGAAGGCATCGTAGCCATTCCGGAAGGATCGGCGATAAGCCTCAACCGCCTCGGGTGGCACCGGCGGATTGCGGAATGGTTCCTGTGCCTCGACGCTTGGCGACCTTTGAGCCGCGACATCGCTCTTTGCCGCTTGGTATCCGTCGTAGACGCCTTGCTGAGTGGCCTCGCGAAATTCGGCTGACGGCGGCGGGGGTGGCGGCGGAGGCGGATTATAAACCGGCTGGGGATGAGCGCATCCAACTATGGCGAGTATGAGCACTAACGTCGGGAGAGTCCACCATTTCTTCATTCCGTAACCTCGCACCGTCGCACTTGATGTAGTCCTAAGTATGCCACGAAGATACAAACACCGGCCACCGTCCTGTAAAACGATTAACGACCCTCCAGAGATCTAAAGACCTTAGCTGTTGTAACATTTCTATTACAGTCGCCGAGCAAACGTCCCAGCCCGTTTTCGCTTGACAGGACTGGCGCGAAATCGCTATCGTTGACCCCGGTTTGCTATGTATGTAATCCGATTTTATTAGTAGGCTATTTAAACTCCCCGCCAAACTGCCCTACGCCTTGGCGAACAACTTTCGAGGAGGAATTTGTATGGATCGCATTATGAATCGAACCAGAACTCTGATTGCCGTCGCTGGATTCTTGCTCATCGGGGCTGCAGCGCTCGCACAAGACGCAACCACCCCACCCCCGCCACCACCCGATAACATTACCACCATTCGTGGCTGTCTCCGGAGCCAACGCGGAAACTACATCGTGATCGGCGAGCAGAGTAACCTGCCCTACGTGTTAAAGGGAGTGGGCAGCAAACTTCATAGTCAACTCAACCATCAAGTCGAAGTGAAGGGCAAATTGCTTCCTGGAACGGTCAAAACGGGCATAAATCCCGACAAGGCAGGCAGCAATCCGAGCGATACCACGCACGGGGTTGACGGCACGCCTTTCCAGGTAGCAAACCCGGAGACGGATGTAACGATCATTGCGAAGAAGTGCAAGGCGGCAGATCAGCAGTAAGTTCTCACTGCTGGTTTTTCGCTGTTATCGAGATCGTGGGCGCTAGGAAAGATGAAACACTCGATCGGCGCCCAGTACCAGGCCGAGAGTCAGCGCCGCAATCACAATTTCTCCGACCGCTCCCACGATGAAGGGGCGCAGCCCCTGCTTCCGCATTTCGCTCAGATTGGTGCGCAGTCCCACGCCGGCGAATGTCAGCAAGAATGCCCAGCGCGACAAATTCGCCAGGCTGCCGATCTGATCTTTGCTGAAAACGCCCAGCGTGGCCAAGAGCGAAATCAGCAGGAATCCAAGAACGAACTTGGGAAATTTCTGCCACAGAAACAAAGCCTTGTTCTGGACGGTTTGCGCTTGTCCTTTACTCGCCCAATAAATCGCATAGCCCAGAACGACAAACCCAATCATTGCGTTTCTGGCCGTCTTGGCCAGAACCGCAATCTTACCCGCAGCGTCGGAATAAAGGGCGCCCGCGGCCACGGCTTCGGCCGTATTGTCCACAGCTAATCCACTCCACAGGCCATAGGCATGATTGCTCATGCCCAGAAGATGGCCGATGAAAGGAAAAGTGAACAGAGCGATGGCCCCCAGAGCCAGAATGGCGGCAATGGCGAGGGATGAATCTTCATCGTCGGCATCAATGGCGCCTTTCGCCGCGATGATCGCTGAAACGCCGCAGATCGAAGAACCCACAGCCAGGAGCGTGATCAGTTTCGGCCTGAGCTTGAACGCGCGCCCCAAAGCAGTCATCAGCGCAATGGCGACGACGAGTTCAATCACCACCAGCACCAGACTCAGACCTCCCAGTTTGATGACGTCGCCGAGAAGAAAACGTGCGCCTAACAGCACGATGCCAACCTTCAGCCAGAATTCATAGGTTGCGATGCCCGCCTTGAAGAGTTCAGGAACGCGCACGGTGTTCGATATCGCGAGACCGATAAGGATGGCCCACAGCACGTACTCGATATTCGGCAGGCTGATGTGATGGCTCTTGCCATAGCGAGAAATCGATTGTTCGATGAATTTGCCAGCGTATCCAATCGCGGCCAGCAGAATCACGCCCGGTATAAAATTTAAGAAACCCGAGGAGTGATTCGTCGATTTCTGCTGCTCAATAGCGGCTGAAGTGTTCATAAAGTCCCTTTGCGGGCGAAGTCAACTACCAGGGAATTTTCGGAAGAATGTTCAACCGGACCAAGAGCGCCAGCAGAAGCGCAAGGCCGACTGCCCATCCGTCAAGTGAGAGCTTGAACTTGCCACCGCCCATAAAAATCTCTCCATTCGATTTTCAGAACTCGGGACGAGGCCACTGGGCTTTCCAGTAACATCGAGGGCCTCGACGCCGAGTTGTCTGAAGGTCGTAACCAACAACGGACGCTCTTCGGTATACTGCAGAAACCAGGCAGCCAGCCAAGGCGGTGAAGCCTTGGCTGACCGACGGCCCCAGGGCTGGAGCGTCTTCTCGGGCCCTAAGCTCAAGTTGGTTTTACATACAATTCGCCTAGGCTCAAATTGCCGCCTAGAAGGTGTAGATCAGGTCGAATTGCAGGCGGTCCAAATAGGGCTCCTGCTGTCCGGCCTTGCTGATCGTCGGAAGGGCGCTGTAGTTGTTGAACAGAGCCGCGTTGTTTTCCAGATAAGTGTTCAGCGTTCGTCCACGCCACCATGTAAAGCTGGCGAGGGTGTTGGAACGCAGCTTCCACAGAGCATAGATGCGGTTCTGCAGAATATTGGTGGGTGCTCTCTGATCGCTTTCGACGAACGATGCGATCGCGGCATCCTGTTCTTCGCGGAGCCACGCGTAGCCAATTTGAATATCGTTCTTGTTTTTCACCTGGCCCACGCTGGCGTCAAACCCATACTCTTTGTTTTGGCTTCCCAGGTTGGTAAGCACATTCCCCTTCGTGCCCAGCGGATGATTTTCCGCGTCCAGGTTGTCGAGGAACTCCAACAACACATTGACTGGTAAACGCGTGATGCCGGTCTGGATCTGGTTGGGGATAATGAAATCCGCATAGTTGTAGCCGGAGTAGAAGTGGACCGTGCCGTTGGAACTCACGTAGGTGGCGTTGGTCATACCATTGGGGGCAAAGACGCAAGGCGGGTAGGCGGGGAAGCCCGTGCCCTTGGCGCAACCTGGTCCTTCGCCGGGTACCGGGAGACCAGTAATCGGCGCGGGCGTGGTGCCACCTGTAGGCGTGGCAGGCTGGTAGCCGGTACTGGTGGCTCCGGTGACGAAGGAGCTGGCACTCAAAATCGCGTCAGGACGATTCCACTTCAGGCTCAGGAACGAAGGCGAAACCGTCCAAGGTCCAAAAACCAGCCGCCCTGCTATCTGCATGCCGAGGGCGTAGGAATCCTGGGAAGCGATTCCCAGCTTTCCATTAGCTTGGTTGTAGAGGAGCTCGATGCCCTGAATGTTGACGTTCTGCAAAGGCCCGGTGAAATTGAACGAAGCTTTTTCGTCGAAGCCTTCCGGGTTCAGGTCGGGATCAAAAGTAGCGGAGGTCCGCTGCCAGGTATAGGCAAACTTTCCGCCGGTAAGAGACAGCCAGTGATGAGCAACCGGATTGTAGGTAATGAATCCCCGATCCAGCGCGATGGTCTTGCGATCGAAGTCGCTGGTCAGAGTCTCGTTGGTCGAGGTTGGATTGCCGATCGCCCCCGTGGCAATGGCAATGCCTCCGACGAAGTCTTCGTTGAGTTGACCATCTATTCCGAAACGCACCCGGATGCGCGCCAGGTTGTCGTCAGGAATTCCCGGCTGGAAGTAGGATTCGCCGCGCACTCTGACGTCACCGCTCAAGCGAAAACGGCCGACCAGAGCTTCCAGGGCGCTCAACTGCCTGCCTGTGTCCTGGGCCTTGGTATCAACGAGGGCAAGGGCGCTCTGCACCTGCGCGACGTTGGTGGTAGCCTGACTCGCCAGGCTTTGCGCCTGAGTGGCGGATTGTTGGGCTTGCGCCGCAGCGCTCTGCGCCTGGTCAACGCCCGTTGCCGCCTTTTGCGCGTTGGCGTTGGCCTGCTGCGTGGCATCGAGTAGTTGCTGGAGCTGCGACCTCAACTGATCAACTAATTGGTTCTGTTGCTTGATTTGCTGCTGCTGCGCGGAGACGGCCTCTTTCAACTCCTGAACCTCCTTCGCCGTGACAGGGGCAGGCTTGGCCGGAACAGCGCGTTTCTTCGGGGTTGTTGCTGGCGCTGCAGCGGTTTGGGCGGAAACCAGCCCGGTTAATGGAATCATCATGATTATCATGATGGACATTATAGAGATAAACCACCACTTCTTTCTTGCTCTCATTTGTAGACGCTCCTATTGTTTCCGACTCGCGTGGAGTCGGGTGTGCTACACCACAGAATTCACTACGGATTTACCCGGGGGCCAGCTAAGCCGGCGCCAACCCCCACTGCAACTTCAGCCGGCATTCATGATCTTTGAAGACCAATCTGTTCGTGATCTCGCGCTTACTCCTCTTTGCCCCTGCCGGGACTCCCGTGAACAACCATCGGCAGAACGCTCGACTCACCCTTTTTCTTGCGCTTGCCGGACTTGGACGAGTCCCCCCGCTTGCCATTCATGATGTCGGCCAGGCTCGTATGTTCCAGAATCTTGGCTGCGGCATCGCGCACCGCAAGGAACACTTGATAGAGCGCGCGATGTTCGTCGTCGCGATTGATCAAGGTACGCAGTTGGTCAGCGTCGCCAAACGGCGCCAGCGGACCGTCAATCAGCCGGATAATTTCGCTTAAATGGATGTCGGATGGCGCCCGCCGCAACTGATATCCGCCCTTGGCGCCGCGCACGCTCTCAACCATGCGCGCGTTCTTGAGCTCGAGAAGAATCAGCTCCAAGAATTTTTCCGGCAATCCCTCTTCATAGGCAATGTCGCGAATGCGAATCGCGCCCTGATTATAGTGCCGGGACAGCATCATCATTGCCTGCAGTGCGTACAAACCTTTTTGCGAGATCTTCATAGTGCGCCCCAAAGTATGCCACAAACTCTATCGTAGAGATAGAGTTTATTGGCATCAATCGAGGTTAGCAAACGGGATGCCAGGATCACGCAATGATCGCCATCGGCATAACTGGCCTCCTATCAATCTGTTGCAGGTCATTGGCTAACCTCTGGTAGACGCCTCGCAATGCAGCGCATTGCAGCTTCACGGTAGTTCTTATGACAATTAGGGAAGATATCAGGGAGACAAATTTGTCGTTGCAAGAACAGCGTCCGTCGATTCTCGGCGCGGCGGGCCTTCAGGATGACGGAGTGTGGAATAGGATGACGGACGCTGAAGTCAGGATGACGGACTGTGAAATCTGAGGCGGGCACCCCTATCTGCATCTAGCGACAATCAGGGTCATGTCGTCGAACTGGTCATGCGGACTGAACTTTCTGACATCCTCCACAATCGACGTGACCAGATCCGGCGAAGGTTGCCCGCAACATCGCCACACGGAGTCGATCAGGCGATGCTCTCCAAATTCTTCGCCGGCCTCGTTGAACGATTCCGTGATACCGTCGGTGTAGAGCGCGAATATATCCCCGGAGGAAAGTGCGCGCTCCGCGCTTGAGCATTCCCAATCCCTGAAAAGCCCCAGCACGGTGGATGTGGAGTCGAGCCGTTCCAGAGTGCCATCTTTGCGGAACACGAGTGCCGCCAGATGTCCACAATTCACGTAGCGCAAGCGGCGCGCCCTGTCATCGTACTCAGCAAAAAACAAGGTGGCATAGGAACTATCGACCGAGTTTTCATAGAATAAGCGATTGACCGATTGCAGGAAGCGCTGCGGTTCATCCAGCGCGATGGCGCACTGGCTGCGCAGGTTGGCTTGCAGATTGGCCATCAGAAGTGCCGCCGCGATTCCCTTCCCTGAGATGTCACCCACCACCAGCCCGAGCCGCTGCCGGCCCAGATCAAGAAAATCGAAATAGTCGCCGCCGACTTGGCGAGCCTGGACGCAAATCCCCGAATAGTCAAGGGTGTCGAGAGGCGGCCGGGTCTGCGGGAAAAGCCGGTTCTGCACTTGCTTGGCGATTTGCAGTTCGTGGACAGCGCGACGCTCGGCTTCCAGCTTCGCGGCAGCCGCGTGGCGCTGTGCTTCGACGGCTCGACTCTCCTCGTCGAGGCTGACCAGCGCAAACACGTTTCCGTCGAGATCTTTGAAATGCGTGAACACTCCACCCCAAATCGGCGTTTGCTCGCCGTGACCTGCTGCATGGTCACTTGCTGTAGTCCGCCGCTCGTACTTAATCCGCTTGAGGCGCGGCGTATATTGAAACCGGACTCCTCGCGCGCGCCATTCGCGATACTTCGCGGCAACGTCTTCGGTGACGAATACGACTTGGGTGTGCCGGCCAATGAGCGTACACGCTTTGGAGTCGGGCTGAGGGGCAACCAACGAGAGCACCGCACTCCCGTCCGGTGGAGCAACCGCAACCCAGCGTTGGCCGGATCCAAAGCGGACATCGCTGACCAGACTGAACCCAAGTTGATCCAAGTAAAATCGCAAACTTTGATCCTGGTCGCGGACGTAGATGTTGATCGCGTGGATGCGAAGGTGAAGCTGTCGCGGATCCACGGGAAGAGCAGATTGCTCCGCGTCAAGGTGTGAGGAAAAGCTGACCATCCGCGTGATTATAAGTCGAATCAGTGAAGCGCGCTGGCGTGACGCAGCACTGATCCGAGACACGGGGCTACAGTTCCGTATTTCTCAGACGCAGCGAATTCGTAATCACGGATACGGAGCTGAAACTCATGGCCGCAGCCGCCAAAATTGGGCTGAGCAGCAGGCCGAAGAACGGATAGAGCACTCCGGCCGCAATCGGCACGCCGAGCAGATTGTAGATAAAAGCGAAGAAAAGGTTTTGCCGAATGTTGCGCATCGTGGCCTGACTGAGCTTTCGTGCGCGTACGATCCCAGCCAGGTCGCCCTTCACTAAAGTCACGCTAGCGCTTTCAATGGCGACATCCGTACCCGTGCCCATTGCAATTCCTACGTCCGCTTGGGCCAGCGCCGGAGCGTCGTTGATGCCATCGCCCGCCATGGCAACGGTGCGCCCCCGCTGTTGCAGGCGGCGCACTACCTCCGACTTTTTATCCGGCAGGATTTCCGCTTCGAATTCGTCGATGCCAAGCTCGGCGGCTACGGCTTCGGCGGTGCCGCGACTATCGCCGGTCAGCATCACGATCCGTAATCCCGCCGCTTTCAGATCGCGAAGCGCTTGCGCAGTAGATGGCTTGATGGGATCGGCAATTCCAATCAATCCAGCAGGCCGGCCATCTACCGCAACAAAGATGACGGTTTGGCCGTTCCGGCGAAGTTCGGCTGCGTCATGCTTAAGCGCATCAATCGAAGCGCCAGTTTCCTGCAGGAATTTATCGTTCCCGACTGAAATAATTTTCCCGTCCACTTTGCCGCTGATTCCAAGTCCCGTACGTGATTGAAAATCGGTAGCGCTGGCCAAATTGATATTGTTCGTTTTGGCCGCAGCCACAATTGCCGATCCCAACGGGTGCTCACTTCCCTGCTCCAGGCTCGCCGCGAGACGGACGAGTTCGGTTTCATTGCCTCCAGAAACTGCGATCACGGATTCAACCGTTGGCTTGCCCTCGGTCAACGTGCCCGTCTTGTCGAAGACCAACGTGTTTACCTTCTCGAGAATCTCCAATGCCTCGGCGTTCTTAATGAGGACGCCGGCGCGCGCCCCGCGCCCGGTGCCGACCATGATTGCCATGGGCGTAGCGAGCCCGAGCGCGCATGGACACGCGATTATCAACACAGCCACAGCGTTCACCAATGCGTGGCCAAGGCGCGGTTCAGGTCCGAAGAAACTCCAAACAATAAACGTCACGGCCGCGATTCCGATTACCGCCGGGACGAACCACGCAGCCACTCGGTCGGCCAGGCGCTGAATGGGAGCGCGGCTCCGTTGTGCCTGACTCACCATTTGGACGATGCGCGCAAGCAAGGTTTCCTTGCCCACGTGCTCGGCTTGCATGATGAACGAGCCCGTGGCGTTGACGGTCGCACCGATCACTCGACTGCCGGGCTCTTTCAAAACAGGGATCGATTCTCCAGTGATCATCGATTCGTCAACCGAACTCATCCCCTCGAGAACCACGCCGTCGACTGGAATCTTTTCGCCCGGACGCACTCGCAACCGGTCGCCCGCCTTTACTTGATCGAGAGGAATGTCACGCTCCGTGCCATCGCGGAGAATGCGCGCCGTGTCGGGGCTAAGATTAAGCAGCGCTCGAATCGCGGCGCCAGTGCGGCTGCGGGCGCGGAGTTCAAGCACCTGGCCGAGAAGCACGAGAGTGACGATGGTCGCAGCAGCTTCAAAATAAACCGGCGGCGCGCCATTCATGCCGCCCTGGTCAACTCCGCCGAATGATGCGGAGAACATTCTCGGGAAGACGGTCGCGGTCAGGCTGAAAAGGTAGGCCACCCCCGTGCCCATGGCGATGAGCGTGAACATGTTGGTCGAGCGGTTGACGATGGAGGCCCAGCCGCGCTGAAAGAACGGCCATCCGCCCCACAGGACGACCGGGGTCGCTAATACCAACTCGATCCAGGGCGCCAGTCCCGTCGACGACGTGGCATGTACCCCCAGTCCGCCTCCAGTAAAAACCATCACCATCATTGCGAGGGCCAACAGCGGCACAGTAAGGGCGACGCTCACCCAGAAGCGACGCGTCATATCGCGCAATTCTGGATTCTCTTCCTCGATCGCAGTGACGGTACGCGGTTCGAGCGCCATGCCGCAGATCGGACAAAATCCCGGACCCGGCCGCACGATCTGGGGATGCATGGGGCACGTATACTCGGTGCGCTTCGCGGCAATCGGAGTTTCCCGCTCGAGTGCCATGCCGCAACTCGGACACGGTCCAGGCTTACTGGCATGAACTTCGGAGCACATCGGGCAAACGTAGTTCACTTGATCTGCGGCAGGCTGATTCTGAGACGGCTGATTCGCCGCCGCAGAAATCGGTGGAACGGCAGGAGTGCCCAGCGTAATCAGATTGGATGAATCAGGGTGCGAAGGCGGAGCCAGATATTTCCCCGGATCAGCTTTGAACTTCTCGGCGCAGTTCGCGCAACAAAAATAGTAAGACGTTCCCGCCTGTTCGAGACGATGTTTCGCCGTCGCGGGGTTTACGTTCATCCCGCATACCGGATCCTTCACCACTGTTGCGGATTGGAAGCGATCATCGATCATGCTGCAAAGCGAATCGGGCGAACCTCGCCCACCGCTCACCCTTAGGATATGACGTTAGTTAGATTCGCGTCACCTCGCTTCGATTCCTGCTGCTTCGTTCATTGCGTTGTCGATTGTTGTATCTTTGAAGAGCAGAAGGAGGGAACCAACCGCATGACACAATTCGAAGTCGCCTACCGTTACGGTTCTGCGCCGGGAGAAGCGGAGATGCGCGCTCTCGACGGCGTGCGCGAAGTCTATGGCATTCGCCGCATGCGGCTTGATCCGAAAGAGCGAATTGTGCGCGTCGAGTTCGACGCTTCACGCTTCAAAGAGCCGGTTATCGCGGGCTTGCTGCGGCAAGCCGGAATGGACATCCAGGAAAGGCTCGTCCTGGCGTAGCGAATCCAGCAATAGGAGTAATGTGGGGTAGGTTACTGCGGCTGAGTTTCAGGGCAGACGAGTTCAACTGCCGACCTGCAGTCTGGGGAGGGCTGCCGTCGGCCAGATGAAAGTGCAGAGTGAGTAGAAGGGAAAATGCAAGGGGCGTCCAAGAAAACCTCTGGCCGAAGTTTATCTTCAAGGGCGCCCCGTTGCGCGCCACTTCGTCTGGGCGTATTGTAGCACCCGATTTGCCAATTCTAAACGGCTGAAATACAAGGCCGCTGGTCGAGAATAACTGCGTAGGAATTGCCAGTGTCGAGAAAGATTTACGTCCGTCCGGGAAGGCATGATTCATGCCAGAAGTCTGTTGAAATCGCGAGAAAGAAATATTTAGTGCCGATCTAAGGTAATCGCTGTAGATGAGAACTGTGTGGCGTCGGCAACGGGAGTTCTCGGCGATTTCGATGGGATGCTCCGCCTTCATCAACCAAGAAGTTTCCGCTATAATCAAAACTCCGCTGGCGGTAACGCGTTGCGCCCGTAGCTCAGCTGGATAGAGCATTTGGCTACGAACCAAAGGGTCGGGAGTTCGAATCTCTCCGGGCGCACCATCTCTTCGCGCGGCTAGACGAAGAATGTCCTTCTGTAATTTCACCCACAAAACAAAACGTCCCAGACTTTACAGTCATGGGACGAATCGCTCGAACAGGTTCCTCCCCCGAGAAACTGTCCAGCATCAACATAGCCCGATGTTCGAAAGTTGGGAATGGCACGAATGTGCTATGGCGAGTGCCGTCCTCAAAGCACAAAAATGCCCGTAATTCTTGCGAATTACAGGCATCGTTCTTTGCTACTAGACAGCTTGAACGTTCTCAGCTTGCCAGCCCTTGGGGCCTTTGGTGACGTCGAACTGTACGGCTTGGCCTTCTTGCAGGCTGCGGAAACCGCCCGCCTGAATCGCCGAGAAGTGCACGAATACGTCTTCGCCACTCTGACGGCTGATGAAACCATAGCCCTTCGCGTCGTTAAACCACTTTACTGTTCCTGTTTCTGACATTGAAGTTCCTTTTTCTATTTTGAATTGTGCTGAGAAGATTCGCTGCTAGTGAGAGGGGTGACGCTGGTTGGCGTGCCGACTTTCAGTTGCGTGTGAGTCAAACTTAGCTGGACCAAGTATACATGGCGAAAGCCGGATTGCTGCAAAATATTGCAATGCCTTTTGAGACTAAAGTGCCGAGCCACGATACCCCTCCTTGGTGAACTTTCGTGTCCTCTGTGGTTTAGGGATTGAAGTTCATCAACCCCTGAGGGCACGAAGGTTCAAAAAGGATGTCGCCCCTTCCTGGTTGACGGACATTGTCATACTCCGATTTTCGACTCAGGCATGCCGACCACCACGGCGCGGCGGCGCGGCAGTTCTTCTTCCGCGATCTCCGCGATGAACCGCAAGTCCAACGCAAGACGCTGGCTTTCCTGATATGCCACGTCATTGAAGAAATAAACGATGTCTCCGCCAAAGCGATCTTTGACGCGACGGCGTTCCTCAAGATCAAACGGACTGGCGGAATACACCTTGAGTTGAGGCGCGTCGCTCAAAACGGAGCCCAATTCGCGCTGGAAATCAAGCGCTCCCTGCCGCACTTGCGCCATGGTCAAAGCGACAACGTGATAGGACATATTTCGAACCGAGCATGGCAGGAAGATGCCCGGTCTGTCCAGAGCGGGCTCTCCGATGAAAATCGAGCGGCGCGAAATTCGCGAGCCCGAATTGCAGACGCGACATCGGCGGGCCAGACCTGATACGCTTATTTTCTAACCCAGCGCGGACCCGTAGCTCAACTGGATAGAGCACTGCGCTTCGAACGCAGGGGTTGGGAGTTCAAGTCTCTCCGGGTCCGCCATTATCTTGCTCCAGATCCCTCACTACGCTCGGGATTTCGGCTGCGGGCTCCCGCTTCGCTCACGCCCGCAAACGCCTCAAGTTCAAGTCTCTCCGGGTCCGCCATTCTGAGACATTGCAAGCAATGTTCTACGGTCCGTGGAGACGTAGCTCCGCTGCGTCTCCTCGCTGCGTCTCCCGCCAGAAATTCCTTCCCACGAAAACGGGGGTGCTCTCTCTTACAATGCAAGGGTGAAAACCTGGGATGTCATTGTCGTGGGCGGTGGCATCATCGGGCTCTCGCTCTCGATCGCTTTGCGCAAAAGAAGCCTGCGAGTTTTGGTAGTGGAACGCGGAGAACCCGGCCGGGAAGCTTCCCACGCGGCCGCGGGAATGCTCGCCGACTGCTTTTTGGAAACGCCGGCCGCGCTGCAATCGCTGGCTACGGCAAGTGCACGAATGTATCCCGAATTTGTCCAAGAACTGCAAGACGAATCGGGGATGAAGGTTGACCTCCGAGATCAGGGCACGCTTCTGTTTGCTCCCGATCTCTCCGGGCACGCTGAGTTTCGAGACGAGAACCCGCTGCCCGCACCGCTCGGCGAACTCGAGCCAGAGCTAGTCCAAATCGAAAGTCCGGTCGTCTACTTAAAAGAACGCAGCGTCGATCCGCGCGCTCTGGTCGCCGCGGCGCTGAAGGCGGCCAAACATCGCGGGGTGGACATTTCTTCCGGCACCGCCGCAACTGATTTGCTACTTTGCGACGATCGGGTCGCCGGCATCCAGGCCGATCGAACTCGCTACACCGCGCCCTGCGTGGTGAATTGCGCGGGCGCGTGGGCCGGGGGTTTCTCCGCGCATCGCTTCCCTACCCGCCCGGTCAAGGGACAGATGCTGGCCGTGGCCTGCGCTCGTCACGATGTCGTGCGTCACGTGATTCGCACTCCCGAGGTTTACCTGGTGCCGCGAAGTGATGGACGAATTGTGATCGGCTCGACGCTCGAAGAAGCCGGCTTCGATAAGCGCGTCGATCCGGACACGATTCAACGATTGCATCAGGCCGCAATTCGCCTGGTTCCCGTGCTAGAAGAAGCACGGGTTTTGGAGGCGTGGGCCGGACTCAGGCCGGGAACGCCAGACGATTTACCCATTCTCGGCGCAACCACCACGCCCGGATATTTTGTAGCCACCGGGCACTTCCGAGATGGAATCTTGCTAACGCCCGTCACGGCGCATGTCATGGCCCAAGTAATCACCGTCACGAAACCGGACTACGAGCTTTCAGCTTTTTCGCCAGAGCGATTTTAGAACTGACGGGTTTTACTTGCCTTGCTGATCCAACTCATCCAGCGCCTTTCGCGCTTCTTCAAGTTTTGGATCGAGCTTCAGCGCTTGCTTATAGATCGCCT
>Ga0209530_1000994_pt1 | contig 14797 bp, 14 predicted proteins | sample BlaSpr_A8_Ref_O1_FD_187987 | JGI IMG/M metagenome (GOLD analysis project Ga0209530, IMG submission 187987) | Forest soil microbial communities from Thunder Bay, Ontario, Canada - Black Spruce, Ontario site 2_A8_Ref_O1 (SPAdes) (version 2) | ecosystem: Environmental > Terrestrial > Soil > Boreal...
GAGATCTACCCCGGCACCGTCCACGGCTTCACCATGTCCGACACCGACGCCTTCAGCCCCTCCGGACTGCAGCACCACTGGGACCGGCTGCTCCCGCTCCTCGACCGCACCCTGGCCAGCGGCTAAGGACAAGCGGGCCGGAGGGCCGATTTACCAGAGGCAGGACGCAGCGATCTAACCGTTGCTTCTTTGCGTAACTAGCCGCTCTCGGAAAGGCAAGCTGGCTAAGGAAGGTGTCAGACGCTTGCTGTTGGTAGCTCGGGGAAGCTGCTAAAGGTAGCGTAGAGGCGAGTGCTGTCCCCACCGTTCCTATACGGGCAAGGGGGCGGGTCAACCTCGGCGGAACCGTCGGCTGCGTCATTGATATTTCTTCTGTGATATATCGCTGTCGTGGACATCGATTTCCCCGCTGAGTTCGCCGACTGGCTGGACCGGATGGATTCCGATGCAGAGGCCGGTGACGAACGTGCACGGCTGGTGCGTGATTCGTGCTTGCTGGACTGGCGCTGCTGCGTGATCTGGAAGAGGCTCCAGAGCCTGGGGAGGAGACCGCTGAGCTGAAGTGGGTGCGCCAGTCGCGCCGCTATCCGCTGTGGCGGGTGAGTCACCACTACCATCCTGATGTGGCGGTGCGGCTGATCTGCTGGTTCCCGCCGAAGGCGGGCACTGTCGTGGTGACGCTGTTTGCCGGGGATAAGAAGAGGATCGGCGACGTCTGGTACGACTCGGTGGCCCCGCGCGCGGATGGCCTGATCGAGCAATGGATGAGAGAGGCGGAGTACGAGAAATGACGCGAGAGCCGACCGGTCCGGTGTTCGTCCGGGGCAGCGAAAAGATCGATGCGCTCCTGCAGAGGCCCGATGTGGCTGCAGAGGTAGCGCACGTGCGAGCGGCCAATGTCGAGATGAACCGGCTGTACGCGATGAACCTGGCCATGGTGCGCAAGGCAGCGCAGCTGACGCAGGTGGAGCTGGCGAGGAACCTGGGCATGCCGCAGGGCAATGTCTCCCGGATCGAGAACTCTGAGGACATACTGCTGTCGACCCTGAGCGCCTACCTGCACGCGACCGGTGCCACCGATGTGGCGATCACGATGAGCGTGGGCGGGCAACGCGTCGAACTCGACCTGGAGCGACTCGCCGGACCTGCGACCTGAAAGCCGGGCAGGGCTCTGGCGGGCATGCACCAGACAGTTCGGGTGCTGCACCTCGGTACCTTTGCGCGGGCCGAACTGGACACGGCTGGGCGCGGCAGCACAGCACAGCACGCACTGGACGTGATGGAGCGGGACTCAAATTTGCCGGTCCCGGGTTCGAGCCCCAGCCGCCCCACCGGCGATAGATCCGTCCTGGTCCCCTGCGCGGTCGCCACAGGACGCTGGAGGACACTCGGCGCGGTGACCCCCGCTGGACAGCTTCACGTCCGGTACGGTGCTGGCGGGCGTTCCCGGAGCGGGTCGAGCAGGCGATGCGTACCGTACCGCGGCACCTGTTCCTCCCCGGGAGGCCGCTGGCTGACGCGTACGCAGACAGCATCGTGTTCACTCACCGAGACGTGGACGGCACCGTGCTCAGCTGCACCACCTTGCCCAGCGGCGTCGCGGAGATGCTGGAGCAGCTCGACGTGCAGCCCGGTCACCGCGTCCTGGAGATCGGCGCCGGGACCGGCATCAACGCGGCCCTGCTCGCCTGCCTGGCCGGCCCGGACGGCCACGTCACCACGATCGACATCCTCCCCGAAGCGGCTGAGGAGGCACGCCATGGCCTGGCCGAAGCCGGCTACCCGAATGTGACGGTCATCTGCGGGGACGGGGCACTCGGCCACCCGGCGGGGTCCCCGTATGACCGGATCGTCGTCACGGCAGGCTCCTGGGACGCGCCGCCCGCCTGGCGGGAGCAAGCCGCCGCGGACGCGGTCATGGTGGTGCCGTTGCGCATTGCCGGGTTCACCTACGTGATCGCCTTCGAGCGCGATCAGCGCTCCGGCGGGCAGGTGTGGCGCAGCCGCGACTCGCGCCCGTTCGGGTTCATCAAGATGCGCGGGCAGGGCCAGCATGCCGAGCATGACCTGCCCATCGTGGCAGGCGGCCAGTCCGAGCTGCGCCTTGAAGGTGACCTGTACGCCGACCAGGCCGCGCTTGTGCACGCCACCAGCCAGCCTGCGCTGCAGCAGTGGACCAGCGTGGCCATCAGCGACTTGCGCCTGACCGACCTGGAACTGTGGCTCGCGCAGCCGGGCGGGGTGTGCCGCCTTATCAACCGGCGACCTGGCCACGGGCTGGCTCCCGCAGTCGGTGAGGGCGGCAGCCTGGCGGTGCTCGCCGGCACGGGGGGACACCTTCGCCTACTTCACCTTCGGCCCGGCAGACGGCTCCGCTTATCGCCATGCGTGTTAACGAGCGTGCTAACCAACTCTTCCGGAAACCGGCTCTGTTCGCCCTGTACTGGGCTGAGGCCGGGCTGCCATTGTCGGCATGAGCGAGAGCGGCCTCTACGACTGGGTGGTCACCAGCGACATCCCCACAGTCGTGAACCGGATACGGGCGATCCGCGAAGGTCAACCCGGCGTGCTCGATCCGCAGCCGGCCAAGGCCATCCAGCTCCTGCAGACGTTCGCGCTCAGGCGCCCGATCGATGATTTGCTAAGGCTGACGAAGACGGAAGAAACCGAGGGCTTCGCGCCCTTGGATGCCACGGCGGTGCTGGCCCTGGCGGCCCTGACCCGACCCGTCAAGGAGGCGGCGAGGCTCGCGATCGAGCACTGGATGATGGAGTCGAGGGACGCGACGCGGCCACCGCTGACCGACAGCATCGTGCATGACGTCACCGCCCAGCGAACCGTGCAGGAAGTGGCGGTGTTCATTCGGGTGTGCCGGCGCGAAGGGCCGCCGGACCTGGTCAGCAAGGCGCTACGTGCGTTTGTCATGATGGCCTCGGGCCGCACCAGCCTTGACAAGGCTCTGCTCTACATCGCGCTGCGTGATGAGCTGTGCACCGAAGATGCGGCCGAGTTGCTGTGGCTTACGTTGACCGGAGCGAGCGAAGAACGCTCAGCTCCCGCGGCCGCCGGATTCGGGTCCCGGGTTGGCGTCGTCGGCGCCCTGCGTCACCTCAGCCCCTCCGAAGGCATAGTGGAGGACTGGATTGACCAGGTGATGGAGGTAGCCAAGCGGGAGCCGGGGACCGTCAAGCTGGTCGCCGACCTGCTAGTGGGCGAGCCGGAGGACAGCAGGGTCCTGGCCGAGCATGTGGGCCGAAGCTGGAAGCCGCGCCGGCTGATCGATCTCTGCGAAATGCTCGCCAAGCGTTCGCCTGCATGCTCTGAACTCGTCCGGCGTTACGCGGCGGCTCGGCCAGACAAGGACTCGCTAGCCGAGATCATCGAGCTCTGGCATCGATCCGAGGTACTGGCCGGGACTCTCAAGCACCTGCTCGCTGACATCGTCGCTGGAGGAGACGGCAGCTCCTCCGGCCCGCGTCCGATCGATTTCCTCGAAGACCTCCACCAGACGCTGGAAAACGACAGGGCTCCGCGCAAATGCTGCAAAGAATTGCGCGTGTCCGTCGCAGCTCAGGTTCGCAACCGGACAGGAAAACAGGTCGCGTTCCTGCTGGGCCAGGTGGGGCGGGCGGAGCTACGACGCGCAGCGCAGTCCGTCAACGAACAAATCACCATGCGTCTTCTTGAGCATGAGATCGACAGCGAGGCGTTCGTTGACTATCACAACGGGCTCCAAGATCTGCCGGAGGCCTCCTCCCTCACCTTCTGGGCACTGCATGAACTGTCGGATCCAACGGCTTCCGACCATGCGTTGGAGGGGACGGCAGCGGTCATCGGCGACGTCGCGGCTCGGCTCTATGAGGAGGGCCTGGCCGACATTGGGTTCGATTTGCTTGAGCGCTGTCTGGAGAACGAGCAGTGGCTCGATGCGGAAGACGCGGTCGGAATCGTCGGGCGCGGGCACCGCGGCGCGATGCCCAAGGACGAACGCTGGGACTCGCTGCTGAGCGCGACGGTGGGCCGCTGGGCCGAGAGCCGTCGCCGTGATGAGGTCGTGGCCGCGCTTCGCCGCGAGTCTTACGACAAGGACGCCGAGGCGGTCATTCGCTCTGTGCAATAGCTGGCGCTCGCGGCACTGGCGTCGGGAGCGTCGGCGAGTGTTCCTCCATGTACCGCACCGATAGCGCAATCAGCCGACGGAAAACGATCACGGCAAGCACAGCCACCAATATAGCGCCAGACAATTTGGCGATGTGGCTGCACCACACGTACTTGCTCGCCAGCGACGCGAGCATCACTACCGTGAAATAACCAAAAAGGATGATCGCCGACTGTGCCGCTGGATTCGTTCGCAACTGCCGGAACTGAACCGCGTAGGGCTTGGCGTCATACCATCGAGACGCCCGGGCCACCAGCGGCAACCCGAACAGCAGCAGGCAGCCCACGGCGAGCGCCGCCATGCCCTGCCAGACCAGGCCCCAGCCCGTCAGATAGAAGATCACCCCGATCGAGACGAAGCTGGCCCAGGCGAGGATCGAATATCGGCGTCTGGGGAAGAGCGAGGGTCTCAGCCGCCGGAGGGAAGCAAGCGTCACACTCGGTGTTACGTAAACAACCAAAGCCAGATTGCTGGCAATGATGCCGAGTACCGACCATTCCGTGCGGACGCACAGCAGCGAAATCCCGCTGATGATGAAGTCCACGATGAGGATCAGCCAGAACACGTCAAGCCGGTCGTCGCCGAACAGTTTCCTGAGCCAGTCGCTGGCCAGCGGGATGACCGAGTACTTGCTCTTCTGCAGGCCCCGATGCGTCAGGTGAGCGCGGCTGAGCGCGGCGACCTCGCGGGTCAGCACGTACGTGAATACCATCCCGGTACCGGCCGGAGAGAGCACGGTATCGAGGTTGATCAGGAAGCTGACGAGTGTGATCGCCCACCCGGGTGCGACAACGCGGGCGAACTCGGTGTAGGGCGAGGGGCCAGCGATTGCCCCTCCAGAGCGATTACGGATGTACGTGACGACGAATTGCAGCGAGATATAGAGGAGGATCGACCCGCATACGGTGCCGTAGACGGCCCGGCGCAGGCGCGCCGCCTCGCCGATGCCGCGCCGCTTGACGTTCCCGGCGAAATCCAGCGGCCCCTGGAAGCCGAGATAGGCGTAGATCACGCTGCTGAGTGTGATGCCGGATTCGTTAGTCGGCGGCGTTTTAGTCGAATGAGCGAAGTGCACCACATGGCTTGGCGGGTGCACCTTCGCGTAAAGAAGCAATCCGATGATCAGCAGCGGGATCAGGATCTTGAACGCGGTCAGTACGTTATTGATCCTCAGGAACAGTCTCGGCCCCAGAAGGTTAACCGCGGTGATCAGGAGCAGGAACAGCATGGCAAACCCGAAACCGCGCCACGTCAGATCATAGCCTTTGGATCCGGTTATGCCGGACCAACGCCACCAGACCTGCAGGCCCTTCACCATCGCGGCCGCCTGGCTCGCCGGGCTGAGCGCGTAGAAGATCCATACGCCGGCAGCCACCACGGTCGCCAGGAGTGGCCCGCTGCTTTGCAAGGGGAGGAAGACGAGGCCGCCAGTCTTCGGTACTGCGGTGCTCAGCTCGACCATCACCGCCGCGACCACCAGTATCAGGAGGCCGCCGATGAGCCACGAGTACCAAGGCAAGGATCCGGCCAGCATCCACTCAGACCCGATGACGCCGCCTGCGGCGAGAAACAGCAGATCGTAGAACGACATTCGCCTACGTTCGGCATTATCCTCGGCGTTCAAGGGCGAAGCCCCTGGATTTCGCGGTCCGGATTCTGCGCTCATCCTGCCCCTCGTTAATGATCCTAATGGGGTGCTTGTCAGCATCAAGACCATAACCTGCGGTACAGACAGAAGAGACGCAACTTGGCAAACATCGACAATCAGGTAAGTGATATGTACCGAGACGGTAAGTCGCATGCCTTAAGCTTTTGTGGGCCTTTCATACCTTAAGGCAGGGTTGCTAATGGTGGGTAAGGATCTGCGGTTAAGAGGTCGCGCGGTTTAGCGTGATCCAGGGTTGTACGGAGCCGGCCGAGCGGCCGGAGCGCGCATAGGGGCTGTGGTTACGAGTGTGACTCCTGAGGGGACCGTTAGGCGGAAGATCCGTGCTTAGCGGAATAAAAAGCGTCAAAAACGACCACTTTTCTTCCGCGGAGCACGGATCTTCCGCCTGAATCCTGGACGGACGGCTCCACAGGCCGTTCTGAGCTGGAAGCGGTGCGGACAGGGCTGTCAGGTTCCGGGTGCCCTATCCGCGCGACCACCAAGTCGTCGCGTGGTGACGTCGCCAGGACGGGACGGGCAGCGCCGCTGGCTCCGGCTCCCCGCCCCGCGCCGGGCCGCGCCCCCGAGATCTTCCGCTGAGGGCGCAGCATCTCCAATCCTCTGCTTGCACATCCCTTGTTGTGGACTCATAAACGATTTACCGTTACAGAAAACGGCACGTTGATGCAGCTGCACTGATGCAGCAGGCCGTGGGAGGCATCATGATCGGTCTTACTGATCGGCAGGCCAGACCCAAGCGCAGCGCCCTGCGGCGCGTCCTCGGATGGCCTTCACGGACCCGGTCCCGCGAACTCATCGCTGGAGCTATGGGCGTCATCCTGGTCTCTTCCGTGCTCGCGGCCTGCGCTACCAGCAATGCCGCCGGGACTGTCACGCTGACGTTCTACGACGCTCCCGATACCTCTGGCGCCACCCAGCAGGTCGTGAACACCTGCAGCGCGCAGAGCGATGGCAAGTACACGATCTCCTATCAGCAGCTGCCCACCGGTTCAGACGGGCAGCGGGAGCAGCTCGTCCGGCGGCTTGCCGCGCACGACAGCTCGATCGACATCATGGCCCTCGACGTCACCTGGGAGCCAGAGTTCGCCGAGGCCGGCTGGATCCAGCCGTGGACCGGGGCTTACAAGCAACAGGCGGAGGCCGGCACGCTGGTGCCGGCGCTAGATACCGCGATCTGGCAAGGCAAGCTCGTCGCGGTGCCGGACAACAGCAACACCGAGCTGCTGTGGTACCGGTCAGACCTGGTCAAGACCCCGCCGGCCACCTGGACCCAGATGATCAACGATTCGATCCAGCTAGCCAAGGAGGGCAAGCCACATCTGATCGAGATCCAGGGCGCGCAGTACGAGGGTGTGACCGTCTGGTTCAACACGATGCTGGCAAGCGCCGGCGGCAGCGTACTGTCGCCGAACGCGCAGCAGGTGGTACTCGGCCAGCCGGCCATTACGGCGCTGTCCATGATGAAGGAGCTCGCGACGTCGGTTGCCGCCGACCCGTCGCTCGATGTTCAGATGGAGAACGATAACCGGCTCGCGATGGAGGCAGGCAAGGCAGCCTTCGAGCTGAATTACCCGTTCGTGTATCCGTCGATGAAGACCGACGATCCGGCCCTGTTCAAGGACTTCAAGTGGGCGCCCTACCCGGAGGTGATTCCGGGTAAGCCGGCCCGAGTGACGATCGGCGGCACCGATCTCGCGGTCAGCGCATACTCACAGCATTCGAGTCTCGCCTTCCAGGCCGCGCTGTGCCTGCGCGACAAGGCCAGCCAGCTGGTCAGCGCCACGGTCGGCGGCCTGCCGCCGACCCTGACCAGCCTCTACAGCGATCCGGCGATGTTCGCCGACTACCCGTTCCACGCCGACATCTTGCAGGCACTGGAGAACGCCAGCGTGCGGCCGAAGACGCCCACCTACCAGATCGTGTCCATCGACATCTCGCACCTGGTGTCGCCGCCGGTCAGCATCAACCCGGTGAGCACCGAGAAGAGCATGGTGGGCGAGATCGGCAATGCCCTGCAAGAGAAGGGCCTGATCCCGTGAGCCGCCGTCCAGAAGGAAGTGGCCGATGAGTACCAGTACCCAGACGGCAGCCGTCGCCGAGGCCGCCGGGGCCAAGGGCAAGGGCAGGGGGAAACTCTCAGAGGGCGCGCGGGCCGAGCGACGGCTTGGCTGGCTGCTATGCGCGCCGGCGGTCGTCATCATGATCGCCGTCACCGCGTACCCGATCGGTTACGCCGTCTACCTGTCGCTGCAGAAGTACAACCTGGCGTTTCCCAACGCGGTCAAGTTCGTCGGCCTGAGCAACTACGGGGCGGTCCTCAGCTCTCCGTACTGGTGGCAGGCGTTCAAGGTAACCATAATCATCATGGTCGTCTCGGTCGCGATCGAGTTCGTGCTCGGCATGCTGCTGGCACTGCTCATGTACCGGACGCTCCTCGGCCGCGGCACCGTGCGCACCTCCGCGCTCATCCCGTACGGGATCGTGACCATCGCCGCCGCCTACAGCTGGCAGTTCGCCTGGACACCGAGCACCGGCTACCTGTCCGCGCTGTTCAACAACAGCGCGCCGCTGAGCTCGACGGTCTCCTCGCTCGGGGTCATCATCCTGGCCGAGGTGTGGAAGACCACACCGTTCGTGGCCCTGCTGCTGCTCGCCGGGCTCTCGCTGGTGCCCGAGGACCTGCAGAAAGCAGCCAAGGTAGACGGGGCGACCGCGTGGCAGCGCTTCACCCGGATAACCCTCCCGCTGATGAAACCGGCGATCCTGGTAGCTCTGCTGTTCCGGACCCTGGACGCGTTCCGGATCTTCGACAACATTTACATCCTGACCGATGGCGGCAACGGCACCGGCTCGGTCTCGGTTCTCGGCTACGACAACCTGTTCAACGCGCTTAACCTGGGCATTGGCTCGGCCATCTCGATCCTGATCTTCATCTGCGTGGCGATCATCGCGGTCTTGTTCATCAAGGGCTTCGGCACCGCGGCCCCCGGCTCGAACCTGCTGAAGTGAGGCTCTTATGGCTGCCATCACGAATGGAAAGCAGAAGCTCGGCTGGGGCGCGGCCAACACGCTCGTCGTGGTGATCGTGGCGATCCCGGTGCTGTGGATCGTGTCGCTATCCTTCAAGACGGCCTCGGCGATCACCGACCCGAGCTTCTGGCCCGCGCACTGGACCTTGGCGAACTACACCGGGATCCTGCAGTCCTCGCAGTTCATCCGGCCGCTGATCAACTCGATCGGGATCGGCCTCATCGCCACGGTCATCGCAGTGCTTTTCGCCTCCATGGCCGCCTATGCGGTCGCCCGGCTGGCCTTCCCCGGCAAGAGCGTGCTCATCGGGATGGCGCTGCTGATCGCGATGTTCCCGGCAATCTCCCTGGTCACTCCGATGTTCAACATCGAGCGGGCGCTCGGCCTGTTCAACACCTGGTTCGGGCTGATCATCCCCTATGTCGCCTTCGGCCTGCCGCTGGGAATCTACATCCTGGCCGCCTTCTTCCGCGAGATCCCCTGGGAGCTTGAGAAGGCCGCGAAGATGGACGGCGCCACGCCGTTCCAGGCGTTCACCAAGGTCATCGCCCCGCTAGCCGCGCCGGGCATGGTGACTACGGCGATCCTGGTGTTCCTGTTCTGCTGGAACGAGTTCCTGTTCGCGATCTCGTTCACCTCGACGATCAGCTCGCGGACCGCGCCGGCCGCGCTGGCTTTCTTCAGCGGCAGCTCCCAGTTCAGCTCGCCGACCGGGCCGATCTCGGCCGCGGCCGTCGTCATCACTATTCCGATCATTATCTTCGTGATGATCTTCCAGCGCCGGATTGTCGCCGGGCTGACGTCCGGCGCGGTCAAGGGCTAGCGGCGGGCTCCGGCAATGGACTTCCAGCAGCGGACTTCCCAGCAGTGGATCGAAGGAGAGATCAGTGGCTGACATCGTTCTGGATCACGTCACAAAGCGATTCCCCGACGGAGCGCTAGCGGTCGACAACATCAGCCTCGATGTCGCCGACGGGGAGTTCGTCATCCTGGTCGGGCCGTCCGGCTGCGGCAAGTCGACGACGCTCAACATGATCGCGGGCCTTGAGGACATCACCGAGGGCGAGTTGCGGATCGGGGGCAAGCTTGTCAACGACATGGCCCCCAAAGACCGCGACATCGCGATGGTCTTCCAGAGTTACGCGCTATACCCGCACATGACGGTCCGGGAGAACATGGGCTTCGCGCTGAAGCTCGCCAAAACCCCCAAGGCCGTCATCGACGAGAAGGTCAACGAGGCGGCCCGCATCCTCGACCTGACGCAGCACCTTGACCGTAAGCCCGCGAACCTGTCCGGCGGCCAGCGGCAGCGGGTCGCGATGGGCCGGGCGATCGTCCGTGACCCGTCCGTGTTCCTGATGGACGAGCCGCTGTCTAACCTGGATGCGAAACTGCGGGTACAGATGCGCACTGAGGTGTCCAGGATCCAGCGGAGGCTGGGCACCACCATGGTCTACGTGACACACGACCAGACCGAGGCGATGACCCTCGGCGACCGGGTAGCGGTAATGCGCTCCGGCGTACTCCAGCAGGTAGCGTCTCCGCAGGAACTCTACGACCGGCCGGTGAACCTGTTCGTGGCCGGCTTCATCGGCTCGCCCGCGATGAACTTCATGTCAGGCACCCTGGAGGATGGCGGCCTGCACACGTCGATCGGGGTCATCCCTGTCTCCGGTCGCCTGCAGCAGGAGCTGGAGAACTCGCGGACAGGCCGCGAGGTCATCGTGGGTATCCGGCCGGAAGACTTCCAGGACGCCTCGCTGGTACCGGCCGATCTCCTCCCGAACGGGATCACGTTCCAGGCCACCATCGATGTCATCGAGTCGCTGGGCGCGGAGAAGTACATCTACTTCACCCAGGACCTCGGAAAGGCCACGAACATAGCTGAGCTCGAGGAACTCGCCAGGGACTCGGGACGCGCGGATACCGGCGCGACCAGCGAGACCGTGGTCGCCCGGCTCGACCCCGACACGCGGATCACCGAAGGAGAGAACGCGCGGCTGTGGGCCGACGTGCGGTCGCTGCACGTTTTCGACCCTGCCTCCGGCCGGAACCTTACCCTCGGCGATGCTGGTTCCCCGTCCGTCGCCTCCCGGCAGGCCGGCGGAGGTGCTCCGGCCCCCAGCGCAGCCGCGCCGTCCGCCGCCGAGCCCGCAAGTGAGGCCGACTCCCGGTAGCGCTACCGGACTTCCAGGCCGCGCTGGCGCAGTGCCGCTTCCACCCGGTAGATCTCGGATTGAGGGATACGGCCGTCGGATGGCAGCGGGCTGACCTCCAGCCGCCGGCAGGCCGCTGCCAAGGTGTCCAGATAGGCCAAGCGCAGCGCTCGCAGCTTGAGCTCCTTAGCAGGCAGATCCGCGCGCGTCTCCGTTGCTTCAAGCTCCGCCCGGAGCCTGCGCAGGTCCGCGGCGAGCCGATTGACCGACTCAGGGGCTGGCACGTGGCACCTTCGCTCGCCGGCCCAGCGCAACACGCGAAAGCCGCTCAGCAGCGCCAGTCCCGCTGCGGTGGGAAGCAAGACAGCCACGATCAGCAAGATGACCGTGCTCACTCATCCAGTGTCCGCCCGGCGCTTGGACGCCGCAAGGAGGCCACGGGGTTGGTCCGGCATTTCCAGCGTCAGCAGTCCGCCGCTGGGGATGCCCCAGCAAAGGCACGTCCGCTCATAACAGCCTGATTTTCGCTGTTATGAGCGGGTGGTAGCAGCCAGCCCGGCGGAGAACAGGGCCGGTTCCTGCCAGGCAGCGAAGTGACAGCTGGTCAGGTGTCGCTGAGCAGGGTGCGGATGATGTCCTTGCTGGCGGCGACGGGGGCTGCCTGGACGCAGAGCTGGTTCATGACGGTCAGGTAGCCGGTGACCTCGTCTGGCTGGTCGAGGTAGAGAGCGCTGCTGAGCTGCTCGAGGTAGACCACGTCGGGGAGGTCCAGTCCGGGGAACCGCAAGATGGTGAAGGGCCCGCCTGCCGCGGCATGGGCTCCGGAGTGGAAGGGGATGACCTGCACGGTGACGTTGGGGAGCGTGGTGAGCTCTAGCAGGTGCTCCAGCTGCCCGCGCATCACCTTGGGCCCGTCCGGGGACCGGCGCAGCGCGGCTTCGTCAACCACGGCCCATAGCTGGGGAGCGCGGGGGCGCATGAGCAGTTGCTGACGCCGCATCCGGAAGCTGACCCGCCGCTCGATGTCCTCGGCGGGTGCCCCGGTCTGGGCGATGCTGATGACGGCTCGGGCGTAGTCCTCGGTTTGCAGCAGGCCGTGCACGAACTGGACTTCGTAGCTGCGGATGACGGAGGCGGCTTCTTCCAGGCCTATATAGAGTTCCAGCCACCGGGGCAGGACGTCGTTGTAGGGCTGCCACCAGCCCGGGATGGCGGACCGCCGGGTGAGGGCCAGCATCTGCTCCTGCTCGGCCCGGTCGGTGACGCCGTAGAAGGTGAGCAGGTCGGCGATGTCGCGCTGCCGGGCGGAGGTGCGCCCGTTCTCCAGCCTGCTGATCTTGGACGGGGTCGCCCGGATCGCATCCGCCGCTTGCGCGGTGGTGAGCCCGCTGACCTCCCGGAGCCGACGCAGTTGCGTGCCCAGGGCAATCCGCAGCACCGTGGGTCCAGCATCTGAGCTGGCAAGGAGACCACCAGCGGGTCCACCGCCCGGCGCGGATGCCCCGTGCTGGCTGGCCATCGGTGTTCCCCTTTGCGGTCGTGCCTGGCTATGAAGGACTCCGCCCAGTCTCTCATCACGGCCGCCCGGCCGCCAGCCAGGGCCGCGGACTGTGACAGGTCGTCGCCCGGGATCTCAGCGGATCAGGGTGTCGAACTGGCCTTGTTTCGCCGCGCGGATGAACGCGGCGATCTCCTCGGCGGGGTAGATCAGCGCCGGGCCCGCAGGATCACGGGAGTTGCGGATGGCCAGGACCCCGCCGGGCAGCCCGGCTACCTCGACGCAGCTCCCGTTCGGGTTGCTGTGGCGGCTCTTGCGCCAGCAGACCCCTCGCAGTTCCGTTGCGGGCATCCCGTTGTACGTGTGCATCATTGACACCAGCTCTCCTCTCCAGTCCCGGAGGATATCGTTAAGCACGTGCATCTGTTTGTTGCTTGAGGGAGGAATTGCAGATGTTCATGCATCTTTAATTGCCCGGCGCCGCCGGGCGGTCCAAAATTGATCCCAGGGGACACCACCCACAGCGCGAGGACAGGGACGGCATCCCGGTCTCGCCTAGCAGCGCCCGCTGGAGAAAGGCACCGATGAGCAGCCACCCGAGCGCGGTCTCCCAGCAGGCCCCGCCGCACGACTGGCCTCCGTGTCCGCCCCACCGGGAGACCCGGCCCGCTGCGGCGACCCTGCCGTGCGTGATCGGCGGGAGTTACCCGGTCCCGCCGTCGGGGGATCACCCGGTAGCCAGCCGCGCATGGCCGAGCCGCGACGGCATCGAGCTGTGCGCGGTACCCGCCGCAGTGCGCCAGGCACGCCTGCGTTCACGGCAGGTACTGGGGGACTGGGGCCTCTGCGGGCTCTGCGCGGACGCTGAACTGCTGGTCTCGGAGCTTATGACCAACGCCATCGCCGTCACGCGGTCCGCACCCGTGGTGCGGATGTGGCTGCTCGCAGACACCGATCGCGTCCTGGTTCTCGCCTGGGACCCAAGCCCGCTGCCGCCCGTGCTCATCGACAGCGGCGAGGACGGCGAACATGGCCGGGGACTCCGGATCGTCGAGGCGCTCAGCAGCCAGTGGGACTGGTACCGGCCGCAGGCTATGACCGGGAAGGTCGTGTGGGCGCTAGCCGGCGGCATGCGAGCCTAGAATTGGCTGATGTGGCGCCGTGATGAACACGGGCGCCTTCTTTCCGAGAGCACGAGGTGAGCATGACCGAGCTGGTCCGCATCTGCCGAGGACGGCCGTCATGAGCTCCGGTTCGCAGCCTCCCGCGCCGGGGACACCGAAGATCGACCCGACGGTCTCGCACTCGGCACGCATCTGGAACTACTGGCTCGGCGGCAAGGACTACTTCCAGGTCGACAAGGAAATCGGCGACCAGATCCTGGGATTCGTACCAGAACTGGTCCGGTCAGCTCGTGCGGACCGCCAGTTCCTCGCCCGGGCCGTCCGGTACCTCGCCGCCGAGCAGGGAATCCGCCAGTTCCTCGACATCGGCACCGGCCTGCCGACCGTCGACAACACTCATGAGGTTGCCCAGAACATCGCACCGGCATCCCGCATCGTCTACGTCGACAACGACCCGCTCGTGCTCGCGCACGCCCACGCCCTGCTCATGAGCACGCCGGAGGGTGCCTGCGACTACATCGACGCCGATGTGCACGATCCCGGCGCCATCGTGGCGCACGCCGCCACGACACTCGACTTCAGCCAGCCCGTCGCGATCATGATGCTCGGCATCGTCAACTTCGTCATCGATACCGCCCAGGCCCAGCAGATCATCCACCAGTTGGCTGACGCCCTGCCGTCCGGCAGCTACCTCACGATCTCGCACCCGACCACCGAAGTCGATGCCGCGCCGATGATCGCGGCCGTGGAGTACTGGAACCAGCAAGGCTCCGCGCCGATGACGCTGCGCACACGCGAGGAGATCCTGACCTTCTTCGACGGGATGGACCTCGTCGACCCTGGACTGGTCACCTGCTCGCGATGGCGGCCAGCCCCCGTCGCAGTAGGCGAGATCACCGACGTCACCCACTTCGGCGGCGTCGCGCTCAAGAACTGACACCCAGCTCGCGTGACCCTGCGCTCCCGTCGCGCTGCAAGCGAGTCCCGGTGTTCGCGTCTGCGTTCCGGGATGTTTTCCTCCGGGCAGAGCGGCTGCGCCCTGGGGACAGGACACGGGGCGGTATTGCTGGTTTTCCTTTTCTGTCGGGTCACCGGATCTGGTCTGGGTGCGGGCAGCGGGAGGGCCGGTGTCCCGCGCCGGGTTCCGGAGCGCGGGACACC